>WNGE01007513.1_pt1 | contig 15231 bp, 10 predicted proteins | sample 5400651 | NCBI WGS metagenome assembly WNGE01 (sample SAMN13153370, study PRJNA577476) | soil metagenome | isolation source: 60 cm soil or saprolite under grassland replicate 2 | place: USA:California | collected 2016-06-15 | reverse complement strand
CCTGACCAAGGAGGAGGGGGGCCGGCACACGCCGTTCTTCAACAATTACCGCCCGCAGTTTTACTTCCGCACGACGGATGTGACCGGGCAATGCACGCTGCCGGCGGGCACGGAGATGATCATGCCTGGCGACAACGCGGCGATGGACGTTGAGCTGATCACGCCGATTGCGATGGAGGAGAAGCAGCGGTTTGCGATCCGCGAGGGCGGCAAAACCGTCGGTGCCGGCGTGGTGGTGACGATCACGGAGTGACGCAGGACCGACGTGCGGAGATGACGTGCGCGACTTGGCTTGCGAAAGCGGGCATCCAGGACTCGAAGCGTGTTGCTCTGGATCCACTCCGGGACGCGAGCGTCGCGGGGCGCCCCTCACAGGGAGGAGCGGACCGAGGGCACATGGAGCGGCTTGCAATGCCGCGTCCGTTCATGCATTTACAATGCAGCGGCGGGCCTTGGGACCGCCGCAAGCGCTTCCGGAGGAGTGTAGCTCAATGGCTAGAGCACCGGTCTCCAAAACCGGGGGTTGGGGGTTCGAGTCCCTCCACTCCTGCCAGGCGTAGCCCGGATCGCTGGGCGAAGTTCAGAAAGCGCAATGAGTTACAGCCGCACGCCCGAGACGGCGGCAGGTAGGCCGTATGGCGAAGATCAGTCCATTTAAATTCTTGCAGGAGGTGCGCGTGGAGGCGCAGAAGGTCACTTGGCCGAGCAGGCGTGAGACTTTCATCACCACGCTCATGGTGTTCGTGATGGTGTTCGTCGCCGCCGCATTCTTCATGGTGGCCGACTTCTTCGTGCGTATGGCCGTGACCTTCATTCTCGGCATCGGCGGGTGAAGGAGCCGGGCGGAATGTCCGACAAGCATTGGTACATCATCCAGGCGTATTCGAATTTCGAGCGCAAGGTCGCCGATTCGATCCGTGAGCAGGCCAAACAGCGCCACCTCGAGCATCTGTTCGACGAGGTAATGGTGCCGACCGAAAAGGTCGTGGAAGTGCGCCGCGGGCAAAAGGTCGACGCCGAGCGCAAGTTCTTCCCCGGCTACGTGCTGGTGAAGATGGATCTCACGGATGAGGCCTATCACCTCATCAAGAACACGCCGAAGGTCACGGGATTTCTCGGCGCCGACAACAAGCCCAAGCCGATTTCGGACGCCGAGGCCGCGCGCATCATGCACCAGGTGCAGGAAGGCATCGAGCGGCCCAAGCCGTCGGTGTCCTTCGAAGTGGGCGAGCAGGTACGGGTATCTGAGGGACCGTTTGCGTCCTTCAACGGCGTGGTGGAGGAAGTCGACGAGGGTCGCTCGCGGCTCAAGGTCGCAGTTTCCATCTTCGGCCGGCCGACGCGGGTCGAGCTCGAAATGGGTCAGGTGGAGAAATTGTAGGTGGGCGAATGGCGAGTACTAGGGAATACACCTGCTCGCCATTCGCTATTCGAGTGTGTGGACGTGGGAGGTGACGGCGGCCGCCAACCGCCTAGATCCGCACCACGGATCCTGAATCGGCCCATCACGGCCAAGGACAGGAGTTGAACATGGCAAAGAAGATCACCGGCTACATCAAATTGCAGGTGCCGGCGGGAGCGGCCAATCCGTCGCCCCCGATCGGGCCGGCGCTGGGGCAGCGCGGCCTCAACATCATGGAGTTCTGCAAGCAGTTCAACGCGCAGACGCAGAAGCTGGAGAAGGGGTCACCTATCCCGGTTGTGATCACGGTCTATCAGGACCGTTCGTTCATCTTCGAGATGCGCACGCCCCCGGTGTCCTATTTCATCAAGAAAGCGGCAAAGCTCGAGAGCGGATCGAAGACGCCGGGCCGCGATCGGGCCGGCACCGTGACGAAGGAGCAGGTGCGCGAGATCGCCCAGCAAAAGATGAAGGACTTGAACTGCGATAGCATCGAGGCGGCGATGCGGATGGTCGAAGGCTCCGCCCGTTCGATGGGCATCGAGGTCGCGGGGTAATCGCCATGGCCAATCTCGGAAAACGCACTGAAGCGATCCGCCAAGGCGTGGATCGCACCAAGCTTTATCCCCTCGAAGACGCCGTCAAGATGGTCAAGGAGCGGGCGAAAGCCAAATTCGACGAGACCATCGAGGTCGCGATGAATCTCGGCGTCGACCCGCGCCATGCCGATCAGATGGTGCGCGGCATCGTCAACCTGCCGAACGGCTCCGGCCGCAGCGTGCGCGTCGCAGTGTTCGCGCGTGGGGCCAAGGCGGACGAAGCCAAAGCCGCCGGCGCCGACGTGGTGGGCGCCGAAGACCTCGTGGAAAAAGTGCAGGCCGGCAACATCGATTTCGACCGCTGTGTCGCCACGCCCGATCTGATGCCGCTGGTGGGACGCCTCGGCAAGGTTTTGGGTCCGCGCGGCATGATGCCCAACCCCAAGGTCGGCACGGTCACCATGGACGTGACCAGCGCGGTCAAAGGCGCCAAGGGCGGCTCGGTGGAATTTCGAGTGGAGAAGGCCGGCATCGTGCAGGCCGGCGTCGGCAAGGCGTCGTTCCCGGCTGAGCACCTGGTGCAGAACATCAAAGCGTTCGCGGACGCGGTGCAGAAAGCAAGGCCTGCCGGGGCGAAGGGCACCTTCATCAACCGGGTCGCCATCTCGTCGACCATGGGCCCCGGGGTAAAGGTCGAACCGGCTTCGTTGTTCGGGCAATAAGAGCAAGCGGGAGCGTTGAGCTCCCGCTTCGCTCATCTACCGTCGGTGGCGTTGCGCTTCGTTTTCGCTTGCGCCTGCGGTGCGCTCACGCAGCGGAGCGCCGGCCCCAGAGTTCATCCGTTGCAATCTTTGCGCCTTCCGCCAGCGACTTGAGCTTGGCCCACATGATGGTGGGGTGAACGCGTTGCGCGAACGGACTCTGCGCAAAGCCGCAATCGGTGCCGGCCATGACGTTCTCGCGCCCAACGATGTTGGCGAGCCGTACGATGCGCTGCGCCACCAGTTCGGGATGCTCGACAATGTTGGTCGCATGGCTGATGACGCCCGGGATCAGCACCTTGCTGGGCGGCAGCTTCACGGAGCGCCACACGACCCATTCGTGCTCGTGGCGCGGATTGGCAGCCTCGAACTGATAGGCGCCGACGTTCACCTGTAGCATCAGATCGACGATGTCCTTCATCGGCACGTCGAAGGCGTGCGGGCCGTTCCAGCTGCCCCAGCAGATGTGATAGCGCGAGCGCTCCGGCGGGATACCCTTGAGTGCGTGGTTGAGCGCGTCGATGCGCAGTTGCGCCCATTCGCGGTATTGGGCGTGCGTCATCGGCGGCACCATTTTCTCGTGCATGTAGGGCAGGAAGGCGTCGTCGATCTGCACGTACAGGCCTGCATCGACAATCGCCTTGTATTCTTGATGCAGGCAGTCGGCGAGTGCCCAGAGCAGGCTCTTCTCGTCCGGGTAGCGGTCGTACTCGGCATAGAATTCGGGGAAGGCGACGCGGTCCTGCCCGCCGCCCACCGCCGCCATCGGGTCCTTGGCCTCGTCCGGCGTCAGCGGCCGGCTGACGACGCCGGTGAGGCGGTCGTGGACATAAAAGGCCCAGTTGCGGCCCTTGCTGAACTCCCCGTCGCTGACAATGTCGATTCCCGCATCGGCCTGCTGGCGCACGACGGTCTCGATCGCGTCCTTCAGAGCGACCTCGTAGGCGGTCCGGTCGTAGGGCTGTGCGTCCTCGATCTTGTGCAGGAACTCGATGAGCTGCGGCGGCCGCACCAAGCTGCCGACGTGGGTCGTGAGAATGCGGCTCCCGGTCGATGCCATTGTCGCTCTCCCGCGTTCTCGCTTGCCTCCTCTCTCTCCTTATCACCTGCGCATCGTCTAGGCAGCTTTGGTGCGCACGCGGCTAAGCGCCGCCTCCACCGTCGTTCCGGGGCGCGGGCAGCGCAGGCAAGTGTACGCAGCCTGCGCAAGCTTGGCTGCGTGTGCCCGCAAGCCCGGATCTCCATCGCCACTGCGGGTGATTATAGATTCCCGCCCTCGCCGCTGTCGCGGCTCGGCCGGACTCACAAACTGAAAGGGTTGGTATAAGGCGTTGCGGCGCTATTGGAGCGCGCCGTTGATCTTGTCGTAATACTTTTTCACCAACTCGATATTGCCGGGAAATTGAATGGGTTGCGCCGACTTCAGCGCCTCGTTGAGTTCCTCCAGCATTTGCTTCTTTTCCGGCGCGGGCATGGTCTTGTTGGCGCTGACCTCCGCGATCTCTTGCTTGATCGCGGCCGCGGGTTCCGTGAACGCCTTGGTCTTCGGATCGATGCCGGTCATCACCATCGTGATGTTTCCAATCACCTCGTCATAATCGTTGAAATCCTTGAAGCCATGCTTCTTGGCGGCGGCATCGAGCTCGGCCAGGATGGGTGCGGGTAGCTCATCCGGCGGCGGCCCCTGGAGCTTGTCGAAGATCGCCGCAAAATCCTTCTGCGCGGAGATCACGCCTTGGACCTGTTTCTCGCTCAGCTGGATTTGCTTCAGCTCTGAGTGCCCTGCCGACTGCGCTGTGGCAGCGGTGGAGAAATGGGCGAGCGCGGCCGCCAGGAGGACGACGATGGTGAGACGTTGTTGCATCCGTTAGCCCCCGCGTGTTGGCTCGCCGTCCGAGTGCCGACAGCCGGGCCTCCTAGCCGCCGCCGGTGACGAAATTAGGACCTGCGCGGCCCGGGCAAAAATCGCATCTTTGCGCGGAATTGTGCTTGGCAAAACCGCCGAAAACCTCTACATAACGGTCAGGGCGTGCCGGCCCTGGTGTGTCGGCGCGCCTTTGCGCGCTCCAAGGAAAACATGGCGGTTAGGACTCTTTTCCTTTTTGGGTATCCTGCGGGATTTCTCTGAAAGGAGCCGGACCCAATCGCGCGATTTCTTTTGGGCGCCAGGACGTTCCGGGGGTTTTCGGACGTCCATCCTGTCCGAGACTGCAGGTGCCGGTTTCCGGCTCAATGGCCTGCATAGACGGGGAAGACCGTTTTGGGGCCCGAGAGCCCCGCGACCGGTTGGAACCTCGAAAGCCGAGTGCGGCTTCTGCCGCGCCGGAGGGCAGGATGTCAGCAGCGCCGTCCTGCCCGCGTTTGTACCGCGCCAGGCTGGCATAGCGGGTCGCAACGGGCGGTTCCTGGAGATCAACAGGGGCCGCCAACCGGAAAGAGCTTGCAGTGGATCGAGCGGCTAAGAAAGAGCTCGTTACGACGCTCAGCGGTGTCTTCAAAAGCACCAATGTCGTGGTCGTCGCTCATTATTCCGGGCTCAATGTCGCCCAGATGCAGACGCTGCGCCGGCAGATGAAGCAGGCGGGCGCGGCGGTGAAGGTCGCCAAGAACCGCCTCGCCAAGCTCGCGCTCGAAGGCGCCGATGCAGCCGTGATTGTCCCGCTGCTCAAAGGCCCGACGCTGATCGCCTATTCCAGCGATCCGGTGGCCGCCCCCAAGGTCGCCGCCGACTTCGCCAAGGCCAACGACAAGTTCGTGATCCTGGGCGGAGCGATGGGCAAGACGGCGCTCGATGCCAACGGCGTCAAGGCGCTCGCGGCGTTGCCGTCGCTGGATGAGCTGCGGGCCAAGATCGCCGGCCTTATTCAGGCGCCGGCGACCAAGATCGCCCAGCTCGTCAATGCGCCGGCGGCCAAGCTCGCCCGCGTGGTGCAAGCCTATGCCGCGAAAAACGAGACCGCGTGATACGCGTCGCAAACTGGTTCGAACCTAACAAGGATGTCCAATGGCTGATTTGCAAACACTGGTCGACGACCTATCTAAGCTCACGGTGCTCGAGGCCGCAGACCTTGCGAAAATGCTCGAGGAGAAATGGGGCGTCTCCGCCGCGGCCGCCGTGGCCGTTGCTGCAGCTCCAGGCGGTGGCGCTGCTGCCGCTCCGGCCGAGGAGAAGACCGAGTTCACCGTCGTGCTCACCGCCATCGGCGACAAGAAGATCGAGGTGATCAAGGAAGTGCGCGCGCTCACGGGTTTGGGGCTCAAGGAGGCCAAGGACCTGGTCGAGGGTGCGCCCAAGCCCGTCAAGGAAGGCGTCACCAAAGACGAGGCCGACAAAGTCAAGGCTCAGCTGGAAAAGGCCGGAGCCAAGGTGGAACTCAAGTAAGTGTGAAGGCGGTGCCAGTGATTCCGGGGTGCGCAAACCCCGGAATCGTCCATAACTCCGCCGTGCACCGGCGGAGGCATGGCGGTTCGGCAGTCAGCCGAATCGCATACGATTGAGGGCTTCGACGGCTGTCCTGATGGTCGCGATGGATGGCGGCCTTCCGGAGAGTCGTCCCGGGCCCGACGGTTCGACAACGCGAGAGATGAGATGGCGCAGACGTTTACGGGTCGCAAGCGCGTTCGCAAGTTTTTCGGGAAAATCCAAGAAGTCGCAGAGATGCCGAACCTCATCGAGGTTCAAAAGGCGTCCTACGACCAGTTCCTGCTCGTAAAGGAACCGATCGGCGGCCGGCCGGACGAGGGCCTGCAAGCCGTATTCAAATCGGTTTTCCCGATCTCGGATTTTTCCAACACGTCGATGCTCGAATTCGTCAAGTACGAGTTCGAGGCTCCGAAATACGACGTCGACGAGTGCCGCCAGCGTGGCATGACTTACGCCGCGCCGCTCAAAGTGACGCTGCGTCTCATCGTGTTCGATATCGATGAGGAGACGGGCGCCAAGTCGGTGAAGGACATCAAGGAGCAGGATGTCTACATGGGCGATATCCCGCTCATGACCAACAACGGCACCTTCGTCGTCAACGGCACCGAGCGCGTGATCGTTTCGCAGATGCACCGCTCGCCCGGCGTGTTCTTCGATCACGACAAGGGCAAGACCCATTCGTCGGGCAAACTCCTGTTTGCCGCGCGTATCATTCCCTACCGCGGCTCCTGGCTCGATATCGAATTCGACGCCAAGGACATCGTCTATGCGCGCATCGACCGGCGCCGCAAAATCCCGGTGACGTCGCTGCTTTACGCGCTCGGCATGGACGCGGAGGAAACCCTCAATACCTTCTTCCGCAAGGTCATCTACAAGCGGCAGAAGGACGGCTGGCGCGTGCCGTTCGATGCCAACCGCTTCCGCGGCTACAAGGCGATCAACGATCTCGTCGACGCCGATTCCGGCAAGGTCGTGTTGGAGGCCGGCAAGAAGCTCACCGTGCGCCAGGCGCGTCAACTCGGCGAGAAGGGGCTCAAGGCGCTGCGCATGACCGACCAGGAGTTGGTCGGTCACTACATCGCCGAAGATCTCGTCAATCCGAAGACCGGCGAGATCCACGCGGAAGCCGGCGAGGAGATCAGCGAGAAGACGCTCAAGGCGCTGAACGAGGCGGGCTACAAGGAATTGCCGCTGCTCGACATCGACCACGTCAATGTCGGCGCCTACATCCGCAATACGCTCGCTGTCGACAAGAACATGACGCGCGAGGACGCGCTGTTCGACATTTATCGGGTCATGCGGCCAGGCGAGCCGCCGACGCTCGATACCGCGCAGAACATGTTCCAGTCGCTGTTCTTCGACCCCGAGCGCTACGACCTCTCGGCGGTCGGCCGCGTCAAGATGAACATGCGGCTCGACCTCGACGCGCCCGATACCGTGCGCGTGCTGCGCAAGGAAGACGTCATCTCGGTGATCCGCACTCTGGTCGATCTGCGCGACGGCAAAGGCGATATCGACGATATCGATCACCTCGGCAACCGCCGGGTGCGCTCGGTCGGCGAGCTGATGGAGAACCAGTACCGCATCGGGCTCCTGCGCATGGAGCGGGCGATCAAGGAGCGCATGTCGTCGGTCGACATCGATACGGTCATGCCGCAGGACCTGATCAACGCCAAACCGGCGGCGGCGGCGGTGCGCGAGTTCTTCGGCTCCTCGCAGCTCAGCCAGTTCATGGACCAGACCAACCCGCTGTCCGAGATCACGCACAAGCGGCGGCTATCGGCGCTCGGGCCCGGCGGTCTTACGCGCGAGCGCGCCGGCTTCGAGGTGCGCGACGTGCACCCCACTCACTACGGCCGCATCTGTCCGATCGAGACGCCGGAAGGCCCCAATATCGGCCTGATCAACTCGCTCGCCACCTATGCGCGGGTCAACAAGTACGGGTTCGTCGAGACGCCGTATCGCAAGGTCAAGGACGGGCGCGTCACCGACGACGTGATCTACCTCTCGGCGATGGAGGAAGGACGCTATACCGTCGCGCAGGCCAACGCTGCGATCGACAATCGCGGGCGCTTCACGGAAGACCTGATCGTATGCCGCCACGCCGGCGACGTGCAGATGGTTCCCGCCGACAAGGTCGATTTCATGGACGTGTCGCCGAAGCAGCTGGTGTCGGTGGCAGCGGCGCTCATCCCATTCCTTGAAAACGACGACGCCAACCGCGCCTTGATGGGCTCCAACATGCAGCGGCAAGCAGTGCCGCTGCTGCGCGCCGAGGCGCCCTTCGTGGGTACCGGCATGGAGGGCGTGGTGGCGCGTGACTCCGGCGCCTCGATCGCGGCGCGGCGCACCGGCATCGTCGATCAGGTCGACGCCACGCGCATCGTGGTGCGCGCGACGGAGGAATTCGACCCGACCAAACCGGGCGTCGATATCTATCGGCTGATGAAGTTCCAACGCTCGAACCAGAACACCTGCATCAACCAGCGTCCGCTGGTGAAAATGGGCGACCAGGTGAGCAAGGGCGACATCATCGCCGACGGACCGTCCACCGAACTCGGCGAGCTTGCGCTCGGGCGCAACGTGCTGGTCGCGTTCATGCCGTGGAACGGCTACAACTTCGAGGACTCGATCCTGCTCTCCGAGCGCATCGTCAAGGACGACGTCTTCTCCTCGATCCATATCGAGGAGTTCGAGGTCATGGCGCGCGACACCAAGCTCGGACCGGAGGAAATCACCCGCGATATCCCGAACGTCTCGGAAGAGGCGCTGAAAAACCTCGACGAGGCGGGCATCGTCTATATCGGGGCCGAGGTGCGCGCCGGCGACATCCTCTGCGGCAAGATCACGCCGAAGGGCGAGAGCCCAATGACGCCGGAGGAGAAGCTGCTGCGCGCGATCTTCGGCGAAAAGGCCTCCGACGTGCGCGACACGTCATTGCGCGTGCCGCCGGGCGTGCAGGGCACGGTGGTGGAAGTGCGCGTGTTCAATCGTCACGGCGTCGAGAAGGACGAGCGTGCGCTCGCCATCGAACGCGAGGAGATCGAGCGGTTGGCCAAGGACCGCGACGATGAACAGGCGATCCTCGACCGCAACGTCTACGGCCGCCTGGCCGAGCTGCTGGAAGGCCGGCAAGGAATCGCGGGGCCGAAGGGCTTCAAGAAGGATTCCAAGATCACCCGCGCGGTGCTCGAAGAATATCCGCGCTCGCAATGGTGGCAGTTCGCCTCGCCGAACGACAAGCTGATGGCCGAGATCGAGGCCATCCGCAAACAATACGACGAGTCGAAGAAAGGGCTCGAGCAGCGCTTCCTCGACAAGGTCGAGAAGCTGCAGCGCGGAGACGAGCTGCCGCCGGGCGTGATGAAGATGGTCAAGGTCTTCGTCGCGGTGAAGCGCAAGATTCAGCCCGGCGACAAGATGGCCGGTCGTCACGGCAACAAAGGTGTGGTCTCGAAGATCGTGCCGATCGAGGATATGCCGTTTCTCGAAGACGGCACGCAGGTTGACATCGTGCTCAATCCTCTGGGCGTTCCCAGCCGAATGAATGTGGGACAGATCCTGGAGACCCATCTCGGGTGGGCCTGCGCCGGATTAGGATTGCGCATCGGACAGGCGGTCGATGCCTATTACGGCAAGCGCGATACCCGTCCGCTGAAGGACACGCTGAAAAAGATCTACGGCGACGACGAGACCATCAAGTCGTTGGGCGAACCGGAGTTGGTCGAGCTGGGCAACAACTTGCGACACGGCGTGCCGATCGCGACCCCGGTTTTCGACGGCGCCAAGGAGAGCGATATCGAGAAGATGCTCGATCTCGCCGGGCTCGATCATTCGGGCCAAGTGACGCTTTATGACGGGCGCACCGGGGAGCCCTTCGATCGCGAGGTGACGGTGGGTTACATCTACATGATGAAGCTGCACCACCTCGTCGACGACAAGATCCACGCGCGCTCGATCGGCCCCTACAGCCTCGTCACCCAGCAGCCGCTGGGCGGCAAGGCGCAATTCGGCGGCCAGCGCTTCGGCGAAATGGAGGTGTGGGCGCTCGAAGCCTACGGCGCCGCCTACACGCTGCAGGAGATGCTGACCGTCAAGTCGGACGACGTCGCCGGCCGCACCAAGGTTTACGAGGCGATCGTGCGCGGCGACGACACGTTCGAGGCCGGTATTCCGGAATCGTTCAACGTGCTGGTCAAGGAGATGCGCTCGCTCGGCCTTAACGTCGACCTGCACAACTCGAAGCAGCAACGGCAGGGACCCGGCGAAATCGCGGAAGCCGCGGAATAGCAGAGAACGGATGACGGACGACCGAGGACGGACAGGGAGCAGCGGCAGGATCAGTGTCGTTTGCGATCCGCCATGCGTCGTCTGATACGGAGAGAACCATGAATCAAGAGCTCATGAATCTTTTCAGCCCGCAGGTGCCGGCTCAGGTCTTCGACCAGATCCGCATCTCGATCGCGAGCCCGGAAAAGATTCTGTCGTGGTCGTACGGCGAGATCAAAAAGCCGGAAACGATCAACTACCGGACCTTCAAGCCCGAGCGCGACGGCTTGTTCTGTGCGCGCATCTTCGGACCGATCAAGGACTACGAGTGCTTGTGCGGCAAGTACAAGCGCATGAAGTACAAGGGCATCATCTGCGAGAAGTGCTCGGTCGAGGTCACGCTCTCGCGCGTTCGGCGCGAGCGCATGGGCCATATCGAGCTCGCGGCGCCGGTCGCCCACATCTGGTTTCTCAAGTCGCTACCGTCGCGCATCGGGCTTTTGCTCGACATGACGCTCAAGACGCTCGAGCGTATCCTTTATTTCGAGAGCTATGTGGTGCTCGAGCCGGGATTGACCCCGCTGCAGGATCGCCAGCTGCTGAGCGAAGACGAATACCTCAAAGCGCAGGACGAGTACGGGCCCGACAGCTTCACCGCCGCGATCGGCGCGGAGGCTATCCGCGAGATGCTCAAGGCACTCGATCTCGACAAGATGCAGACCGATCTGCGCGCCGAGATCGCGAGTTCGGATTCCGACATCAAGAAGAAGAAGGTCGCCAAGCGACTCAAGATCGTCGAAGCGTTCCAGCAATCCGGCAACAAGCCGGAATGGATGATCTTGACCCAGGTGCCGGTGATCCCGCCGGATTTGCGGCCGCTCGTTCCGCTCGATGGCGGTCGCTTCGCCACCTCCGACCTCAATGATCTCTATCGTCGCGTCATCAACCGCAACAACCGCTTGAAGCGGCTGATCGAGCTGCGCGCGCCCGACATCATCATCCGCAACGAAAAGCGCATGTTGCAGGAGGCCGTCGACGCGCTGTTCGACAACGGCCGCCGCGGCCGTGTCATCACCGGCGCCAACAAGCGGCCGCTGAAGTCGCTCGCCGACATGCTCAAGGGAAAGCAGGGCCGCTTCCGGCAAAACCTGCTGGGCAAGCGCGTCGACTACTCCGGCCGTTCCGTCATCGTGGTCGGCCCCGAGCTCAAGCTGCACCAGTGCGGCTTGCCGAAGAAGATGGCGCTCGAACTGTTCAAGCCGTTCATCTATTCACGGCTCGACGCCAAGGGCCTGTCGACCACGGTGAAACAGGCAAAGAAGCTCGTCGAGAAGGAGAAGCCCGAAGTCTGGGATATCCTCGACGAGGTCATTCGCGAGCATCCCGTCCTGCTCAACCGCGCGCCGACGCTGCACCGCCTCGGCATTCAGGCATTCGAGCCGGTGCTGATCGAGGGCAAAGCCATCCAGCTCCATCCGCTGGTCTGCGCAGCCTTCAACGCCGATTTCGACGGCGATCAAATGGCCGTGCACGTGCCGCTCTCGCTCGAGGCGCAGCTCGAGGCGCGCGTGCTCATGATGTCGACGAACAACATTCTGCATCCCGCCAACGGCTCGCCCATCATCGTGCCGTCGCAGGACATCGTGCTCGGTCTCTACTACCTCTCCATCATGCGCGAGGGTGAAGAGAAGGGCAAAGAGCTGAAGGTGTTCGGCGACATGGCGGAGATCGAGCACGCGTTGCACGCCAAGGTCGTCGACCTGCATACCCGCATCAAATACCGATGGATCGGGGTCGACGAGAACGGCAAGCCTTTCCAGCAATGGTTCGAGACCACGCCGGGTCGCGTGATGCTCGGCGAGGTGCTGCCGAAGAGCCCGAAGATTTCCTTCGAGATCGTGAACAAGCTCATGACCAAGCGGGAAATCTCCAGCATGATCGATCAGGTCTACCGCCACTGCGGGCAGAAGGAGACGGTGATCTTCTGCGACCGGATCATGGCGCTCGGCTTCCATCACGCCTTCAAGGCCGGCATTTCCTTCGGCAAGGACGACATGGTCGTTCCGAGCACCAAGTGGAAGATCATCGAGCAGACGCGCACGCTGGCGAAGGAATTCGAGCAGCAATACAACGACGGCCTGATCACCCAGGGCGAGAAGTACAACAAGGTGGTCGATGCGTGGTCGAAGGCGACCGACCAGATCGCCGACGAGATGATGCGTCAGATTTCGTCGGTCGAGCGGATCGTCGGCGGCGGACGCGCGGCCGAGGTCAACTCGATCTACATGATGGCGCATTCCGGCGCGCGCGGTTCACCGCAACAGATGCGCCAGCTCGCCGGCATGCGCGGGCTCATGGCCAAGCCGTCGGGCGAGATCATCGAGAGTCCGATCATCAGCAACTTCAAGGAAGGGCTCTCGGTGCTCGAGTACTTCAACTCGACGCACGGTGCGCGCAAAGGGCTCGCGGACACCGCGCTCAAGACCGCGAACTCGGGATACCTTACCCGGCGCCTCGTGGACGTGGCGCAGGACTGCATCATCACGTTGGAGGACTGCGGCACGTCGGCGGGAATCAAGGTGCGCGCCATCATCGATGCCGGCACGGTTGTGGCATCGCTGGCGAGCCGCATTCTCGGCCGCACCACCGCCGAGGACGTGCGCGATCCGTCCTCGCACGAGGTCATCGTCAAGAGCGGTACGCTGCTGGGAGAGCCGGAGGTCGAGGCCATCGTGGCGGCCGGTGTGCAGGAGTTGCGCATCCGTTCGGTGCTCACCTGCGAGACCAGCGGCGGGGTCTGCGGCAAATGCTATGGGCGCGATCTTGCCCGCGGCACACCGGTCAACATGGGCGAGGCGGTCGGCGTCATCGCCGCGCAATCGATCGGCGAGCCGGGCACGCAGCTCACCATGCGCACGTTCCACATCGGCGGCGCTGCCCAGATCTCCGAGCAGTCGGTGATCGAGTCGAACTTCGACGGCACGATCAAGATCAAGAACAAGAACGCCGTGAAGAACTCCGACGGCCAGACGGTGGCGATGGCCCGCAACATGGTCGTCGCGGTGCTCGACCCCGACGGGACCGAGCGCGCGGTGCACCGCATCCAGTACGGCGCACGATTGCTGGTCGAGGATGGCGACAAGATCAAGCGCGGCCAGCGAATCGCGGAGTGGGATCCGTACACGCGGCCGATCCTCACCGAGGTCGAGGGCACGATCGGGTTCGAGGACCTGGTCGAGGGTCAGTCGATGTCGGAGACGCTCGACGAATCGACCGGCATCGCCAAACGTGTGGTTGTCGACTGGCGCGCCAGCCGCGGGGTGGATCTGCATCCGGCCATCGTGATCAAGGACAAGCACAACAAGATCATGAAGCTGGCGCGCGGCGGCGAGGCGCGCTACCAGCTCGCGGTCGACGCCATCATCTCGGTCGATCCCGGAACGCACGTGAAGGCGGGCGACGTCATCGCGCGCATCCCGACCGAGAGCGCCAAGACCCGCGACATCACCGGCGGCTTGCCGCGCGTGGCGGAGTTGTTCGAGGCGCGCCGGCCGAAGGAGGCCGCGATCATCGCCGAGATCTCCGGCACCATCCGCTTCGGGCGCGACTACAAGAACAAGCGGCGCGTCATCATCGAGCCGGCCGATCAGGGGGAAGAGCCGAAGGAATATCTCATCCCCAAGGGCAAGCACGTCCACCTGCAGGACGGCGACGTGATCGAGAAGGGCGACGCCATCGTCGAAGGCAACCCGGCGCCGCACGACATTCTGGCGATCAAGGGCGTCGAGGAGCTCGCCGCCTACCTGGTCAACGAGATCCAGGATGTGTACCGGTTGCAGGGCGTCGCGATCAACGACAAGCACATCGAGGTCATCGTTCGCCAGATGCTGCAGAAGGTCGAGATCGACGACGCCGGTGAAACCGACCTGATCCAAGGCGAGCAGATCGACAAGATCGAGCTCGACGAGATCAATGCGCGGGCGAAGGAGGAGGGCAAGAAGCCGGGCGTCGGCCACCCCGTGCTGCTCGGCATCACCAAAGCTTCGCTGCAAACGCGCTCGTTCATCTCGGCGGCGTCCTTCCAGGAGACCACGCGGGTGCTCACCGAGGCGGCGGTCAACGGAAAGATCGACACGCTCGAAGGCCTCAAGGAGAACGTCATCGTCGGCCGCCTGATCCCGGCGGGTACCGGCGCCATGATGAACACGTTGCGCGAAGTCGCGGTCAAGCGCGACGCGCTCATCCTGGAAGAGCGCGAGAAGGAGGCGGCCGCGCAGGCGGCTGCCGCGGAGCCGGAGCAGCCGGCGCAATTGCCGGCGGCGGAATAGCGTCGGCGATCAAACTAAAATTGCGCAAGGGGCCGCCCGAGGGCGGCCCCCACTTCATTGACGCGCAGTCGTTGTAGCCCCGCGGCGGTATCGGCAACGATCACGCCCGGCGTTTTATGCTTGTCGTGCCACGGGGCAATCTCAATCGCGCCGCAAACGGCGGGGTCGCCAAATTTACCGATATTTTCCAATGAGATGTTTCCTGCCGGCAGAGCCGGGCAAACGCATGTAGCGGGTGCGTCTCGGTTTGACGCGGCGTCTCCACGCAAAAGGTCGCAAGTTAATTTTGTGCGGAGAAGGAACTAGACACGCCAAAAAGCCATTTTGTATCGCTGATTTAGGGAGCGGCCACTCTCGCCTTGGGCCTGTGGTCTTCGCGCGGTCAGATGGAATCGATTCTGGTCAAAATTTTTGCGACCGCGCTGGCGCTCAGTCAGGTAACGACCGCGCCGGATGCGGTGAAGACGCGCTTCGAACGCGCGCAAGATGAGCAGCTTGTGGCGCAGCT
>WNGE01004949.1_pt1 | contig 15238 bp, 14 predicted proteins | sample 5400651 | NCBI WGS metagenome assembly WNGE01 (sample SAMN13153370, study PRJNA577476) | soil metagenome | isolation source: 60 cm soil or saprolite under grassland replicate 2 | place: USA:California | collected 2016-06-15 | reverse complement strand
GAAGGCCAGGCAGTCTTAGAAGCATTAGGTTTTAGGGAAATAAATAACTTTGAGAACGGAAAAAGAAAAGGTTATATACTAGATATGAGCATAGAACCTGTAAGGCTCGTAAGCCGCATTATCAAAGACATGGGAGGAAGAGAAGGTTTACTACTATCTACAGAAAAAAGGGCTTAGCCAGCTTGCTATATGGGAGGAGTCGAGAGAGGGAGAAGGCTAAAAATGTGGAATAAAAGTCCACGTTTGCCTACATTTGGCTATATTTTTTAAAACATATTACAATACGCCAGCCAGATTCATAAAGGGAGCATACGATGGTAACTCATGTTGAGACAAAAATACAGCATCCAAAACCATTTCCTTACGTACACGGGTATCCGTTTTTTGGGAACCTGCCCGAATTCACCAGAGATCGCCTGGGCCTCTTGCAGCGGATGGCACGCAAAGGCGACGTTTGCGGCATGCATTTTGGACCATTCCCTGGCATCCTGTTCAACAAGCCGGAATACGTCCAGAGTATCCTGGTCGAGCATGCCTATAATTTCGACAAAGGCGTAGCAATCCATAATACCTTTCGCCCTACGATTGGTGATGGCATTTTCAGTAGTGAAGGCGATTTCCACCGTCGCCAGCGTAAACTTATGGCCCCATCGTTCCAGCCGCGCCATATTGCCAGCTATGCCGATATCATGGGACATTACGGCGAGCAGATCCAGCAAACCTGGTCTGATGGTACCGTCGTTGACATCAATCAACAGATGACCAATCTTACAATGAGCATCATTGGCAAAGCGCTTTTTGACGCAGATGTCTTCACAGAAACCGATGAACTGGGCGCTGCTATGGCCATTACCACTGAGTATGTCTCACATACCCTCTCCGTGCTTTTGCCGCTGCCTTATAACTGGCCTCTGCCCCGCAATCGTCGTACCCACAAAGCGATGCAGGTCTTGCGCAATCGCATTCAACGTTTCATCGATGAGCGGCGCAATACTCCGAACGGGCGCAATGACTTCCTCTCTATTCTGCTGCAAGCCAGAGACGAAGATGGCAATCCTATGAGCGATGAGCAGGTGATGGCCGAGTGTCTGACCCTCTTTGGAGCTGGTCACGAAACCACTGCAACCGCCCTGACCTGGACGTGGTATCTGCTCTGCCAGCATCCTGAGAGCTATCAAAAGGTCCAACAGGAAGTTGATCGCGTCTTGCAGGGTCGCACGCCTACTTATGCGGACCTGGCACAGTTGCCCTACTGCCTCCAGGTCTTCAAGGAAGCTATGCGGCTCTACCCACCTGTTTATGCAACCTCCAGGCGCGCATTGCATGATGTCGAGATCGATGGCTACCGGGTTCCCAAAGGATGGGTTGTTCTGCTCGCTCCTTACACCCTGCACCGTCGAGAGGAGTACTTCCCGGAACCAGAGAAGTTTGATCCTGAACGCTTCACACCTGAACGTGAAAAACAACTTCCCCGCTATGCGTACGTGCCTTTCGGCGCTGGTCCGCGCATCTGCATCGGTCTCTACTTCGCTATGATGGAGGGCCATCTGCTGCTTGCTACTCTTGCCCAGCGCGCCAGTTTTTCATTGGTTTTGGGTCAGACTATCGAACCAGATCCAGTCCATCACCTGGCTTTGCGACCCACTGGTGCAGTAAATGTGATGGTGAAGGAGAGATAACAGGATAATCCAGGGATTGTCCATAATTCATAAAGGAGCGAGCGGCAATGCATCCTTCGCCTGAAAGCAGGGATTTCCTTGCCGCAATCCTATGAGTACAAAGAGGGGAGAGATAAATGAATCTATATGGGTACGATTGGCCAAAAGGTGGAACGAAGCAAGTGGTCTACGTGGATGAGCAGGGGCATGTGATAGAACTGTTTGTGGGATTTGGAGGCCCACGACAATCCGCTGACTTGACAGAGCTCACCGGAGCCCCTTTACCCGCCAGTGCAGTCCTTGCAGGCTATACGTGGTCAGTGGGTGGAACAAAGCAAGTGGCGTATGTGGATGAGCAGGGACATGTGATAGAACTGTTTGTAGCCTCGGGAATACCATGGCAATGGGCAGACTTAACAGCCCTGACCGGAGCTCCTTTAGCAGATCGGCACTCACTTACTGGCTATGATTGGTCAGCGGGCGGAACGAAGCAGGTGGCATATGTGGATGAGCAGGGGCATGTGATAGAACTGTTTGTGGCGGCAGAGATGCCGTGGCAATGGGCGGACTTAACGGCCCTGACCGGGGCCCATCGATCCAATGGCGCAGCCCTTACTGGCTATGATTGGTCAGCGGGCGGAACAAAGCAGGTGGCATATGTGGATGAGCAGGGACATGTGATAGAACTATTTGTAGCCGCGGGAACCCCATGGCAATGGGCGGACTTAACAGCCCTGACCGGAGCTCCTCTAGCAGATCAAAGACCACTTGTTGGCTATGCGTGGTCAGCAGGGGGGACAAAGCAGGTGGCATATGTGGATGAGCAGGGACATGTGATAGAACTGTTTGTAGCTGCAGGGACGCCGTGGCAATGGGCGGACATAACGACGCTGACCGGAGCTCCTCTGGCAGATCAGGGATCGCTTACTGGCTACGATTGGCTCAATGGAGGAACCGAGCAGGTGGCGTATGTGGATGAGCAGGGACATGTGATAGAACTATCTGTGGCTGCAGGGATGCGGTGGCAATGGGCGGACTTAACAGCCCTGACCGGAGCTCCTCTACTCCACCAGGGATCTCTTACTGGCTACGGTTGGGTATGGGGTGCTACCAAACAGGTAGCGTATGTGGATGAGCAGGAGCATGTGATAGAATTGCATGCAGGTTTGAGTGGTAAATGGCGGTGTACAGACTTAAAAGTAATTACACGACGTGAAGCGACAAAGAAAACCTGAATATGACGCTTTCTCTGTCAAAGGGCTCCATGTGCTATCATAGTATCATCACTATTTGTGCTTTGAGCATCTGGAAAGGTCAGGTTTATGTCTGGCATGCTTTCTCATCAGAGAGTCCGTCTGATATTTGATCCAGAAGAACTTCATTACGACTTTGGACCACAGCATCCCTTGAATCCAAGGCGCTTGAAGGCGTTGATGGATCTGCTGGAGACGACGGGCTTGTGGCACCCTGAGCAGGAACAGACACGCCTGAGCTTACGAGCAGCTACCGATGACGAGTTGAGCCTGGCCCATACCCCTGACTACATCGCGGCTGTTCAACGTCTCAGTCAGCCAGACGATCCTGCCAGGAGTCCAGGCGAACGCAAAGAACTGGCGCAGCTCGCCCTGCACTATGGCTTTGCAGATGGGGACACCCCGGTCTCACCGGGGATGCACGAGGCCTCCGCGCGCATCGCCGGGGGCACCTTGATGGCGCTGAGTGCTGTTATGGGGTTGCCTGAAGGCAGTATTTTTTCGAATGAAGAAGAGCGCCCGCTGCACGTGTTTCATCCGGCGGGTGGACTCCATCATGCGTGGGCAGAACGAGCCTCAGGGTTTTGTATCTATAATGACGCTTCCGTTGCCATCGCGCACGCGCTGCGTTCCAGTGAGGCGAAAATCCTCTACCTCGACTTCGATGCCCATCATGGCGATGGCGTCCAGCGCTCGTTTTACGATGATCCTCGCGTGATGACGGTCTCGTTGCATGAAACGGGTCGCTATCTCTTTCCCGGGACCGGGGATGTGCTCGAACTGGGCAATGGTGGGGGACGTGGCTATTGCGTCAATATGCCCTTCGAGCCTTTTACCGAGGATGACTCCTATATCGAGGTGATGAACACTCTGCTCACGCCGGTGGTGACCTTTTTCGCACCCGATGTCATCGTCACGGAGCATGGTTGTGATCCCCATACCTGGGACCCGCTCACCCACCTGAGCCTGACGATGCGTGGCATTCGGGCACAGATCAAACTGGCGCACCAGTTGGCGCACACCTATTGCCATGGACGTTGGGTGGCCCTTGGAGGAGGAGGCTATGATCTCTATCGGGTGGTGCCACGAGCCTGGAGTCTGTTGTGGGCCGAGATGTCAGAGCAGCAGGTGCCCGAGAGCCTGCCGCAGGAGTGGATTGAGCGCTGGCGGCCTGTGTGGCTGGCTGTGCAGCAGGAGGAAGCGATGGAGGAACTCACGGGCAAACCGGTGCTGGCGTCGGATTTTCCGACCACGTTTCTCGATCGTGCGGAGGACTTTCCCCCCCAACCACGTCGTTGGGCTATCAGTGGGACGAACCGACAGACGGCGGCGCTCTTGCGAAATCTGATCGTGCCTTCTCCGGTGCGTCATGCCTTCCCGGCCACTCGGCAGCGCTCTCCACTGACAGGATCCTTTGATCTGCTACATATGAACAAGGGGGCGTCTCCCTCGCGCATGAAGACCCTGGAGACCCCGATGGGGCCTGTCCTCTTGCGCGATTTCTGTCCTGCTTCCCTGGTGGAACGCTTGCATCCCGATCATGGGTTGCATGCCTTTGCGCGGCTGCCGGAGCGGGAGCATCGGTTGCTGCTGGATATCGCCAGGAGTCCGGACTGTGCCCTGACGCTAGCGCATACTCCTGCCGGCGACATCATTGGCCAGGTCACCATTGCTCTGGCGGATGAATGGTGGAAAGGTATCGAGAGCCTCTATGAGGTTGCCATCGAAGTGAGCTCGAACTGGCGCGGTATCGGCGTTGCGCGCAATATGCTCTCGTTCGCCCTGGAACTGGACGCCCTGGAAGACATGATCTTCTTTGCCATTGGTCTTTCCTGGCACTGGAACGCTGAAGATCTGGGCATTTCTCTGTCCCAATATCGCAAATTGATCGCGCACCTCTTTGGGACTCAGGGCTTCGTCGAGTATCCCACCAGCGGGTCTAATACCAGCATTGAGTCCACCAATGTCCCGCTGGCTCGCATCGGCGACCGTGTCGATAAGCGCGCCGCCAACCAGTTTCTCAGCCGACTGCTCAGCCCGGATAGCTTTGGTCGTTTCTAAAATTTTTTTCGCCGCTGCTTGCTCAAGCTACGGCTCTTTGTCTTATGCTGTCTTTCCCAACGCCTCCAGTTGTCTTATTCTGTCTTATACCATCTTATAATAGTTTTTTTGTTCGGGTTCACGTTGCCACTTCCATCAATGGTACGTAAGTTTTTCTTATTGAGCGTCACAGGCATCCAACAGCCAGGGGAAGCAGGAGTACTCTGTCTACTGCTGAGAGTAAGGTGTCCACGTCAAACGGCTTTGGCACACACGTGAGAGCGCGTGCCCGGAGATCTTCCCATGGCGGTGTAGCGCTTATCATGACCGCGGGGATGTCTTGCCAGCCAGAGCGGGCGTGTAGCTGGTCATACACTTCAATTCCTGTCATTCCCGGTTCCAATAAATAATCGAGGATCATGACGTCTGGACGCTCATCCATAGAGAGCTGGAGCGCGGCACGCCCTGTGGAAACGAGGTGCACCGTGTAGGAGAGTTCCTGAGTCAGCAACTCTCCAAGCATCTCGCGGATGACCGGGTCATCTTCCACGACTAAGATATGCGCTCCTTGAATACGTGGGGGAGTATACAGGCTCATGTTCGTCTCCTCTCAGCTGTTATTCAAAAGTATCAGGTGGTCTGGCTTATGGTTCTAAATATGCCCTTAATCCTTCACAATGGCGCAACAGCTTGTGGAGGGCACGCATCTCGATATTACTTACCGCCTGGTGGCTGATCCCCAGGACCTTTCCGACCGGGGTAAGCCCCAACTCACGGCCTTCTGATACCGCGCGATCTCCCATAAATAGATTGGTCAGGGTCGGTTCCTGAGCAGGGTCGATCAGGCCAAAGCGGAGTTCAATGACTCTGCGCTCAAGTGGCTCAAGGTGGTCGTGAAGGAGTTCCCGCAATTGTTCTTGAAGCGTCTTTGTAGCAACAACGCGCTCCGGTGCATCATGAGGACCATCCTCCAGGAGGTCGCTCAACGATACCTCGGAATCACCGCCTTGACGGGGCATATCCAGACTCACCGTCTCCTGTTTTGTTGAGAGCAGCGAGATGACCTGTTGGACACTGACCTCCATTTGAGAGGCCAGGTCTTCCAGTGTTGGCTCTCCAGCTTCGCTACTTGCATGCCCCTCTTGTAGCAAACGTCGCCGGACGCGTCCTAATCGTTTGAGTTCCTCTACTTTATATAAGGGTACGCGAATGGTATTCGCCTGCTCAGCGAGCGCACGTGTCATATACTGGCGGATCCACCATGTTGCATAGGTGCTAAATGCATAACCCTTTTTGTAATCGAACTTTTCGACGGCATGCATCAGGCCCAGATTTCCCTCTTGAACGAGGTCCATGATGTCTACACCAAACCCTTTGTACCGCCTGGCCAGTTTCAGAACCAGGCGCAGATTTGCTTCGATTAGTTGTCGTTTGGCCTCTTCAGCATCCGCTTCATATGTGTAAGAGGAGCGCTGTCCTTGCTTGCCCCGCTGGCGCTTCGCCACTTTTCCTTGCTCAATACGCTGAGCAAGACGCGTGACCTCTTCGGTTGAAAGCAACTCGACCTGTCCGATTTCATAATGGTAGAACCTGACGGTATCATCGAGATTCATCGCCCCTGGATTGGCCTTGATATGCATGGTGCTGGTCGTCACATGGTGTTGTGTGATCGGCATGAGGTGACTCCTTCCAGACAAAAAAATTTTCGTGTAGAATGTCTTCCCTTACAGGCTATAGAGCATGTCCTGCAGCCTGTACCGACATTTCCCCCTCCCCGAATGAGAGTATAGGGTCCCCGACTTGCGTCTATCTCCTCTGGTGCTTCCATCGCATCTTCCGGAGTATCCATTTGATGCCAATTCTGTTTTGTGTAACTTTTCAGGACCTCTCACCTCCCACTGAAAACGCCTTGCGAAGCGCCACAGGCGCTGAGGAGTCAGAAAGAGAGGACCTGAAGAGTTACCTGCTTCGTAGAAAAAAAGGTACTTTGTGGCAGGATGTTGAGGGTGTGCGAAAAAATCACTATACTTCCTGATGCAAGAGGCGGAGCAGATTCTCTTTTCAAAAGGAGCTATGGACGATGAGCAGCGAGGCAAGTACCCACTACCAGCAGAAAGTCGCGTTCTGCGGAAAGAAGCGCTGCAAAAAGTGCCGTGATGGCATTGGTCACGGTCCTTACTGGTATGCCTCTGAGAAGACAGAGAATGGCACCATTCGCACTTACCTGGGAGCACAGCAACAGGCCATGGAACATGTGTTAAAACTGGTCGATCTGTCACTTATGCAGGAGGATCTCCCCAGGACAATTCAATTGCTCGATCAGCTCCTCACAGCCGAACCCACCAATAGAGCAGTTATAAAGCGTCTGATAGCAACACTGGTTCTCCTTATGAAACATGCAACTCCTTTGCGTCGTCCTGCTCGATTGCACCGATCAGCGCTCGTTGGACGCGATCAGGAACAGAAACGCCTCCAGGCTTTCTTTCATGCTAGAAACACACATCTGCCACAATGCATTTTCCTCACCGGTGATGCAGGTCTGGGGAAAACGCGGCTGGCAGAAGAATTGGCACGCGAGGCCGCTAAACAGGGATGGAGCGTGCTCTGGGGACATACTTACGTGCAGGAGAGTCGCTTCTCGTACACACTCTGGTCGGAGGTACTTCGTCAACTGTTCTCCCCTTATACCATAGAACCCTACCTGCATCTCCTGGGTAGATGTCCGACGCTCTTCGAGCCACTCGGCATCCTCCTGCCCTATATCCAGGAATGCTTTGCACAACCAGAGGCGATAAGCACTCCTGCACAAGAACCACGTCGCCTCTGGGAAGCGATTGGAGATCTGCTCGTGCTTATGAGCCAGCAAGCCCCCTTGCTGCTCGTGTTGGATGATCTGCAATGGATGGATACGGCGAGTGGCGAACTGCTGGGCTACGTGGTCCGACGACTACAAGGACACGCCGCCATGCTGATAGGAACCTGCCGCGAGCACGAACTGCTGGCCAATCCCTCTCTGCATACCCTCCTGACCAACTTGCAACGTGAACAGATGGCTGAGTGTCTTGCACTTACACCGTTAGACGATGAACAGATGCAAACGCTCCTCTCAGACCTCCAGGTGCCACAGCCTTTACTTCACAGTATCCGCTCGCGTGCGGCTGGCAATCCGTTTTTTGCCGAGGAACTGGCCCACACCTTCGACAATGGACAGGATCTTGTTGCCGATCATGTAGAGACCTCTCTTCCCGATACTATCGCGGCTGTTCTCGACATGCGCCTGAACAGACTGAGTCAACCCTGTCAGCGCATCTTGAGTAAAGCTGCTGTCCTGGGTGGTTCTTTTGAATTTCCTCTTATCAGTGCGATGGAAGCCGGTGTTCCTGGCTCCAGTGATAGCTTTCTCCTTGATCTGCTGGAAGAAGCGCTTAACGCTGGTATCCTGATCGAGCAGAGCACTCATGCCCATGCCATCTATACGTTCTGGCATCCACTGCTCGCCACCCATCTCTATGAAAAACTCTCTGCCGCCCGCCGTATCAGTCTGCACCGTCGCGCGGCTACTCTTCTCCAGCAACTGTATCACGAACGGGAGGAAGAAGTAGCAGCCAGGATTACCCATCATCTCGTTGAAGGGGGCGCGGAACCACAGAGGCTCGCACAATTTGCAGTGATGGCGGGGAATCGTGCGTATACACTCTCAGCGTATGCAGACGCTCGTCACCATTATGACCTTGCAGTGAAGCAGTTAGAGGAGATCGATGCGCATCCAGGCTTGCAGTCGCATGATCGCGAACGTCTGCTGTGGTTGCGCATCTGCCTGGCCGAATGTCTGCGAATTATGGGATGCCCGCTTGAGGCACGCTCTCTCTATGAGCAGGCGCTGGCCTCTCATGAAGGGAGGATACCGTTTTCTCAGGAAGAAGCTCAGATACGCGCACTGCTCTATTGTGAACTGGGTTTGACCTGGTACGATACGCAGCATCTGGAACAGGCGTTAGCATGCTATACCCGTGGCGAACGATGTCTGCGTGCGGCCCAGGTGAACGCTGGTCCCGCCTGGGCCAGGCTCCGCTATGAACAGAGCTATACACACTGGCGAACTGCCCGTTATGACGAGGCGTTACGCCTGGCTACCAATGCACTTGCATTGTTTACAGAACTGCTGGCCCATCGTTCTTCTCCTCCACCGGATGCTGCTATTCCGCACGTCCTTCGGATAAGTCGAACCTTTGCAGGTGATCCTACTGACCTGGGACGAACGCATCAGTTGCTCGGACTGATTGCCAATGGTGCTGGACATTCAATGGAAGCGCGCTCGCATCTGGAAGAAGCGCTACGGCTGTTTGAACAGTATCAGTGCCGGCGGGAGGTTGCCATCGTTTGCTGCAATCTGGGAGATATGTACCTGCGACGAGCTGAGTACGACCAGGCCCAGGTTGTGCTGCTCCGCTGCCTGCAAAACGCTGAGGAAATTGGAGACCTGCCGCTGACGGTCTTCGCGCGTGGCAATCTGGCCATCCTCAATATCCGACGCGGGCACATGAACAGGGCTGAGATGCTCTCTCGACAGGCAGTCGAAATGGCAACGCGTATGCAAGATGTCGCCGCAAGTAGTTTCTGGATGACCTATCTGGGTATCACGCTTACAGAGCAGGGACGGCTCTCTGAGGCATGCACGGTACTTGCTCAAGCATTGCAAAAGGCCCACGCGGCCCATCTCCCGCCTTATCTTGGACAGACGCTCAATGCGGTAGCTCACCTCCGTCTTGCCCAGAGAGAGGCATGCCATGATGCAGACCGACGCCAGCAATTCTTGCAGCGTGCCAGGCACGCCGTCCTGCATGCCCTTGGACAGGAAGGGGGAGAGGCTGAAGCCATTCTTGAAAGTCATTTACTCCTTGCACAGATCGCTCTCCGGGAAGGAGATACCACCAGCGCATACCAGCAGGCCCACACAACCCTCATAAAGGCCCAACAAGCTGAAGGAAAAGATCTGATAGCTCGGGCTCAACGCCTGATCGATAACATTCTGGCCATACAAGAACATGACCCTCAGACCGTATGCTGAAACCCCGGCAAGTTCCTTCATATCCACATCTCACAGGAGCAGGGAGCACATGCATGCTCCTGGTGTTTGCCCACCCCTGGATCGCGGGGTGTCCCTTGCAAAATAGAAGGGGCATCGTGCACTGCGACGTTCCTCCTTGCAATAATAGACGGTAAACGAGCGAAACCCTGCTGGTACACCTCTTATTAAGCAGTGAAGAAAATCATTTATCAGCCTGTTCTCCTGGGTATAGTGTAGTCAAGCCCACGCAAAAAACTTATCACGCCGTAGTGCGTGTGTAATTTCGTTTGCTCATGAGAAAGGGTTATTAGATATGTTATTGCATCATACTCTGCGCCGTCACTACCAGCTTACTCTCGTCCTCCTGGCCTGTGCATTGCTTACTCTCTTGCTGGCGATAGTGCTTGTTATCGTACTGCAAGCCCATGTGGTTCCGATAATATCAGCCATTAGACCGGACGGCATGTTTCCTGGTCATTGAGAGAACGAGAGCCAGCGACCTTCTTAGAATCAGCAGTGCGTTTTTTATCCTCCCCGGCGGATTGTTCCCATCAACGGCCCCCGGATCTCTGTGAGTGCATAACCCTGCTGGTGAAGGGCTGCAAGCAACTGTTCTACATGATGGCGGTCACGTGTCTCCAGTGTGAGCGTCACTTCAACGTGCTGCACTGGCAGCGCTTGCATTGTTGGAAGATAGTTCATCTCCCGCACGTTGATCTTCAACTCCGCGATGCGTGTCAGGAGTTGATTTAATTCGCCTGGACGATCCTCAATCAACGTGCGCAGGATGGCGATACGTCCCTGGATAAGCAATCCATGCGTAATGAAGCCTCCAAGCAGATTCATGTCGATATTGCCACCCGAGAGGAGCACCACGACCTCTTTGCCTGCCAGATTCAGTAGTCCAGGACGCAATAGTGCTGCCAGGCCCACTGCTCCCGCACCCTCAACCTGTAATTTACAGCGTTCCTGCACAAGCAGAATGGCATTCATAGTCTCTTCGTCTTCCACTGTGACAACCTCGTCGATCAGGTGCTGGATAATGGAGAATGTCAGCTCGCCCGGGCTTTTCAAGGCAATCCCGTCTGCAATCGTGGTGATGGCCGACAGTGTTCGCAGCTCGCCAGCATCAAGCGAAGCACGGCAACTGGCTGCACCCTGTGCCTGGACTCCAATAATAGTCAGGTCAGGTTTGAGCGCACGTGCTGCGATCGCTATGCCTGAGATGAGACCACCACCGCCAATCGGGACAATGAGCGCATCGACGGAAGGAATCTGGGCGAGGATCTCGAGGCCGAGAGTGCCTTGACCAGCGATGATGTCGGGATCATCGAAGGCGTGAACGAAGGTTGCTCCCGTCTTTGCCTGGAGTTCGCGCGCATGGGCGGAAGCCTCCTCAAAGGTGGCGCCATGCAGAACCACCCTGGCTCCATACCCCTGCGTTGCCATTACTTTGACCAGGGGAGCCTGCTCAGGCATCACAATAGTGGCAGGCGCTCCAAATGCCTGGGCGGCAACGGCGACGGCCTGAGCATGATTGCCCATCGAGGTCGCAATTACCCCGCGCCTGCGTTCCTCGTCACTGAGCTGAGCAATCTTATAGGTGGCTCCGCGCACTTTGAAGGATCCTGTTCGCTGCAGATTCTCAGGTTTGAGGTACACGTTGGCACCCGTCATGGTGCCGAAGATGCGAGAATGCAACATGGGAGTTACATGAATCGCATCGCGAATTACCTGACTGGCATGCTCGATCTCTTGCAGTGTCGGGATATGGGGAAAGGACTTGAAGCTGGCCGTACTCATTGAAGCATTCTCCTTTCTCGATCGGAGAGGACACCGTTATCCTTCTTGCAGATCAATAGGCTGCCAACTGCTACTATCTTTTCCATTATATACATGCAAGATGGTTCATTTCCAGCCGGGGATCGGCAAGAAGTGCGGTAAGCGTAGGAAGCTGAAAAGTACTACTCTCTCATGTTTTGCTACCTCTTTCTTGCTCTATTCAAGCGGTGTTCGTTATATAAGCGGAACATCCAGACAAACGGCTAGAGTGTGAGTTACCACGCTCCAACTCCTAGTCCTCCTGTGACGAGTTCGTCGCCGATGTCCATGGTAGTGATGTATGCGCATACATGGGCAAGCAAGAGTGTTGAGAATCTCTCTGTGTGATGGGACGATCAGGAGTTTTTATCAGTATTCTCTTGTAGGAGAAAGACTTGTATGGAAAGAAGACGTCTCGCGTATACTGCCCTGATTAGTTCGATTACCCTGCTGGTGATCGCCCTCAGCCTTGGTGGCTATTCCTTATTTGCCAGTCCGCATATGTCTACTAATACACAACCAATCAACTGATTAAGCGGATCGGGCCCTTGAAAAACGGGGTGCGACCCTATACTATCAACCGGGCAGAATCGTTAGCTTTTACCACCGCCACCGGTTTTCTGGGATTTGAAGTGAGTGATATCAATACAGGCAAATTGCTCTATACTGTTCCTATTAAAGGATTTACTGCGCCCGCCTCGGCATCAGCCCCTGGCCATGGGATTAGCCTGTCTCCCGATGAGCGAGAAGTCTATGTTATCGACAGCTCAAATAGCTATGCGCATGTTTTTGATGTGAGTGGTTTACCTGCGACCGCGCCCAGGCAGGTAGCCGATATCGCTTTGACCTCAATGGCGGGTCAGGAGGCTCCATGTATCTACGACGCCGTACGCCCTTTCCATTGGCCAGCATACAGCGTCACGGACTTGTTCCAACGGCGTGGCGGCACTGGTGGACGAATGGTGAACGTCTTGCCCCGCGATGCCGCCTTCTCTTTCTGCTTGCGCCATTTGGAGAGATGGCTATAGAAGGAGCGTGCAGAGCCAAGAGCCGCATGGATAGCAGCACGACGGAACATGGCGGGAAGGTCGGCGGCGATGGCCTCACAGAGCGGCATCACTGGATATGGGTTGCCTGCTGTCGTATGCGTGAGTGTTTCCAGAGCAGTGAGCGCGTCTTTGGAGGAGAGGTCTAGCACTTTTTCGTGCAGGGTGATGACCTCGAAATAGAAGGCGGCGACCTGATTGAACAGGTCTTTGGTTGCGGCAAAGTAGCAGGAGTGAGCAGCTTTGTAGCGAAGTGGTTGCTTGATCGTTTGTGTTGCCTTTGCCATTGGACGGCTCACTCCTTTGCGCTGGCTTGACATCGGACCCTCATGCAGGTATCATCCCGCTTGAGAGTCTAGATCGGTTTAACTTGGCTAGACTCTTATCGTCACCTAGTCACCGACGAGAAAGACGACCATAAGGGGGATGCCAATGAACAGCAAGGCGAGCAGTGGACTATACCAGTTCGTTCCTAACCAGGAGGTATTCACATGCACGGTATAGGGGATATTCAACAGGGCAAAGACGGCAAGGATTGCTCCCATGAAGAAGGAGCCTACCAAGACTAAGAGAAGGGCTTCCCCATTTTTTTTGACACCCTTTATTCCTCGTGCGATGAGATTGCCGACCAGCGAGAGTAAAAGCATCGCTAAAAGAAAGAGCAGGATGCTACTTATCCCTGCTCCAGTACCACTTGTGATAACTGTAAGCGCTGGAAAGGTGAGAGCTCCCGCAAGGGAAAAGAAATAGAGCAATACCAGAACGACAAGCGTTTTTATTGCTACTGATCCAAAGTTCATACTATCTCCTCGTGAAATGTTCACAATCACATGTCATAGCTCATCTTTCTAAGAAATACTATACAACATTTTGTTGGGTTTCGCACTATTTACCCTGGACGAAAAAGAATGGGACGATATTCAAAAAACTGCAAAACACGTCAGAACTCTTGACAAAGGGATTGCAATAAGCTATATTATATATAGCAAATAGTTATTAGCGCATCACTGAACTGGACCTTGTATTACTGTCACATTTCTGTTAGAGTGGAAGTATGAGAGTGTCGGCCTGTCTGACAGGCACTTACATGTTCGGCGCGTTGTAAACTATTTGGAGGATTATCATGATCAATTCGCGCCATATTCGTCACCTCGCCAGCGTGCTCTTACGCATACTTCCGAGTTGCATCCTTGTAATTGCTGTTACTTTTATGTTGACTTCGCAGTCTGCTGAAGCTGCATCGACGTGTGGCTATGTGGCGAACCACGCTGAACCACTGCTTAATCCTGATGTGGTGTTCCTGCTCTTTGTTGTTGCTTTAATGGGCCTGTTCCTGGAGATTTCGCACCCTGGAACAATTTTGCCCGGCGTAGTCGGCGCGATCTCGCTGCTCCTCTTCTTCTTTGCGGCCAGTTCTATGGCGCTCAATTGGACTGGACTGGCGCTGATGCTGCTCTCATTTGTGTTACTCATCCTGGATGTCAAACTACCAGCGCATGGTGTGCTGACTCTTGGAGCAGTCGTCTCGCTAGTTGCTGGAACGTTCATCTTCTTCAGCCCTGGTGGACAGCAGATCGATCCCTGGCTGGTCTACACTATAGGAGCTGCCGTTGGAGTAATCGGACTCGTTCTGATGACTTTTGTGATACGAGCGCGGCGGCGACCTGTGCTGAATGGCGTGGAGGGCATGATCGGAGCTAGAGTGGTGGCTATCACCCCGCTTGCACCTGAGGGACGTGTCAACTACTTCGGTGAGAACTGGGCTGCTATTCTAAATGTTCCTGGTCTATCGGTACGTGCAGGTACCGAACTGCAGATAGTCTCTGTGCAGGGACTCTGTTTGTGTGTGCGACCCCTGCATACTGATACTCGTCCTGTTTCTAACATTGATTGATGAAACGTCAAAGTCGAATGTGAAAGTCAAAAAGGAGGCTTTCGATGGATGCTATAGTATGGTCTGTACTCGGCGTCATTGTCCTTATTCTTGTGCTTTTAGCGCTTTCAGGTATTCGTATTGTGCAGCAATATGAACGCGGCGTGATCTTTATCCTGGGTCGCTTAACAGGCGCGAAGGGACCCGGTATCTTCTGGGTGCCGCCAATGATTACGCGTATGGTGAAAGTCGATCTTCGTATCGTCACACTTACTGTGCCGCCTCAGGAAGTTATCACACGTGACAACGTCACTATTAAAGTGACGGCTGTGCTTTACTTCTATGTTGTCGATCCTAATGCCGCCGTGGTTAACGTCATGAACTTCATGCAGGCGACAACGCAGATCGGGCAGACAACGCTGCGTAATGTGCTTGGTCAGTCCGAACTTGACGAGATCCTGTCACAGCGCAAAAAGATC
>WNGE01007035.1_pt1 | contig 15239 bp, 15 predicted proteins | sample 5400651 | NCBI WGS metagenome assembly WNGE01 (sample SAMN13153370, study PRJNA577476) | soil metagenome | isolation source: 60 cm soil or saprolite under grassland replicate 2 | place: USA:California | collected 2016-06-15 | reverse complement strand
TCGGTCGGGTAGTCCTTCTTTTTCTGCTCCGTGAGGAAGTCGGAGAAGTCGGATGAACAACACTTCAGACAGCGCAGATCTGGATCTGTCGAGATCCAGTCCCATGGCCGCTCCATCTCACAGTTGCGATCGTTAACAACGCGTTCCAGGCACCGCAGAGCCATCTGGGCCATCTTGCCCTGTTGGTTCTTGTCGCTGCTGCTTGCCGCTACCGCGGCGTACAGGCAGGCTGCGTTATATGCGGCCTGCCAGGACGACGTGCGGTGCTGCCAGGGCAGCCAGCGCGTTCTCCCCGCGTTTGTGCCTGGGCGCCATTTTTCCGCACCGTTTTTCGGCGCGTCCAGCGCCGTTTGCTGCGCTTCCCCTGCGTTTGCGCCCGGCTGCCATTTCTTCCGGCTGCCTTTCGGCGCGACATGCTCCTTTCGGTCCAGGAGCGTTTCGATCTCCGTAATGTCACCAGTAATGACAGCGATTATATGCAAAGCTCTTTTCGCGCGACGGCGGTCCTTTCTCGCCTGACGGAGGCTCTCGCGTGTGCAGTCGCATTCCTGCTCGGCCAAGCGCTGGCGGACAGCGACGAGCAGTTCGGCGACGCGCGCAGCGTCTTGAGGGTGCTGGCGCTCGCGCAGCCGCCAGTAGGGCTTGCGGACCGCCCGCTCGTCGCGGTGCCAGAACATCGCCCACATGACGCGCCAGAGGGTCACTTGCCGTCGGCCTGCGCGCAGCTCGTTCCCAGCGGCCGTCAGCAACTTCATCCTTAACCCGGGCGACAGCGCCGGGAAATCTCCGCAGCTGGCTTCAGCATCGCGCGTTACACCGCAGTCGCCGAGGATGCGCAGGCTCTCACAGAAAGCACTCCAATCTTTCTCTTCCATCCCGAATTGGGGATTCGCGATCATTTCAAGAGACATGCCGAGCCGGTACCGGCCGCGGAAGAAGCGAGGATACTGCTGCCGGTTGAGCGCGTGCAGCCGTAGCGCCTCCGCATGACAGCCCTCGAGATCGCGGAGCAGGGCAAGCTCGTATCTGGCGACACCAGCCCCTGGGCTATTGCGCACCGCGTTGTCGAGCTCCTTAATTTGGCTGCACCAGACGCGTTGGGCGTCCTCCGGGCAATCGATGAGTTCACGCTGCTGCTTTGCAGAAATCAGGGCAGCGAGGTCGCTGCCATCGAAGGAGCCGAGCGACCAGGGCGGCGCTGTTGGATCTGCCCTGAAGATCTGCCGGGCGACGTAGGCGGCGACGCGTGCGGCGGCATCGTCCAAATCACGAACGGCCAGGGTCGTGGTCGCGATGGTCCCGCCCTTCCGGGCGTCCTCGAGGTCGACCGTCACCCTCCTGCTAGCCGCGACTACTTCCTTGCCATCGGCGAAGAGCTTGCTAGCGTGCCATGGCCCCTGACCATTCTTCCGACGGGAGTTTGCAGTCGGCGGATCGGCGCTGTTCTCGGCGACGGATGCCAGCCCATTCGGCGTCGAACCGCCAGGCAGGATCGGTGGCGCTCGCACCTCCACCGCGGGCAACCGGAATCTGAGTTCGGCGACGAGATTGTCATGGTCGCGCTGCCCGTCTGGCCCGTCGTCATCCGGTCCCGCGTGCCCGCTGTTGTTCTGCGTGCCCGGCTGGTCGCCGCCAAGAGCCGACGTGTCAACGGTCGGCGGCTGCCAGCGCATCGCCCAGACCTCGAGTTCTCGGTACGCAAACGCAAGGAACACAACAATGACCAGCCATCCGACGCGCCCGGGTAGGAGAACGTCGGGACCGGGCAGCAGCGGCTGGAAGAAGGCGCCGCTGAGGTTATCCAACCCTCGTGTGAACGCGTTCACGAGGTCGACGGGTGCCGCCGGCGCGGCCAGGGACGGGTGGGCCACGCCGTACCGGGTGACCAGCACAACTCCAGCCACCACGAACGCCAATGTGACGAACCGCAGGGTACGCACGGTGAAGTGATGGGCGACCCAGCCGAGGAAAACCACAGCGATCGCGAATCCCCCCCAGACGAGCCACGAATTCATGCAATCCCCACCCCTTCGCTCATTGTTACAGAGTCGCTAGCGGTGGTTCAGATACACATTCAGAACAGCGGCTTCCACCCGGCAAGGCCGTGGCGCGCCGCAGTGCCTCGATGCGCATCGCTCAGCCGACCGAAGGCGATCCTCTTATGCTTCCCAGGCCCCCTCTCCGTTCAGGCCCAGAACGGAACCCCTGCGCTTCACCGTCTCAGACGACGGAAGCGACTACGACCCGCCACCCGCCTGCTATTCGTCAACGGTTCGTTCAGCATGCCGGCGAGGGCCCGGCGTCGGTCAGGCCGTCGGTGCAGATGAGGTAGCTGTCGGGACGCTCGGGGCACCCGCCGATGGAGCGGATCTTGGAGGGCGGTGATGTGGAGCCTGTCAGCGTGGGTGTTCAGCTGCTGCGGCCAGCGTGCGGGCGTGCCGGGAGTGGTGAGGTGCTCCGGCGCGACCCCGGTCGGGTGGCAGTTCAGGGTGGCCCGTGCTCCCGGTGAGGGCCCGGTGTCCGAGGTGGTGGCAAGGGTGACCTGCCAGCTCGGCCTGCCTGGCCGCCACCTGCCGCATGCGCCGGTTCGCCGGTGGTGGCTGGGAGAGGGATCAGGCGCGGCACCAGTTCGTGGGAGGATCTCAGCGCGCGCTGTGACCTTATCCGACCTGGAGGAGATGTGCCCATCGGCGACGAGACGATTGGTGATTTCCTGGATCGGCTCGCCGGGTGTGCCCGCGCCGGGCGGCGGTGCGGCGGCGGCATTGCAGGTCGCCATGGGCGCGGCGCTGGTGGGCATGGCCGCGCGGTACACCGCTGGCGGAGAGGATGGCGAGAACAAGGCCGCGATCGGCCGTATTATCGCCGAGGCCGACGAGCCGCGCGGCATCGCGCTTCGGCTCGCTGAGGCTGAGGCGGGCGCGTTCACCGCCGCGGCGCGCCTACCGGCTGCCGAAGTCCACCGCGGAGGAGCAGGCCGCGCGCGCCGCGGCCATCGCCCGGGCGCTGATCAACATGACCTGGCCATCGGCCAAGGTCATCGGCATCGCCGGGATGGTGGTCGATATCGCCGGGGCGCTGGCGCTGATCAGCAGCCGCACCGTCCTTTGCGATGTCGCTGCCGCGGCTGAGGCTGCCTGCGCCGCAGAGGCTATTGCCCGGGTGAATATTGAGATCAACCTGGCCGGCATCACCGACGAGCAGGCCAGCCTGGAGATGATCGCCGAGACGGGTAAAGCCCAGGAGATCATCGCCAGCGCCGAGCAACTCAGCGACACCGTCCGCGAGCAGATCCGGGCATGAGGTAGCCGCGTGTGGCTGGGACGGGTTCACCGCACCCTACAGCGCCCCCAATGCCGGGCCGCCGCCCTGGCACCTTTACCGGTTCACCTTCCATACCGTGGTGGGTTTGAGCACCACCGAGCCCAACGGCGCGACACGCTGGCGCTTCAACCGATGACCACGCCCCGCCCGCGCCGTTGGCCGATGAACCCGCGGTCAGCTGCGGTGCCCCGCGGGTGATCCGGGCGGGTGTCCTGCTGGGCAGGACGCGTTCTTCGGCCGGCGGCGTTGACGCTGGGGCTCGAGCTAGTTGCTGATCCGCCAGTTCGTCGGTCCGCCTGCGTTCTGCTGTGATCGCTTCTGGTATGTCCAGGGTCGGCCGCAGAAGGTCTCCCGGCCTGGCTGTTGAACTGCTGAGCATCCTCGATGTAAGGCGTCAGTGCCGGGTCTATATACATCGGCGAATCCTCGTCATCATGCCGTCCGGGCCTGGGGCGGTCACGGCCGACCTCGGGCATCGGGGGCTTCAGCGCCGGAGCGGCGGGTTTGCGGCCGGGCAGGAAGGCGGCCACCAGGCCAGCTGCGACCACGGCCACCCCGGCTGCGAGCAGCAGCGTCCAGTCCAGGCCCGACATGAACGCGGCATGGGCCTCGCCGCGGACCTGCCCGGCCAGGGGGGCGGGGAGCTTGGCGGCGACCGCGTTGGCCGCGCCCACGGACTGCCGGGCGATGTGAGCCACCGAGGCTGGCAGGGCCGTCGGCAGGTGGAGGGTTGCCATATAGCGGTTGAGGTAGATGTCGCCCAGCAACGCCACCCCGATAGCACCACCGACCTGGCGGAACGTGCTGGCCACCGCGGACCCGGCCCCGAACTCGCCCGCCGGCATGGCGCCCATGATCGCGTCCAGGCCGGGAGTCATCGCCATCCCCAGGCCCGCGCCCATCAGCGTCAGGCACAGCGCCACGAATCCGTAACCGGTGTCCACCGTGGCGATGCCGAACAGGGCCAGGCCGGCAGCGAGAAGAGTGAATCCGGCGGCCATGGCCGCCTTGGTGCCGATGCGCGGGAGCAGCCGGCTGACCGCCTGCGCACCCACCAGCATCCCCACCACCAAGGGAATCATCCTCAGTCCCGAGTCGTAGGGGCGGTAGCCCTCGACATCTTGCAGGTACTGGGTGAACAGGAACATGGCGCCGGTCAGCACCAGGCCGACTAGGCCGAAGCCAACGGTCGCCCAGGTGAAGCGGGGGTTCGCAAACAGCCGGACGTTGAGCACCGGGTGGCGCGAGCGTGCCTCCCAGGCGGCGAACGCCGCCAGCAGGGCCAGGCCCACGGCCAGCGTGGTGACCGTCACCCAGTCCCACCCCGGGTCGGTTGCTCGATGATGGCATAGACCAGCGACGTGAGCCCGCCCGCGGCGAGCAGCACCCCGGCTGGGTCGCTCCGCCGCGGCCGCGGGTCGCGGGACTCTGGGACCAGCCACACCACCGCCACTATCGCAGCCACGATGAACGGGACGTTGAACAGGAAGATCGAGCCCCAGAAGTAGTGGTCGAGCAGCCAGCCACCAACGATCGGCCCCAGGGCGACGCTGACACCCGAGGCCACCGACCACATCGCGATCGCCCGGGGCCGCTCCTGCTCGCTGAAGATGGCGGGGAGCACGCTCAAGGTGAGCGGCATCACGATGGCGCCGCCCAGGCCCATGAAGGCCCGGAACCCGATCAGGGCGCCCGTCGACAACGCATAAGCGCTGAGCAGCGATCCGGCCAGGAACAGCCCCAGGCCCGCGACCAGGACCCGCTTCCGCCCGATCCGGTCGCCCAGGCTCCCCGCGGGGAGCAGCAGCGCGGCAAGCACCAGGATGTAGCTGTCCATGATCCACTGCAGCTCCGTGGTGGTCGCCTTGAGGTCGGTGACCAGAACGGGCAATGCGACGCTCAGCACGGTCAGGTCCAGGCCGATGACCATCAGGCTCAACGACAAGGCCCCAAGAATCCACCAGCGGCGCGGGTGGCCCGCAGTGGGAGCGGACTCGGGCACAGCACTGCCCTCCGCCTCGGCCACCGGTATGTTCTGGCTCATCGGCGCACCCCCGAACCTGCGATAAGCATGCTGGCCAGCGTCATCCTGGTGGCCGCCCCGGCGATTTTGATGATGGTCCTGCTCATCCGCGAACATCCCCTTCCTCTACATCTGTAGTGTACTCTACACTCGTAGAGAAGCCGGGAAGGGGTGAGGTATGTCACGCCAGACCGAAATCGCCGACGCGGCGATCGCAACACTCGCCCGGGACGGGATGCGTGGCCTGACGCACCGTGCCGTCGACCGGGCCGCCGGGCTGCCCGAGGGGTCCGTCTCCTACTACTTCCGGACCCGCCAGGCCCTGCTGCAGGCCACCGTGGAGCGCCTGGCCGAACTGGACGTCGCCGACGTGCCGGCGCTGCCGCAGCAAGACCTAGACGCGTTCGCCGGCGCGACCGCCGAACTCCTGGAGAGCTGGCTCACCACCGGGCGGCAGCGCCAGCTGGCCCGGTACGAGCTGGCCCTGGAGGCCACCCGCCGCCCGGAGCTCGGCAAAGTCCTTGTCGCCGCCGGCGCCGGGCTCCGGGCCATGATCGCCGAGCGATTCGCCGCGGCCGGCGTCAGCCAGCAGGAAGACCGGGCACAGGTCTTCGCTGCCTTGCTCGACGGCCTGATCTTCGACCAGATCGCCGGGTCCGGGACCCGCCAGCTGACGGCGGCCGACTTGCGCGCCACGATCGGCGTGCTCGTCACCGCCCTCACGGACAGGGCAGGCACTCCTGACCCAACCGCGCCGTTCTCCGCCGCGTGACGCACATCACCTCGCCTCATGGCCTCTACGCCTGTAGAGTGAAGCCATGAGTGTAGATCGGGCCACAGGCCACAGCGGCTGGCCCAGGCTGGCCGCCGCCAGATGGCCGAGCGCGGGAATTGCCGCCGCCTACGCGGCCAGCCTGGCCGCGTACGCGCACGCAATCATGGACCTGTACTGGGGCCTGGGCGGGCATGCCTTGCTCAGCACGGTGGGCGGATACCCCGAGCGCCTGGCCCGCCAGGGCGGCGTCCTTCCCGTACTTCTCGCCCTTTCCGCGAGTGCGGCTCAGCTGATAGTCGGCCTGCTAGCACTCGCGTTGGTCCGCCCGTGGGGGCAGGTCATTCCCCGTGCGCTCCTCCGGCTTGGCTCGGCAGCGGCGAGCGCGGTGCTCGTGCTGTACGGCGGCGCGCTCGTGCTCACCGGGACCCTGGTCCTCACCGGCGCCATCCGCCCGTCGGGCGGCGTCGACTGGACGGCCATGCGCTGGCACACCGGGGTTTGGGACATGTGGTTCTTGGTGTGGGGGATCTTGCTGTCGGTGGCCAGCGCCAGCTATTGGCGGCGAACGGCGCGGGCCGCCACGAATCCGGACGCTCCACCGGGCGCCGTAAGCCGGCGTCTTCCGGGCCGCGCGTCCTGCCCGAACGGTGGTGAGAAGCCCCGGTAACACCGGTTCGTCTGCCACGTACATCGAGTCGATGACCTCGGCGGCCAGGCTATTGACTACACCGACATTAACCGCGACGAATGGGTCGCCGCCGCGGTAGCAGGCGGGGTGCCAGCCGAGAACGGGGTGGTTCTAAGCGTGCTGACCGAAACCATCGCGTCCGGTCACGGCTCGCGACCCAACAGTGACGTGGAGAAGGCGACCGGCGCGGCGTCGGCAAGATTCGCTGACTTCGCGCGGCGTACGGCCGCGGCCTGGGCCGCGGGCGAGGCCCGATGACGGCGGTCAGCAACCTCGCCGGCTTCCAGGCCCTGGACCCGTTCTTCCGGATCATCGAGGAAGGCGTGGCCGGGCTGGCGGACGGTGAGCACTTCTTCGACCTGCTGGCCGAGGACGTCGTCTTCGAGTACGTCATTACGGTCCCGGGCTACCCGCGCCGTGTCGAAGGGCGCCAGGCCGTAGCCGAGCTGTATCGCCCGTATGGCGCCACATTCTCCCTCGATCGCTGCTATGACCTGGCCGTCCACCACGACCAAGCCACGGGCGTTGTCGTTCTCGAATACGCCTCGCAGGGCCGCGCCATCCCGACTGGAACCGCCTACAGCAACCGCTAGATCTCGGTGCTGTCGATCGTCGACCGCAAGATCGCGCACTGGCGGGACTACCTCGACCCGCTAGCAGTCTTTGACGCGATCGGATGGCCCGCCGCGGCAACAGGCAACAACTGACTACTCTCGGCGAGTGCCAGGCCTGTCGCTGGCGACGTCCCAGGGGCTGGCCGGGCCGCGGCCCGGTGGCCAGGCCCCGCACCGCATCGGGAGCCCAGGGCGCCGCTCTCCACACGCGCCCCACAGGGCAGCGGACAGCAGATCACGCCAGGTAGCGGTGAACAGCAACCCCCTCCGGAGCCGTGTGCCGTATACACGAGAGGCCCTCGGCGCGATCGCACGGCGCGTGGTCTCCGAACTGGACGACCTGCGCGCGCCAGGCCTCAAGACCGACGCGGCGCGAGGAAGCGAATAGTCGGCGATCTGTCTCTACGTCTGCCGACTCTGAAGATCCTCCAGATTTGTCACCGAAAGTAGCGAGGTACCACTGCGCCGAAGAGATCGCAACCCCTCGGACAAGAGCTGCTCGGATCACCGAATGGCTGCCAGTTTGGCTGTCCGAGAGCGAAAGCAGCGACGCTGCCTGTTCCCGGCCGTGCGTACCCTTCTCACCTGCATCGGCTTCAGGCCTGGCAAGGACCCCAAGTTCCTCGGAGGTTGCGGGGTTGCAAGCGCTCAAAGATTACTTTTGAAGATCATGACAGGCCTTTGACCTGCGGAAACGTGGAGCTAAGGGGACTCGAACCCCTGGCCTCTTGCATGCCATGAAACACTCGCGCATTCCCTGACCAGGCCATATGCGGCCTGAACAGGCGATTCGCTAGCTCACGCAAGCTGAGACTGGCTCAGACAAGCACTCGCTAGCACCATTCTGCCCCTCAAACTGCCCCTCGAAATGATCTCCCAGTAACTGCCGGATCGCGCGATCTCACAGTCATCGACCCTACATTCGAAAGCCCAGGCAGCCAGACGACAGTGCCGGTACAGCCGCCACGGTCCAGCGTTGCAGCACCGCAGAAAACCCGGGATGCCCTCTCTCCCACCCAGCCCACAGCGCCAAACTATGCCGCTACGCAGAGTGAGAGCGCTCGTGCTCCCTGATCTCCCGGCCGCGAAACATATCGATGCTCCCTGCCGACGATGCGGGCGGCATGGCCTGGCGATCGGCGCTGCTCTGCCCGGGCAGATCAGCCACCCATAGAGTCACCCAGTTCTGCGTTGTGGGTGCCTGACGGTGGCCGCAGGCGGCGAGGTTGGCCAGGCTGATCTTCATGCGGGCGCACAGGCCCTCGACGGGGTGATTAAGGCCTGGGGGCATGGGGGGCGCGCACCACGGTCAGCCAGTCGCCCCGACTTCTCATTCACACCCGATCTTGGACGCGGCCCCTGTCTGCTCTCAACACGTCAGCGCCGCCATGCGCGCCTGGATCCAGGCACACCGGCCTAGCGATCCAGTTGCCGTTCGCTACTCGGCCGGAAAGGCTCGCTGAGCCGCAGCGGCCCTTGATCTTGATTGCCGGTAGCTAGTGCCGCTGCAGGCAACGTTTGCCCCATCAGGGTGCGCCGTGGCCAGTTTGGTCATCCTCACCGACTGGTATGAGCTCGAACACGGGGTGGCGGCCTGCCTCGGTGACGAAGTCCGCCACCGCGGAGTCCTTGGTCGCCTGGAAGTACGGCCGCGTGGCCCGGGCGATGCGCACGTACCGCTTGAGGACGGGCCCGGCCTCTTCGCGGGGAACCTCTCGGATGGCATAGTCACGGGTGTCGCGTCGGCGGGTCAGGCTCACCCGCCCGGTTGCGCGGGCGTTATGCACCCAGGACACAGGCCCGTAGGGTGCGACCAGCCAGCGCCGCCCGTCGTGCTCCACCGGGACCACGGGGTTGGTGCGCGGCCGGCCGGTCTTGCGGCCCCGGGTGGTCAGCAGGCAGGACCTGGGCACCAGGCCCGCCCGGACGAGCGCGCTCATGATCGCGTTCTCCACGTGGCGGCCACGGCCGGGACGGTGCTGCCGCGCCGGCCGGGGAGCCCTGCTGCCGCCGACCTGCCTGGCGGCCTGGCCGTTTCCGGACCCCTGGCTGGGTGTTGTGGGAGGCATGGCTTCTCCCTCCGCGAGCTGGCTGCATGGGACTCGGCCCTGGGCCCCACCAGCTTGTTCGCGGCGTCGTAACGGGTCAAGGATTGCGGGGTGGGCACCGCAGGGAGAGTGCCACCACACGATAGCGGCCGGGGCGAATGTTACCTGCTGCGGCACTAGCACGGTGCACGCTCTGGCACGATGCGGTCATGGCATTGAAGCGGCTGGGTTTCGTCGCGGCGCAGCTGATGCCAAAGCCTGGCGCCCGTCAGGTGCTAGCGCGCGTGGTAACGGTTGATGATCTGCCCGGAGTTGGCTGGTCCGTCATCGACGAGCGGACCTGGCGTACGGGAGTGTCCGTGCCAGCGACCGAGTGGGGCAAGCGGGCTCGCGCCGCGGGCAGCGTCACTGCCTGGCGCTCCTTCGAGGCCGTGGCCGCGCGGCAGTGGTGCTGGGTTCAGGTGATGCCGCTGGTATCCCAGCCCGATGCGCTCAGCGCCCTCGAAGGGATGGGGGATCGTCTTCTTCGCAACCTGCGCGCCGAGGTCACGGTGCTGCGGGAGCACGATGCGGATATCGAGGCGTTCCCCGGGGCCGGCCGGGTCTGGGCGCACGAGCAGCACACCATCGGACCGGATGGGGAGGGCGTCGCGAGGATGCTGGCTGCCGCGTGCGGTGCGTACGTGATCGTCGTGTCCGCCTCCGGCTCTCCGGAATGGGCGTGGGATTCGGTGGTCTCGGTCGCCTGGCGCCAGGCAGGGCTCTTGGCGGCCTAGCCGCTACGCCTGCTGGCGCGGATCCTGTTCAATGCGATAGGCATCGGCTACGGCCGCAGCGGGGGTCCTCAAGTTCATCGTGCTCGAATACGTCGCCCGGGTGCCCTGCCAGGCCTGGGAGCGGATGTGCTACCTGGCGCTGGCCCGGCACCGCCGCCGGTCCGCGCTGGCCAGGCGGATCTTCGGCCGGATCGTGCAGACCGCGCCGAGCAGCGCAACGAGCAGTGGCACCTACTGATCCTGCAGGATCTGGCCCAGCGCCGCGGCCCGCGGCAGTCCTTGCTCAGGCACCGGCTGGCACCGTGGATGATCGCTCTCTTCGGCTACCACAGCGGCACCTGCATGCTGCGCCACAGGCGCAGATCCACCAGTTCGGTGTGCACCACCGGCGACACCGTTCGACCAGCAGAGCCGCGCCTATCGGCGGATCCGCCCGGGGAACCCGAGCGTTGACGTGACACAGCGTGCCCGGAAACCACGCGCCTGCGCAGCTGGCCTGGCCAGCGGATCCCTACCGGCGTACTTCAATTGCCAGGGCGGCGGTGCCGCAGCCAGCCACCTGGCCAGACGTCTTCCGGTGCGAGATCGGAGACCAAGACGCCGACGGGCGCTCCGAGCCATGGGTCGCGCCCGGGGGCGGCGATCACCTCAATGCTGATGCACCGGGTCAGCTGCGTCTCTGCCCGCCCGCTGCTCGCCAGCTGCACCGGCTCCAGTTCATCAGCGATGCGCAGCGTTCCCTGCTCGATGACCCGGCGATGACGGTGCCGCGGCCGGTGATCCGGAAGGCTGTCTCGACCTTGAAGCGCAACGGCAGTTGGGCGATGGCGCTCGCTGCGGCTGCGCGCATGGCGGCGATGGTCTCGGCCGTTCCGGCGGGGCTGGTGTCCTGCTCGAGTTCGAGGGCTAGCCGCATCAGTTCGCGCTGGGCCTGGTCCTGGTCCTGTCATCGCGGCAGGAGGTCAAGCAGCCGATGCCAGATCTCGCTCCAGGCCAGGCAGCCGTCGGCGAATGCCCGCAGCAGGAAGCCCAGGAGTTCCGGCTGCCCGGTGCCGGGCTCTGGCACCAGGACCTGCTGCTGGCCGAGCATGTCGCGTATGAGCGCTCGGTGTCGCGGAAAGCCGTGCCCCAGTGCAGCGCCGCCACGTCGATGGTCGCCGGGGTATCCCGCTCCAGGGTGAGCAGCTCGCACGCCAACCTGATCGCCTGGTCCACGTCGGGGACGGGACCCGGGAATGCGATCCGCACGGCCAGCCGGTACAGCCGGGCGCGCAGCTCGGCTTCCCTGCCCATCCCTGCCACCCGGACATTCTGCGCACCGGCCCTGCTCGCGCGCCACGCGGTTTCCATACGTCTGCTGCTTGAAACGCCCCGGCGCTGGACCGGCCGTCTCAGACGCGATGGACCCGAGCCACCGCATAATGCCCGGATCGGCATCTGCGAAGCGACCATCGCAGCCGAGCCAATAACCGACCAGATCGAATCCTCTTAGGCGGCTCTTCGCGCGACGGCCCCTGGGGAGGTCCGTAACGCTCTGCGATCGTCCCCGGGCTCGGATCGTGTGCGCGTCCGCATGGCAGGCGCCCGGCGCACGCGATCGCTACATCCTTTGGCGTCGTACTCCTGCTTGCGTCTCGCGCCGACATGAAGTCCGGTCGCTCCGACGTACCTCATCGCGGCAAGAGCGGATGGCTGGCTGCTGGCGGGCGCACCGCCGTGAGCACCCTTGGAACTCAGCAATACCGCTGCGCGGTTCGGATGTCAGCACCCTCCGCTAGTGTGTTCCGGCTCGGTCCGGGAGGGTGGCGGCATGATGGCGGACCTCGACATTGCTCGCTGGCGGTTGCGCACTCAGCACCTAGTCTCGCCCTTCGCCGTGTCGGCGCGCGAGGCTGTCGGTTCGCTGCTAGCCGTCCAGGCAGAGAACCCCAGTCAGGCGGCCTGGGCGGTGGCCTCGCGCACGCAGAACCCGGACCAGGCCGATCTGGCGGCCCTGCTGGCCGACGGCGCAGTCCTGCGCACGCACGTGCTGCGGCCCACGTGGCACTTCGTGCGGGCCGAGGACATCGGCTGGCTGCTCGACCTGACCGGTCCGCGCGTACGGCGGGTCACCGGCCAGCAGCTACGCGAGGCCCACGGCCTCGACGAGCGCTCGACCGGCCACGCAGTCACCGCCATCACGCAGGTCCTGGCGAGCCGGGGACAGCTCACCCGCGCGCAGCTGGCTGATGAGCTGCGCGAGCGCGGTATCGCTGGCAGCGGGCAGATGCTGATGATCCTGCTGGCCCACGCCGAGCTGCACGGGCTGATCTGCAGCGGACGAATCGCCGACGGCGAGCACACCTACGCGCTCATGGACGAACGTGTGCCGGCGCCACGCCGGCTCGGGCGGACCGAGGCCCTGGCCGAGCTCGCCCTGCGCTACTTCGCCGGGCACGGCCCGGCGACCGAGCGGGATCTCGCCTACTGGGCGACGCTCACCCTCACCGACGTGCGCGCCGGCCTGCAGCAGGTGCGTGACCGGCTCGGCTCGTTCCAGCACGACGGGCGCACCTTCTGGCACCCCCCCGGGGATGCCCCCAGCGGGCCGCAAGAGCCCGCAGGCCACCTTCTGCAGATCCTCGACGAGACCTACCGCGGCTACCAGGACTCCCGCTGGCTGCTCGACGCCGCCGGCGACGTGCCACGCACCCGGGAGGCCGCGGCCGGGATGGCCCTGGTCGACGCACAACTCCTCGCCGCCATGCGGCGCACCGTCGCCCGCGACCACGTGCAGTTCGACCTGCGGCCCTACCGGCCCCTGACACCCCCGGAGATCGAAGCCCTCCACCAGGCCGCCAGCCGGTACGGCGAGTACCTGCGGCTCAACGCCCGGCTCACCCTGACCTGACCATCGCGCCCGATCCCGGCAGCGGCATGAGCGCCCCGCCGCACGACCTGCGGCAGATCCGGACGGTGCGCCACGAGGCGCTCTGTTGTATCCCCAGCTCAGCTGGGAGGAATTCGGAGGGAGGTTCCTGGGTCTGATGGCTTACCTGGATCCGAAAGGTGAAGGGGACAGCAGCATGATGCGCCACGAAGCGCTCTGTCATATCCCCCATTCAGTGGGGAGGAACTTGGAGGGACGTTCCTGGGCCTGATGCCTAACCTTGATCCGAAAGGAAATACGGGGACAGCAGCATGGCAGCAAATCAGTGGTCGTGTCCAGGCGTATGGAACGATGCACTGAGGGGCCCGCGCGATACGGTGAATAGCTGGATTGCCTAAATCCCAGTCTCCAGAAGATGCAATTGTCCATCCGCCGGAAAGACGTCTGAAACCGGCGCCTACCTCTGTGCCGGCATGGCATGCTGGCCGGCGCAACCTCCAGAGCTGGGAGCGATACTCAATGAGAGTATTCAAGGAGACGAAAAGGTAAGTCGCGCTCGGACGTATGACAGAGACGAACGTGGGATCGCCTAAGGGATGCGAATCCTATGGCGACGCAGGCCCCGTAGTAGTCGTGGGAGTCACGCCCCACCGAGGAGTCCGGGAAAGCCGGAAGCAGGGCGAAGGGGGCCAGGTGACGGATATCAAAGACTGTGAGGTATGCGTAATGCAGAGCGCCGAAACTGTACTGGATGTCCTCCGTGATCGCGGCAGGCGTGGCCTGCCGTGTGACGAGCTGTACCGTCAGCTGTTCAACCCGCACCTTTATCTCCTGGCGTACGGGCGCATCTACTCCAACCACGGAGCGATGACACCCGGGGCAAGCGGGGAAACCGCGGACGGCATGTCAATGGCGAAGATTGACCGCATTATCGACGCGCTGCGCCATGAGCGCTATCGATTCAGCCCAGTCCGGCGGGCCTACATCCCGAAACGGGAAGCTCCGCCCCCTTGGCATTCCAGCGGAGGCGGCATAGTGCCGTTGTCTCCAGGGAGCCTTTGGGTTTTGTTGTCATCACGCATCCGTTCCACCCGCTGACGGGCCAGCGGCTCAATGGCGGAGCTGGTCGATGCGGTCGTGGCGGCGACGGGCACGCGCGAGGTGCGGCGCCGGCTGCTGCCGGCCCGGCTGGTGGTGTATTTCGTGCTGGCGCTGTGGCTGTTCCGGGGCCGCAACTGCGGCTACGGGCAGGTGATGGCCTTCAGGTCACCGTGCACCGCGATGGCGGACGGCCGCCGCTGGTAGCGCACTGGGGCGGCATCTGCCTCGCGCGGGACACCACGCCACGGCCCCTCAACGACAATCCCCCGCGCATCTGGAGCAACCGCCGGTCAGAACTCGTACAGCGGCTCCTGGCCGACATCTGCGAACTATGCGGATCGGGGAACCAGGTCGAGGTGCACCATATCCGTGCCCTCAAAGACCTCAACCCCAGGGGAAGGAAACACCAGCCCGAATGGGTCACGCGGATGGCCTCCCGCCACCGCAAGACCCTTGTCGTCTGCCGCGCCTGCCACGAGAACATCCATGCCGGACGTCCCACACGGCGAACACGATGAGCACTGGAGAGCCGGATGCCACGGAAATCGGGCACGTCCGGTTCGGAGGGGGGTCGTCGGAAAAGGACCAGGTCAACTGGCACCTCGCCGGCGGCCTACCCTACCGCATGCGTTGGTTCGGGAGGAGGGCGCTGGAAAAGGACCTGCCCAGCAGGCACCTCGCCAGCGTCCTACCTCACTTTTGTGACATGCAGCGGAACGTATGGCTTCGGCGGCGCTGTCGCCTCGGCCGTGCGGCCCTTCGCGGGCCTGTGCATGCCGGTGAGACAGTCCGGCGGCGGACGCAGTGGGGTAGTGCCGTCAGAGGGTGCGTTGCCGGGTATCAGCGGTGTGAGTCTCGATCGGTCGCTGCCAGAGCAGGAGATAGCGCCAGAAGATGAGCCGCCGCACCCGGGCGCCGGGGAGCGCCGCGGCCGCGTGCTGACCGGCCTGGCGGGTCGTCAGCGGCGGGTCAAGAACCTTCGGCATCGTCGCGTGGCTGGGCTCCGGCCGGTACCAGCCGC
>WNGE01015008.1_pt1 | contig 15241 bp, 15 predicted proteins | sample 5400651 | NCBI WGS metagenome assembly WNGE01 (sample SAMN13153370, study PRJNA577476) | soil metagenome | isolation source: 60 cm soil or saprolite under grassland replicate 2 | place: USA:California | collected 2016-06-15 | reverse complement strand
GACGAGTACCAGGTTGCTGACGTCCCGGTAGTGGTTGGCGGCCACGTCCGGGAAGGTCAGGGTCATGGTGCTGCCGGCGGGCACCCGGGTGGGTTTGACCCCGAGCCGGATCCAACCCCAAAACTCGCTCTGGGGGGGCAGGGTTTCCGGGAACGGCGCCGACGACGCGTAGTCGCCACGTCCGCGGACCCCGTTGGACACCTGTACGTTGGGGCTCGGCCACCAGTCGGCGGCCACCAGCGACTCGTTCTTCACGTGCAGGTGCAGCCAGATGCCGCCCACCCGGTGGTCGGTCACGATCCGGTCGGCGGTCACCGTGACGCCGCGGTAGTAGCCCTCGCCGCCGACGTCGTGCACCACCGCGTAGGTGGGCGGCCCGTTGCGCTGGACATTCGTGATCGCGGTGTTGCCGGCCGCGTAGGCGCCCAGGTTGGCAACCGACATGCTCGCGAAGAGCGCCATCATCGCCAGCAGCCAGCCCGCCCTCCGGACCCGCGCCCAGAAGCCGGCCGCGAAGAGCACCATCGTCGCCGCCACCACCGGGTAGATGTAGCGGCCGGGCGCCATGCCGCCCAGGCCCGACGTCAGGGGCACCGACAGCGCCCACGCGGCCTGGCCGCCGACCGCCGCGCAGAGGACGACCAGCGGCCCCCGTTCGACGGTCAGCCAGGCCCTCCCCCGGAGCAGCCGGGCGAGGCCGATTGCCGCCACCAGGCCGAGCCCGATCATGACCACCACCATCACGCCGGTGTAGGGCAGGGTGTCCTTGTGCTCCCCGGTCCAAAAGGTCTGGAAGTTGTAATTGAGGCTCTGCCAGATCGTGTACTGGGTGGCGCTGGTGCCCGCCCCCAGCAGCCGCGCCGCCTCTGCCGTCGGCACCGGATGGCCGTAGGTGGCCAGGTTCAGGACCAGCCAGGGCAGCAGCACGAGCACGGCCACGCCGGCGGCCGCCGCCCCCACCGCCAGTTGGTGGCGCCAGGGCGCGCGCAGCTTGAGCGCCGGCCAGGCCCAGGCCGCGGCCAGCCCCACCGCCAGCCCGGCGTCGGTGAGCTTGGCGAGCAGGGTGAGGCCGAACAGCCCGCCCAAGAGCAGGGCCCCGCGCCAGCTCCACGGCCCGCGCGCCATCCGCGCCGCCAGCAGCACACAGGCCGCGCCGAGGACGGCGCCGAGGGTGTCGTTGGTGACCTGGGACCCGTTGAGCAGGAGCCCGGGCAGGAAGCTGGTCATCACCACCGCGGCCATGGCCAAGACCCGCCGGCCGGGGGCCAGCAGCCAGGCCGTGAGCAGGGTCAGGGGGCCGAGCAGCGCCAGCAAGAGCGCGTTGAGGACCCGCACCACGGTCACCGCCACGAAGGGGCCGCCGGCGTTGTAGGCAACGGACCAGGCGGGCGTGGCCAGGGCGTAGAAGAGCGGGGGCTGCATCGCCTCATAGGAGAACCACCAGATGTGGCGCCGGACCCAGAGCTGGAACTCCTTGCCCGACAGGTATTCCGGCGGAGGGCCGAACTGGGCGGGGTCCACGACCGCCGGCCGGGGCACGGTCTCGGGGGGGCTCCAGCGATAGTTGCCGGTGGTGACCATGATCGCCACCGTCTCCGGCCGCAGCGTGGTGCTGCCCTCGACCGGGTAGACGCCGTGCGCGTACTGCGCCAGCACGTCCGTGTGCTGGGCCTCGTCGGTGAGCTGCCAGACCGGCTGCACGAAGGCCATCGCCACCGCCGGGATGGCGACCGCCAGGTAGGCGATCGCCAGCTGCAGGCCGCGGCTGAGCCGCAGCCGCACCAGCTCGACCGGCAGCAGGCCGGCCCGGGCCGGCGCCAGCGCGCGGCCGCTCGCCACCTCCAGGGTCATGGCGCTGCCCGCAGGGTCACGGCGTGAACCGGCCGGTGCCGGCCAGCACGCTGTAGGCCAGGGTGGCCGGGACCAGGACGCCCGCCAGCAGCGCCGCCGGCAGCCGCTGCACGGCCCAGTAGATCGGGAAGGCGACCATCGTGTAGCGGCCGAAGGAGGCCAGGCTGCCGCTGGCGAAGGGCGCCGCCAGCAGCGCCACCACCGCCAGCGGGCCGGCGGTCCGCCAGGCTCCCAGCTCCGGCCGCCGCCTGAGCCAGATCGCGGCCGCCGCCGCCACCACCAGGAAGCCCAGCCCCACCAGCTCCCCGGAGTCGGGGGTGAGCAGCCGGGCCAGGGGCCGGCCGGGAACCACAGAGTGGTGGGCGGCCTGGCTGCCGGCGAAGGCGAGCGGGTCCCCGGTCAGCAGCCAGAGGTAGGCGCCAAAGGCGGCCGCGCCCGCCACCGGCGCCAGCGCCGCCAGGCGGGCGCGCCCGGCCGGCAGCAGCAGCAGCAGCGGCAGTGCGAGCATCACCCCGTTGGGGCGCAGCAGCCCGGCGGCCAGGCCGAGGCCCGCCGCCCAGGCGGCTCGGCCCCGCCAGGCCGCCCACAGCGCGCCGGCGGCGAGCGCCAGGAACAGCCCTTCGGTGTAGACGGCCGACAGCACCAGGGCGGCCGGCCAGAAGGCGGCCACCCAGGCCACTCGCACCGCCGCCTCCCGGCCCAGGACCCGGGTCGTCAGCGCCGCCAGGACCGCCAGCGCGGCGAGCCCGAAGACGAATGCCAGCCCGACCCCCGCCCAGTCCGAACCGCCGGTCGCCCGCAGCAGCAGCGGCAGCAGCGGGAAGAAGCCGTCATCGGTGGCGCTGGCGGCGGCCGGGTAGCCCTCCCGGGCGATCCGCAGGTAGTGGACGGCGTCCCACGCCAGCCAGGGCTGCAGCGGCCACGAGTGCTGCGGGTCCTGGGGCCGCCCGTAGGGGATGGCGAGGTTGGCCACCCCGGCCGCCAGGCCGAGCAGAGCGCGCGAGACCAGGTAGGGCAGGAAGCCGACCCGTATCGCGTCAAACAGCTGTGTCTCGAAGACGCCAAGGCGTGTTGATAGAGGGAGGGCGAGGGAGTTTTTCATCCAGACGGCCAAGCCTAAAGCTACATCACCGCTATCATGTCGGTGTGAGCGAGCTCCCCAGCCCGACGTCGAAACATGTGGTCGTGATCGGCGCCGGACCGGCCGGTCTGACCACCGCTTACGAGCTCGCCAAACACCAGGTTCCGGCGACCGTGGTGGAGGCCGATCCCTGCTACGTGGGGGGCATCGCGCGCACCGTCGAGCACCACGGCTACCGCTTCGACATCGGCGGCCATCGCTTCTTCAGCAAGAACCAGGAGGTCGAGGACCTCTGGACCGAGATACTGGGCGACCAGATGCTGACCCGGGGCCGCCTCTCCCGGATCTACTACCAGGGCAAGTTCTTCGACTACCCGCTCAAGGCCACCAACGCGCTCTGGAACCTGGGCGCGGTGGAGACCGTGCGCTGCATGGCCAGCTACGCCTGGGCCCGCCTGCGCCCGGTGCGCAACCCGCGCTCCCTGGACGACTGGGTCTCCAACCAGTTCGGCCGCCGCCTCTTCAACATCTTCTTCAAGACCTACACCGAGAAGGTCTGGGGCATGCCCACCACCGAGCTTTCGGCCGATTGGGCGGCCCAGCGGATCAAGGGCCTGAACATGCTCGAGGTCATCAAGGGCGCGCTCCTGCCCCGGCGCCAGGCACTCGGACGGGGCGAGGTCATCAAGACCCTGATCGACAAGTTCCGCTACCCCCGCCTCGGCCCCGGCCAGATGTGGGACACGGTGCAGGCAGTGCTGGCCGAGGCCGGGCACCCGGTGAGGCTGGGCTGGCGGGTGACCGCGATCAAGCACAACGGCAGGGCCGTGACCGCGGTCACGGCCGTCGACCAGGGGGGGGAGGCGCACGAGCTCAGCGGCCAGGAGTTCGTGTCCACGCTCCCGGTGCGCAGCCTGGTCCGGGCCCTCGACCCGCCGGCCCCGGATGCCGTCCGCGAGGCGGCCGAGAAGCTCGGCTATCGCGATTTCCTGACGGTCGCCCTGATGATCGACCGGCCGGCCGTCTTCCCCGACAACTGGATCTACATCCACGAGCCGGGCGTCAAGGTCGGCCGCCTCCAGAACTTCAAGAACTGGTCGCCCGACATGGTGCCCGATCCCGGCAAGACCTGCCTCGGCCTGGAGTACTTCTGCTTCGAGGGGGACGGGCTCTGGAAGATGTCCGACCAGGAGCTGATCGAGCTCGGCAAGGCCGAGCTCGCGCAGCTCGGGATGTGCCGGCCGGAGGAGGTCTTCGACGGCTGCGTGGTGCGCCAGCCCAAGGCCTACCCGGTCTACGACGACGATTACCAGGCCCACCTGGCGGTGATCCGGAAGTGGCTGGAGATGCTGCCCAACCTGCACCTCTGCGGCCGCAACGGCCTGCACAAGTACAACAACCAGGACCACTCGATGATGACCGCGCTCCTGGTCGCCCGCCGGATCGCCGGCGTCTCCGACCTTGACCCCTGGAACGTCAACGCCGACGCCGAGTACCACGAAGAGGTTCGCGAGGGCGGAGACCGCACCGGCCGCGGCGTTCCCAACCACTTGGCGTCCTAAGCCGGCGGAGGGGAGGCCGCGGCGAAGCCGTGGGGCCGAAGCCCGGCCATGCAGGGCCCAACCGCGGGCAACCATTAACTTTTCCTAACCGCAGCGCGGCCCAGAGGGCATGTTCCGGTCGCCAGTCTGATTTCCGGTTCTATCCATGGGTTGGGGTCCTGTCCGCGGCGTTGGCGTCCGACATTCGGCTCAGGTCGCCGTGGTCCTGATCACCACCCTCGCCCTGCTTGGCGGCCACTTCCTGACGCCCCGGCACGCCCGCGCCCACGAGAGCGCGGGACCGGTGCAGGTCGGCACCAGCTTCAGCGTCCGCCGCGCCGAGGGCCTGGGCCTCGACTGGCAGCAGACCTATCGCGAAGTCCTCGACATGCACTTCAAGGTGATCCGTCTGTCTGTCTACTGGGATCAGATCGACGCCGAGGGCTATGACCAGGTCGACTGGCTGATGAAGGAGTCGGCCCGCGCCGGCCAGCCGGTGCTCCTCACGGTCGGCATGAAGGGCGTCGGCTGGCCCGAGTTCTTCATCCCCGCCCAGTACCTGCCCCGCACCGGCGCCGGCGGCGACCTCGCCCGCGACCCCGTGGTCGGGGAGGCCGTGCTCCCCTTCATCCAGGAGACCGTGCAGCGCTACACCGCCTACCCCAACCTGGTCGCCTGGCAGGTGGAGAACGAGCCCTTCAACCCCTCCGGTCCCAACCGCTGGTGGATCGGCAGGGACCTCCTGCAGCGCGAGCTGGCGGCGGTGCGCGCCTACGACAGCGCAGGCCACCGGGTGATCGTCAACGTGTTCGGCCACTTCAACATGCAGCTCGACGCCGCCTCCAGCCGCAGCGGCGCCACCCTCGGCAGCCTGCTCGGCTTCGACTCCAACTCAGCCGAGAAGGACGTACTCTCGGTGCTCCAGCCGGGCGACGTGCTGGGCTCCGACGTCTACACCCGGATCGGCTACAGCTTCCTCGGCCATGACGGCGTCGCCGAGGCCGACTCCAACTGGGACGACCGCGTGGCCGAGTGGCGAACCGCGGCGCTCCAGCAAGGGAAGGAGGCTTGGGTGACCGAGGCCCAGGCCGAGCCCTGGGAGGCCGACCGCAGCACCTACGCCACGCCCAAGAGCTTCAGTCCGCCCGACCTCGAGCTCACCTTCCACGACCTCAAGCTGGCCGGCCAGACCACGGTTCTGCTCTGGGGCGTCGAGTACTGGTACTGGCGCCTCCACAACGGCGACCCGACCTGGCTGGAAGCCGCCCGCAGCATCGTCCGCAGCGAGGCCAAAGCCCCGCCCGTCGTCTGACCGAAGTCCTCCCCGCCGGCCGGGGAGGTTGATGAGGAACGTCCTCCCCGCTGGTCGGGGAGGTGGCCGGCGCAGCCGGCCGGAGGGGTGGATAGACTCCAAGCGCAATGACCTCGCGACCTGGCTCTGCGATCGAGGCCGGCCACGCCTTCCCGCAGGCGGTCGGGGTCGCGCAGACGCTGGAGGCGGCGATCGCATGACCCCCGCCCGGCGTCCGCGGATCGGCGTCACCCGCGCCGCCGACAAGCTCAACCAGACCTACGTCCGGGCGCTGCAGGAGGCCGGAGCCGAGATCGTCGAGCTGGCCCCGGGCGTCGACGCGGAGGCGATGCTCGACGGCCTCGACGGCCTGCTCTTCACCGGCGGGTACGACGTCGACCCCGCCGAGTTCGGGGCGGAGCCGCACCCGGCGACGGTGCCCGCCCCCGACCGCGACGGCCTCGAACTGCCGCTGGTCCGGGCCGCGGTCGGGCGGGGCACGCCGGTGCTGGGCATCTGCCGCGGGATCCAGGTCATCAACGTGGCGCTCGGCGGCGACCTCCTCCAGCACGTGCCGGAGCACGACCACCACACCACCGGCGAGTCGCGCCGGCACACGCCGCACAGCGTCCGCGTGGCCGCCGGCTCGCAGACCGCGGAGGTCCTGGGCGCCTCCGAGGTGCCGGTCAACAGCCTTCACCACCAGGCGGTGGGGACGGTGGCGCCGGGGCTGCTGGCGACCGGCTGGAGCGAGGACGGGGTGGTCGAGGCGGTGGAGTCGCCGGACGGCCAGCTGCTCGCGGTGCAGTGGCACCCGGAGGAGCTGATCGACGACCACGCCCACTCGCGCCGGATCTTCAAGTGGCTGGTCGAGAAAGCGGCTACGACAGCCGGGAGACGGCCTCCGCAATCAGCTTCCGGGCCGCCTCGAACTCGCGCTTGAGGATGCGATCCTCGGCGCGATCGAGAATCTCGACCACCTCGCCGAAGCGCTCATCGTCGTGCTCCTGGAGGGCCGCCTTGACCTGGCCCACGGCCTGGGTCGCGAAGAGCAGCCCGCCTCCCGGGTTGTCCACGATCGCGCTCGCCATTCCCAGCTGGTCGCGCGCCCAAGCCACGATGTCCGTCGGGGTGGTGGGCCCCTTGACCCCGGTGACGTCCATTACGAGGAGGCCATCCTACCCACGGCCTCGAGCGACTCGCCGGTGAGCCGGTAGACCGTCCAGTCACTGTGGGGCCGCGCGCCCATCGCCTCGTAGAACTCGATCGAGGGCGTGTTCCAGTTCAGCACCGCCCATTCCAGCCGCCCGCAGCGCCGCTCGACCGCGATCGCCGCCAGCCGCGCCAGCAGCGCCCTGCCGTGTCCCTGGCCGCGCGCTTCCGGGCGTACGAAGAGGTCCTCCAGGTAGATGCCGGGGCGGCCCAGGAAGGTCGAGAAGTTGTGGAAGAAGAGGGCGAATCCCACCGCCTCGCCACTCTCGTCTTCAGCGATCAGCACCTCGGCGTACGGCCGTTCGCCGAACAGCGCGCGCTCGAGCCCCGCCTCGTCGAACTCGACCGCGTGGGCCAGCCGCTCGTACTCGGCCAGGTCACGGATGAACTGCGCGATCAGCGGCAGGTCGGCGCGAACAGCCTCCCTTATCGGCATGACGCCTATCGTCGCAGCCGGGGGTCGAGCGCGTCGCGCAGCGAGTCGCCGAGCCAGTTGAACCCGAAGACGGCCAGGCAGATCGCCAGCCCCGGCGCCAGCGCCAGCCACCAATCCCCGTTGGCGATGAAGCGGCTGCCGTCGTTGATCATGAAGCCCCAGTCCGGCGTCGGCGGCTGGGCGCCCAGCGCCGACAGCGACACCTGCACGATCAGGGGGTTCATCAAGTTGGGCACCAGGTGCCGGGCCACCAGCCGCGGCGGCGAGGCGCCCAGGGCGCGCGCGGCGGTCACGAAATCGAGGCTCTTCAGCTGCAGCACCTGGGCCCGGGTCAGGCGCGCGTAGACCGGGACCTGCACGATCCCGATCGCGATCATGGCGTTGCGCAGGTCGGGGCCCAGGGCGGACACGATCGCGATCGCCAGGATCAGCGCCGGGAAGGCGAGGATGGCGTCCACCACCCGCATCAGCAGCAGGTCCGTCAAGCGTCCCCGGTAGCCCGCGAGCAGGCCCGTCAGCCCGCCCACCGAGAGCCCCACCGCCACCGCCACGAAGGCGACCGGCAGCGACACCCGCCCACCCCAGATCACCCGCGCCAGCTGGTCTCGCCCCAGCTCGTCGGTGCCCAGCCAGTGTCCCGCGCCCGGGCCCAGCAGCGCCTGGTCGGGATCGGTGGCGATCGGGTCGTGGCCCGCGACCAGCGGCGCCAGTAGGGCGGCCAGCCCGAGCAGCAGCAGCAGCGAGCCCGCGAAGGCCACCCGCGGCTGCGACCGGACCAGGGCGGCCGGGGACGGGCGTCCGACGCCGGCCTCGGGCGGTATCGGCTCCGGCGGGCCGGCCTGGTAGGCGGCGGCGGTGCTCACCGGGGTCCCCGCAAAATCCCCAGATTTGGTGGGGTGGTCATGCGTAGGAGATCCGGGGGTCGAGGTAGGCGTAGGCGACGTCGACCAGGAGGTTGGCCAGCATGTAGGCGACGGCGGCGACCAGGACGATGCCCTGGATGACCGGGTAGTCCTTGCCGAAGATCCCGTCCACCGCCAGCTTGCCAACCCCCGGCCAGCTGAACACCGTCTCGGTCACCAGCGCCCCCTCGATGATCGCGCCAACCTGGATGCCGACGACCGTCACCACCGGGATCAGCGCGTTCTTGAGCGCGTGGGCCCGCACCACCCGCAGCCAGGGCGCGCCCTTGGCGCGCGCGGTGCGGATGTAGTCCTGGCCCAGGACCTCGATCATCGAGCTCCGCGTGAATCGCATGTTGACCGCCGCGCCGGCGGTGCCGAGGGTGATCGCCGGCAGCACCAGGTGGCGCAGGTTCTCGAAGGGGTCGAGCGCCAGCGGCGTGAACCCGCCGACCGGGAACAGGCGCAGCACCAGGCCCATCAGCAAGATCAGCAGGATGCCGATGAAGAAGTTGGGCACCGACACCCCGGCCACCGTGAACCCGGAAGCCAGGACGTCGAGCGCCGATCCCCGCCGCAGGGCGGCGATCGTGCCCAGAGGGATCGCGACCGCCAGCGACCAGAGCAGCGCCGCCAGGCCCAGCTCCACGGTCGCCGGCAGGCGCTCGCCGATCGCCTGCGTCACCGGCTGGTGCGTGCGCAGGGAGTGGCCCAGGTCGCCCCGGACCACGCGTGAGACCCAGATCACGTACTGGTTGGGGAGCGGCTGGTCCAGGCCCAGCTCGTGGTGGAGGGCGGCGATCGTCTCCGACGATCCCTCCTCGCCCAGGATGATGGCGGCCGGGTCGCCGGGCGTCAGGTGGACGAGCAGGAAGACGGCGACCGAGACCAGGAAGGCGACCGGCACCATCAGCGCCAGCCGCCTACCGAGATAGCTCAGCAAGTCAGCTGGACGCTAGCTTTTCCACACTGTCGCCAGCCGCGGCATGGTGTCCGCGTAGAGGACGTAGCCGTGCACCTTGGCGGTCGAGATCTGCGCCGCCACCGGGTGGTTGATGAAGATGTACGCCGCGTCCTGGACCAGCTGCGTCTGGGCCTGGTCGTAGAGCTGCTTGCGCTTGGCCTGGTCGGTGGTGGTGCGCGCGTCCTCGAGCGCCTTGTCGACGCTGGCGTTGCTGTACTTGGCCTGGTTGTTGCCGCCGCCGGTGTGGAACCAGGAGTACATGTTGCCGTCGGGGTCGATGCGTCCCGACCACCCCACCAGCGCGGCGTCGAACTTGCCGGCCTCGGTCTCGGTCAGGATCTGGCCGAACTCCTCGGTCTGGATGTTGGCCGTGATGCCGGCCTTCGCGAGCTGGTCCTTGATCAGCTGGGCCTCCTGGATGTTGTCCGGTGTGTTGGGGGTCTTCAGGGTGAAGGAGAACCCGGTCGCGGTCGATTTCGCCTTGTTGGGATCGGCCTTGTCATAGATCTTCTCGCTGGCGTCGAACGCCCAGCTGCTGGGCGGGATCGGACCGTAGGAGACGACGCCGATGCCGAAGAAGATGTTCTTCAGCACCTGGGCGCGGTCGACGGCCTGCGACACCGCCTGCGCCTTGGCCTTGTCGGCAAAGGGGCTGGACGGGCCGTGGAAGAGCTCGATGCCCTGGAAGCCGAGGCTGGGAATGTTCCGGTAGGTGAGATTGCTGTCGGACTTGAGGCCGGCGACGTCCTTGCCGGCGGCGGTCCGGATCATGTCCAGGTCGCCGGTCTTGAGCCCGGTCGCGCGCGCGTCGTCGTTGGTGATCGGCTTGTAGGTGATCTGGTCCAGGTAGGCCGCCTTGCCCCAGTAGGCGGCCGTCTTCTTGAGGGTCAGGTGGTCGTCGCGCTTCCACTCCACGAAGGTGAAGGGACCGCTGCCCGCGCCCACCGGGTTGAGGCCCAGGTTGGCGCCCGCCTTGGCCACCGCCGCCGGCGACAGCATCATGCCCGCCCGGTCGACCAGCTGCGCGAGCAGGGTGGCGTCCGGCTTCTTGAGGTGCATGACCAGCGTCTGCGGGTCCTTGGCCTCGGTGGTGTCGAGGTTGGCCAGCTCCGACTTGCGGGGTGAGCTGGCCGCGGTCTGGATGCGGTCGAAGTTGGCCTTGGCCGCCGCGGCGTCGAAGTCGGTGCCGTCGTGGAACTTGACGCTCCTGCGCAGGGTGAAGGTGTAGGTCAGCCCATCGCTCGACGTCACCCACGAGGTGGCCAGGCCGGGCTTGATGTTGAGCTTGTCGTCGATCGTCACCAGCGACTCGTACATCTGGTAGAAGACCGTCCGCTCGACGAGCTGGGTGGAGACGACCGGGTCCAGCGTGCGCAGCTCGGACTCGAGCGCGAAGGTGAGGGTGCCGCCCGCCTTGGGAGTGCCCTCGCCGCTGGTGGTGGTGGTGCCGCCCGTGGCCCCGCCGCAGGCGGTGGCGAACAGGCAAAGGACGACCGCAGCTGCGGCTCTTCTCATCTCGATCTCACTCCTCCGTCGCTTGGATGCAGTCCCGCGATCAAGCCACAGCTCGCGGCGAAAAGTCGACCTTCGTATTCACCTCGTGCTCCCCCCATCCTCCCCGCTGGTCGGGGAGGTGGCCGGCGCAGCCGGCCGGAGGGGTCTGCGATCCACCAGTCGCACCACCAGCCGCATCGCGCCCAGGCGGTCGGAGAAGCTGGCGATCTTGTTGTCGACCAGGCCCCCGCGCGCGGCTGCCTCGATGACGTCATTCTCGGTCAGCGTCCGCCCGGCGCCCTTGGTGCGCAGCACCCAGATCGCCCCGTTCTCTTTGATGAAGGGGCGCAGGTCCCGGAGCCGCCGCAGGTCCTCCGGCCTCTCGACCCGCCAGAAGACCAGGTCGCTGCCGTCCGCGAGCGCGTCATGGACGTCGTCGGTGCGCTCGGAGAGCAGCTCCCGGAACCAGTCCTCGCCGATCCCCAGCAGGGAGACCCGCATCCCCGGCTTGACCCCCAGCTTGTCGAGCAGGGGCCGGCCGGAGCCGAGGTCACGGGGCGGCCTCAGCTGGTTTCTCCGCCTCTGACCGCCGAGAACGCCATCATCCCCGCCAGCCAGCCCGCGTAGAGGCCGGCGGCCCCGAAGACCACGGCCACCAGCACCAGAGCGAGCAGGGAGTTGAGGAAGAGCCGCTGGTAGACGAGTGCGCCGAGCAGGAAGAGCGCGGCGCCGGCGATCAGGCCGGCCACCGCGCCCACCACGGCCGCCGCCAGGCGGCGGCCGGGGGCTACGTGGTCGGCTGCTGGGGCCGGCTCCGGGGCCTCAGGCGGAAAGCGGGCTGGTCGTTTCCCCCTGCTCATCGAGGTTCCCGTCGAGCTGGCGTTCGAGTCCCGCGGGATCGTGCCTGCCCCAGCGGTCCAGGTAGCTGGCGTGGATGGAGCGGGCGAGGTCTTCGAACCCAGAACCCATCACGTCCAGGTCGGCGCCCGGCTTGCGGTCGTTCGGCAAGTACACTCACCTCCGCGAGTGGTCTCCGTGCGCCGGCGGGCGAGGTCGTGATGGGGAGCGTTGCGGCGCAGGCGGATTCTGGATCGTGTGCCCAGGACGTGTCAACGGTTTTATCAACTCTCTAGACATCGACGACTTCAAGATCGGTCACCGCCCCGGTGAGGGAACCGGCATAGACATGGTTGAACAAGAAGCGGGTGCCGGGGTGCCGGGCGGCGAGCGCGGCGGCCTCCTCCCAGCCGGTGTGCGAGTGCGGCTTGCCGGGCCCGGTGGCCTCGGTGATCACCAGGTCGGCACCCGTCACCAGGCGCTCCAGCGGCGAGGTCATCTCGGTGTCGCCGGCGTAGGCGAGGACCCGGCCTCCGAGGTGCAGCCGGTAGCCGGTGCAGCCCATCGTCCCGTGGTCGAGCGCCAGCGACTCGTACTCGATCCCCTCCACCTCGCCGGCGGCCGCCGCCTCCACGTAGCGGAGCTGGAAGCGGCCTCGGAACTCGGTCGTCCACTCGCGCCCCCAGCTGAGCACGAGGAGCCGCTCCAGGACCTCCTCCACGCCGGCCGGCCCGACCACCGTCAGCGGCGTCTGCGAGGCGAGCGCGTGGTGGAGCGCGAAGGGCGGCAGCCCCAGCATGTGGTCGCCGTGAAAATGGCTGAGGAAGAGGAGCTGGACGGCGCCGGGGTCGATGCCCAGCCGGTGCATGTGGGGCAACAGCGGCGCCCCCCCGTCGAGCAGGATGCGGCCGTCCACCACCACCGCCCCGTTGTAGCGCTCACGCGAGAACGCCGCCCCGCTGCCGAGAAACGCGAGGTGCAGGTGCTTAGGCGACCGTGATGCGCTTGTCCAGGTAGACGTCCTGGATCGCGTTGAGGAGCTCGACGCCTTCCTTCATCGGGCGCTGGAAGGCCTTGCGCCCTGAGATCAGGCCCATGCCCCCGGCCCGCTTGTTGATCACCGCCGTGCGCACCGCCTCCTTGAGGTCCGCCTCGCCGGACGACGCTCCGCCCGAGTTGATCAGGCCTGCCCGCCCCATGAAGCAGTTGACGACCTGGTAGCGGGTGAGGTCGATCGGGTGGCTGGTGGTCAGCTTCTCGTACACCAGCTTCGAAGTCTTGCCGAACTTGAGCGCGTTGAAGCCGCCGTTGGTCTCCGGCAGCTTCTGCTTGATGATGTCGGCCTCGATGGTCACCCCCAGGTGGTTGGCCTGGGCGGTGAGGTCGGCGGCCAGTTCGTAGTTGGTGCCGTCGACCGTGAAGGCGGGGTTGCGCAGGTAGCACCAGAGCACGGTCGCCAGCCCCAGCTGGTGCGCCTCGTGGAAGGCCTGCGCCACCTCCACCAGCTGGCGGCTCGACTGCTCGGACCCGAAGTAGATGGTGGCGCCGACCGCGACCGCGCCCATCTCCCAGGCCTCCTCGACGTTGCCGAACATGATCTGGTCGTACTCGTTGGGGTAGCTCAGCAGCTGGTTGTGGTTGAGCTTGACGATGAAGGGGATCTTGTGCGCGTACTTGCGCGCCACCGAGCCCAGCACCCCGAACGTGGAGGCGACCGCGTTGCAGCCGCCCTCGATCGCCAGCTTGACGATGTTCTCGCCGTCGAAATACATCGGGTTGGGCGAGAAGCTGGCGCCCGCGGAGTGCTCGATGCCCTGGTCAACGGGCAGGATCGAGACGTAGCCGGTGCCGGCCAGCCGGCCGTGCCCGAGCAGGGTCTCCAGGCTGCGCAGCACCCGGGTCGGCCGGTCGGCCAGCGTCCAGACCCGGTCGACGAAGTCCGGGCCGGGCAGGTGGAGGAGGTCGGCGGAAACGGTCTCGCAGCGGTGGCCTAAGAGGTCGTCGGCGTCCTTCCCGAGGATCTCCTCCACCCGTCCCACGCTCGTCTTCGATGCAGTTGCCACGCCGTCTCACCTCCCGGTAATTTCGATCCAGCGTCCGGGGGCGCACCGGAACCGGCCGGAAGGCCCGTTTTAGATTTTGGACCCTTGCCTGGCTCCGTGCAGATCATCGAGCAGGTCACGGGCGAGCTGGCGGTCGAGCTTGACCGGTTGGTGGCGGACGCGGTGAGCGAGATCACGGCGCGAGTTCCGGACTACACGCGCTCTCTGGAGGCCGCCGGCGAGCAGCCGGCCGCCTTGGTGGCCGGCACCCTGGGCCTGATGCTGCAGGGCCTGCGCGACCGCGACCTGGCGGTCCAGGCGGCGCCGGTGGTGCGCCAAATGGGCCGCACCCGCTGCGACTTGGGGGTCCCGCTCGACACCCTGCTCGAGGCGATGGCGATCATCCGCGACCTGCTGGCCCACGCCTTCGAGCGCACCGCCCGCTTTGACGGCGCTTCCGAGAACGCGGTCCTGGTCGGGGTGCAGCGCCTGGAGCGGATGGAGACGGCCCTGCTCGTGCAGCTGGCCCGCGGCTACATGGACGCCGTCCACGAGCGTGGCCGCCACCAGCGGGACGTCATGCAGGCGATGGTCACCGTGACCGCGGCCCTCAACCGCGCCATCGAGCTCAGCGACGTCGCCCAGACCGGCCTCTCGGCCGTGATCGCCGGCCTGCGCGCGGACGCGGGTGCGCTCTGGCTCCGCTCCGAGGACCCGCACGAGCTGGCGGTGGCCTACACCGCCGGCCTCAAGTGGGACGAGGATCGCCGCCTGCGGGCGGCCGCCGGCACGCCGTTCCCGATCGTGGAGCGGGCCGCCCACTCGCGCTCGGCGCTCGGCCACGGCGGCCTGGGGACCAAGGTCCGGCCCCTCCTGCGCTCGGTCGTGGCGGTGCGCCTGCGGGTTCGCAGCGAGGTGCTCGGGGTGCTGGTGGTTGGCAATCGCCAGGCCCGAGAGTTCGACCGCGCCGAGGTCGCCTTCGTGGAGACCGCGGCCGGCCACTACGCGGCCGCGCTCTCGCGCGCCGACCAGTACCGCCGGGAGGCGCGCACCGACTTCATGACCGGGCTCGCCAACCGCAAGGAGTTCGAACGCGCCCTGGACCGGGCGATCGCCTCCGCCAAGCGGTACCGCCGCCCGCTCACGCTTGTGATGCTCGACCTCGACGGCCTGAAGCGGATCAACGACGAGCAGGGCCACCAGGCCGGCGACGCCGCCATCCGCGAGGTCGCCATCGCCCTCCAGGGCGCGGTCCGGGCCAGCGACACCAGCGCCCGGGTGGGCGGGGACGAGTTCGCGCTGGCGATGCCCGACGCCACGGTCGACCAGGCGCTCGACGTCCTCCACCGCATCGAGTCCCTGCTCGCCGGGTCCGGGCTGCGGGTTTCGGCCGGGGTCGCCGCCTGGCAGGCGAACCTGAGCCGGCCGGCCCTGGTAAAGAGGGCGGATGCGCGGCTCTACCTCGACAAGCGAAAGCACCACCGCGAGCACGGCGGCCGCGCCTGACCACCCCACGAAGTGCTAGCACTTCGCGGTGACCGCGGTGACCCGCTGAGCCCCGGCTTCTTCGCGCGCGACACCCTCCAGGTT
>WNGE01014544.1_pt1 | contig 15244 bp, 15 predicted proteins | sample 5400651 | NCBI WGS metagenome assembly WNGE01 (sample SAMN13153370, study PRJNA577476) | soil metagenome | isolation source: 60 cm soil or saprolite under grassland replicate 2 | place: USA:California | collected 2016-06-15 | reverse complement strand
ACGGCGGCACGGTCTGGCGACTGTTCACCAGCCGCGGCTGGAAATGGCAGAACATCCCCACCCCCGACTACATGCACTTCGACACCGGCTACCCCTCCGCACCCCTACGACGAACCGCCCGCTGACAGACGTCGGTTGCGCAGCCACCGGTTAGCACGAGCCCAGGCGATCACCAGGCCAACGGGGATCAGCGCGATGAAGGCGAGGTCCCACGGACTCCAGCGGGATGACTGCGGGTCGCGGACCCTGGTCGGTTTGACTGGATCGACCTCGAGCTCTATCAGGTCGCCCGTGGCTGGTCGCTGGTGGATGTCCTCGACCAGAACCCGTACTCCTTGGAACGGCCATTGGAGTTCGGCGTTGAAGCTAGGCCCGCGCTGGTCGTAGTTGGTCCGGATCACCTGCGCCTGCACGATCTCGCCACGCTGATTCAGAACCCGATCGTCGTACACGAACGACGTCGAGATCCCGGACATCATCGCGATCCAGAGCAGACTCACCACGAGCCGAACCGTCGACCACTCCCCCACCGGCGTAGCCAACACCACCCGCTCAAGCCAAGGCCCGTCCCCATCCCGCCGATGCCTACCCGCGCCCATGCGGGCATCTCTTCATCGGACCACTGCGTCCATTGCTGCTCAGACGCCGAAGAGGCGAACGCGGTGGTGGGCCAGGCGGTCGGTGATCAAGCGGTTCGTCTCGTGGCCGGCCGGCGTACGGTCGGCTGACAGGAGACCACCCGCCGACTGGATCCAGAGCCGCTTGCCGTCATGGAAGCGGAACGCCCACAACCCGTTGTTCGAGTTGTACGACGCTCGCTTCACTTCGGCGAGGCTGATGACCAGACTCCGTCCGACCTCGTCCCCCTCGACCGTCATCAGGTCGCCATCGAGAGTCAGCCGGCCTTTCCAGCCGCCGAACGTGATCGGGCCACGCAGAACCTTCACCCTGCTGGTGTGCATGACATCGGTACCTTTCTGGCTCGACAAACTCCGCTGCCGACCAGGCTTCCCGGCACACCCATGAGCCACGCGTACTTCATCCAGCACGACGGACTCATCAGTACTATCCGTCAGCCAACCTCGCGCGTTACACCACCAGCGGCAACAATCCGGATCGAGGAGGTTCACCTTGGCAGGCCGAGTGGATTGGCCCTGTACTACACCGACACCCTTGCAACTGGAGCGGGCGTGGTTCTGACCGGCGCCATCGATTGCAGCGGCCGTCGATACACCCCGTCGCACCTGACCAACACCAAAGAGGCTGGCGCAGCGTCCGGGGATGACAGGCCTTCTCCGTCGGCCGACGCGATGAGAGGTAATGGACATGCATGACGACGATGCCCAGGAGCCCGCGGCGGGCGTGTCACCCGAGCGTTGGCTGACACCTGGTGTCGGGGCGGTAGGTGCGGCGTCGTTCTTCAGCGATGCGGGCCACGAGATGGCAACCAGCATGCTGCCGACCTTCCTGACTTCGAGCCTGCACGCGGGGCCTGCGGCCCTGGGAGCGATTGAAGGTGTGTCCGACGCGTTGATCGGCCTCAGCAAGCTCGCGGGTGGCCCGCTGTCGAACGATCCAGTTCGGCGAGCGCGGCTCGCTTCCGGAGGCTATCTCGGTACGGCGGTTGCGACGGCAGCGATCGGGGTCGCCGGCTCGGTGGCGCAGGTCGCCGTACTCCGCGCAGCGGCCTGGATCTCGCGCGGGCTTCGTGCACCCGCGCGCGACACACTGCTAGTCTCACTCGTACCCCGCAATGCCTACGGCCGCGCTACCGGTGTCGAGCGAGCAGGCGACAACGCGGGCGCCATCGTGGGACCGTTGCTCGCAGCGCTGCTCGTCGGGTTGATCGGTGTACGGCACACGATCCTGCTGGCCTTCATCCCCGGAATCCTCGCCGCCGTCGCCATCACGGTCGCAGCGCGTGAGGCACGGCGGTCCCTCGCGGCACCCGCGCGCCGCCGGACACTGAGCTTCAATTTCCGCGAACTCTGGCACGCCGGGCTGCCGCGGGCACTCACACCGGCGGCACTGTTCGAATTCGGCAACGTCGCCACCACCTTGCTGATTCTGCGTGCCACCGATCTGCTACACGCGGACGGCCGAAGCCTGACGACCGCGACGAGCCTCGCGGTTCTCCTATATGCCGCACACAACGCAGCCGCGACGCTCGCGGCGCTGGCTGGTGGACAGTTGGCCGACCGGGTCAGCCCGCGCGTCGTCTTCGCCTCCGGTGCGGCCGTGTACGTCGCGTCGTACTGCCTCTTCGCCCTGGATCAACACCGATGGCCGGTCCTGCTGCTCGGATTCGTCCTCGCCGGCACCGGCATCGGTTTTGCCGAGACCGCCGAATCCACTGTCGTCGCCCTGACCCTGCCTGATCACCTGCGTGGCAACGGGTATGGCGTCCTCGGACTCGTACAGTCACTGGGCGACCTCGCAGCCACCCTCGTCGCCGGCATCCTGTGGGCCGCCGTGTCCCCGACCGTCGCCTTCAGCTACGCCGCCCTCTGGATGGCAGCCTCACTGCTCGCCTCCACCCTGCTGCGCACCCCAGGATCGTCCGCTTGACCTCACCGGAACACAGTAGCCCGGGCGCCGAACTTCCACGCAGTCACGAAGGACACAAAGTCCCGGTCCCGCTTCACGTTCACCTCCTATCTCAATAGACGGCCGCGGGCCCGTCCGATGTAACAACTGGACTTCAGCTGCGGACAGCCTTGGTGGACTTGGCCCAGTTTTCGTGGAGGCGGTCTAAGTAGGACTGGGCTTGGGGGCCGGGGGTGGCGCCTCGGGCGAAGGCTCGCATGTTGCCTGCGCCGGTGTTGTAGCCGAGGGCAAGTAGTTCGTCGGTGGTGTAGCGGTGGGTTCGGGTGGTGGGGAGTTGCCTGGACAGGTCGTGGAGGTGCCAGGCGGCGGCCTCGATGGCCAGGGCCGGGTCGTCGGGGAGTTCTTCCCACTTGCGTACGGCGAAGTCGCGGCCGCGCTTGGCTTCGTCGAAGGCGGCTCGATGCATGTTCGCGATGCCGAACGCGGAGTCAGGCTTGATCCGCTGCCACGATCGCTCCAGCTCGGGATCGTGCGGCTTGTACGACTCGTTGTACAGGATGGCCATCAGCAACTGGGGGTGAATCCCGGCCCGGCGGGCGTAGGTCCGCACCTGGGCGGCAAAGTGTGCCGGGTCGTAGTCGTCGTACCAAGGCTGAGTGGTCGGCGTCGTACTGACACTCCGCTGCGGCGTTGATGAAGGCGTGGGCGCGACAGACTTCGAATCCACCGTTCTCGGGGTGTGAGTGTCGCACCCGGCCCAGGTGCCCACGGCAACGGCTCCGACCGCGATCCACCACCACTTCCCCACCGGTGCCTCCCGTCCGTCAGACCCCCAAACTAGTCGAGCGTCCGAGGCAGACCGAAGTACGACGCGATGCCCGATTCGAACCGGGTGATCTCGCAGATCCTGTCGCCGGCTAGTGCGATCACCTCAAGGCCGGTGAGATGGAGGACACCCGTCGCGGGGTCGCGGAAGTACTCGCCCCACGCGGGCTGACCGTTCGCCCGGACCGGCACCATCCGGGCGATCTCCCCCCGATGTACGGCGGTCGCGGCGAAGAAGCGCCGTACCGCGGCCGTTCCGCGGTACTCGAACGGCAGCGGCGGCATCCGGACCCAGGCCTCGTCGGTCATCAGTGCGATGAGCGCGTCGACGTCGAGATCGGTGAACGCGGCAACGAACCGGTCCAGCAGTGCACGCTCCTCCGGCGAACCAGGTCGCGGCGGGGGCTGGTCGGGCGAGCGTACGGCGCCCATCGTCGCGCGAGCGCGTTTGAGGGCGCTGGTGACCGCATCCTCGGTCAGCCCGAGCAGCTCCGCGGTCTCACTCGCGCGGTATCCAAGGACGTCGCGCAGCAGCAACGCGGCGCGCTGATTCGGAGGAAGCAGTTGGAGGGCGGTGACGAACGCGAGCGAGATCGCCTCGCGGGACTCGTATCGCGCCTCGGTCCCGGGCGCCGCGTCGGGCAGCCCTTCCAGCAGCAGGTCCGGATATGGCTGCAGCCAGAGCACCTCCCCCAGCATGCTCGGCTTCGGCGGCTGGATGGGCAGCGGCGCCGCGATCACCGGCCGCCGGCCGGTCGACCGCAGCAGGTTCAGGCACCGGTTGGTGGCGATGCGGTACAGCCAGGTGCGAATCGATGCCCGGCCCTCGAAGCCGTCGAGACCCAACCACGCTGCCAGCAGCGTCTCCTGCAGCATGTCCTCTGCGTCCTGCAGCGATCCAAGCATCCGATAGCAGTGCAGCTCCAGCTCGCCGCGATACGGCTCGACCAGGGCAGTGAACGCGTCTCGGTCGCCGGCGCGCGCTCGCTGGAGCAGTTCTGCCGACATCTGCCACCTCCGTCCAGATCGTCTCACCTGGTACTGACACCGGCGATCCACAGAACTGGTCGCTGCCGAAGTGCCCAGTTTCCGCTATACGCCGTGTCTGTCCTGGTGAGCCGGCAATCACGGCCGGAAACGATCAGGAGGAAAGATGACCATCAACGACAAGGCCGTCCTGGTGACCGGTGCCAATCGCGGCATCGGCCGTGCGCTGGTCGAGGAAGCCTTGAGCAGAGGCGCGAAGCGGGTGTACGCCGGTACGCGCCAACCACTCGCACACCCGGACGAGCGCGTCGTACCACTGAACCTGGACGTGACGGACACTGAGCAGATTCTGGCAGCGGCCGCAACGGTCGAGTCCGTCGATGTCCTCGTCAACAACGCCGGACTGGGGCTGTACGACGATCTCAGCGACCGCACCGCACTCGAGCAGAGCCTGGCCGTCAATCTCTTCGGCACGTACGACGTGACGCGAGCCTTCCTGCCGCTACTGATCCGATCGCAGGGAGCAATCGTCAACGGACTGTCGCTGGCATCCTTCGCATCGGTTCCCGTCATGTCGGCGTACTCGGTCTCCAAGGCCGCCGCGTTCTCCCTCACGCAGTCGCTCCGCGCGCTGCTGGCCGGACACGGCGTCCGGGTCCATGCAGTCCTGACCGGCCCCACCGACACGGACATGACCCGAGGCCTCGACATACCGAAGGCGTCTGCGGAGTCCGTCGCGCGAGCCATCTTCGACGGCGTGGAGAACGGCGACGAGGAGATCTTCCCCGATCCCCTGTCCCAGACCGTGGCAGACAGTTGGCGCACGGGCGCGCTGAAGGCGCTCGAGCGCCAGAACGCGGCGGTCGTGGCAGCCACCGCCTAACGGTCAGCGGTAGGCGCGGGCTTGGAGTTCGAAGAGCTCGGCGTAGCCACCGCCTGAGGCGAGGAGGTCTTCGTGGCTGCCTACCTCCTCGACGCGGCCTTTGTGCATCACGACGATGAGGTCGGCCATGCGTACGGTCGAGAAGCGGTGCGACACGAGGACGGTGACGCCGCCGGTTTCGGCCGCGGCGATCCGGGCGGCTGCGGCGTACTGCTCGTACAGCCGGTGCTCGGCCTCCGGGTCGAGCGCCGCGGTCGGCTCGTCGAGCAGCAACAGCAGTGGACGCTCACGCATGAACGCCCGCGCCAGCGCAAGCCGCTGCCACTGGCCGCCGGACAGTTCGACGCCGTCGGTGAACTTCTTGCCCAGCTGCGTGTCCAGCCCGCGCGGCAGTCCGGCGACCACGGACTCCGCATCACCTCGCGAGACCGCAGCAAGGACCGCCGCGTCGTCGAACTCCCGTCGTACGTCGCCCAGCCCTACGACCTCGCGGGCCGTCAACTCGAACTTCGTGAAGTCCTGGAACCCCGCCGAGAGCTGAGACCGCCAGGCGTCCGGCGAGATCGTCGCCAGGTCCACGCCGTCAACCAGGATGCGCCCCAACGTCGGGTCGTACATCCGCGCGAGCAGCTTGACCAGCGTCGTCTTGCCGGCGCCGTTCTCCCCCACCAACGCGACGGCCGAACCCGCCGGCAGGACGAGGTTGACATCGGCGAGTACGGCGGAATCCGTGCCAGGGTAGGAGAATCCGACGTTGCGCAGCTGAATGCCGGACGTGAGCCGCACCGGCACCGGACCGATGCTCGTCTGCCACGAGTTGTCCTTCGCGTACTCCCGCAACCAGTCGTATCGGCTGAAGCTGCGCACGACCTCGCCAACCCAGTACACGTTGCGCGCGATCCCACCGGTCATCTGATCCACCTGCGGCGCCAGCAACAGCACGAGTACGACGTCGCCGGCCGTCTGCTGCCCGTTGCGCGCCCGTACGATCACCCACACGATCGCCGCGGCGTACGCGAGGCCGAAGCCCAACCGCACCGACCCGTCGACCTTGCCGCCCCAGCGCGCGGCCTCGACCCGGCGCCGGAACCGAGCCGTCTGCAACGAGAAGATCCTGTCCAGCAGCACCCGACCGAGCCCGAAGACCCGCAACTCAAGCCCCGTACGCGCGTCCTTGGCCACCTCGATCAGCCGGTCGACCAGTCGCTCCTGCGGCAGCGAGTCCTCCCAGGCCTTGTGCTGCCGCGTGCTGCTCACGTACGCCGACCAGATCCGCGTCGCACCGAGCAACGGCAGCAACAGCAGAAGCGGATGCACCGACCCGAGCAACCCGAGCACCGTCACCGTGTTGGCTATCGTCCCGAACGCCCACAGCAGTACCTCGGCGCCGACGCCCATCCGCCAAGCGCGCTCGCGCACGAGCTCCAGGCGGTCGGCGATGTCGGGCCGCTCGTGATGCGTCAGACCGGGAATGCCCGTCGTCACGTCCAGCAGGTCGGCGTGCACGCGGCCCGCCATGCGTTCCTGAGCGGTGTCCTGCAGCGGCCAGCCCACGACGTCGGCGACGAACGAGATCGCCAGACCGCCGACGATGATGCCGATGCCGAGCGCGATCGTGCTCGACCGATCGCCGGTGAGCCCCTCGACCAGGAGGCTGACGCCGTACGTCTGTGTCGGGGCCGTTATCGCCCGCGCGGCGACGAGCACCGTCGACAGCGCCATCAGCAACGGCGCAGCCCGGAACGACGTGGTCATCCACAGCCAGGAGATCCGAAGGCTACGCATCGAGGGCCTCGTTCTCCGGATCATCGGGGATCGTCACGTATCGCTCGGCCTGCAGCCGGAACATGGCGGCGTACGTCCCGCCCTTGTCCAACAGCTGTTCGTGCGTGCCGTCCTCGGTGATCCGCCCGTCGGCGAGCACACAGATGCGGTCGGCATTGCGCACCACCGAGAACCGGTGGGAGATGATCAACGACGCCACTCCCGACGTCAGCTCGAGGTAGCGCTCGACCAGCTCGGCCTCCGCGCGCACGTCCAGCGCCGCCGCCGGCTCATCAAGCACAAGCACACCAGCCCCGGCATGTACGGCGAACAGCGCCCGCGCCAGCGCGATCCGCTGCCACTCCCCACCCGACAGGTCGACGCCGCCGTCGAAGGTCTTGTCCAGCACGGTGTCCCATCCGTCAGGCAGCCCGCGTACGACGTCGTCGATGCCGGACTCACGCGCGACCTTGGCCAGCGCGACCTCGTCATCGGCGCGTTCTACTGCGCCGAACACGACGTTGTCGGTCACCGACAACGGAAAGCGCAGGAAGTCCTGCACGATCGCGGCGATCCGCCGCGTTTGCCCTCGGCGACCGGCTCGGGGTGCCGCTCGGCGATCGTGCCGGGCAGTTCCTCCATCGCCCGGTACGCCGACAACCCGCGCTTCACCTGGACGACGCCGTATCCGTTCATGGATACGCCGATCGCGAGGATCGCCGGAACGGTCGTGGCGACCTCGGTCAGGGGTAGGTCGCCGGCCACCGCGGCGCGACCGACGAGCAGGATCGCGATCGCGTTCGTGGTCAGGTGGAGGCCGCCCATGAGAAGTGACCACTTCACGTTCTTGCGGCGCCGGTCCCAGACCGGGCGGAAGCCCGCGGTCCACTCGCGGACGTACCGCTCGACCAGCCAGTTGTGCAGCCCGAAGACGCGGAGCTCCTTCGGCGCGTCTCGCATGCCGAGATTGAACAGGTAGCTTGCCCGTCGTTGTTCCTCGGTGTTGCCCCACCACACGTCGATCTCGCGCCCGATGAGGCGGCCGCCGTACCACTCCAGCAGCAATGTCACCGCGGTCAGCATCGCCGCGACCGGCCAGGAGAACATCAGGCCGACGATGACGGCCGAGCCGACCAGCGTGGCACGGCTGGCGAACAGCCAGGGCAGATTTCCCAATCCCTCCGCGAGATGGAATCCGCCTTTGCCCTTGGCCCGTTCTTGCATGTCCAGCACCTCGGTGTCCTCGAGGTGCGAGACTCTGCGCGGCCGGAGCAACGGCTCGGTGATGCCGACGCCGATCTCGCGGACGAGCGCCGCGTCCATGATCATCGACGCCACCTGGTGTATCGCGGGCGTGAGGCTCTGCAGGACGAAGACGATCAGCAACGCGGCCAGCAACCACCCGAAGGCGACGATCGACATCGCTCCGGGGGCATGATCGATCACGCCTGGAACCGCCCCGACGACTTGACCGGTCAACAGCGTGACCGCCATCCCCAGCATGGAGCCGAGCACGGCAAGGCCCATCGTCAGCGCCGTACTGCCAGGCGAGATCCGCAAGCCATACCGCAGCAGCGTCAGCACCCAACTGACCGTAACGACCCCCACCGACAAACGCATCCGAGTTTCAGCGCCTACGCCCGCGTCGCATCAAAGGAGTTGATAACCAAAGGTGTCGCGGCGGTTGCTCCGCCCCGAGGACATCGCCGACGCGATCGCCTACATCGTCACCCGAGACCGGCGCGTAGCTGTGAACGAGCTCCTCATCCGCGCCGGCGACCAGACCTGGTAGCGATGTAACGCGTGCTACGTTGTTGGATGTGACAGATCATCGTACGGCGGTTCGATGGCTTGTGCTGGTGATTCGTGTCCCGGCCGAGCCTTCGCGTCATCGGGTGGCGGTATGGCGCGAGCTGCGCAAGGTCGGCGCGCTGTCGCTCGGACAGGGCGTGTGGGCCCTCCCCGACCTGCCCGTCTTCGCCGCCGGAGTGAAGCGGGCAGTAGACCTGGCCGGCCGGACGAACGGTGAGGCGACGATCCTCGAGGCGACCGGTCGCAGCGCCGACGATGCCGCCCGGTTCGAGGCGATGTTCAACGCCGCGCGACGCGACGACTGGACCGAATTCCTGGCCGACTGCGGCAAGTTCGAGGCCGAACTGGCCAAGGAGATCCGGATCGCGAAGTTCACACTCGCCGAACTCGAGGAGGAAGAGCAAAGCCTGGAACGGTTGCGGCGCTGGCATCGTGAACTGACCGCACGCGACGTCTTCGCAACGCCGGAGGCCGCCAAGGCAACAGCACGTCTCAAGGACTGCGTGGCAGCGTGTGAGGACTACGCAGAGCGCGTCTTCCGCCACCTTCACGACACACCGGCGGCCGACCGATGAGCAAGCCGCTCGGGGTACAGATGTGGCCGCTGTACGCGGCCGGCTTCACGACGTCCTTCGGTGCGCACGCGGTGGCAGCCAACCTGGGCGGCTTCTCCGAGGACGCCGTGAAGTCCCTGATGACCCTCGGCATTCTGTTGGCTCTGTACGACGGCGCGGAGGTAGTGCTCAAGCCGGTGTTCGGAACCGTCGCCGACCAGATCGGTGCCCGGCCCGTGCTGCTCGCCGGACTCGTCGGCTTTGCCGTGGCCTCCGGTCTGTACGCCGTCGCCGACAGCCCTGGATGGCTCTGGGTCGCGCGGCTCGGTCAGGGTGCTGCCGCATCAGCCTTCTCGCCGTCCGCGTCCGCGTTGGTAGCCCGGCTCAACCCAACGGGCAAGCACGGCCGCGCGTTCGGCAGTTATGGCTTCTACAAGAGCATCGGATACACGCTCGGGCCGCTCCTCGGAGGTGCGCTCGTATGGCTGGGCGGTTTCCGTCTGCTCTTCACGGTCATGGCTGTTCTCGCTGCGGTCGTGGCCGCGTGGGCGTTCCTCGCCGTACCGGCGGTGCCCCCGCTGCCACGACGCCGGCAGACCGTTGTCGATCTGGCCCGCCGCGTGACCGATCCTGGTTTCCTCCGCCCGACCGGGGCACTTGCCGGAGCGACCGCGGCGCTGTCGGTCGGCGTCGGGTTCCTGCCGGTCACCGGCGCGGCCGCAGGGCTGGGCACCATCGCCACCGGCGCGGCCGTGTCGCTGCTGGCGGCGACCGCCGCACTGATCCAGCCGTACGCCGGTCGCGCCCTCGACAGCGGCCGCGTCAGAGCCTCGACCGGCCTCACCATCGGCTTGGTGGCGGCCGCGGCCGGTCTCGGCTGCGCAGCACTGCCAGGGATCGCCGGCGTACTGGTGGCGGCGATCCTGATCGGTGCGGGCACGGGCCTGATCACGCCGGTGGGCTTCGCCGTACTGGCGTCGTCCACTCCGTCGTCCCGCCTGGGCCAAACCATGGGTACGGCGGAACTCGGCCGCGAGCTCGGCGACGCCGGTGGACCCCTCCTCGTCGGTGCGATCGCCACCGCGGCAACCCTCGCCGCCGGCTACGTCGTACTCGCGATCCTGCTTGCCGTCGCACCGCTCGCCGTCGTCGTCGCAGCGATCCGGCGCGGACGGCCGGCCCGTCAGCTCTGATGCCTTCAGCAACTACTTTGAACAGGAGGCTGCGATGAACCACTGGATGTTCGAACAGGTCAACGACTTCGCGGCGGCGACACCGTGGCTGCACGGTATCGCTCGGGCCTACGCCGACTACGGCGTCATCCTCTTCGCGGCTCTGCTCGTGGCCGGGTGGTGGATCGGGAGGCGCAGCGGCGACGTACGACGGGTTGCCGCTGCTATCGCTGCCGGCGGCGCCACCTTGATCGCTGTGGCCGTCAACCAGCCGATCGTCCACTCCGTCAACGAGGCCCGTCCCTACACCGCCATGCCACACATCCTGGTCCTCGCAGATCGCAGTTCAGACCCCTCGTTCCCCTCCGATCACGCGACGATGGCGGGCGCCGTCGCCGTCGGGTTGTGGTTCGTGTCCCGCCGCCTCGGCATCGTCGCCGCAGTCGCCGCGGTGCTGATGGCCTTCACCCGCGTCTACATCGCCGCCCACTATCCGGCAGACGTGGCGGCAGGACTGCTGCTCGGCGGCCTCGTGGCCGGCTTGGTCTGGCTCCTGGTGCGCAGGCCCTTGATCCATGTGCTCGAAGCCCTGGAACGAACTTGGCTGCGCTTCGCCCTCACCGCTTCTCCGCACGCACGAATGTCATGAACCGGCTCGCCGACTGGCTGCTAGGACTGCATGGCATTGCTGTTTACGTGCTGGTCGGTCTGATCGTCTTCGCGGAGGACGCTCTCTTCGTCGGCTTCGTGCTCCCCGGCGAAACCGTCGCTGTGCTCGGCGGTGTCGCGGCGAGCGCCGGCCGCGCCTCACTTCCGGTGATGATGACTGTCGTGGTCCTCGCCGCGATCATCGGCGACAGCGTCGGTTACGAGGTCGGCCGTCACTTCGGCCCACGCATCCTGCGCAGCCGATTCCTGAACCGCCACAGCCACAGGATCGACCGTGCCCGCGAGCAACTCGCCCGCCGCGGCGGAGCCGCCGTGTTCATCGGCCGCTTCGTCGCCTTCCTCCGTGCCACCATGCCTGCGCTGGCCGGTACCGCAGGCATGCACTACCCGAAGTTCCTGGCCTTCAACGCCGCCGGCGGCCTCGCCTGGGGCATCAGCGTCGTACTCATCGGCTACCTGGCCGGCAACTCCTACGCCCGTATCGAACACACCTTCGGCCGCGCGACCGCCCTCATCGCCCTCGTTGTCCTGGCCGTCGCCGCCATCGTCTGGTACCTCCGCCACCGCCGCGCCACCCACCACTGACCCGGGTCTGCCGTCAGGGTTCAGAGGAGTTCGGGCGTGAGGTCTGGGTCGGGCATGTCGGGGTCGAAGGGGAACATCGGGCGCTCGATGCGGTGGTGACCCAGGCGGAGCAGATCCTGGTTGACGCCGCCGGGGGTGAGCGCGAGCAGCCAGTCCGCGGCCATCGCGTACAGCTCCGGTTCGAGGTAGCCGATCTTCACGATGACGAGGTCCGCGTCGCGCGGCGCCAGGCCGAGCTTCGTGAAGTCCGACTCCAAGTGGTACGGCTTGCGGCGCTCGGTCACGATGACACGCAGTCCACCGACGCCGAGCACGACCACTCCCTCGGCCGGATCGACCGCGACCACCTCCGCCGTCAGCTCTACCGGCCCACGCGGCCCTGCGTCGATCTTGCCGCCCAGCTTGACTCTGACCGTTGTACCGACGCCCGCGTTTGTGGCGGTCGCGGTCACGTCAGGGTCGACGATCGCCGCGTAGATGGTGGTCAATTCCGACTCGGTGATCGCCGGCGTGCGCAGCAGCACATCCAGCGTGTACGACGTATCGCCCGCCCCACCCGCCGTCGGGTTGTCACCGGAGTCGCTGATGAAGAACGGCCGCGCCGTACTCGCGACCGCACGCTCGAGGCACTCCTCGAGCGTGCCTGTCGGGGCGACGAACTTGAACTCGTCGCGCGCACCCCAGTAAGCGTCCGCAAGCCGTTTCGCCTGCGTGGCAATGACTTGCTCGTCGTCCCCGGTCACGACGACCGCCGCCTGGCAGCGCGGCTCGTCCGCCCAGGCGTACCCGACCCAGATCGCCGCATCCAGTACGCCGTCCATCGCCTCGACTTCGTCGACCTGCGCGTAGATCCCCTTGGCCGGCTCGATCCTGGTGCTCGTCTTCTCCCCCGGCAGCAGCACCGGCACCTGCACCCACGCCTTACCCGGACGCCCGCCAGCACGCAGCCGGGCCGCCAGGTTGCGCGCCGCGCGTTCCCTGGTGTCCCATGCGTCGGTGTGCGGAGCCTTGCGGTAGCAGGTGATCAGGTCGAGCGTCTCCGCAAGCGAACGCGACACGTTGCCATGCAGGTCCATCGATGCCGACAGCAGCACCTCGGGACCGACGATGTCGCGGATTCCTGCGACGAACTCGGCCTCGATGTCGGTCCGCCCGAGCACGCTCATCGCGCCATGGAAGTCGATGAGCACGCCGTCCAACGGTTCCGCCGCACGAAGCAAGTCGTAGATCTCCCCGGCAAGACGTTCGTACGTCTCCTCGACAACGGGCCCACCCGGCACCGCCACCGCATGCAGCAACGGCACCCACTCGACGCCCTCAGTCAACGCTGCCCCGGGCTCGAGAAATGCATACCGCGCAAGCAACTCAGCCCCGCGCGTCACCCGGAAGTCGTCCACGGTGGTCCGATGCGGCGAAAACGTACTCGACTCGATCGCGATGCCGGCAATACCGATCCGCAGTCGCTCTGAGGTCATCGAACTGCCCTTTCTCGTCTGGTCCATGGCGCCGCCGTCGAACCTACAACTCATGCTGGCGACCGGTCTGTTGTGGGCGGACGATGAGGGTTGTGACCAGTGGGCAGGATCAAACCGCGGCAAGCTGTTGGTGCTGCGGCAGGGAGTACAGCGAGCGTGAACTGGTGCGGCTCGGCGCTCATCCTGAAGTCGGGATCTGCTTCGGCTGCGCGCTGGACATCCAGCAACGAGCCTCTCAACGCGAGGACGAGCTCAGACCATCTCCGGCTGCCGGCCTGAGGACAGCGGTACGCGGCCTGCGCGAGTGGGTGATCGCCCGCGACTGGCACAACCGCCCAATCATCGGAAACCTCCTGCGCCGAATCAACCGCCACCTGCCCTGAGCCGGTACTAGCGAAGTACAGCCAGGACCATGTCGACGAGGGCGTCGACGTCGGCGTCGACCATCGGCTCGCCGGTCATGCCCAGTCGGTGGAGCAATGTGCCGACGACGACGTCGATGAGGAACAGGACCCGGTTCTCGGGTTCTCCCAGCGCGTCCTGGAGCGCGAGCCGGTAGGGGTCCTGGAACTCTTTGGACAGGATCTCGCGCAGGGCGGGATCGTTGACGGCATCGGTGAACACGCCGGCGAACGCCGCGCCGATCCCGGGTTCGCCGATCTTCGCCGCGATCCAGCGGATGGCTGACGACAGGTCCTCCTCCCGGTCGGCGCCCTTCAGTGGCACCGGGCCGAACGCGTCGAGGAGGCAAGCGATGATCAGCGCGCCCTTGGACGGCCAGCGCCGGTAGACCGTGGTCTTCGCGACGCCGGCCGCGGCCGCGATGCGGTCGACGGTGGCCCGCGCGTACCCGAGCTCGTGCACCGTGTTCAAGGTCGCCGCGAACACCGCGGCATCGACGCCGGAGCGTGGGCGGCCGGGTGGTCTTGCCGGTGTGGTTGCTCGTGCCATGGCCACACGATACCCAGTTGTGATACCTCTAGTATCGATACTTCCGGTAGCGAAATCGACGTGAGGAGAAGACATGAGCAACACTGCCCGTCTGCAGCAGCCGCCGTTGGGCATCCGGCTGATCCACGCCCTGCGTAAAGAGCCGGACTGGTTGACCATGCAGGACGAGGCGCTGGTCGCCTTCCGCGAGGCGGAGAACCGCAGGCGGGCTTCTCGTCTGGTGCGGGTGATCAGCGGGTTTCCGGACCGCGGGGCCACGATCGGCTGGCAGCAGTTGTCGCTGCCTGACCGTGCGCTTAGGGTCCGGGTGTACAGGCCGTCGGATGGCAGTCCCGATTCCGGGCTGCCTCTAGTGGTGCATGTGCACGGAGGCGGATTCGTCGGTACCGCGGTGCAGAGCGACTGGGTCAACAGTCATCTCGCTGCGCAGCTGCCCGCAGTGGTCGTGTCGGTCGAGCACCGCCTCGTCGCTCCGGAGACTCCGTTGTCAGCAGCTGTCGACGACGGCTGGGACGTGCTGCGCCACGTGATGCAGCGGGCTGCGCAGTGGGGAGTCAACCCGGCATGGACCGCTGTCTTCGGAGAGAGCGCTGGTTCGGTGGTGGCTGCGCTGGCGGCAATCCGAGGGAGGGAGTCCGGTTTGCTTCTGCGGGCGCAGGTGCTGGTCAATCCCTGTGTCGATCTGACCTCGACGGCGTTCGACTACAACTCGATGTTCGAGCACGCCGACAGCCCCACCCTCACCATCAGGCTGCTGGAGTTCTTCCGCCGGCTGGCCGTTCCGGAAGGAGTGGACCCTCGGACCATGTCGCCGCTCTACGCCGACGACCTGGGCGGCCTGGCTCCGGCGCTCGTGGTGGTCCCGACTCTCGACCCGTTGGCCGACCACGGACGTTCGTACGCCGACCGCCTGCGCGAGGCCGGAACGCCCGTACAGCTGACCGAACACCCCGGCGCTCCCCACGCATTCCTCAGCATGCCGGGCGTCGTACAACAGGCCAGAGCCGCCCGAACCCAGAT
>WNGE01011577.1_pt1 | contig 15250 bp, 11 predicted proteins | sample 5400651 | NCBI WGS metagenome assembly WNGE01 (sample SAMN13153370, study PRJNA577476) | soil metagenome | isolation source: 60 cm soil or saprolite under grassland replicate 2 | place: USA:California | collected 2016-06-15 | reverse complement strand
CCGACCGCCAGACCGGAGGCCGCCAGCACCCCTAGGCTTAGCGAGATGAGCGAGCCCCAAGATCCCGCAGCCCGGGAGCCGTCGCCGCGGGGGCTGCCGCCGCCGGTCGAACCGCCCCGCCGCGGCTGGACCTACAGCTACCGGTCGGGCCCGGGTGACAGCGGTGGTCGCCGCAGCCTCTGGTTCCCGCTCGCCTTGATCGTGATCGGCGTGATCGCGCTCCTCGGCCAGTTTGGCCTGCTCTGGTGGGTACGATGGGCGGTCATCTGGCCGCTGCTGGTGATCGTTCTCGGCGTGGCCATGATCCTCCGCCGCTGGCGCTGAGCGGCGACCGGGTCAGCCGTTGATGTAGAAGCCGCTGGCCCAGCCGATCCGCGACTCCTTGACGCGCACGCGCAGCAGGCCGGACGCCAGGTCGCCGGCGTCGAGCGTGGTCACAAACCGAGTGGCGTTGCTGGGCTCGTCCTGCCAGGGGCCGTTGTGCCAGCTTCCGGCCGCCCAGTTGAAGACCTCGACCCGCTGGTACTGGAACTTGTCGAAGCTCAAGGTCAGCCGCGCCGGAGTGCTCTTCGGCAGCTCGATGTCATAGACGTCGAGAAAGCCCGTGCGCCGCTCGCCGGAAACCGCTGCCAGGTGCGCGGCCGACCAGCGGAAGATCTCCCCGTCCGCCGACTCCACGGTCACCGGCAGCTCCCAGACCGCGATCGCCGAGCGCCCGGGGGCGGACCCGTCCACGTTCAACGCCGAGGCCACGGGGTCGGTGAAGCCGACCAGGTAGGGCTGCGTGTCCTGCAACACCGCCTGGATGCCGACCGCGCGTGCGATCCGCGTCATCGGGTCGGGCGCGGCCTTGGTGCCGATCGCGGGCGCGGCGGGGTCGATCGGCAGGTTGGCCGGCACCGAGTCGACGGTGGCGGTGGCGCCGGCTGGGATCACGCTGGCCAGCGGCGTCCGCAGCAGCTGGCCATCGGCCTCGCTGTAGAGGGCGAGGCCGTGGACGGCCTGCTTGCCGGTGTTCGCGACCTGGCCGACCACGTGGCCCCCCCGGAAGCCGAGGTGGGCCTCGACGCTGACCGGCTGGCGGCCTGAGGAGGCGGCTCCCACCACCCGCACCGACCCGTAGACGACGCCCTTCTCGACCACCAGCGGGCGCTGGATCGGCACCACGTGCTCCTCGCCGGCGCGCAGCCCGGTCAGCTCCAGGGAGCTGCCCGAGAGGTCGTAGGTGAGCGGCGCCGCCAGGCCGAGACGGACCATCTCCAGCTCGTGGTTGCCGCGCTGCCGGAAGAGCACGCGGTGATAGTCGACCTGCGCCACCGAGCCGTTGGGCGCCAGCTGGAGCACCTGCAGCTCCTCGTCCTGGATCCCGCCCTGGAGGGCGGCGCCCAGCCCGTAGAAGGCGCCCGTGAACACGGCCGCGATCAGGGGGGCGGTGACCCAGAGCAGGTCGGGCCGCCGCAGCCGCCTCCGGAGCACCAGGTAGTTGACCGGCGCCACCAGCAACAGATAACTGAGCAGCAGCGGCCCCACCAGCCAGGGTGATGGCAGCTCGGCACCGCTCAGAGGCGGCATCGCCTGGGCCACCGTCGCCTCGACGCCGGGCACCGTACGCGCGGTCGGCAGGGCTCCCGGCGGGTGGTCGAGGACGCGGCCCACGGCCTGGCTCCAGGCCGGGGTGACGAGCGCGCCCAGGGAGGCCAGCGGCTCGACTCCGGGATCGAACGCGAGGAGGGTGATCAGGCCGCCGCCGTAGCCGGCCGCGACCATCAGGGGCCGCCCGCCGGGCTCGGAGACCACCGCCCGCGCGCCGGGCGCGAGGTCGCCCTCGGCGATGGTGGTGACCACGTCCTCCGGCCGTCCGGCCAGCGCCGCGATCGCCGACAGCGAGGCGCTGGTGGTGCCGGTCGCGTGCAGCGGGGCCAGCTCGCCGGGGAGGCCGGTCAGCGTCCGCCGCCAATCGGCGCCGGCCGCGACCACCAGCCCGCCGCCCTGGCCGACGAAGTCGCGCAGCGCGTTGCGCTGGGCGTCGGACAGCGACTGCCCCGGGAACTCGTCGATCACCACCGCCACGAAGCCGGCCAGGCCGACCGCGTTGGTGGGGAAGGTGCGCGCGTCCTGGTACTGCGTCACGCGCAGCGTCATGTCGTCGAAGCGAACCGCCTGCAGCTGCGAGACCACGACCGGCGACGGGCTGAGCACCGCAACCGGTACGTAGTTCGCCCGCTCCACGCCGGCCGACTGGACGACCGCACCGTCGGGGTCCTGGCCGACGGCCACCGTGCCGTAGCGGTCGGGCGCCATGATCACGCGTGTCACCAGCTGCCGCGCGGGCACCAGGATGTGCACCTCGTAGCCGGCGTCGGGGGCGGCGGCGGGCAGCTTGGGGATCGACTTCGGCACCGTCGGCCGAGGCGCTGTGGTGCCGCCGCCGGAGCCGGCGCCGGTGGTACCGGGGCCGCCCGAGACCGAGGCTTCGGAGCGGTCGAGGAGCACCAGGCTGCCGCTGAAATCGGCGTCGCCGGCGTTCTTGATGGTGACCACGTAGCGGACCCAGTTGCCGCTGCCGGTCTGCACGGCGCTGAGCGCGATCTCGGCCGGAACCCGCTCGTCGGCGCCCCGGGACGGCGAGCCGGCGGCGTACCAGACCGCGCCCAACACGGCCAGCGCCACCACCGCGAGCAGGATCAGGGCGCGGTTGCCCATGCTGGTCCGAACGCTACACCAGCACCCCTCCGGCGACCGCGGTTCGAATCAGTCCGGGGGGCCGCCCCAGTCGGTCGTGCCGAGGCTGACGGCGAGGTGCGACATCGAGGTCCCCTCGGCGGCGCCGTGCCAGTGCTCCTCCCCCGGGGGCACGCTGACCAGGTCGCCGGGCGCCAGCTCGATGACCGGCCCGCCTCGCGACTGGGTGCGCCCGCGGCCCTCGAGCACCTGCAGGAGCTGGCCCCCGGCGTGGCGGTGCCAGTGGGTGCGGGCGCCCTCCTGGAAGCCGACCACCAGCGCCCGCACCGACTGCGGGTCCGACGACTCGTGCACCGGCAGCTGGGTGATGGGACCGGTGAAGTGGGAGCGGTCGCCCTCCTGGGCCGAGCGGCGGGCGTCGTCGCGGGTCAAGCGCTTCATGCGGTCATGCTGTCAGAAGTGGGCAGCCGGACCGCGGACAAGGCCGCCGGCGCCGGGCGCAAGGCGAATCGCGAGGCCAAGAGCTTGGCTGGCCACCCGGTCGTCAAGTTCGGCGTCCGCTGGGGCTATGTGGTCCGCGGCCTTCTCTACGGCGCCATGGGCCTGATCGCCCTCCTGCTGGCGATGGGCAAAGCGAGCCAGGGCGCCGACCAGAAGGGCGCCCTCGTCCTCTTCGTCAACAACCCGCTGAGCCTGCTCGTGCTGGCCACGTTCGCGGTCGGCCTGGCCGCCTACTCGATCTGGGGCTTCGTCCGCGCGATCTACGACCCGCTGCACCGGGGCAAGGACCCGGTCGGCCTGGTGGCGCGCCTCGGCTTCGCCTGGAGCGGCCTCGCCTACGCGGCTCTCTGCCTCACGGTGGTGCAGGTCATGCTCGGCGCGCGGGGCACCCTGCACAGGGATTCGGTCGAGGGCGTCGTGGCCGACCTGCTGGCCCAGCCGCTCGGCCAGCAGCTGACCGCGGTCGCCGGCGTGATCGGGATCGGCGCCGGGCTGGCGCAGTTCGTGGACGCCTATCGCGCGAGCTGGGCCAAGGACTTGAAGCGCGGCGCCATGAAGAAGGAGGAGTACGAAGCCGCGATCTGGTTCGGGCGGTTCGGGCTGGTCAGCCGCGGCGTGATCTTCTCGGTGACGGGGTGGTTCATCCTGCAGGCCGCCCTCCGCCGTGACCCGGCCAAGGCGCACGGCTTTGGGGCCGCCTTCGAGGCTCTGCTCCGGGAGCCCTTCGGGCATCTCCTGGTCGCGGTCGTGGCGCTGGGGTTCATGGCCCTCACCTTCCACTCCTTCGCCTACGCGCGCTGGGTCAGGATGATGCCCGAGCGCTAAAAAGTCCCTCCCGGGCGCAGTCGGGGAGGACTTGCATTAAGCGGCCGCCCGCGGTCGGGCCAGCGCGACCACACCTTGTCGGGGGAGGGCAGGTAGGCTCGGGCAGCCAGAGCACGAACGCCGACCAGCCGAGACCGAGCAGGAACCCGCCCAGCACATCGCTCGGCCAGTGGACGCCGATCCAGACCCGCCCCAGGCAGGCGGGGCGCCAGCGCCGCCGTCAGCATGAACGCCAGCCACGTGAAGACGACCGCGTGGCCGGAGACGACTTCGCGCGCGGCCTCTTGGGCCTCGCTCACGCTGCCCGCTGCGCCTCGAAGACGGGATCCGACAGGCGCCGGATGGACAGGAACACCGACGCCGAGCCGATGCCCAGGGCGAGGCCGCCGAGCACGTCGCTGGGCCAGTGGGCGCCCACGTCGATGCGGCTGATGCAGGCGGTCATCACCGCCAAAACTACGATCAGCCAGCCCGTAACCCAAAGCGGGCCTTTCAGGTACCGACGGAGCGCGAACATGAGCAAGATCCCATACGAGGAGAAGAAGGCGGCGTGCCCGCTCGGGTAGCCGTAGCCGGCGAAGTGCCCGAGCACGTTGACCACCTGCCGGTCGGGGCGGGGCCGGTGGAGCAGGATGTTGAACAGCTGGTAGGCCGAGCCCGCGACCACACCCCCCGCCATCAGCCAGGTCGCGCGCCGGTGGAGCACGAACACGATCCCGATCAGGAGCACGGCCAGCGCCACCTGGTAGAGCCCCTGCAGCCACGTGAAGAAGGCGAAGGTGTCGCCGTAGAGGCCCCAGTTCACGGCCTGGATGGCCTTGGTGAGGGGGAGGTCGAAGGGGAGCGTCGGGTAGAAAGGCGCCAGCGCGGTGTCGACTGCGAACACGGTGTAACACGCCCCGGCGAGGGCCAGGGGTCGCGGGCGGAACCAACTCAACGGGCCACCCCTCCGCCCGCCTGTGGCGGGCACCTCCCCGACCAGCGGGGAGGACAAGTCGTTGGCGGGCACCTCCCCGACCGGCGGGGAGGACGAGTCATCCTACTGGGTGCCGGGTTCATCGCCGGAGGCGATCCAGCGGCCGCCGCCGTTCTGGGCCACCAGCTCGTCGGCGGTTCCGGGCCCCCAGCTGCCACGCCTGTAGACGTCGGGGTGGCCGGCGCCCTCCCAGGCCTGGATCAGGGGATCCACGATCGCCCAGGAGCGCTCGATCTCGCGCCCGCCTGGGAACATGGTGTGGCCGCCGGCGAGGACCTCCAGGAGCACGTTCTCGTAGGCGTCGGGCAGCGGCTGCGGGGTCAGCGCCTTGTACTCCAGCTTGAGGCCGGCCGGGAGCATCTCGAAGCGGGTGCCCGGACGCTTGGCGCCGATCCGCAGTAGGACGCCCTCCTCGGGCTGGATGCGGAGCACGAGCAGGGTCGGGATCCCGGGCTGGCGGAGGCCGCCGATGCGGATGTGGGGCGCGTCGCGCAGCCGCACCACCACCTCGGTCACCGAGCGGCGGAGCGCCTTGCCGGTGCGCACGAAGATCGGCACCCCCTCCCAGCGCCAGTTCTCAATGATCAGCCGGGCCGCCGCATAGGTCTCGCGCCGCGAGGCCTTGACCACGCCCGGGGTGTCCGGGTAGCCCTCGTACTGGCCGCGCACGGCGTTGCCGGGTTCGATCGGCTGCACCGCGCGCAGCGCCTCCAGCTTGGCCTTCCGGATGTCGGCCGGGTCGAACGTGGTGGGGGCGTCCATCACAGTCAGCGCCAGCACCTGGAGGACGTGGTTCTGAACCATGTCCCGGACCGCGCCGATGTGGTCGTAGTAGCCGGCGCGGGTGCCGATGTCCCCCACCTCGGCGGCCGTGATCTGGATCGAGTGGATCATCGTCCGGTTCCAGTTGGGCTCGAAAAGCGAGTTCGAGAAGCGGAAGGCGAGCACGTTCTGGACGGTGTCCTTGGCCAGGTAGTGGTCGATCCGGAAGACCTGGTTCTCCTCGAAGCAGTCGGCCAGCAGGTGGTTGAGGCGGCGGGCGGTCTGGTAGTCGCTGCCGAGCGGCTTCTCGACCACGATCCGCCGCCAGTGGTCGCCCTTGCGGGTCAGGCCGAGATCGGCCAGCGACTGCACGATGCCCGGGAAGGCGAGGGGCGGGGTCGCCATGTAGAAGACGACCGGGCCGTCGTCGCCGATCTCCTCCCGCAGCGGCTGGTAGGTCTCGGGCGCGCCGTAGTCGAGGCGCACCCAGCGCGCCGAGGCCGCCAGCTCGGAGTCGGCGGTCGTCTCCAGGACCAGCTTGCCCCAGCCCCCGTCGAGCTCCGCCGAGCGCCCGGCGCCGATCAGCCGCAGCCGGTGGCCGGCCGCCGCCACGTACCTGAGGGCGGGCAGGATCTTGTTGCGGGTGAGGTCGCCCGACGCCCCGAAGATGACGATGTCGGTGGGGGCGGCGCGGGCAGGCACCTCAATATGATGGCGGGCATGGTCGTGGTGGGTAGGCCGCTCAGGCGGCTGGAGGGACGTGCCAAGGTGACCGGGGCGACGGCCTTCACGGCCGACCTCGCGATCCCGGCGGCCGCCCACGCCCGCCTCGTGCTCAGCCCGCATCCGGCGGCGCGGATCACCGCCCTCCGGCTGGACGCCGCGCGGGCCGTGCCCGGTGTGATCGGCGCCTACGGGGGCGCCGACCTGCCGCCGATGCCGGGGATCCCGGGCGCCGACCTCCCCCTGGCCCGGGAGCGGGTCTACTTCGCCGGCCAGCCGGTAGCGGCGGTGGTGGCCGAGACGGAGGCGGCCGCCGCCGACGGCGCCGCCCTGGTGGAGGTCGACCTCCAGCCGCTGCCCGCCGTCTTCGACGCCCTGGAGGCGGTCGCCGAGGGCGCCCCCCGGGTCCTGGGCGAGGGCGAGATGGGGCTCGACGACGCCGGCGCCCACGGCACCAACGTGGCCGTGGCCGAGGTCGCCGACCGCCATCACAACGTCAGCGGCCAGGTCTTCTTCAACTCCGGCGACGCCGCCGCCGCCCTGGCCGGCTCGGCGCACGTGGCGCGGGGCCGCTGGACGCTGGCCCCCGTCCACCAGGGCTTCCTGGAGACCCACGTCGCCGCCGCCCGCGTGGAGCCGGACGGCGGGATCACGGTCTGGACCTCGACCCAGGGCGGCTTCTTCACGCGTCGGGAGACGGCGCGCGTGCTCGGCATCCCGGAGAGCCGGATCCGGGTGGTCGCGATGCCGGTCGGCGGCGGCTTCGGAGGCAAGATCTGCCTGCTCGAGCCGCTGGTGGCGGCCCTGGCCGGGGTCTGCGGCCGGCCGGTGCGCCTCCAGCTGACGCGGAACGAGGAATTCCTGATGGGGCGGGGGGCCCCGGGCGCGGTGGTCGATCTGGAGCTGGGCGCGGACGCCGAGGGCAACCTCACCGGGCTGCGCTCCAAGGTCTGGTTCGACAACGGTGCCGGGGCAGGCGGCCTGGCCGGGCTGGCGGGCCTCCTGCTCTGCGGCGTCTACCGGGTCCCCGCCTACGAATTCGCAGGCTACGACGTGGCCACCACCAAGACGCCGGTCGGCGCCTACCGGGCGCCCGGCGCCCCCCAGGCCATGTTCGCGCTCGAATCGGCGATCGACGAGCTGGCCGAGAAGCTGGGCGCGGACCCGATCGAGTTCCGGCTCCGCCACGCCGCCCGCGAGGGCGATCCCCGGCCCGACGGCACCCCATGGCCCCGGATCGGCCTGGTCGAATGCCTGGAGCGGGCCCGCGCGCACCCGCTCTACGGCGCCGCGACCGGCGACGGCGAGGGCCTGGGAGTGGCGGTGGGGGCCTGGGGCGGCGGCCGCGAACCCGCGGCGGCCGTCTGCCGGGTGGAGCCCGACGGCACCCTTGCCCTGCACGTCGGCTATGTCGACATCAGCGGCACCGATACCACCATGGCGATGATCGCGGCCGAGGCCTTCGGCGTCGCGGTCGACAAGGTGCGGGTGCAGACCAGCGACACCGCGACCGCGCCCTACGCGGGCATGGCGGGCGGGTCCAAGACCGTCTACACGGTGGGGCCGGCGGTGCAGCAGGCCGCCGGCGAGGCGCGCAAGCAGCTGCTCGAGATCGCCGCCGCCGAGCTGGAGGCGGCGCCCGAGGACCTGGTCATCGAAGACGGCCACGTCCAGGTCAGCGGGGTGCCCAGCCGGCGCCTGGAGGTGGGTCACCTGGCCGGCCTGGCGGCGCAGTTCGGCGGCAAGTACCCGCCCGTACTCGGCCAGGGCCGGGCGGCCGTGACCCAGCAGTCGCCGATGTTCACGGTCCACCTCTGCCGGGTCCGGGCCGACGCCGAGACCGGCCGCTACCAGGTCACCGGCTACGCCGCCATCCAGGACGTGGGCCGGGCGATCAATCCGCCCGAGGTGCTGGGCCAGATCCACGGCGGCGTGGTCCAGGGCCTGGGCCGGGCCCTGGGCGAGGCCATGGAGTACGACGGCGGCGGGACGCTGCGGAGCGCCAGCTTCCTCGACTACGAGCTGCCCGCCATCGACCAGGTCCCCGACATCGAGGTCGAGCTGGTGGAGATCCCCTCGCCCTTCGGGCCCTACGGCGCCAAGGGCGTGGGCGAGCCACCGGCGGTCCCCGGGCCGGCGGTGGTCGCCAACGCGCTGCGGCGGGCCACCGGCTGGCGGCCGCAGGCGGTGCCGGTCCGCTGGGACGCGCTGGTTGCCAACGGGAGGGTCGCCCCGGCCAAGCCCTGATGGACCCCGCCCGCCAGGTCCTGGACAGCATCCCCGATGCGGTGGTGGTCGCCTCCGCGGAGGGACTGGTCATGGGCTGGCAGGGCGGCGCGCAGCGCCTCTTCGGCTATTCCGAGGCCGAGATCCTGGGGCGCCCGGTCACCTTCCTCTTCCCGGAGGCTGCGGACCGCGACCTCGACGAGGTGGCCACGCTCGGGGGGGCGCCGGGGATCGAGCAGGAGGGGGCGGGCACGGTGGCGCTGATCAAGGCCATGGGCCCCTGGCTCGACCCCCGCCACAGCCGGGGCCGGACCAACCCGGAGTGGGACCGCGTCCTGGGCCGGGTGCTGCGCGAGCTGATCGAGCTGGCCGGCGTCGACCTGGCCGCCATCGACCGCACCGACACCCTGGCCAGGGTCCTGGTCGAGCAGGGCCGGCGGATGGTGCCCGGCACCGAGTGCCTGATGAGCCTGGTCCCCCACGATCGGCAGGACAACTTCCGGATCGTGGCCGGCGCCGGGCCGTGGGCGTCCACCCAGATCGGGGGCGAATGGCCCTGGGCGGGCACGGTGGCCGGGCTGGCGATGTCCCGCCGGCGGCCGCTCGAGACGGTCCGGCTGCTCGAACGCTCGGTGCTCAGGCCGCGGCTGGCGGCCGGCGGCATCCACACCGGGCGGCTGATCCCCCTCATGAGCCGGGAGGCGCTGCCGGACGGGCGCGCAGCGCTCGGCGTGTTCGGCTTCTACCGCCGCGACCGCGCCTACTTCACCCCCTACCAGCGCCGCCTCATGAAAGAGTTCGCGGGCCTGGCCAGTCTGACCCTGCAGCGCACCGAGCTGAGCGCGGCCACCGCCCGCGCCGCCGGCCGCCTGCAGGTCGGGGTCGACGCCGCCCATGACCTGGCGGGCACCCTGGCGCCGGTCGCGGTGGTCCGGGCGCTGATCCACCGCGCGCTGGCGGCGACCGGCGCCGACCGGGTGACCGTGGTCCGCGTCGAAGGCGGTGAGTACGAGATCGTGGAGGGGGTCGACCTGGGCGGGGAGCGGGACCCGGTCGGGCGCCGCTTCGCGGTTGGGGCCTTGCGCGACCGGAGCCCGGCGCGCCTGCCACTGATCGGGCTGGCGCTGGAGACGGGCGAGATCATGCGGGGCCCCGGCCACACGGTCGAAGGTATGGGCGACGCCCACGCGCGCGCCCTCATCGACATCCAGCACACGCTGGTGATGCCGCTGCGGGCGGGCGGGCCGCCGGTAGCGCTGATCTTCGCCCGGCGGCGCGCCGAGGACTTCAGCGCCGGCGACCTGGCCACCCTCCAGACCCTCGGCAACATGGCCGTGCTCGCCCTGCGCAACGCCTGGCTCTACGCAGAGGTGGAGGACGCGGCCCGCGTCAAGTCGGACTTCCTGAACATGGCCGCCCACGAGCTGCGCACGCCCTTGACGGTCGTCCGCGGCTACCTCTCGATGCTGGGCGAAGGCAACTTCGGGCCGGTGCCCGAGACCTGGGAGCCACCGCTCAAGATCCTGGGCGCCAAGACCGAGGTGCTGGGCCGGCTGGTCGACGACCTGCTGCTGGCGGCGCGGCTGGAGACCGGGCGGATCACGATCTCGCGGGAGCCGGTCGACCTCAACCGGCTGGCCTCGGAGTCCGTCGCCCGAGCCCGGCTCCGGGCCCGCTCCCTGCACGCCGACCTCCGCTTCGAGGGCGCTCGCCGGCCCCTGGTGGTGGAAGCCGACCCCGAGCAGCTGGGCCGCGTCCTGGACGCGCTGCTGGCCAATGCACTCGCCTACTCGGCCGGCCACTCCTGGGTCCGGGTGCGGGTGCGTCCGGCGCCACGCGGGCTGGCGCGCGTGGAGGTCGAGGACCGCGGCCGGGGCATCGCCAGCGAGCACACCGGCCACGTCTTCGACCGCTTTTACAGGGTCGACGACGAGCGCTGGCCGGCCCAGCCCGGCACTGGCCTCGGCCTCTACATCGGACGCGAGCTGGCCCTCCGCCAGGGCGCGCTGCTGGCGCTGGAGTGGAGCGCGCCCGACCATGGAAGCCTGTTCGTGCTCTCGATCCCGGAGGTCGGTGCCGGTCTGGATGACTGAGCTGCCGATCGATGCACAGGTGATCGTCGACGCCCTCGGCGACGGGGCCGCCCTGGTCGGGCCTGACGGCCGGCTGGGGTGGGCCAGCGCCGGCCTCGCCGAGATGGCGGGGCGGCCGGTGGCCGACGAGCTTGAGCTCGGCCCCGGCGACCGCCGGGGCTGGCTCCAGGCCGCGGCCCCGGTCCCGGTGCCGGTGACCGCGGCGATGCGCCCCGCGCCCGCCGGCGGTTGGGCGCTCTTGGTCAAGGACCTGCGGCCCTGGGTGGGGGACGGGGGCCTCCAGGGAAGCGCCCGCCGGACCGACGTCGACCGCGCGCTGGGAGCCATCTTCCGGGCCGCCATGCGGGCCTCCGGCGACGAGCTGGAAACCGAGGACCGCTCGCAGGTGGTGGCCGAGGTCCTGGCCCAGCAGGGGGCGCGGCTGGTGCCCGGCACCGACTGCGTGATCGCACTCGTCGAGCCCGGCCGTCCGCGGAGCATCGAGATCGCCGGCGCCGCCGGGCCCTGGGCGTCGACGCTGCGCGGCCGCCGGCTGCCCCTGGCCGGCAGTTTCGTGGAGCGCTCGCTGCTGGCCGGCCGGACGGTGGAGACCTCGCGCGCCCAGGCCGCCGGCCGCCACCGCGACCTGCTCGACGAGGGTGACATCCGGACCATGCGGCTGGCGCCGGTGGTGGCCGCCCAGCGGCTGCCCGACGGGCGCACCGCCCTGGGCTCGATCGGCTTTTACAGCCGGCGCTCGAGGCCGTTCACGCAGCACCAGCGCACGCTGATCGACGACTTCGCGAGCCTGGTCAGCCTCTCGCTGCAGCGCGCCGTGCTCCTGCGCGCCGTCCGGGTCACCGCCCGCCGCCTGGAGCTGGGCATCGAGCTGGCGGTCGACATTTCGGGCTCGCTAGACGAGCGGGAGGTGGTGCGCCGGCTGCTCGATCGCCTGCTCGACGCGGTGGTCGCGGAGCGGGCGGTGCTCCTCCGCATCGACGGGACGGACACCGTGGTCGAGGACTCGCGGGACCTGCTCGGAGTGCCCGACCTGATCGGCTACCGGCACCCGGTCGCCCAGCAGGCGCTGATGGCGGAGGCGCTGGCGGCCAAGAAGCCGGTGATCGGCGGCCCCTACATCCGGGGCACCATGCCGGAAGCGCTGCAGCGGGCGCTGGCCAGTGTCGTGCAGACGCTGACCGTGCCCCTGGTGCTGGGCGGCGAGGTGATCGCGGTGATCGTGCTCAGCCGCCGCCGCGACGACCCCTTCGGCGAGGACGAGGTGGCGACCGTGCAGCTGATCGGCAACCTGGCGGCGCTGGCGCTCCGCAACGCCTGGCTGTACGCCGAGGCCCAGCAGGCGAGCCGTCTCAAGAGCGACTTCCTGAACATGGCCGCCCACGAGCTGCGCACCCCCCTGACCGTGATCACCGGCTACCTCTCGATGCTCCGTGAGGGCACCTTCGGCCCCGCGCCGCCGGAGTGGCGGCACCCGGTCGAGATGCTCGACACCAAGGCTGGCGAGCTCGGCCGGCTGGTCGAAGACCTGCTCCTGGCCGCCCGCCTCGACTCCGGCAAGCTGCCGGTGCACACCGAGCGGCTGGACTTGGGCGCGGTCGCGACGGCCGCTGTGAATCGGGCTCGAGCGCGGGCTGGGATGCTGGCGGCCGACCTCGACCTGGAGCTGACCGGGAGGGTGGAGGTGGACGCCGACCGCGACCACGTGGGACGGATCCTCGACAACCTGGTCAACAACGCGCTCACCTACAGCCGGGGGACCGCCTGGGTGCGGGTGCGCGTCCGGCGGGGGCCGCAGGGGCCGGTGGTGGAAGTCGAGGACCGGGGCCGGGGCATTCCGCCGGCTTTCAACGACCGCGTCTTCGAGCGCTTCTCGAGGGTCGACGATGACGCCTATCCCCAGCAGCCGGGAACCGGCCTCGGTCTCTACATCAGCCGCGAGCTGGCCGCCCGCCAGGGCGCGCAGCTCTGGCTCGATTGGTCGCAGGTCGGGGAGGGCAGCCGCTTCGTGCTCAGCTTGCCGGAGCCCGCCGGCTAGCCATGCGCGCGATCGTCGCCACCCGCCAGGGCGGGCCCGAGGTGCTGGAGCTGCAAGACGTGCCGGCGCCGGAGTCGAACGGCCGGACCCTGATCCGGGTCCGGAGCGCGGGCATCAACTTCGCCGACACCCTCTCCACGCGCGGCCTCTACGCCGCCTCGCCGCCGCCGCCCTTCGTCCCCGGGCTGGAGGTGGCCGGCGAGGACGTCGCCAGCGGCAGCCCGGTGATGGCGATCCTGGCCGCCGGCGGCTACGCCGAGGTGGCGGTGGCCGATCCCAGCCTGGTCTTCGCGGCCGACGGGCTCGACCTGGACCAGGCGGGCGGCTACCCGCTGGTCACGCTCACCGCCTATTACGCGCTGGCCGAGGCCGCGCGCCTGCGGGCCGGGGAGTCGGTGCTGGTGACCGCGGGGGCCGGCGGCCTGGGGTCGACAGCGATCCAGGTCGCCCGGGCGCTGGGGGCGGGCCGGATCACCGCGGTGGCCTCGACCCCGGAGAAGCGGGCGTTCGCCCTCGCTCACGGCGCCGATGCCGCGATCGGCTACGAGGACGAGTTCCCGCTCGCCGAGGTGATGTTCGAGTCGGTGGGCGGCGACGTCTTCCTGAAGTGCCTGGCGGCGATGCGGCCGCTGGGCCGGATGGCGCTGCTCGGCGCCTCCGGCGGCACGCCCCCCGAGGTGCCCGGCTTCGACGTGCTGCGGCGCCGCAACATCGGCATCTTCGCCTTCAGCTTCGGGATGCTGCGGCGCGCCGATCCCGCCCTGGTGGCGCGCACCGCGGTCCCCGCCATCGAGCTGCTGCGGCAGGGCAAGGTGCGGCCGGCGGTGGGCGAGACGCTGCCGCTGGAGCAGGCGGCGGAGGCGCACCGGCGGCTGGTGTCGCGGCAGACGGTGGGGAAGCTGCTGCTCATTCCCTGATCACGGCCGTGCCCGCGGCCGCGTCCCCGGCGACCAGCCGGACCACAGCCTGAGGGAGCGTGACCCGGGAGCCGTCGACGGCCACCAACCGGGTGCCGAAGAGCGCGCCGCCCGGCGTCCGCCCGGCCCGCGCCCAGGCGGCCACGTGGTACCCCGCGTACACCCCGGCCAGGGCAGTCCAGCGCCGGCGCCGCGCCAGGCTGGCCGCCGCCGCGCAGAGCGCGAGGTCGATGCTCACCGCCAGGACCCGGCTGCGCTGTCCCGCCCGCTCGCCGGGCAGCGGGTCGCGGCCGCGCAATTGGAGCAGCGTCAGCCGCATCACCGCGTGGTGGACCAGGAGCTGCGTGACCCGGTAAAGCGGCATCGGCAGCCGCGGCGCCCACCCGGCAAGGTAGCCGCGCAGCTCGCCGCCGGCCCACTCGAGGCCAACCCAGCCGCCGGGCGTCGCCGTCAGCAGGCCCCCCGTGATCGGCCAGCGCACTCCGGTCGCCGTTTCCTCGGGCTCGCTGAACGTGATCAATTCGAGCGGGCCCAGCCGGAAGCGCCAGGGGATGCCCCGCACCAGCCACCCGGTGTAGCGGCTGGTCAGCGGCAGGAACCCGGTGCGCAGCCGCGGCGCCGGCACCGGGCGGGGCGCGCGGACGCTGTCGTGGACGTCGACCTCGAGCACCTATGCCATTGTGGCTGTGGTGCAGGAGTTCACCGCCCGCGTCACCGCGGCGTCCACGCCGCGGCAGGCCTTCGACTTCGTGGCCGACCACCGCAACGTGCCCCGCGTGCTCGACGGCGTGAGCCGCTGGGAGCCGCTGTCCCGCCAGACCCGCGGCGTGGGCGCCCGTTTCGAGGTCGAGATGCGGACTCTGGGGTTCCCACTCCAAAACGTGCTCGTGATCGACATCTGGGAGGAGGCCGAACGCATCGGCTGGCGCTCCGAGTCGGGACTGGTCGAGCAGCGCGGGCGCTGGACCTTCACGCCGGTCGCGGGCGGGACCGAGATCGAGCTCCGGATCGCCTACCGGCCGCCCGGTGGGGCGCTCGGCGGCCTGGTCGCGGGCGGCGCCGCGGGCATCGTCAGGCGCCGGCTGGAGACGGCCCTGGCGCGGATGCGGGATCTCCTCGCGGAGTCAGCAGCACCGCCACACACGAAATCCCGAAAGCAAGCGCCGTGAGCACCAAGGCAAGCGTGTAGTCGCGGAAGCGGTCGTACAGGATGCCCGCCAGCAGGGGACCGGCGGCCGCCAGCGCCGCCACCACCGCGCCCTGCACGGCGGTGATCACGCCGTAGGCCATGCGCCCGAACTGGTCGGCCATGACGCTGGCGCGGAGCGGTGAGATGGCGCCGAAGGCGAAACCGTAGACCGCGATGTAGGCCCAGAGCAGGACGGCGTTCCCGGCGGCCAGCAGTAGCAGCACCCCCGCCGCCTGGAGCGCGGACGAGAGGGCCAGCAGCGCCTGGGGCCCGAAGCGGTTGCTGAGCAGGTTCATGACCAGCCGCGACGGCAGCGAGGCG
>WNGE01005163.1_pt1 | contig 15253 bp, 14 predicted proteins | sample 5400651 | NCBI WGS metagenome assembly WNGE01 (sample SAMN13153370, study PRJNA577476) | soil metagenome | isolation source: 60 cm soil or saprolite under grassland replicate 2 | place: USA:California | collected 2016-06-15 | reverse complement strand
CTGGAGAGGGCACGGGGGGAGCGGAAGTTCGGCCAGATCCATGCCTTTCCCGCGGTCACGAACGGTCCTTCCAACAAGATCTGTGAGAAGACCGGCTTCACGAACCTGGGACAGTGCGAGGTCGAGTTCGCCGGACGGGATCTTCGCTGCAATCACTGGCGGATCGACCTGTTCTGAATCCGGTGGCGCTGGCACAGAGCTCGTGCCCAGGTCTTCGTTGTGTCGGGCGGCGAGTTCGGCTGCCTGTGGAGCGCTGAAAAGGCTCGCGCTGCCGGGCTGCCGGCCTAAGTGCGTCGCTGCCCGGATGAATCGCACCGGCGGGCACTGACAAGCCTGGGCCGTACGCCAGGAAAGTACAGCAACTGGGAAGCCGCTGGCTATCTGCCGGAGGAGATCGTATCGTCGTGCGCGCCGGTAGGTCAGATCACCGGCCTGGCTGCCTCCGTCGTGTGTCCGGGCCCCCCTCCAGCGTCAAGGGCGATGATGGTCCCGGCGGGCTGCCAGCGTTCGTACAGCTAAGGCGGGCGGGGGGTCCGGTCGGCGCCCGTGCGCTGTTGTCGTCTGCCATGAGCATGGGACCACCTGGTGAGGGTTGTTGCCACGGGGATGGGACCACCTGGTTTGCCAGTTGATGGACCACCCTGCTGTGATCTTCCGGTTCATTTCGCATTGGAAGAGACGGCAGGGGATGGCGTTCCGGGAGGTTCTGGTGACACAGGTGAGAGAGGTCCTGCGGGCGTGGCTGGCCGGGGCGGGTAAGCGCCCGGCGGCCAGGCGGGCGGGCGTGGACGTGAAGACCGCCGCGCGGTATATCGCGGCGGCGCAGGCGGCGGGCCTGGCCCGTGGCGGGGATGAGTCGCAGCTGACCGATGAGCTGCTCGGGGTGGTGGTCGGGGCGGTGCGCCCGGCCCGCCCGGCCGGGCATGGCCCGTCGTGGGAGGCGCTGGTGCCGCGGGAGGCCGAGATCGCCGGGTGGGTGAAGGACGGCCTGACGCTGGTGAAGATGCATGAGCTGCTGGAGCGGTCCGGGACGGCGGTGCCGTACCGGACGCTGGCCCGGTTCGCGGCCGGGGAGTGCGGGTACTCCTCCTCGTCGCGGCCGGGGGTGACGGTGCCGGTGGCCGACGGGGAGCCCGGCGGGGAGGTTCAGCTGGATTTCGGGTATCTGGGGATGATCGCCGACGGGGACCGGCGGCGGAGGCTGCACGCGCTGGTGTTCACCGCGGCGGTGTCGCGGTATTGCTTCGTGTATCTGACGTTCTCGCAGACGACGGCCGCGGTGATCGCGGGCTGCGAGGCGGCCTGGGCATTTTTCGGCGGCATGTTCCAGGTGCTGGTGCCGGACAACCTTAAGCCGGTGGTGGATAAGGCCGACCGGCTGGAGCCGCGGTGGAACCGGGAGTGGCTGGAGTACGCGCAGGCCCGCGGCCTGGTCGTGGACCCGGCCAGGGTCCGGTCGCCGCAGGATAAGGGGCGGGTCGAAAACGGGGTGAAGTTCGCCCAGCGCAGCTTCTTCGCAGGGGAGCAGTTCGCGGATCTGGCTGACGCGCAGCGCCGCGCGGAGGAGTGGTGCCGGGTGCGGGCGGGGATGCGGGTGCACGGCACCACCCGCCGCCGTCCTGCGGAGGTGTTCGCGCAGCTGGAGGCGCCGGCGCTGCTGCCCGCGCCCGAGCAGCCGTACCGGGTGCCGGCGTGGAGCGAGGCCAAAGTGCAGCGCGATTTCCATGTCCGGGCGCACAACGCGTTCTACTCGGTGCCGTACCGGCTGGCCGGGCAGCAGGTCACGGTGAGGGCGGACGGGACGCTGGTGAAGATCTACCACCGCGGCCAGGTGATCCGCACCCACCCGCAGCAGCCGGCCGGCGGCCGGGCCTCGGATGCGGCGGACTTCCCGCCAGGCACCGACGTCTACGCCCGCCGCGATGTGGACAAGCTGGCGAAGATGGCCGCCGCCAGAGGCGAGGCGATCGGGATCTACGCCGCCCGGATCCTGGACACGCCGCTGCCGTGGACGCGGATGCGGGCGGTCTACGCGCTTATCGGGCTGGCCCGCACCTACGGCAGCGAGCCGGTGGAGCAGGCCTGCGCGGCCGCGCTGGAGCTCGACGTGATCAGCGTCGGCAAGATCAAGTCCATCGTGGAGAAGGGCACCGGGAAGCAGGCCGCGCAGGCCGCCGCGCGCAGCCGCCAGGCCGGCGAGGCCGCCGGGAAGGTCACCGCGGCCCGGTTCGCCCGCGATCCCCGCGAGTTCGCCACCGCCACCGGCGTCCGCATGCAGGTGCTGCCGGGCGGCAGTGCCGCCGCCGCGGGCACCCCCGGCACGGACGGGGCCTGACCGCCGCGCCGCAGGTGTCACTTCTCGTTGAATCTGTCGGTCCGGGGTGCCGCTGACCTGCGGTCCGACACTTGGCTGGTGAGCTGTCATCGGTCATGGTCTCTCATTTGAAGTGTCGGTTTTCGGGAGTCGGGAATGCCAGGCCACGGTCGCGGGCGTTGGCGAGCCTGGCGGTCGTGGCCCTGTCATTTGAAGTGCTGGGCTGGAGGGGGTGGCTTGCCCCAGGACCAATAGCGGAGCTGCTCGAACCGGGCGCGGTGGAAGCGGATCCACCTGCGGACCGGGTCGTTGGTGAGGAGCCAGCGCGGGTAGCCCTGCTCGCCGATGGACTCGGCGATGCGCTGGTAGAACGGCCTGTCGTCGATCCATGCCAGGGCGACGTTGCGCCGCCAGTCGAGGTCGGTGAGGATCGCGGCGAGCGTGACTGCCTCGGGGAAGGTGACGACCCGGGGCGGCCGCTTCCCGGTCTTGGCGATGCCGAGTGCGGTGGCCCGGTCGTGCCATCGCTGGCTGAAGACGGGCATGCGCCGGGGCTCGCACTCGGTCCAGTCCTGGGCCATGTTCCAGGCGGTTAGGAATTCGCGGTAGGCCCAGGCGCGGTCGCCGCTGCGGGCTAGGAGCCCGGCGAGGCGGCGGCCGACGGCGAGGATGTCCCTGGCTGGGGACAGGTCGTACTGGCTGGTCTCGTCCGCGAGGCCGAGCCAGCGCCGGTGGCGCCGACAGGCCAGCGGAGTCCAGCCGGGCAGGAGCAGGGCCTCCGGGCCGGACAGGCCTGATGCGGCCAGCTGGCAATGGCGGCAGGCGGGCCGGGGATGCGCCCGGCGGAAGCAGAGGGCCGGCCGGTTCGGCGGCAGCGCCTGATCGGGGTGCAACTGCCCGCGCAGGGCGGGCAGCGCGCGGGCGAGGCGGGCCCTGGGGATGCCCGTGTAGGCCTCGAGGCGGTCGGCTGCCTGCTCGTCGAGCCGCGCGTCGCAGATGAGCAGGTGCTTCCCGCTGCCGGCGTTGGTGAGCTGGCCGAGGGCCCGCAGGATCGTGGTCGGCGGCAGGTCGTTGGCCGCGGAGAGGCGGCGGGCGTAGGACAGCACGGTCTCCCCGCCGATCGGGCGGACGGTCACCGGCAGGGCGCGGGCGGGGGCGTGCCAGAGCTTCACGGGCTGGCCTTCCTCGCGGCGGCCGTGACGTGCCGGCGGAGGGCGGGCGGCCGGTACTGCTCCTCGGCGGCGGTGTCGAGGACGACGGCGTCCAGGTGCCTGCGGGTGATCTTCTCGGTGCCGTCGCTGATGGCCTCGTTGGCGGCCTCGTGGATGAGCTGGTCGAGGCTGCCGATCATGCCGCCGGTGCGCTGGTGCAGGTAGGCGGCCTGGCGCAGCAGGGTGCCGGGCTCGTGGCGGTGCAGGCGCAGCGAGGCCTCGATGGGGGAGATCAGGTTACCCCAGTCCTCCTTCTCGGCCTCGGTGGCGTAGCCGAACGCGCTGGTGGTCAGGCTGATGAACCGGCCGGCGATCTGCCGGCCGCGCATCCCGGCGAACATGCCGTTCTCCGCCAGGTCCAGGCCCGCGTAGACGAACGTGGCGCTGACGGAGTCGAAGAAGTACTTCAGCTGGTCGGACGCGGCGGCGCCGTTGCGGGTGCGCAGGTCCAGCCGGTGGACCTCGTCGACCAGGATGAGGCTGCAGCCGACCTTGCGGAGCACCCCGGCGACGGACTGGGTGATGAAGTGCTGGGGCTCGTGGCTGCTGAAGGGCAGGCCGAGGAACGCGGCGATCTCGACGGCGAGCATCTTCGGGGTGGCCGCCGGGGGGACGATGATGTAGACGACCGGGATGCGCCCGGTGCCGCGTGGTGCCCGCCGCTCGGTGCCGACCTGGTGGATCTTCCCGAGCCAGGTGATGGAGGTGGACTTGCCGGTGCCGGACGGCCCGGACACGATCAGCCCCCGGCGGCCGAGCTGCTTGCCGCGGTTACCGATGATCAGCTTCTCGCCGGTCGTGGTGATCTTCCGGATGTCGGGGGTGGCGACCAGGTTCAGCTCGCTGTGGTAGTCCATGCGGGCGTAGTTGTAGAGTTCCCGCTCGTCCGGGTCCAGGCGCTCCAGGTCGGCCTCTGTCAGCAGCCTGGGCGGCTCGGGCCGCGACGACCGGGACACGAACGCGTTCCAGCCTTCCCTGGTGGTCAGCGGGTGCCGCGGCCCGTCGGTGCTCACCGGCGGGGCCCCCTGTCCTCGCCGAACGGGTCGAACAGCCCGAAGCCCACCACGGTCCCCGTGACCTCCTGCCCCTCGTCCTCGTCCGGGTCGTCGTCTGGCCCGTCGTCCCAGCCGGGACCGCCCGCCCCGGGCAGGGCAGGCGGGGTCGCCGGCTCCGGCAGGGCAGGCGGCAGGGACTCCTCGGGCAGGGCAGGCGGGAGCGCTGCCATGGCCCTGGCACGGGCGAGGACGCGACGGCTCTCCGGTCCGAGCCCGGCCCTGCGCAGCAGCGCGCCCAGCACGGCCGCGACGGCGGTCTCGTTGGTGTCGTCGAGGCCGCGCTCTGCGGCGATCTTGCGGGCGTGCCGCCAGGTGAAGTCGGCGAACGGCTGGGCCACCATGGACTGGTGGGTCCACGGGACGGTGATCCAGCCGCCGTCCCTGGCGTGGTGGTTGCGGACCCAGATCCGGCTCACGTCATATGGGTCTTATGCCGACCTGGGCATCATCCCGATATTCACGTTTTCCGGCAGGCGGGGACTGCCAGAGGTCGGCATAATGCAGGCAGCGGTTATTCGCGCTCTGGTGCGGCGAGGTTGTCGAGGAAGTCGAGAACGGTGTCGCTGGGCTGGTAGCGTCCCAGCTGCTGTTCGGTCACCGCGGTGCGGTCGAGAGCCCGTTCCTTGAGCTTCAGGTCGGCGTGAAGGTATTTCATCGTCGAGGACGTGTCCTGATGCCCTAGCCAGAGCGCGATGATGCTGACGTCGTGGCCGGCGATCCGCATGTTCATGGCCCTGGTGTGGCGGAAGAGGTGCGGGAACAGGCGTTTTCCGGCCAGGGACGGCTGGTCCTGTGACGCGATTTCCTGGTATTTGTCGAGCCGGGCCTGGAAGCCGTCACGGGTCAGCTTCCGGATGGTCCGCGCGCGGGCGGGGAACAGCGGGTCTGCGGGCTGGCCACTGGTGCGGTCCAGCCATTCGCCGAGCACGGCCGCGCTGGCGGGGTCCAGCGGGGTTGACCGGTCGCGGCGTCCTTTGCCTGTGCAGCGGACGTGTGACCCGGCGGGCCGGATGCGCGCGTCGGCGCGGGTAAGGCTGAGGAGCTCGGAGATGCGCAGCCCGGTGGCCAGCAGGACGGTCATCATGGCGTGGTCGCGGCGGCCTGTCCAGGTGCCGCGATCGGGGGCGGCCAGGACGGCGGCCGTCTCCTCGGGAGTGAGCCAGGGGATCTCCGTGTCGCCGGTCCGGGCGGATTCGATGGACAGCACGCGCTGGATCACCTCGGCGTCGTCGGGTGCGTGCAGGGCGGCGTAGCGGAACATCGAGTGGATGGCGGCCAGCCGGTTGTTGCGGGTGCGGGCGGCGTTGCCGCGCTCGGTGTCCAGGTGGTGCAGGAAACCGGTGACCAGGTCGTGGTCGAGCTGGGCGAGCCGCATCTTCTCCGGCGGTGTTCCGGTCGCCTGCTGGGCGTAGTGCAGCAGCAGCCGCCAGGTGTCGCGGTAGCTGGCAATGGTGTGGGGGCTGGCGTCTTTATGCTGCATCAGCTTGACGCGGAAGAATCCCTGAAGGATCGGGGCAAGGTCGCTCATGACATCTCCTCCGGTGGTGAGGCGGCCTGGCCGGCGGCTTCGCGGGCGGCGGCCCGGAGCATGTGGTCGCTCGCGGCCTGCAGTAGTTCGGGAACGGCCTGCAGGTACCAGTAGGTGTGCCGCGGCTTGGTGTGTCCCATGTGAGCCTGGAGCAGCGGGAGGCATGCCTGGGTGTCGGCGTCGTCGTTCAGCCAGCCGGTCAGCGTGGTGACGGCGAACGTGTGGCGCAGGGCCCGCAGCGTCGGGCGGGGAGTGGGGCCGCCGAGGCCTGCCCTGTCGACCAGGTGCGCGAAATGCGTGCGGACCTGGTCGGCGTTCAGCCGGCGTCCGCGGGTGTTGACCAGCAGGCTCGGCCCGGCATAGCCGGGTATCAGCTGGCCGCGGAGCTGCTGGTAGCCGACGAGCGCGTCCAGCGTGGTGGGGTGCAGCGGTATCCGCCGGTCCCTGCGGTTCTTGCCGTGCAACGTCATCGCGGCCTCGGCCGGGTCGATGTCGCTGTCGTCGGCGCGGACGGCCTCGCAGGTTCGCATCCCGGTGGCCGCGATCAGGCCGGTCAGCGTCCGGTAGGTGGCCGCGTGCAGTTCCGGCCGCAGCCGCCCGGCCGTATCCATCAGCGTCTCGATTTGCTCGCCGGTCATGATGCACGGTGCGGGCCGGTCACGCCGGCAGGGCACCAGGTCCGGAGGCGGGACCTGGTGCGCGGGGTCCAGGGCGTGCAGGTAGATGGCGAACCCGCGGGCGGCGTTCAGCCGCAGCCACCGGTAGGACGGGGCGGCCGGCTGCGCGAGCAGGATCCAGTCCAGGACGGCCTGGTCCGTCACGCGGGTGATGCCGGCGCCGTCGCAGTACCCGGCGAACCGGCGGACCAGGAATCCCGGCTTGTCCATCTCGAAGCCGAGGCTGCGGCGGAACGACAGGTACTTCCCGGCCAGGACGCCGAGCGCGCCGGCGGGCGCGGTCGCGGGGGTCATCTCCGCTGCCCGCTGCCCGGCCAGGGGCGCGCGAGCGGCCGCATCGCGGACACGTCAGCCCGGGTATACGCGCTCGTGGTCTCGATGTCGCGATGCCGCAGCACGTCCCGGATCTCCACCAGCGAGGCGCCGTCTTTCAGCAGGTCGTGCCCGACGGCGTGCCGGAATACCCGCGGCCCGATCCGGGGAACGCCGGCCCTGGCGCAGGCCCGCCCGACGAGGGCGCCGACTGAGCTCTTGAACATCGGCTGCACCGGCGCGCGAGCGGACAGGAACACCGCGGCGACTCCGGGCGGGGCGGGCCGGCGGACCTGCAGGTACTCCACGATCGCCTCCCCGGCGTCGCGGACCAGGGGCAGGACGTCAACACGGCCGCCTTTCCCGTGGACGACGAACTCCCCGGCCCGCCAGCGCAGGTCCGCCAGCTCCAGGCGGGTCACCTCGACAGGCCGCAGGCCGTACCGGTGCAGCAGGAGCAGCACCGCACGGTCACGGCATCCGCCTTCGGTGGAACGATCGCAGCTGGCCACGATCGCCGCTGCCATCGCCGGATCGACCTGCCCGGGCAGCCGGGACGGCTGGCGGGCGGCCCGCGGGACGGCGGCGGCCAGCGAGCGCGCCGACCGCTCTGTCCGTTCCAGGAACCGCAGGAACGCCCGGTCGCCCGTTAAAGCCGCGCCGACCGAGGGCAGCCGGTGGCGGGCGACCTGCCGTGACACGATGTCCAGCACCTGCGCGCCGTCCAGGGCCGCCAGGCCGGCGCCGAACTCCGGCCCGTCCTGCGGCCAGCCCGCAGCGGCCAGGAACTCATGGGCGTACCGCAGGTAATGGGCGATCGTTACCTCGCCGGCCCCGCGCTCGGCACGGAGATACCGGTCATATTCATGCAGCAGCGCGCCCGCTGCGCTGGCGGGGCCGCCGGCCTGCTCCGGCAGCACGCCGATGCCGCGAAGATAGTCCAGGATCGGCTTGAGTGACGTTCCCTTCACCAGGTAGCTTCCCCGGGCCCGAAGGTCTTCCCAGAAACGGCCCGCCGCCGGCCCGGCAAGGTCCCCGGAGTCCAGCCCCTGACCAGCCAGCCAGGCGCTCAGGTCCGCCATCAGGTACAAGTGGTGCTCTACCGACGACTTCGCATACCCGCGGCCGGCCAGATATGCGGCGAAGCCCGGGGCCCGGTCGGCCAGCAGCCCGCTGACCTGGGCCTCGGCGTGATCGTGAGGGCGCATGGGACACCTGCCGAAAACCCGAAAACCACTTTTAGTTATCATGCCACCACACAGTGTGAGATGCCAGGGTTATCCCGATGAAACTATGCGCTCATCGCTGTCTCAGCAGGGCAGATGGCTCCCGGTCGGGATGATGCCCAGGTCGGCATAAGATCCTTACGATCTGACCCGGATCTGGGTGCGCAACCACCACCACGGCGGGTGGATCACCGTGCCGTGGACCCACCTGGCGATGGTGACCCAGCCGTTTGCCGACTTCACCTGGCGGCACGCCCGCAAGATCGCCGCCCAGCGGGGTGTCGATGACGCCAACGAGACCGCGGTCGCGGTGGTGCTGGCCGGGCTGCTGCGCCGGGCCGGGCAGGGTCCGGACACCCAGCGGACGCTGGCCCGCACCAGGGCCGCATCCGCTCTGCCGGGCCTGCGGCCAGCGCTGCCCGCGCCAGAGCCGGCCGCCGGACCCGCGGCCCTGCCGGAACCGCAGGCAGCAGAGCCCGGGACCTGCGAAGAGGGGACATCGCCGGAGGCCGAAGCCGTGACGGTGGCCGGGTTCGGGCTGTTCGACCCGTTCGGCGAGCAGGACGGTGAGGACCGGTGACCATCAGCGGCGGTGATCTGCGGCACCCGCTGACCACCAGGGAAGGCTGGGCGGCGTTCGTGTCCCGGGCCCGCCCCGAACCGCCCCGGCTGCTGCCCGGCAGCGACCTGGAACGCCTGACCGCGGTCGAGCGGGAGATCTACCACGAGGCCCGCCAGGACTACCACAGTGAGTTGCTGCTGGTCGCCACCCCGGACATCCGGCTGATCACCACGACCGGTTCCAAGCTGATCATCAACAACCGGGGCAAGCAGCTCGGCCGCCGCGGGCTGATCGTGTCCGGCCCCAGCGGCACCGGCAAGTCCACCTCGATCACCCAGCTCGGCAAGAAACACCAGATCGAGACCGAACGGCGGCACCCGGGCCTGGCCGGGCGGATCCCGGTGGTCTACATCATCGTGCCGCCCGCCGCGACCCCCAAGACGCTGGCCATCGAGCTCGCCGCGTTCCTCGGCCTGCCGGTCAGCAGCCGCGACAGCCAGCACGCCATCACCGCCGCCGTCGCCGGGGTGCTGCGCAAGGTCGGCTGCACCCTGGTCCTAGTGAGCCGGTTCTGAGTTCAGCGGTCACCACAGGAGTCGTTTTGTGTCCCAGTTCGCAGTTGCGGGCTTTCGCGCGGCTGGCGGATGCGATCTGCTGGGGATATGCCAGATCCGAGGCTGGAGCCGCTGGTGCTGTCGGAGGACGAGCGGCACACATTAGAGAACTGGGTCAAGCGCCGCAGCACCGCGCAGGGCCTGGCGTTGCGGGCGCGGATCGTGCTGGCCTGCGCCCAGGGCGGCAGCAATCTGGCGGTTGCGGCGCGGCTGGGCGTCGACCGCAAGACGGTCAGCAGGTGGCGGGCGCGATTCTTGCGGGAGCGGCTGGACGGGCTCACCGGTGATCCGCGGCCGGGGGTGCCGCGCACCCTCACCGATGCCCAGGTGGAGGAGGTGGTGGTGCGCACGCTGGAGGAGGTGCCCGAGGGCGCCACGCACTGGTCGAAGCGGGAGCTGGCCAGGCGGGTGGGCATGTCACCGTCCAGTGTGCTGCGGATCTGGCGGGCGTTCGGGCTGCAGCCCTGGCGGACCGAGACGTTCAAGATCTCCCCCGACCCGCTGCTGACCGGCAAGATCCGGGATGTGGTGGGCTTGTACCTGGCCCCGCCAGCGAACGCGGCGGTCTTCAGCATGGACGAGACACTCTCAGATCCAGGCCCTGGAACGGACCGCCCCGGTGCTGCCCATGATTCCCGGGGTGCCGGAGCGGCGCAGCTTCGACTACGTGCGGCACGGCACCGTGGACCTGTTCGCGGCGCTGAACATCGCCACCGGCAAGGTGATCGGCAAGCTGTCCGCCCAGCACCGGGCGGTGGACTTCCGCGATTTCCTGGACCAGATCGACCGCCAGGTCGGCCCCGGCCTGGCGGTCCACGTGATCTGCGACAACCTCTCCACCTGCAAAGCACCCGTGGTGCACCGCTGGCTGCTGGCCCACCCGCGCTTCGTGCTGCACTTCACTCCCGCCTACTCGTCGTGGATCAGCCAGGTCGTGCGACACGAGGTCGCATGTGATGAGTGGTACTCGTCGAAGGAGGATCGGCCTATGCCGGTGACGTAGTTCCCGGTCCAGTGCGCAAGGACCGTCCCCGCCCCGGCGTGCGCTGCGGGTAACCGCAGGGTGCGGAGCCCGGGGAAAGGCCCAAGTGCCCCCGTTCCATCCGGGAGCCACAGGCCGGGGAAGGCCGGACGGGTGAACGCAAGTGAATCCTCGATGACGCCTCGACATGATCACTTCCGCCGGTGGAACGCAAGAGGCGGGAGAACAGGGGCCGGCCGCTGGAAGGCGGCAGGCGCCAGCCGGGCGAACCTGGCCGGCTGGGAGCGCACCACCGCCCCCGGGGTTCAGAGGACGCCCACCCCGGCCGCATCTACCGCATGCGGAACGTGAAAACCCCGATGGGGTCCGGCGGGTTCCCGCCGGTAAGCCGACCGTGAGGGAAGCAGAATCCCCCAGCGGGCGCAGGAAGGCCCGGGAAGCGAATGCCGGCGGCCGAGAGGCAGCAGGAAACCGGGAACCGGATGCTGGCCCCTCCGCCAGCGGTTCCCGCATAACTGGCCGGATAGGGCAGTGCCCGGCTCGAAAGAGCGCTGACGCGGGCCTGGTGAGCCTGCGGAGGAAAGACGTGATGACGCCGGAACCGAGGGGCAAGTTGGACACCGTGCAGGTGAACGGACCTGAGGACGACCCGGACTGGGACTCAGTGGACTGGGGCCAGGCCGAGGAGAACGTACGGCGGCTGAGACGGCGGATCTTCGCGGCATCGCAGGCCGGGGACCTGAAGAAGGCCCGCAGTCTGCAGAAGCTGATGCTCCGGTCCCGCAGCAATGCCCTTGTGAGCGTGCGGCGGGTCACGGAGATCAACGCTGGCCGCAAGACGGCTGGGGTCGACGGGCGCATCGTGCTCGCGAGCTGGGAAAAGGCCGACCTGGCCACCTGGCTGCAGCGCGGCGCGGCCGCGTGGAGGCCACGGCCGGTCAAGCGGGTGTATGTGCCCAAGAGCAACGGGCGCCGCCGCGGGCCCGGGATTCCCGTGATCGCTGACCGGGCGCTTCAGGCCCTGGCGGTGAACGCGCTGGAGCCCGAGTGGGAGGCCCGGTTCGAGCCGAGATCCTACGGGTTCCGGCCGGGCCGGGGCTGCCATGACGCGATCGTGGCCATCCACACCACGGCATCCCGCCAGGATGCCCGCAGGCTGTGGGTACTTGACGCGGACCTGGAAGCGGCGTTCGACCGGCTCAGCCATGATCACATCCTCCGCTCGCTGGGGACGTTTCCCGCCAGGGAACTGATCCGGCGGTGGCTGAGGGCGGGCGTGCTGGAAGACGGCAGGGTCACGCTGACCAGGGACGGAGTTCCCCAGGGCGGCGTCATCAGTCCCGTGATCATGAACGTGGCGCTGCACGGCATGGAACAGGCGGCCGGGGTCAGGTACCGGGAAGGCGGGGCCACGCTGCGCGCCGTCCCGGGAACGCCTGTCCTGGCCCGGTACGCCGACGACCTGGCCGTACTGTGCGCGTCCCGCGCGCAAGCGGAACAGGTCAAGGCACGGCTCGCCGGGTGGCTGGAGCCCAGGGGCCTCGCGTTCAACGAGGCCAAGACGAGGATCGTCCACCTCAGCCAGGGGTTCGACTTCCTCGGTGCGACACGAAGTCGCACGGTTCGAGTGAGCGCGCTGGAAGGAGGGCTGGGCGTGATGACAGCAGCGTAGCTCCGGATTAGTGTTCGCAGATCCGTCCCCGCCCTGACGTGCGCTGCCGGTAACGGCAGGGTGCGGAGCATCAGGGAAGACGCCCAAGAGCGCCCGCTCCATCCGGGGGCCACAGGCAAGGGGAAGGCCGGACGGGCGAGCGCGCGCGAACTTCCGGTGATGCCCCGATATCGATACCCCCGGAGATGGGATGCACGGCTGGGGGCAGGGCTGGCCGCTGGGAAGCGGCAGGCGGCGGCTGGTGACTAGGAGCCAGCCGTGGGAACACCGCCGCCCCGGGGTGCAGGGAGCGCCCACCCCGGCCGGGTCTCGGCCGTGCGGAACGTGACAATCCCGTCGGGGTCCGGGCAGCGGCCCGGCAAGCCGACCGTGAGGAAGGCCCCATTCCCCGGCGGGCGCAGGACGGTCCAAGAAGCCAATGCCGGTGCGCCGAAAGGCGACGGGAAACCGGGGCATGATGGCCGCGCCCTCCGCGGCCGCCCCGCATAACCGGCCGGATACGGGCAGGTGCCCGGCCCGAAAGGGAGCTGACGTGGACCGGGTGAGCCTTTGACGCTCTGAAGCCAGGGCACCGGAACCGACGGGCAAGTTAGGCGCAGATGATGGCACATGCACTCGCTTTTGCGATGCCAGCCCTCGAAGTGAACGGACCAGAGGACCCGGTTCTCGACTGGGACGCCATTGACTGGCGCGCCTGCGAGAACCGGGTACGGCGGCTGAGGCAGAGGATCTTCAAGGCGACGCGGGACGAGGACTGGAAGAAGGTCCGCAACCTGCAGAAGCTGATGCTGCACAGCCTGTCTAACACGCTGGTCAGCGTGCGACAGGTCACGCAGCGCAACGCTGGCCGCAAGACGGCGGGCGTCGACGGGCAGGTCGCGCTGACCTCCCGCGACCGGGCTGAGCTGGCGGGGCGGCTGCACCGTCATGCCCAGCCGTGGAAAGCCCGGCCCGTCAGGCGGGTTTTCATCCCGAAACCAGGTACGAAGAAGCAGCGCCCGCTCGGCATTCCCGTGATCGCGGATCGCGCGCAGCAAGCTCGCGTGAAAAACGCACTGGAACCTGAGTGGGAGGGCCGGTTCGAGCCGAGATCGTACGGATTCCGCCCGGGCCGCTCCTGCCATGACGCGATCGAGGCCATCTTCAAGACGCTGTGCGGCACCCGCAGCCAGCGGCGGTGGATCTTGGACGCGGACCTGGCCGGGGCATTCGACTCGATTGCGCATGAGCCGCTCCTGGCCATGATCGGCGCGTTCCCCGCGCGGGGGATGATCCGCGAGTGGCTGAAGGCGGGAGTGATCGAGTCGGGCCGGTTCACGCCGACCGGGGAGGATACGCCCCAAGGCGGCGTGATCAGCCCGTGCCTGCTGAACGTGGCCCTGCACGGGATGGAACGCGCGGCGGGGGTCCGCTACCGCAACAGCGCCCGCAGTGACGCTGAAACGGTCCGCGGATGCCCTGTGCTGGTGAGGTACGCCGACGATTACGTGGCGATGTGCTACAGCCGCGAGCAGGCCGAGCAGGTTCAGGCCCGTCTCGCGGCGTGGCTGGAACCCCGCGGGCTGCGGTTCAACCAGGACAAGACCCGCATCGTCCACGTGGAGGACGGGTTCTCGTTCCTGGGGTTCGACATCCGCCGCCACGTCGACCGGCAGGGCAGCGGCAAGCTGCTCATCACCCCCGGCAAGGAGCAGGTCAAGCGGCTCCGGAAGCGACTGTCCGCCGAGGTGCGCGCCCTGCGCGGAGCCAACGCGGCAGCCGTGATAGCCAGGCTGGCCCCCGTCATCCGGGGCTGGTCGGCCTACTACCGGAGCGTGGTCTCCGGCCGGGTATTCACCGGCCTGGACCACCACGTCTGGCACACCACCTACCGGTGGGCCAGGCACACGCACCCGAACAAGCCCAGAGGCTGGGTCACCACCCGGTACTTCGGCGCGTTCAACAAGGCCCGGCAGGACCGGTGGGTATTCGGCGACCGGGGCACCGGTGCCTACCTCACCAAGTTCTCCTGGACCAAGATCGTCCGGCACGTCCCGGTGCGCGGCTGGGCGTCCCCCGACGACCCCGCCCTGGCCCGGTACTGGGCTGACCGGCGGCGCAAGCAGGAACCCCCGCCAGCAGACCAGCACGCCGTCCGGCTCTGGCGAGCCCAAGACGGCCGCTGTCCCGCCTGCGGGGAACCTCTCCTGCCCGCCAGCCACGAGCCACGCACCCCATCGGAATGGGAACAATGGTTCAGCACGGCACGGCAGATGCTGCGCAAGCAGCACGTCACCGTGCAGGCAGGCGGCCAGGACCGGACGATCTGGCGGCTCCTCCACGCATCCTGCCACTGGCAGCTCACAGCGGCCATGGCAGGTTTACCAGCATGAAGCCGATGCAGGCCCGCCGCCCATGGGGCTTGCCTGAGCCGTGGTGCCCGGAAAGCGGGCACGCCCGGTTCTTAGGGGGCGGCGGCGCGGCAACGCGCCGTCGCTACCCGACGGTTCAGTATCCGCCGCTACCCCAACGGCAAGCTCCTGACTAAGCCGGGCAAGGAGGCAATGCGACGGATCCGGGAACGCCTGTCACCGCCCTGCGCGGGGCCAACGCGGACGCGCTCATCGCCCGGCTCAACCCGGTAATCACCGGATGGGCCGCGTATTACCGGATCGGGGTATCCAAGCACGCTTACAGCCTGCTGGATGACCACCTGTGGAGACTCGCCTGGAAATGGGCGGACTTCTCCCACCCGAACAAGCCGAGGCGCTGGATCATCACCCGGCACTTCGGCATGTTCAACCCGGCCAGGCAGGACAAGTGGGTATTCGGGAGCCGGGAGACCGGCTTCTACCTCCGCAAGTTCGCCTGGACGAAAATCGTCCGGCACCGGATGGTCGCCGGGCGGGCGTCTCCCGACGATCCCGCCCTTACCGGGTACTGGCAGCAGCGGCGGCGCCGCGACCGCCTCCCGGTCGATCCTGACGGCGCTCAGCTGAAACTCCCCAGACCTGCTCACTGAAATTCCCCACCTGGGGCGACACGCCGTCCGGGCTGCCTGGTCTGGGCGGGGCTCCCCCCGATGCTGCGGGTGTCACGATCCGTCAGCTCGGGGGGAGCC
>WNGE01004944.1_pt1 | contig 15253 bp, 16 predicted proteins | sample 5400651 | NCBI WGS metagenome assembly WNGE01 (sample SAMN13153370, study PRJNA577476) | soil metagenome | isolation source: 60 cm soil or saprolite under grassland replicate 2 | place: USA:California | collected 2016-06-15 | reverse complement strand
GCCTACGCCCGGGCGCTGGACCGTCGTGTCGAGCAGCGCGGCGGTGCCTCCGGCGGCACGGGCGCCACCGCCGTCGAGCGAGGCCAGCTCGCCTACCACTGGTACGCCGCTCATGACCTGGGACAGGCGCTGCTGGCCTGCGTGCAGGCCGGGCAGGCCGCGGAGGCGGCCGCCGCGCTCGCCGAGGCCCTCGGGCACTACGAGCGCGCGCTGGAGCTGTGGGACCAGGTGCCCGAGGCGGCGGCCCGCAGCCCGCTGGACCGCCAGGGGCTGCTGCACCGCGCCGCCGAGGTCGCAAACCTGGCAGGCCAGTACCACCGTTCGATCGTTCTGGGGCGCATGGCCCTCGATGAGGTCGACGCGGCCGCCGAGCCGCTGCGGGCGGGCGCGCTGCTGGAGCGGCTCGCCCGCTACCACTGGCTCGCCGACGACAGCCCCAAGGCGATGGCCGCCATCGAGCGGGCCGTGGCCACGATCCCCGCCGAGCCGCCGTCGCAAGAGCTGGCCCGCGCGCTGGCCGCGCACGGCCAGCACCTCATGCTGGCGTCCCACCATTGCGACGCGCGCGCCCGGTGCGAGCAAGCGGCCGCCGTGGCCCGGCAGGTCGGCGCCCGGGCCGTGGAGGGCCACGCGCTGACGACCTTGGGCACCTCGCTGGGCGTCCTCGGGCGCATGGAGGAAGGCATCGCCAACCTGGAGCAGGGCCGCCAGATCGCCAAGGAGCTCGGCAACGTCGACGACCTGCTCCGGGCGCATGCGAACCTCGCCACCATCCTGGAGAGGAGCGGCCGCGCCGCCGGCGCGGTGGACGTCTACCTCGCTGGCGTCGAACTGGCGCGCCAGTCCGGGGCGCTGGGGGGCATGGGCACCAAGCTGCTGCCCGACGCCGCCATCGCGCTGCTGAGCCTTGGGCACCTGGACGAGGCCGAGCGGCTGCTGGACGAGCTCTTGGACCTCGATCTCCAGTCACCCGCGCACTGGTATGGCCCGCTGAGGGCCCGGGGAACGCTACGGCTGCGGCGGGGCGACCTCGCCGGCGCGCAGGCCGACTTCGAGCGGATCCTCGACGACTCCCCGGCGCCGCTGGAGCCGCAGAGCGCAACCCCGGTGTACTCGGGCCTCGCCGAGGTCGCCATGTGGGACGGCCGCCTGCCGGACGCGCGCGCCGCCGTGGCCGACGGGCTGGCGGTCCTGGCCACCGCCGAGGAGCCCTACTGGATCACCGAGCTGTGCCGCACCGGGATGGCTGTGGAGGCTGCAGCCGCCGAGCAGGCCCGCGCCCGCCATGCCGGCGCGGAGGAGCAGACCGCACGCGAGCTGGCGGCCGACCTGACCGACCGGGTCCGCGCGGCGAGCTCCGCGCCTGACGTGGCGCCGACGCCGGCCGTGGAGGCCAACCTGCTCACCGCCGAGGCCGAGTGGTCCCGGGTCGCCGGCCAGAGCGACCCCGAGCGGTGGGCGAAGAGCGCCCAAGCGTGGGAGGCGCTCAGCTACCCCTGGCCGGCGGCCTACGCCCGCTGGCGGCAGGCCGAGGCGCTGCTGGCCCAGGGGGCGCCCCGCGACGCCGCCGGCGCGGCCCTCGCCAAGGCGTGGACGCTGGCCGGCGGGCTCGGCGCGCGGCTTCTGGCCGCGGAGATCGACTCGCTGGGCCGCCGCGCGCGGATCGAGCTGGCACCCCCGCCGGGCGTGGGAGAGCCGGACAGCCCAGCGCAGGAGCCCACGACGGTGACCGACGAGCTCGGCCTCACCCCTCGGGAGCGCGAGGTGCTCGCGCTGGTCGCCGACGGCCGCACCAACCGCCAGATCGCCGAGGCGCTGTTCATCAGCAACAAGACCGCCAGCGTTCACGTCTCCAACATCCTGGCCAAGCTCGGCGTGGCCAACCGTGGCGAGGCCGCCGCCGTCGCGCACCGGCTCCGCCTCACCGGCTGAGCGCACGTCCGGCAACTTGGTCGAATTCGTCTGTGACAACCCGTGAGCTGGGGCGGGTAGGATCGCCGGGACGGCCGGAGCGGCCGGCCGCGGCTGCCGAGAGGGGCTCGACGTGACCCAGGCGACGAACCAGCCCGCCGAGCGACCACCCGACGCGGCCCGGACCCCGCTGACGCCCCTGGCCTTCCTGGGCCGCTCGGCCGAGGTCTTCGGTGACAAGGTCGCGATCGTCCACGGCGACCGCCGCGGAACCTACCGCGAGCTCGCCGCCGAGGCGACCCGCCTGGCCCGCGCCCTGCGTACCTCGGGTGTCGAGCCGGGCGACCGGGTTGCCTACCTGTGCCCCAACATCCCCGAGCTGCTCGTCGCCCACTTCGGCGTGCCCCTGGCCGGGGCCGTCCTGGTCGCCATCAACACCCGCCTGGCCCCCGACGAGGTCCGCTACATCCTCGACCACTCCGGGGCCAGGCTGGTCGTGGCCGACACCGCGCTGCACCCCACGCTGGAGCCGGTCGCCGCCTCGCTGAGGACCGTCCGCGAGGTCGTCGCCGTGGACGACACGGGCACCCCGGCCACGGTCGGCGGCCCGTCCTACGCCGAGCTGCTCGCCCGCGGGTCGGACGAGGCGCTGCCCTGGAGGGTCGCCGACGAGCTGGCCACGATCTCGATCAACTACACCTCGGGCACGACCGGGCGGCCCAAGGGGGTGATGTACACCCACCGGGGCGCCTACCTGAACGCGCTCGGCGAGGTCTTCCACTCGGGCCATAGCCCGGCCAGCGTCTACCTGTGGACGCTGCCGATGTTCCACTGCAACGGCTGGTGCACGACCTGGGCCGTGACCGCCGCCGGCGGCACGCACGTCTGCCTGCGGGCGGTCCGGGCCGACGAGCTGTGGCGGCTGCTGCGCGGCGAGGGCGTCACCCACCTGAACGGCGCTCCCACGGTGCTGGTCACCATGGCCAACGCCGCCGAGGCCGGGCCGCTCGACCGTGAGCTGGTGGTGACCACGGCCGGCGCCCCGCCCAGCCCGACGATCATCGGCCAGCTCGAAGAGCTGGGCGCCAGGGTCATCCACGTCTACGGCCTGACCGAGACCTACGGTCCGTACACGGTGTGCGAGTGGCAGGCCGGCTGGGAGGGCCAGGAGCGCGCGGCGCGGGCGCGGCTGCTGGCCCGCCAGGGCGTGGCCATGGTGATCTCCGACCCGGTCCGCGTCGTTGACGAGGACCTGCGCGACGTACCGCGCGACGGCGCCACCATGGGCGAGATCGTGATGCGCGGCAACAACGTGATGAAGGGCTACTTCGACGACCCGGCCGCGACCGAGGAGGCGTTCCGGGGCGGCTGGTTCCACTCCGGCGATCTCGGCGTGCGGCATCCGGACGGGTACGTCGAGCTGCGCGACCGGGCCAAGGACGTGATCGTCTCGGGTGGCGAGAACATCTCCACTATCGAGGTCGAGCAGGCCGTGGTCAGCCATCCGGCCGTGCTGGAGGCCGCCGTGGTCGGCGTGCCGGACGACCGCTGGGGCGAGCGGCCCAAGGCGTTCGTGGTCCTCAAGCAGGGCGCCGAGGTCGCCCAGGACGAGCTGATCGGGCACGTCCGCGGCGCCATCGCCCGCTACAAGGCTCCCGACCGGGTCGAGTTCGTCCAGGAGCTGCCCAAGACCTCCACCGGCAAGATCCAGAAATTCGCCCTGCGGGACAAGGAGTGGGCGGGCCGCGACACCAAGATCCAGGGCTGACCCGCCGCGCCAGGCGGCGCGTTGCCCAGCAAAATGCGAAGATCCCAGGAAATGGGAGTTGCATCACGGGAGGCTTCGGCTGATGAGCGAGGTCCGGCATCGGTTCCATGAAGAGCTGCGCGATCTCGAGGATGCCATCCAGCGGACGGGCGCCGAGGTGCAACGCCTCTTCGAGAAGGCGCTGCAGGCTCTCGCGAGCGGCGACCTGGGAGTCTGCGACGAGGTGATCAGGGGCGACGACGTGGTGGACAAGCTCTACCTCGACATCGAGCGGCGCATCCTCAACCTGTTCGCGCTCCAGACCCCGGTCGCGTCCGACCTACGGCTTCTCACCGTGCTCCTGCACGTCAACCTCCACCTCGAGCGCGTCGCCGACCAGGCGGTGAACTTGGCGAAGATCACCAAGCTCGCCGACGGCCTGCCACAGAACCCCAAGGTGCTCCAGCACCTCGAGGAGATGGGAGCGACCGCGCTCCGGATGGTCGCGGCAGCGATGGACGCGCTCGCGCGCCGCGACCTCGACCTCGCCCGCCAGCTCCCCGAGATGGATGACCCGATCGACCGGTTGAACCGTGGCATGCTCCAAGAGGTGCTCGAAGCCTCCGACGACAAGCGCATGCTCGAGTGGGGAATCCGGATGCACCTCGTGTCACGCCAGATCGAGCGGGTCGGCGACAACGTGGTCGACATCGGCGAGCAGGTGGCGTTCCTCGTCACGGGGGAGTTCCGCGAGTTCACCGACGCCTCCCACCCGGAGATCGAGCACCCCGAGCTTCTCGGGCGCGGGGGACGATGAGCCGTTCGCTGCCATCGAGGGCGGAGGAGCGTCGATGTGACCGTACGAGCGGCTACCCAAGCTGGCGGCGGGCTCCCCGCGCCCGGGCCGGTGCATCCTCTGCAGCGGCTCAGCGCGGACGAGATGCGCCTGGCAAAGACCGTGCTGGCCCAGCACGAGCTGCTGAGCGAGAGCACCCGGGTCACCTATCTCGGGCTCGAGGAGCCGGCCAAGGTGGAGGTACTCGACTTCCAGCCCGGGGACCCGGTGGACCGACGCGTGCGCGCGATCCTGCTCGACGCGAGCAGCGGAGCCGCGACCAACGTGGTGGCGTCGCTCAGCCGCCAGGCCGTCGACTCCCGCGCCGCGCTCGACACCACGCGCGACGGGCAGCCACCGATCATGCTCGGGGACCTGGAGGCGGTCGACGAGATCGTCAAGGGCGACAGCGGCTGGCGCGCGGCCATGGCGCGCCGCGGCATCACCGACCTCGACCTGGTCAGGCCGTGCCCGCTGTCGGCCGGGTCGTTCGGCCTGCCGGGCGAGGAGGGCCGGCGCATGCTGCGGGTGCTGTCCTTTGCTCAGGACCACGAGAAGGACCACCCGTGGGCGCATCCGGTCGACGGGCTGGTGGCCTATGTCGACCTCATCGAACGCCGCGTCATCCGACTGCTCGACGAGGCGCCGCTGCCGATCCCGCGGGAGGCGGGCAACTTCGACGACCCAGCCGCCGTCGGCCCTGCGCGGACTTCGCTCAAGCCCATCCAGATCACCCAGCCCGAGGGCACGAGCTTCATTGTCGACGGGGACGAGGTGACCTGGGAGGGCTGGCGGCTGCGGATCGGGTTCGACGCTCGCGAGGGCCTGACGCTGCACCAGATCTCACTGTGGGACCGGCCCGTCCTCTACCGTGCCTCCATCGCCGAGATGGTGGTCCCCTACGCCGACCCGAGCCCGGCGAGGTTCTGGCAGAACTACTTCGACGCCGGTGAGTACCTGCTCGGCCAGCAGGTCAGCTCCCTGATGCTCGGCTGTGACTGCCTCGGGGAGATCCGCTACTTCGACGTTGCTCTGCCGACCGAGGACGGCGAGCCGCGTGAGGTGGCCAACGCCATCTGCATGCACGAAGAGGACGCCGGTGTGGCCTGGAAGCACAACGACCTGTTCACCGGCTCCGCCGAGACACGTCGCCAGCGGCGTCTGGTGATCTCGACGTTCGTCGCGATCGGCAACTACGACTACGGCTTCTACTGGTACCTGTACCTCGACGGCACCATCGAGTTGGAGGTGAAGGCCACCGGCGTGGTGTTCACCTCGTCGTACGTGGAAGGGAGCCGCTGGGCGACGCAGATCGCTCCCGGCCTCGGGGGTCCTTACCACCAGCATATGTTCAGCGCCAGGCTGGACATGACGGTCGACGGCGTCGACAACGCCGTCGACGAGGTGCAGTTGGAGCGCCTGCCGGTGGGACCGGACAACCCGTACGGCAACGCCTTCACCAAGCGGGTCACCCGGCTGACCCGCGAGTCAGAAGGGGCGCGCACGGCGGACACGTCAGTTGGCAGGGCCTGGCACGTGGTCAACCCAACCAAGAGCAACCGGCTCGGTCAGCCGGTCGCGTACGCGCTGTACCCGCAAGGCGCACCGCTGCTCGCCGCCTCCGCTGACGCGGCGATCGCCCGGCGCGCGGCCTTCGCCACCAGGCACCTCTGGGTCACGCGGTACGACCCGGCGCAGCGCTACGCCGCGGGCGACCTGCCAAACCAGCACCCTGGAGGAGCCGGGCTCCCCGACTACGTCGCAGCCGTCGATGTCCGCGCCCGTTCCCGCCGCCGGCGAGTCCAGCTCGCGGACCCGGCCGAACCGGCGGGTACCGGTCCGTGACCAGGAGCGTTCCGCCGGGCGCCGCGGTGCTCACTTCGCGATCTCGCGGAACGTCGTGAGGACGCTGCGGAGCTTCGGGGCGTTGCCGGCGGCACGTGACGCGACCGTCCAGGCGATCACCTGATAGTAGTGGTCAACGCCTTCGACACTGGTGTGCCAGTAGACGATGCGGGTGGTATCGACAACGCCATGGATCTCGTACTGCAGCGCCGGCCGGCCGCCAATCTGCAGATGTCGAGGCGCCGAGATCTGCTTCGAGCGCAGGCCGCGGGTGAGCGTGGCGACGCCGTCCTGGGCGAAGCGGCCGAGGTTTGTGGCGAGGTCGGCCTTGTCGTCGGTCACCACGATCAGGTACTGGTGCAGATCGCGGTTGCCGAGCTCGATGTCGGCGTCGTCGTTCAGCTCCATCTTCGACCAGCTCTTGGGGACGGCGATCCGGCACTTCCGGTCGGTCGCCGTGACCCACTTCATGGTCGCCCTGGGCTGGGCGGCCTGGCGGTGCGCGGTGGCGGCCGTGGTCGGAGCCGTTTGGCCGGTGTTGGTCATCAACCACGGTCTGAATACGAACTGCACCAGCGCGGCCAGGCCGATCAGCCCCGCTGCGACGCCGATCCAAGCGGGTGTGCGGCGCCGCTGTCGCCGCCGCCGCGACATCGAGGGTGGCTGAGGTGGAGGTGAGGGTGGAGGTGATGGCCACGTCGCCATTTGGGGGTCCTCGCTGACGTTCGGGGCGGTTGCGGTGCGCCGCTTCCGGCGCGGAAGCATACCCCGACCGAACCGGGCATCTCCAGGCAGAACCGAGTAGGCCCAGTCATTTGAGGCTCTCGGCGAACGCCTTGCTCACCGCGTAGAGGGCGTCTGGATCTGATAATCTGATCGCCATGAGGACCGTCACCGCGACCGAGGCCGCGCGGAACTTCGCCGTCGTGCTCGACCAAGCCGAGCACGGCGAGACGATCATTGTGACCCGAGGCGGCCGTCGCGTGGCGACCATCGGCCCGGCCGCGGCCGCGCCCGGCCGGACCGTCAAGGAGCTGCTGCGCCGACACCGCCCGGACGCGGCGTGGGCCGAGGACCTGCGCGCGCTGCGACGCCTCACCGTCGAGCAGGAGCCCGCTTGGCCCGACGCCTGATCCTCGACACGACCGTGCTGGTGACCGCCGAGCGCGGAGGCACGCGGCTGGACGAGCTGCTCGACGATGACGACGATGTGGCGATCGCCGCGATCACTGCCGCCGAACTGCTCGTGGGTGTCGAGCTCGCGGATGCAGCACGGCACCAGGCCCGCGAGGCGCTCGTCAGCGACGTGCTGGCCACGATTCCCGTCGAGGAGTACGACCTCGAGGTCGCGCGTGTGCATGCCCGCCTGCTTGCGCACGTGCGTCGCACCGGCAAGCCCCGCGGCGCCCACGATCTGATCATCGCCGCCACTGCGGTCGCCACCGGCCGCAGCGTTGTCACTTCGGACGCCGGCGGCTTCGACCAGTTGCCCGACGTCGCCGTGCTCGACCCGCCAGGCTGAGTGGCCGGCTCGTTGCCGCGCAGCGAGGAGCGGCCGGTGCGGGACCACGTCAAGTTCCGGGTGGGCAGGCTCGTCTTCGTCTCGGTCTCGCCGGATGAGGCGTCGATTCAGGTATCGGCTTGGACCAGCCAGCGGCCGTCGCGCATCAGCTCCCGGCCGGCGAGCTCATTCTCCTCGCGCCAGGCCTGGATCCGTTGTGGGGTGATCCTGAAGTAGGCGTTGCGCGTCCCGCCGACCCGCGCGTCCCACAGCTTCGCGGCAAAGGCATCCGCGAGCTCGGCGGGAACGGTCTCCTTGGAGAACGTCTCGACGGTGCCCTCGATGAGCACGACGTCACGGGTCGGGCCCACCGCGAGCCGGACCCGCCCGGATGCCTTCAGGTTGCGACCGGTCGGGCTCGACTCCGAGGTCGCCATGATGAGGGAAGCGCCGTCCCACAGGTATGACAGCGGGACGAGGTAGGCGTTGCCGTCCTTGTCGGCCGAGGCCACCCAGGCATCGACGTCGCGTTCGAGCCGGGCCAGGGTGTCGTGCTTGCGCTGCTCGGCGCTCCGTGGCGGTTCCATGACCACGACGACCTCCACACTCGCGGATCTGATCAGGGGGCGAGCCTAGCGAATTTAATTCTGGTAGGTCGGGTTGAATAGGCTGGAGGAGGCGTCCTCCCAGGAGCGCTGAAGGGAAGAGATGCACGGGGATTGGAGCACCCTGTCGACGGTGGCCATCGGGGTCTGCTGGGGGCTCGTCGCCCTGGTCTGGGTGATCGGAGCTGTCTACAACGCTCTGCGAGCGCCGGCCGTCCGCCGGCGGTCCACCCCCACCATCGGCTGGCTCGTCGGCATCGTTGCCGCCTGGGTGATCTTCCGGGGCGTACCGGACGCCGACTGGCGCTCACTGACTGTGCAGTCGGTCTCGCTTCGAGCGGTCGGCGTGGCAATCCTGCTCCCCTTCACCGCCTTCACACTCTGGGCCCGTGTGGTGCTCGGCACGATGTGGACCTCGTATGCGGCTGCCAAGGACGCGCACGTGCTGCACACCGATGGTCCCTACGCCATCACCCGCCACCCCATCTACACCGGAATCCTCGGCATGCTGCTGGGCACCGCTCTGGCGAACGGGCTGGGGCTGTGGGTACCAGCGTTCCTGCTCGGCGTCATGGCGGCGGAGATCAAGATCCGCGCCGAGGAGCGCCTGCTCACCAAGGTCTTTCCGGAGAGCTACGAGCGGTACCGCCGCCAGGTGCCGCAGCTCGTCCCGGGGCTGCGCGGGCTCGGCGGGCTGCGGCGCAGATGAAGGCGCGTCCAGCGAATTTCTCTGATCAGTCCGAGCCGTCCGCCTCCACCCGGTGCCCGGCGACCGGGACCATGCGGCCACCCTGCCAGCGGACGGTCGTGACGTGGTGGCCGATCTGGCGCCAGGAGACGTCAAGAGCGAAGTCGCCGAGCAGTGTTGAGGTCGTCCACCGCGGCACGACCTCGGCCGCCGGGCCCAGACGGTGGGCGGCATGGGCGAGATACCCGGCGGCCGCAGCCTGGGCGGCCACGTAGGAAGGCTCGCGGCCGGTTCGGCGCCGGTAGCCGGTGGCGAAGTCGGCGCCTGAGGGTCCGATCTCCGGCGTGCGCGCGGTCGGCCACCACTGCACCGGCCCCAGCACGCCCTCGGCCGCCTCGCCGAGCTCCTGGCCGAAGGCGGGAAGCCCCGCCGCCACCGCGCCCAACAGCGCCGGGGGGTGCCGCCACCCACGGAGGCGGCGGACGACCGCAACGTCCTGCTCGAAGCGGCCGACAACCAGAAAGGCAGTCCCGCTGGCGTCTTCGGCGCTCGAAGCTGCGGCGTCGAGCGTCTGGGTGTCGAGCCCGCGTGCGGACGCGCGGGTCGCGGCCCCGCCGGCGACGGCCTGGGCGAACCGTCCGGCGCCTCGCACGATGACCAACCGGTCGATCCGGCGGGCGGCCACCTGGTCCACCGCGCCGTCGAAGTACGAAGAGGCGGGAGCCGGCAGGCAGACCACCCCGGGCTGGGCCAGGTCGTCGGCTGATCCGCCGTGGTTCCACAGCAGCCGGCCCGCGCCGCGCACCACCGGGGCCACCGCCCGCACCAGCCCGCTCGCATACGGACCGAGCAGCAGGTCCACGCGGTCGGTCCACGCGGCATAGGCGGCGGCTGCTGCCGAGGTCGAGCCGCCGTCGTCGATGAGGGTCAGGCGGACGGCGGCTCTGTCCGCCCAGAGCCGCACGCCCTCGGCCGCTTCGGCTCCCTGGCGCGCGAACGGCCCGGTGAGGCTGAGCGTCAAAGCCGCCGTGGTCGGGGCAGGGAGCCCCCAAGTCGCCATGTCCATACTGGAACTTTGTTGCAAAGGCCTCCTCGGTCTGGCCCTCGACCAGGATGTGGCAGCGGATCACGAGACCTGCCGAGGGCGACCGCCAAGAAGGTTCTTCTGCCACAGCTCGCCGACCGCGTATTCCTCAAGCCAGGCCGCAAGCCGCGTCAGATCCGGCCGTTCGAAGGTGGAGGCTCCGTCGCGTTGCTCGACAACGATCAAGTGCTCGACGTCCAGTTGATCAAGCAGCGTCACCGACTGGGTGGCGAGGACCAACTGTCTTTCCCGCCCCGTTGGCCCCAACGAGCACGTTGAGCTGGCCTAAGATGACTTCGGCGTCCCGGATCGACTTGCATCCGGCGATGCGGACGCGGCTCAGCGCTCCTTCGGTCATGGCTCGGAGTGTGCCATACACGGGCGGCGGGATCATCGGGCTGGTGCGGGGCTGACGAAGACTCCGGCCCGTGCGGCGGCGAGCGCGGCTGCGGCGGCCAGGTCGGCGGCGTCCCTTGTCAGCGGTTCGGCTGTGACCAGCAGCCGGTAGTACAGCGGTGCGGCCAGGTAGGCGATCAGCTCGGCCGCGCTGGTTCCGCGGGGAGCACCGCACTGATGACCAACCATGCCTGGCGCTGGGCAAACCTCACCGTCGCCTTCCTGCTGGAGCTCTGCGCCCTGGCGGCACTGAGCTACTGGGGCGTGCGGACCGGCGGCGGCGCCGGCCGCCCCTGAGACCTCAAGGTCACCGGGCAGGGCACCGACCATTAAGCGTGGCCATGAGGACCGACCCGTCCTGGCGTGAACAGGAGCGCCCAGACACGGAGCCGACCAGATGATCACGCGGGCTTGGCTGGCTGTCATTGCGACCATGGTGGTGTTCCTGCTCTGTGCGCTCATGCTGCCGCTGCTGGCGCGGCAGGACGACTGCGACGCCGCCTACCCGAGCGTGTGCATCCCACCCCCGCCGCCGGACCTCGACTGCTCGCAGATCCGAGAGCGGAACTTCAAGGTGGAGGCACCCGACCCGCACCACTTCGACCGCGATGGCGACGGCGTCGGCTGCGAGGAGCCGACCAGGACGAGCGGGCTGCCGTTCACCGGCGCGAGCACGGTGCCGCTGCTCGCCTCGGGGCTGCTGCTCGTCGCCGTGGGCGCGCTCATGGTGTGGCGCTCGCGGTCCCACGCGGAGCGCTAGGGCAGGTGACCAGAAGTTCTGCCCGTAACTCTGGCTGGGCCGTGTCAGCCCGGTAGGCTCATGGAAGTTGAGGCTGGGGAACTTCCTGCGGCGCGATGCCAGCGGATGCTCTGGCTGCGTCATCGGGTCATGCCCTCGCGGCTGCCGGGCGCCGGCACTGCTGCCCTTTCGTGGCGGCGCTGCAGTGGCGCCACGAGCAGGGCCATGCCCGCGGCGAGCAGGTAGCTGCCGATCACGTCGGTGAGCCAGTGCGCCCCGACCGCCACGCGGGCGGCAGCGTGGACCGCCAGCGCCAGCGCGCCGGCCGCCAGCAGCGGGCGTCGCCAGGAGGGGCGCAGCCGCACGATCACGGTGCCGCCTATGATCCAGCCGAGAGCGACCAGCAGGGCCGCGCCGGAAGGGTAGGACCCCAATGGCGACTTGGGGTTGGCAGACTCCGTTGGGTCCGGCCGGTCGAAGGCCAGGCGTAGCGCCTCGACCAGCGGCAGCGAACACAGCAGGACCGACGACCAGCCAAGCCACGGCCACGCTCGCGGGCGCAGCTCGGACCACCAGCTCTGGCCTTGGTCCCGATCCCGGCGCAGACTGCCCGCAGCAAGGATCGTGGCGAGGATCGCGGCGGACAGCAGCGGCAGCGCGGCGGTCACGTACGACCCGTGGTAGCGGCCCCGCTCGTGCGCGATCGGGCCGACCACGTGCCGGGTGAGAGGTCGCTGGGACAGCCAGCCGTGCAGGTCTCGACGCGCGGCCTCGTCGAGCAGTGTCGCGCCGTGCCTGACCACCACGCCCAGGACCACGACGGCGGCGAGGCAGCCGAGCCCGGCGGCGACGGGCAGCCAGGCTCGCCCGTCGCCGTGCCGCACGTGCCGGTCGCGGCGCGGCCTCGATGAGCTGGTCTGCTGCTGCGACCCGATGCGGGGTCGTGGTGCTGGTCGTGGCAATGGCGAGTGCAGACGCATCTCTCCTGGGTGTCCGCTGCTCGGCGTGGGTGACCGCGTGCGTGATGAAGCGCACTATCCCACGGGAGGAGCGGCGTAATCCTGGTCACCTGCTTTAGCCTTCCCCTGCCGGTCCGGAGGTGGGGGGATCCAGCCGGATGAGGTCCTGCTCAAGCGCGGCGGTCACCGCTGCGGTGCGGTCGCCGACGCCGAGCTTGCCAAAGGCGTGGAGCAGGTGGGTCTTCACGGTCGCTTCGCTGACGTGCAGGCTGGCGGCGACGGCGCGGTTGCTGCCGCCCTTGGCGACCAGCGTGAGGACCTGTCGCTCGCGCCGGGTCAGCGCGGGCCGGGCCGGGGAGCGCAGCCGGCCGGCCAGGCGGCTGGCGACGGTCGGGGAGAGGACCGTCTCGCCGCGGGCCGCCGCGCGCACGGCGCGGAACAGCTCGGCCCTTGGCACGTCCTTGAGCAGGTAGCCGGTCGCTCCCGCCTGGATCGCGCTGACCACGTCGCTGTCGGTGTCGAAGGTGGTCAGCACCAGCACCCGAGTCTCCGGGTGGCGCTCGCGCAGCGCGCGGATCGTGGCGACGCCGTCAAGCGCCGGCATCCGCAGGTCGAGCAGGACCACGTCGGGCCGGACCCGCGGGACCAGGGCGAGCGCTTCGGCGCCGCTGGCGGCCTCGCCGACCACCTCCAGGTCCGGCTGGCTGGCCGTCATGCCGCGCAGCCCGTCGCGGACCACCGGGTGGTCGTCGACGATCAGCAGCCGGATCATGCCGGGACCGTCGCAACCACGGTCGTGCCCTGGCCCGGGCTGGACTCGACGTCGAGCGTGCCGTGCAGCGTCACGACCCGCTCCCGCATCGACACCAGGCCGAAGCCGTCGCGGCGCGGGCTCACCGTGGCGGGGTCGAAGCCGACGCCGTCGTCGGTGACGTCGATCGAGACCTCCACAGTCGCTGCCAGCGGGCGCCTTCCCAGGCGTTGGTCGCCTCCATCCGCCTCACTCCCAGCGGAACGTCCGCGCGGCCAGCGCGGTCCCGGCCACGATTATCGCAACCAGGCCAGACAGCGTCAGCACGCCGGGCCCCCCGCCGGCCCAGGCGCTCCGCAGTGCCTTGACGACCAGTGCGAGCGGAAGGTGGTCGCCGATCCACCGCACCGGCCCGGCCAGGTTCTCGCGCGGGACCACCGCGCCGGACAGGAAGATCATGGGGAAGAACACCATCAGCCCGACCGCCTCGGCGGTCCGTGCCGCGGGCAGCAGCGCGGCGAGGACGAAGCCGATGGCAAACAGCGCCAGCGCGCCGAGCAGGTAGGCGGCCAGCAGCGCGCCAGGCGCCGCGGGGGCGTGCAGGCCGAACCAGGCCATCCCGGTCCCGACGAGCACGCAGGCGCCGAGCGTCCCCACCGCCAGGTGCGCGGCGACCTCGGCGACCAGCAGCGTGACGGGCGCTACCGGCGTGACCGCCAGCCGGCGCAGAATGCCGCGCTCCCTGTAGCCGGCCAGCAGACCGGGCAGCGAGGTCAGACCGGTCGTGGCCAGGATCATGGCCAGATAGCCGGGGACGGTCACGTCGAGCGGGCCGCTGCCGCCGAACCGTGGCGAGGGCTTGTTGCCGTTGGCGCTGTTCAGCCACTCGAGCAGCAGTGGGAAGCCGACGGTGAAGAACACGGCCACGGGCTCCCGCAGGTAGAGCTTGAGCTCGGTGACGGCCAGCTTGCCGAGCGCTCGCAGCATGATCAGCTCCTCGTGGTCAGCCCGAGGACGGCGTCCTCGAGGCGTGCCACGCCCTGGGCGCGGGCCAGCGCCGCCGGCGTGTCGAGCGCGACCAGGTGGCCACGGTCCAGCACCGCGACGCGGTCGCAGAGCTGCTCTGCCTCCTCCATCAGGTGGGTGACGAGCAGCACGGTGGTGCCGTTGGCCCTGACCGTCCGGACCAGCTCCCAGGCGGCCCGGCGCGCCGCGGGGTCGAGCCCGGTGGCGAGCTCGTCGAGGAACACGATCTCGGGCTCGCCGACCAGCGCGACCGCGGTCAGCAGCCGCTGCCGCTCACCGCCCGACAGGTCCGCGAAGGCAGTGCGGTCCCGCTCGGCCAGTCCCCACTCCTCGAGCAGCGGCCGCCACGTGGCACGCCGGCCGTAGAGCGCCGAGTACAGGTCGAGCGCCTCCCACACCTTCAGCCTGTTCGGCAGGACCGCCCGCTGGAGCTGCACGCCGATGCGCCGGTGCAGGGCACGGGGGTGACGGGCGGGGTCGAGCCCGAGGACCCGCAGGCTGCCCCCGTCCGGCCGCCGCAGCCCCTCCAGGCACTCGACCGTGGTGGTCTTGCCGGCACCGTTGGGCCCGACGATTCCGAAGACCTCGCCGCGGTCGACCTCGCATGACACACCGTCCACGGCTGCCACAGCGCCGTAGTGCTTGCGCAGCTCCGCCACGCTGACCACCGGGTCCACCGGGTCCATGCCGCCCTCCTGCGCTCCGGCTCGACGCTCGGCCAGGTCGTACTCTGACCCGGCACGGAGCCGCGGTGATCCACCAGTCCGCTGGACTTCGCATCCACCGATCGGTGGACGGGCGGCCATGGCGGCGCGCGACCAGGCCGGTCGCGCGCCGCAGCCGCGCCCCGACGATCCGCAGCGCCACAACCTCAGGCTCTGGCAGCACGTTCACCGTGAGCGGCACCGCACCGTCCAGGTCGGCGAGCTGGGCACGGCTGGTGATCAGGACCGCGCCCCCTGCTGGCGGGCGGCAGCGGCTGGACCCTGAGCGGCGTCCGCGGCGTTGTCCAGCACTACCGGTAAGAGGGACGCATGTACGCCTCGACCGCCGCTCGCGCGTGCTCGGCCACCATCGGGGACCTGACAGCCCGCTCCGGCGCCATCACGCAAAGATCACCACCATCCCGGGCTGATAGCTGCGAAACCTGCACGGGCTCCGCAACA
>WNGE01004943.1_pt1 | contig 15254 bp, 13 predicted proteins | sample 5400651 | NCBI WGS metagenome assembly WNGE01 (sample SAMN13153370, study PRJNA577476) | soil metagenome | isolation source: 60 cm soil or saprolite under grassland replicate 2 | place: USA:California | collected 2016-06-15 | reverse complement strand
GCTCGGCGTGCCTTCGACCGTGCGCTTGATCTGCTGCTCGATGCGGTTGCACAGCTGCTTGGCGTCCAGGTCCTGGGGCAGCGCCTTGTGCGCGAGCGCGTCGAAGAAGGCGAGCGACGCCCACCAGAAAGCGCGCTGCGAAGTCGGGCCCTGCGGGGCTTCGATCGCCTCGATCGCGGCGCGCATGTCTTCGGCTCCGCTCGCGTCGTTCTTCAGCCACTTGAGCAGACCGCGCTGGTAGCGGGTGCGCTGCTCTCGCAGGTGTTTGTCCGCTTCACCCGGCTTCAATGCAATCTGGATCTTGTCGCGCTTGGACGGGCGGAAAGAAAGATTCGGAAAGTACAGGTCGGTGGGATCGGCCTGTCCTCCCCGCGCCGAGACCAGGTCGCGATACAGGGGATAGAGTCTGAGCGGCTGATTGGGGTTGCCCGCCATAAGCTGGTCGAGGTAGGCGAGGATGCCGTCAAACGCGCGCTCGGCGAGCCCGAAGATCTCGGCCTTCCTGAGCGAGGCTTCGTTCTCGATCCCGGCGAGCAGGCTCTCGAGCTCCTCCGAAAGGCGCGTGACTCCATCCAGCCCGACGATGGAAAGCGCCCCGTGCGCCTGGTGCAGGTGAGACTGGCTCGATTTGAGCTGCGCCGGATCAGCGCTGTTTGCGGCGAACGCGCGCAGCGCCTCCTGGGCCCGATGAATGGCGTGGTCGATCTCGCCTTTGACCCAGGAGAGCGGCCCGACGTCGAATTCGGCGCGCGCAGTCATTGCTGCAGACCCGGTTCTTCCGCTCTACGCAATCTTGAAGCCAGACACCGAACCTTTCAGCTCCTTGGCCAGTTCGGCGAGCTGGCCGATCGACACTGCGGTGCGCTTGGTACCCTCGGTGGTCTGCTGCGTGATGTTGAGGATGTCCTGCATGCTCGTCGCCACCTCGCTCGCGGAGGTCGCCTGTTGCTGAGTTGTCGTCGTTATGCCCTCGATCAATTGCGCCAAGCGCTGCGACACCGTTCCGATCTCCGCGAGCGCCTGGCCCGCGGCGTCCGACAGCCGCGCCCCTTCGACCACGCCCTGGGTGCTTTTCTCCATGGCGGTGACCGCGTCCTGCGTGTCCGTCTGAATCGTCTTCACGATCGCGCCGATTTGCTTGGTCGCCTCGGCCGAGCGCTCCGCGAGCCGCTGGACTTCTTCCGCGACCACCGTGAAGCCGCGTCCGGCCTCGCCCGCCGAAGCCGCCTGGATCGCGGCGTTCAGGGCGAGGACGTTCGTCTGCTCGGTAATATCCGAGATCAGCTCCACGATCTCGCCGATCTCCTGCGAGGATTCGCCCAGGCGCTTGATGCGCTTGGAGGTCTCCTGGATCTGCTCTCGGATCTCGTTCATGCCCGAGATCGAGTTCTGCACCGCCTGGGTGCCCTTCTGCGCGGCGGCAACCGATTGCCGCGCCACGTTCGCCGACTGAGAGGCGCTCGTCGACATGTCGGTCATCGCCTTCGCCATGTTGAGCACCGAGGCGCTGGTCTGGCGAATCTCGACGGACTGCTTCTCGGCGGCGGCGAGCAGCTGCGCGGATGTCTTCTGCGCCGACTCGGTGGCGGTCGTCACCTGCGCGGCGGCGGCGTTGATCCGGCCGATGAGGCCTCTCAGCTCGTCGATGGTGAAGTTGACCGAGTCGGCGATGGCGCCGGTGATCTCCTCGGTCACCGTCGCCTTGACGGTGAGATCGCCTTCGGCGAGGTTCCCCATCTCGTTCATCAGGCGCAGAATCGCGTCCTGGTTGGATCGGTTGGTGCGTTCGATCTCGCCGCGCTGTCGCTCGGCCTCCTCGGTGCGCCGGCGGGTGTCGCCGAGGTACACCATGACGAGGAGCGCGATGTTGCCGATCGCCAGCAGGATCAGCACGGCAAGCACGATGAAGTTGGTGGTGCGCCCGCCGAGTTCCGTTTCATAAGCCTCGGCGAGCTTTTGCGCGGCGGCGAGCAGCGGCTCGGAATCGTCCACCACTTTGCGGCCGGCCTGCTTGGCGTTCACCAGGGCCTGGAGGTTGCCGAGAATCGAGGCGACCGCCGCTTGGAACTCCTGGTAGGCCTTCTCCAGTTCGGTGAGCTTTGCCAGCTGCTCCGGGTCCTTCGCCCCCGCGATGCGCAGCACGTCGCTGCCCTTGATCAGGCCCTGCACCAGCTCCCTGAAGCTGGTGGTGTCCTTGCCCATGAGGAACGCCACTTCCGGGTCGATCACGTCGGCGCCGAGCATGGCGTTCGCGTTTTTCGCAAGGCGCTGCGTCAGCATGACCAGCTGCCCGGAGAGCGAGACTTCGCGCGCCGGCGCCTGGGACTGCAGTTTGAGCGCCTGGATCTGCTCGGCGAGGTCGAGCAGCACCGGGTTGTTGCTGTTGATCTGGCGCACCGAGGTGCCGAGGCCGATCAGGTTCTTGCTTTGCGCGAGCACGAGCTGCGCGCTTCGGTCCGTCTTGTCCCATTCCTTGGTCAGCGCGTCGAGATACGGCTTCACGGTGTCGGAGCTCGGCGGCAGGGAAACGTCGCCCGCTTGCCCGCCCAGGGTGAGCAGCTTGAGCGCGGCGATGAATTCGTCCCGCGATTGCTGCAGCTGCTTGAACGCCTCGGGGCTCCCGATGAGGCCGGTCTGCGCCGCCTTGGCGATGCGCTGGCTCAGCATGCGCATTTGCGCGGCGGTCGAAACGTAGATCGTTCCGTAGGTCGCCTCGCGGTTGTCGATGAACACGACGACCGCAGACGCGACAAAGAGAACCGCAAAGGTCGCGCCGAGGATGGTGTATTGCCGGCCGACGCGGACCGTGCCCAGGCCGATCATCCGCCGCTTCGGCCCTTCCGCGACGGTCGTCGGTCCGGGTGCACCCCGAACCGCCGGTTTGACGGGCACGGCCGCGGGCCTGGGCGCGGCTTTGGGCAGCGGTTTTGGCGCCTGCGGAGCGGGCGCTATACTCCTTTTGCTTTCCGTCTTGGTCGGCAGTCTGAGAAATGCCATAAATCTCTCCTTGAGCTCGCGTTAGGTTCGATGCGCGCTAGGCGCCCACATGCAGAAAATCGTCGTGCGAGACGAGTGCGCCGATGTTCAGCTCGTGCCACAGGCGTCGATCCTCGTCGCGGTAGGCGGCACCAAGCCAGGGTCGCTCGCCCTCCGCTTCCGCGGGCTGCATCGCCTGCACGTTCTTCAACCCGAGCATGCGACCGATCACCAGGCCGCTGAACGAGTTGAAGCGCTCGGCGATCAGCAACAGCCGGCAATCGGGAGTGCGCACCGTGGGCTCCCCTCCCGTGAAGGCGGCGAAATCCACGACGCTCGCGAGCACTCCTCGGATGTTCGCCAGGCCCAGATACCAGGACTTGGTGAGCGGCACCCCGGAGATCTCCGGCAGCGGCAGCATCTCCCCCGCGTCGTCGAGCCTGAGCAGCCAGTTGCGGCCGCCCGCCTGCACGCCCAGCCGCGAAGTGAGCTCGGTTTCGGCCTGGGCCTCGCGCAACCTCTGCGCGAGGCCGTGCTGGAATTCACGCAGGCTGATCTGTTTCGCCACGGCTTGAGGCGCCTATTTTATTGCCGCGATTTTCGCCACCAGGTCCTTGGCGTCGATCGGCTTCATCAGGTAATCCTTTGCGCCCTGGCGCATGCCCCAAACTTTATCGGTCTCCTGGTTCTTGCTCGTGACGACAATCACCGGTATGTGCTTGGTCGCCTCGTCGCGCGTGATGGCGCGCGTCGCTTGGAAGCCGTTCGTGCCGGGCATCACCACGTCCATCAGGATCAGGTCGGGTTTCTCCGACTTCGATTTCGCGATCGCCTCCTCCCCGCTTTCTGCGGTGACGCATTGGTAGCCGTGCTTGGACAGCGTCTCCATGAAAAACTGCCGATCGGTCGGTGAATCATCCACGATCAGGATCTTCTTTACCGGCATGGGAAATCTCCTCAGGTGCGAACGGGCGCACGCGCGCCTATGGTTTTCAAAAGACTGTCCTTCGTAAAGGGCTTGGTGAGATATTCGTCCGAGCCCACCATTCGGCCGCGCGCCCGGTCGAACAGGCCGTCTTTCGAAGACAGCATGACCACGGGTGTCGTGGCGAAGCGCGTGTTTTTCTTGATCAGCGCGCAGGTCTGATAGCCGTCCAGACGCGGCATCATGATGTCCACGAAGATGATGTCGGGCTGGTGATCGGTGATCTTGGAGAGCGCGTCGAAGCCGTCCTCTGCGAGGATCACCTTGCAGCCTGCCTGGACCAGGAAAATCTCCGCGCTGCGACGGATCGTGTTCGAGTCGTCGATCACCATCACTTTGACCCCGGCAAGATTCGCGGCTTCGCCCACGCTTTCCACCCCCGTAGATTGTTCTGTCTTTGATTCCGACAGAGCCGTCGGACCGTTCTCAAGCGGCGCGGCGGCTCAAGCCCGCGCTCTTTTTCACACTATACAACCAAAGCTAGTCAAAACAAAGCCTTGTACGGCTTATTTCAGAATCGCTGTTAAATATGCACGGCCGACCCTGCCTCGGGTTTAGCTGCAATCCCATCGATGCGGCAACAGGCGTGCCTGAATTAAAGCTCGACCATTTCGAAATCCTCTTTTCGGGCGCCGCACTCGGGGCACGTCCAGTTCATGGGGATATCTTTCCAGCGCGTTCCGGGTGGTATTCCCTCCTCCGGCAGGCCCGCAGCTTCGTCGAAGATGAAACCGCAGATCAGGCACATCCAGGTTTTGAATTCTTGCTTTTCCGTCATCGGGTTGGGATGGGTTACAATGGGGTCGCTTCATCTTAACCCGACCGGCGCGCCCCCTGCCAGCAGCACCGGTCCTTCGCTCCCATGTCCTCGCCTGCCCTCCCCCCCATAGTGCTCGCCTTCGCCGCCACGGATCCGACAGGCGGCGCGGGGGTGCAGGCGGATCTTCTGACCCTCTCCTCGATGGGCTGCCACGCGCTTTCCGTAGTGACCGCGATCACCGTCCAGGACACCGCCGGGGTCGAGAACCTGCAAGCGGTCGATTCCGATTGGGTGGCGGACCAGGCGCGGCTTGTGCTCGAGGATATGCCGGTGGCCGCGTTCAAGGTCGGGCTGGTCGGTAGCATCGAGAACATCGCAGTCATCGCCGAGGTCGTGTCCGATTACCCCGACGTGCCGCTCATTTTCGACCCGGTGCTCGCCTCCGGGCGCGGAGACGAACTTGCGACCGAGGACATGATTTCGGCGATGCGCGAGCTGCTTTTGCCGCAGACCACGATTCTCACGCCAAACAGCCGCGAGGCGAGGCGGCTCGCTCAAAGCGAGGGCGAGGACGATGAGGAGGAACTTGCCCTCCCCGACGCCGCGGAAAAATTGCTGAGCCTTGGGTGCGAGTACGTTCTCATCACGGGCACGCACGAGAACACCCCGCAAGTGGTGAATACGCTTTACGCCCCGGAAGGCATAGTTCGCTCCGACAGCTGGGAGAGGCTCCCCGGGAGCTATCACGGTTCGGGCTGCACGCTTGCGGCCGCGATCGCGGCGACCCTCGCCAACGGTCTCGATCTGCCCGAAGCGGTGCGCGAGGCCCAGGAATACACCTGGCAAACGCTCAACGCCGGTTTTCGTCCGGGCATGGGGCAGTACATACCGGATCGGTTTTTCTGGGCACGGGAGATGGATGAGCCGGGCGCAGGCAAGGACTGAGCGGTTTCCCGTCCGGTCCACGGGATTTCAAGGGCTGTACGCAGTTACGCCCGATGAGCCCGACACCGAGGTGCTCGCGCACAAGGTCCGCAAGGCGCTTGCGGGCGGAGCACGTATCGTGCAATACCGCAACAAGTCCGCGAACGCCAGCTTGCGCCTCGAGCAGGGCGCGGAGCTGCTCGCGCTGTGCCGCACAGCGGGTGCTCCGCTCATCGTCAACGACGACCTCGATCTCGCGCTCGCGATCGGCGCGGATGGCCTGCACCTTGGGCGCGGGGACGCTGCCCTCGCCGCCGCACGCGCGAGGCTGGGTGGCGGCAGATTGCTGGGCGCTTCGTGCTACGACAGGCTCGAGCTCGCGATCGCCGCGCGCAGCGCCGGCGCCGATTACGTCGCTTTCGGCAGCGCCTTCCCTTCCGCCACCAGGCCGGGCGCGATGCCCGCCCCGCTCAGTCTGTACCGCGAGGCCAAGGCGCTTGTGGATTCATCTATTGTCGCGATTGGCGGCATCACACCCGAGAACGCGCACATCGTGATCGAGGCCGGGGCCGACGCCGTTGCCGTGATCAGCGCGCTGTTTGACGCGCCCGACATCGAGGCTGCGGCGCGCAGATTCGATCGCCTATTTTGCAGGAAAGAACGATGAGCAAGAACGAATCGCTGTTTGCCCGCGCGCAGATGACCATCCCTGGCGGAGTGAATTCCCCCGTGCGCGCGTTTCGTGCTGTGGGCGGCATGCCGCGCTTCATCGTGCGCGGCGAGGGCAGCCGCATCTGGGACGCCGACGGTCGCGAATACCTCGATTACGTCGGGTCTTGGGGGCCGCTCGTGCTCGGGCACGCCGACCCTGATGTCCTCGCCGCGGTTCGCGAGGCAGCGGGCCGCGGGCTTTCCTTCGGCGCGCCGACCGAACTCGAGGTCGAGATGGCCGAGCTGCTGGTGCGAATCGTCCCTGGGCTGGAACTGGTGCGACTGGTCAGCTCCGGGACAGAGGCGACCATGTCGGCGCTGCGCCTTGCGCGCGGATTCACAGGACGGCCGCGCATCATCAAGTTCGAGGGCTGCTACCACGGACACGCGGACAGCCTGCTCGTCAAGGCCGGTTCGGGCGCGCTGACCCTCGGCAATCCGAGTTCGGCCGGGGTGACGGCCGAAACTGCGGCACAGACGCTCGTCCTCGACTACAACGATGCGACGCAACTCGACGCGGCATTTCGCGAGTTCGGGGATTCGATCGCCTGCGTGATCGTCGAGCCGGTCGCCGGAAACATGAACCTGATCGTGCCGCGGCCTGGATTCCTCGAGCGCATTCGCGAGCTCTGCTCGCGGCACGGGGCGGTGCTGATCTTCGATGAAGTCATGACGGGCTTTCGCGTCGGGCTAAAAGGCGCGCAGGAACTCTACGGCGTGCGGGCAGACCTCGTCACGCTCGGGAAAGTGATCGGCGGCGGAATGCCCGTGGGTGCATTCGGCGGCCGCCGCGACATCATGGAGAGAATCGCGCCCCTTGGGCCGGTCTACCAGGCCGGCACGCTTTCGGGCAATCCGCTCGCGGTAGCCGCGGGGGTCGCGACCCTGAGAAAGCTGCAGGCGCCGGGTTTCTATGAACGCCTCGCCGCGACGGCGCGCTCGCTCTGCGACGGCCTCGCCTCGCTCGCGGGCAAACACGGTGCCGCTTTCTCGGCGCAATCGGTCGGCGGCATGTTCGGTCTGTATTTCCGCAGCCGACCGCCCGCAAGCTACGCCGAGGTCATGCAATGCGACAAAGCTGCGTTCGCCCGCTTCTTTCACGCGATGCTCGAGCGCGGCGTGTACTTTGCGCCTTCGGCCTACGAAGCGGGTTTTGTGTCCGCGGCGCACTCCGAAGCGGACATCGCGGCCACGATCGCCGCGGCGGACGCCGCATTGGGTTCGATGTCGTAGACTCGGGCTCGAGCTATCGCGTCATCGCTTCGCACGCGAGCCGGTCACACCAGGAAAAGCGTAGCCAAGCCCAGGAAAATGAAAAACCCGCCGCTGTCGGTGATCGCGGTGATCAAGACCGAGGAACCGAGCGCGGGATCGCGCCCGAGCCGCACCATGGTGAGCGGGATCAGCACTCCGGCGGAGGCTGCGAGCACGAGGTTCAACGTCATCGCCGCGGTCATCACCAGGCCCAGCGACACCTTCTGGTACAGCCAATAGGCGATCAATCCGAGCGCACTTCCCCAAAGAAGGCCGTTCAGCAGCGAGACGCCCAGCTCCTTGGCCAGCAGTTTTTTCGCGTGCTCCCTTTGCACTTGGCCGAGCGCGATCGAGCGCACGATCATGGTGATGGTCTGATTACCCGAGTTGCCGCCTATGCCCGCCACGATGGGCATGAGCGCGGCGAGCGCCACCAGTTTCTCGATCGAGTGCTCGAAGGCGCCGATCACGCGCGAGGCGACAAAAGCGGTGATGAGATTGACCGCCAGCCACGACCAGCGGTTCTTCACGCTCGCCCAGACCGAGGAAAACACGTCCTCCTCCTCGCGCAATCCGGCCTGCGTCAGGAGCTCGCTCTCGCTCTTGCTCCGGATGAAATCGACGACCTTGTCCACCGTCACGCGCCCGACGAGCTTGCCTTGCCCGTCCACCACGGGCGCGGAGACCAGGTCGTAGCGCTCGAACGCCTTCGCGGCCTCCTGGGCTCTGTCACCGGGTTGCAGCGTGACGACGTCGCTCACCATGACTTTCCCGACACTGTGCTCGAGCTCGGAGACGATCAGCTTCGCGAGCGGCAGCACGCCCTTCAAGCGCTCGTCGCGGTCGACCACGAAGAGCTGGTCGGTGTGGCGCGGCAGCGCGTCGAAGCGCCGCAGGTAGCGCGTGACCGTCTCGATCCCGGTGTCCTCGCGCACGCTGACGACGTCGAAATCCATGAGCGCTCCCACCGCATCCTCGGGATACGACATCGCCGCGCGCAGCTGCTCGCGTTCTTCGATCGGCAAGGCCTGGAAAACGTCGTGGATGACCTCCTCGGGCAGGTCCGGCGCAAGGTCGGCGATCTCGTCGGCCTCCAGCTGCTCGGCTGCGGCGACGAGCTCCAGCGAGTTCATGTCCCGGATGAGCGTCTCGCGAACGGCATCGGAGGCCTCGAGCAGGATCTCGCCGTTGCGTTCCGCCCTGACCAGATCCCAGACCGCGAGCCGCTCCTCCAGCGGCAGCGACTCGAGGACGTAGGCGATGTCGGCCGGATGCATGGAGTCGAGCTTGGCGCGCAACTCGGCGACGTCTTCCCCGTGGACGGGGGATTCCGCCAAATCGTGCTTCGGCATTTCCTCGCGCTCGACCAGCTTGTGTCGGCGCAGGAGCTCCTGGACTTCGTGCAGGTCGGCCTTGAGGTCCTCGAGTTCCTTCTTCGGGCTCAGGGTTTCGATCGTGCGCTCCGTTCAGCGTTTCACCCTGGATTACACCGGGGGTGTGGCGCCGCGGAACGACGCCGGATGCGCCCCACGCGGCTGCGGCGATTGTAGCAGCGCGCTGTATCATGGCGAAAGAAAAATCTCGTCCCATGGCACCCGACAGCGCCGCTCTCGCAGAGGACGTCCGCCCCACTGAAGTGCTTGCCTGGGCGATGTACGACTTCGCCAACTCGGGTTACACCACGGTGGTGATCACAGCCGTGTTCAACGCCTATTTCGTCGCCGTGATCGCAGGCAACGCGCCTTGGGCGACTTTCGCCTGGACGGCTGCGTTGTCGGTTTCGTACGCTTGCATTCTGCTCACTGCGCCCGTCCTCGGCGCCTACGCCGACTTGCGCGCGGCAAAAAAGCGCTTGCTCGCTCTCACCACGGCCGGCTGCGTGGTCGCCACCGCCTTGCTCGCAGTCACCGGGCCCGGGACCTTGGCGCTCGCGGTGACCCTGCTAGTGATCTCCAACTTCTGCTTCGGCACCGGCGAGAACCTCGTCGCCGCGTTCCTTCCCGAGCTCGCGCGAGGCGAAGCGCTGGGACGTGTGTCGGGCTGGGGCTGGAGCCTCGGCTACCTGGGAGGACTGCTGACCCTCGGGCTTTGCCTGGCTTACGTCACCTGGTCTCAAGGCCACGGCGAGCAGGCACAGCAGTTCGTCCCCGTCACGATGCTGATCACCGCCGCAACCTTCGCCGCGGCGAGCTTGCCGACCTTTCTCATTCTTCGGGAACGCGCCCGCCCGGTGCCACCCGTCCCTGGCGAGAACGTGGGTCGGGCGGCCTTTGCGCGGCTCGCGCAGACGGTGCGCGAGGCGGCGCGCTATCGGGACCTTGCGCGGTTTCTGGTATGCATCGTTTTCTACCAGGCCGGCATCCAGACGGTGATCGTCCTCGCGGCCATCTACGCGGAGCAGGCGCTCGGCTTCTCGACAAAGGACACGATCACTCTGATCCTGGTCGTCAACCTGACTGCTGCAGTGGGCGCCTTCACCTTCGGTTACATCCAGGACCGCCTCGGGCACGTGCGCACCGTTGGTCTCACCCTTGTCCTCTGGATTGGGACTACGCTGATCGCGTGGGTTGCTTCGGGGCCAGGGCTTTTCTGGGTTGCTGCCAACCTTGCCGGATTCTGCCTCGGTTCCTCGCAATCGGCGGGCCGCGCGCTCGTCGGCTACCTGAGCCCCGAGGACAGGCGCGCCGAGTTTTTCGGCTTGTGGGGCCTCGCAGTAAAGCTGTCCTCGATCGTGGGCCCTATCACCTACGGTGCCGTAACCTGGATGACCGAGGGTAACCATCGTCTCGCGATGCTTGCGACAGGCGGGTTCTTCGTTGTCGGCCTTCTCTTATTGGCAGGGGTCGACGTTCCTCGCGGCCGCCGTGCAGCGGGCCAATCCTAGCGGGGTGCGGCGGCTCGCGCCGGGGAGGCTAGGGAACCTGCGCGGCGGGCATCTGTTCCAGAATGCTTTCGCTGTAGCTCGCCAGATAGGGTGAGCCGCGGTTGCGGTCATAGTAGCGCGGGCGCGGAAGCATCGCAGCCAGCCGCGCCGCCTGATCGGGTGCGAGGCTCGCCGCGCTCACGCCGAAATAGTAGCGCGCCGCCGCTTCGGCTCCGAACACGTTTTCGCCCCACTCGGCGACGTTGAGATAGATCTCGAAAATGCGGTGCTTGTCCATCGCCGCCTCGAGCATTGCGGCGAGTACCGCTTCCTGGCCCTTGCGCAGCGCGCTGCGCTCACCCGAAAGAAACAGGTTCTTCGCGAGCTGCTGGGTGAGCGTCGACCCCCCGGAGACGAGTTTTCCGCGCCGCAGGTTTCTGTCCATCGCCCGCTGGATGCCTTCCCAGTCGAAGCCCTCGTGATCGATGAACTTCGCGTCCTCGGCAACGATGATGGCGCGCTTCAGATGAATCGAGATGTGTTCATAGTCCGCCCATTCCTGTTCGAGCGCCGCCTTCGGCTCCTTCTTTCGCAACGCCTCCAGGCGCGCGTCCATGAACCGCGTCGTCGCAGGGTTGTGCTCGACCCAATTCAGGATTTGCGCAAAGAACCAGAACTCGTAGATCGCCAGACAGGCGATCGCCGCCCCGACGGGATAGCTGAACAGCTTCCACAGTAAGACGAGCAGTCTCATTCGGGAGCAGCACCGCTGGGCCGATGCGCGCAGCGTGGTGAATCCCCGGGGCTCATCCCTTGCTCAGTCGCTGAAGACTTTGTCGCCGCGCGCGAAATGCCAGGTGCGTGTGATCACCAGGATATCGGTTTCCTTGCGGATGTCGGGCGGGAACTTGGCGTAGGGTGCAGCCAGCTCGACGATTCGCTGTGCCGCAGCATCCAGTATCTTGTACCCGGAAGATTGCTCGAGATCCACGCCCGCCACCGTGCCGTCGGAATTTATTGACACCGTAAGCCGGAGGCTGCCGTAGATTCTGCCGCGCGCGCTCTCTGGATAGTTGAGATTGCCGATGCGCTCGATCTTCTGGCGCCAGTCTTCCACGTAAAGCGCGTAGCGAACCTCGGCGGCGCGCGCTCCGACGAAAATCCTGCGCGGGCGCTTGTTGTACTCCTCGATCTGGCGCGCGATCTGCGCTTCCATGCGGGCGATGAGCAAGGCGCTTTCGGCGAGTTCCACTCCAGAGACTCGCGACTTCGCCTCGGCCTGGAGCCCGGCCGCCGCGACTTCCTTGCGCGAGTGGGTCTGCGAGAGCAGCTGTCTCTGTCGCATCTCCAGCTCCTGCACGCGGCGCGTTGCCTGCTTCAGGTCCGTGCCGCGTTCAGCGAGCTGAAGGCTGGGGAGCGGTGAGCTCGCCCGGCGATCGAGGTCGGTGTCGCCCCCGCCGTCAAGGTTTGCCTGGGCGTGGACCTCGGGCATGGCCGGCCTCGAGCGCGTCTTGGAATTCACCAGCACCACGTCCAGTTGCGACGGGGTGAGCCTGCGCAGGGTGTCGGGCAGCTTGAAATGGATCGAGAGCACGATCGCGTGCAGCACGATCGAGATCGACAGCGCCATGGCGAGCACGCGCGATTCAGGATCCAGCCTAGCGAACGGCTGTGGCCAAGGCCAGACGAGCGCGTCGAAGCCGGGTCTAAAGAAAGCCACCTTGGAATCCATTAAAAGCTTTTTGAATCATATGATTCTAGGCCTTTTTTAGAGTTTTGTCTTATGAGCGTGGCGCCGCTGAGCTCTCCGATGCGTCCGCACGGCACCGGAATACACACTTGAGATCGGCTCCGACAAGATCGATTTCGGTCACCGCGATTTCGACGGCCGTGCCGGGAGCGAGTTCGGGCAGCGACGGCACCCTCGCATACAGCGGCAGGCCATCGAACTTGACCAGATTCTCGCGCACCACCCGCGCCCTCGCAACGTCGATCTCTTCCTGCAGCAACCACCTCAGGCACCAGTAGTGCTCCATGCGGCGCTGGAACTCGTCGTAAGCGGCGTAGGTCGCTTCGAAATCATTCACGGCGGCGAGCATGATGTCGTCATTGCGCGAAAACGGCGGGGCCCGCCCGTCAAGCAGCGCGAGGAGCTGCCATTGGTTCACCAGATCCACGTACCGGCGCAACGGCGAGCTTGCCCAAGCGTAATGGCTGATGCCCAGGCCCTGGTGCGCCATGGCCGAAGTGGTCATCCTCACCTTGCCGGCGGCTTGGACGCGGTAGATCGCCGCGACGCCGTGATCGTCGAGCAGCTTCCCCCAGGTTTTGTTGACCGTAATCATCAGCTCGGAGACCAGTTTGTCGAGCGGCGTGCCGCGCCGGCGCTCGGCGATCGCGACGCGCGCATTTTCGTCGCGTCCCTCGACGTGAAAAGTGTAATCAGGACGCTCCGGGGCCGTAGAGGGCTTCCCGCGCGCCTTCTCCAGCGCGAGCGCAAACTTCCAGAGCGTGCTCAGTTCGCGCGAAAAGGGGATGCCCTCGCGCGATTCTCCGGTCAGAAAGGCCGCATCCAGTTCTTCAACGGCGTGATGCCGCAGGTTCGCGGCGATGGGAACGCGCTCGACGCGGGAGTGGTGGTTCTCGATTGCGAAATCTTCGCCGCGCACGTCGAGATAGAGGGAAAGCGCCGGACGACCGGCCCCTTCTGTAAGCGAGAAAGGCTCGATCGCCTGGGGCGGCAGCATGGTGAACTTGTAGCCTGGCAGGTACACCGTCGAGAGGCGCTCGCGCGCCACCGCGTCGAGGGGCGATCCGGGCAAGAACCCGAGCGCCGGAGCGGCGATGTGGATGCCCACGCGCAGGCCGCCGCCTGGAAGCGGCGTTATTGAAAACGCATCGTCGATTTCGGTGGTGGACGCGTCGTCAAGACTGAACGCACGCGCGTCGGCAAGCGGGAGATCCCGGGGCTCGGTGGCTTCTAGCCCGGGAACGAAGCCCGTTCCCTTGGGGAAATACTCGAAAAGAAACCGATTGAGGTGGTAGTCGTGGCTGGAAGGCAGCGCGCCGCAGCGCTCGATCAGCTTTGCCGGAGACAGCCCGGTCCTCGCGCAAGCCTCCTCGAGCGCCTTGGTTTCAGCCCGGTTGCGATCAGGCTTGTACAGGAGCTGCGCGAGAAGCGGCAGGAACTCTTCGGGAAGCGCGCCGCTTGCAAGTTCTTCCGCCCAGGCCGAGATCTGCAATTGCTGTTGCTTCTTGCGCTCGATCCCCGCGAGCGCGGCGCGCAGCGTCTCGGGCGGCGCTGCCCGGTATCGCCCCCTGCCTTTACGGTGAAAATACATCGGCGCGGAGTGCAGCTTCACGAGGATTCCGGCTGCCTCCACCGCCGAGGGCGCGCGGCCGCAGTACTCGCGTGCGAGCTCCGCGAAGCCGAACTCCTCGCCGCCACAACACTCCCAGAGGAAATCGGTTTCGATACCCCCGGCCAGCGTCTCGGCCTGCGCAAGCAGGTCCGCGGCGCCGGGTTCCGGGAAGCGCAACAGCACGTCCTTTACCTTGATCTTGGCGCGTTTGCCGTGCGGCGCCTGAACTTGGAGCGAGTTCTCGCCGTCGACGAGCACCGTGGCGACCTTGAATGTGCCGTCGTCTTCGTACAGAACGTTCACGAGAAGGACCGAAACAGGGAGCCGCGTCGCGCCGGCCCGATGGATGCGATAATTATATCGTAGCGCGCCCCTCTGCTTTCGAAGAAAAAACAAGGATCGAGGAATGGCCAAGATCGAATCGATTTCTGTCGCGAGCGCGCGGGTCCCTTTGGAAAATGTCACGAGCTTCGCCACGCGGACCGTGTCCGCGCGCGACTACGGACTCGTCAGGGTGCGCGCTGGCGGCATTGAAGGCATCGGCTTCTGCTACGCCGGCTCTTCGGGCGGAACGCTCGTCGCGCAGGCCGTGGAGCAGCTACTCGCACCGATTCTGCTTGGCCACGACAGCCTGCTCGTAGAGGGCTTATGGCAGCGCATGTTCCAGGAGACGCTCCTGCACGGGCGCGCCGGCAGCGTCATGCGCGCCATCTCGATCCTCGACTGCGCGCTCTGGGACCTGAACGCGCGCACGGTGAATTTGCCTCTCTACAAATACCTGGGCGCAGCGGTGGACGACGCTGTCCCCGCCTATGCGAGCGGCGGCTACTACCTCGAGGGCAAAACGCCGAAAAAACTCGGCGAGGAGATGGCTGCCTACGTGAAAGCGGGTTTTCGCGCGGTGAAAATGAAGGTGGGACGACTCTCGCCCAAGGAGGAAGAAGCCCGCGTGAAGGCGGCGCGCGAGGCGATCGGACCCGAGGTCGAGCTGATGCTGGATGCAAACAACGCCTGGCACGACCTCCCGACCGCGATGCGCTACATGGAGCGCTTCGAGCTCTACGATCCCTACTGGATCGAGGAGCCGTTTTTTCCCGACGACATCGACAACCACGCGCGCCTTGCGAAGCTCACGCGCGTCACGGTGGCGACCGGCGAGATCGGCGCGGGGCGCTGGCATTTCAAGGAGATTCTCGACAAGGGCGCCGCCCAGATCCTGCAGACCGACGCGCTCGTGTGCGGCGGGGTCACCGAGTGGAGAAAGGTCGCCGCGACCGCGGCGAGCTACGGCGTCACTGTCTGCCCGCACTGGTTTCACGACCTGCACGCGCACCTCGTGGCGGCGACCCCGAACGCGCGCTACGTCGAGTTCTTCCCCGACGACCAAGTGCTCAATTTCCGGCGTCTCATCGACGCGCA
>WNGE01013269.1_pt1 | contig 15256 bp, 16 predicted proteins | sample 5400651 | NCBI WGS metagenome assembly WNGE01 (sample SAMN13153370, study PRJNA577476) | soil metagenome | isolation source: 60 cm soil or saprolite under grassland replicate 2 | place: USA:California | collected 2016-06-15 | reverse complement strand
TCTGCCATGCACGTGTCCTGGCCGAGCACCTTGAACAGCCGCCGATCTATTGGCAGGGCTGTCCTTACGTCCAATTGAAAAAAACGTGAAGGCCAGACCTAGAATCGTTTGATAATTCCGAACAGATTCTGAAAATTTTTTAAGCTGTGCGGTCCTGGCGGCGAGAGGTGATCACTGATGGGATTCTTTGTCAGAGTCTCGCTGAACGAATACCGAAACATCCAGCCCCCACGCAGTTTCACGTCCATTCCCACCGGCACATGAAGTGCAATTAGGTTCGAGGAAAAACGCTGTGAGGGAAGTGACGGTGATCCAGCGACCAAGTCCACTCTTTGTTGGAAGCTGGAGAAATGCACGACACCGGTGCCAACAGATAGATATGGTCTCAACCGGCTCTGCCGCTGGCGAAAATAAACCAGCACTTCTCCGATGACGCTCTGCTGTGAACTGCTTCGCACTTCCTGATAGCTGTTGAGCGTTCCGTTCGAGAACGCTCCGGAGGCCAGGGTGAGCTGGTTGCGGTTGTAAATGTAATCCGCCTGCAGGCTGACATATTCCGAAATGTTCTTCCCGAAGATTGCGTTCAACGCGATTCCGTTCTGCGGATTGTATGACGAGAAATCTGCCGCGCCGGCGGTAAGAGTCGAGGTGGCGTCGCCCGACAAAGTAGAAACTCCGACCTGCAGTCCTCCATAGAACTCGTTCTGAGCGAACGCGTTTCGCATACCGCCCAGCAAAAGCAGCCAAAGGAGCAACAGTCGCCGGTGTCGTATGTTCTGCGGTCGACATGCACTCCTGCGCATCGGTTTCAAAAATGCGAGGGGGGATTCCTGGTTCGAGAGCGACATATCCATCAGAAGCAGCTCACAGCTTGTGTGCAAGGCAGCTTCCACGTATTCGCAGGCGAAGGCTGCTCGACTATCCCTGTGAGCATAGCAAATCATTCAAAGGAAGGACGGCAATGAAACTCAAACTGGGGTTTGGTTTGTTGGTAGGAATGGCGGTAACACTTAGCAGCCTTACGGCGCATGCAGCGCCGGGAGCAGTCTACACTCTCAGCAACGCAAGTAGCGGAAATGCGGTCCTGGCCTTCAGTCGCGCCGCAAACGGCCAGCTCTCGCCGGCAGGCATGTTCCCAACTGGCGGCCTTGGCAGTGGCAAAGGCCTGGGCAATCAGGGCGCTCTGGCAATAGATGAAGGCAACCGCTTCTTATTTGCGGTGAACCCTGCGAGCAACAGCATCTCCGTATTCCGGATTAAAGAGAACAGCCTTCAGTGGATTGAAGCCGATCCTTCCGGTGGTGTTTTCCCAATCAGCCTAACCGTAAACCGCGGCATTCTGTATGTCCTCAACAACGGTGGAGCGGCGGGCAGCACCGACACCGTCGCCGGCTTCTCGGTGAGCCATGATGGCCACCTCACGCCCATAGTCAGCGGCCTGGCTCTCAGTGGCGTCGCTGTTGGCCCCGCCCAAATCGGGTTCGACACAGATGGTGATGTATTGTTGGTCACCGAGAAGAACACCAACAACCTTGACGTCTTTTCCGTCGACGCAAATGGGGTTGCCAGCGGCCCAACCGTGATACCCTCCGCGGGCAAAACGCCGTTCGGCTTCGCTTTTGGCAAGCGTAATCAGGTGTTCGTCTCCGACGCCTTTGGCGGGGCGGCAAACGCGGGTGCAGTCTCTTCGTACGTTGTTGCCGGCAACAGTCTGCAAACAATTACGGGCGTGGCGAATGACAACCAATCAGCTCCATGCTGGGTGGTGCTCACCAATGACGGTCGCTTCGCCTATACGACGAATACCGGAAGCGGGAGTGTCTCCGGTTACAAGGTCGGATTTAACGGCGGACTGCAACTGCTTAATGCCAGCGGAGTAACCGCCTCCACGGGCCAGGGCAGTATCCCACTGGATGCGGCGTTTAGCAATGACGGGCGATTCCTGTACGTTCTGACCCCGGGTACTAACAACATCCAGGGTTTCTCGCTTGGGTCTGGTGGTTCACTAACTCCATTGACGCAGGTGACGGGCAGTCCGTCGTCGGCTAGCGGACTGGTTGCACGCTAGAAGTCCTCCCCCAGACGACCAGCTCAAGGCCAGCTCGATTTTGGAGCTGGCCTCTCTGCTCAATGAATCCGGAAGTGTTGGGGATCATCCCCACTCGGCATCGATTCTGGGCGGATAGCGGGCAAACAGGAAGTAAGCGAATTACTTCCTGTTTGCCGACCATCCAGTCAGAACTGCGCTGATCATTTGTCGCTATCGCCAACTCAACAGGCAGGGCTCCACCAGGCGTGGCCAGAAGATCCGCCGTATTTCACTAGGGGAATGACAATGGTCGGAACGTCTCAAAGGCGCGAAACGACTTGTTCAATTTCTTCGCGCGTCGTTGTCCGACCAAGACTGAAGCGAATGGCGCCCATTCCGATTTCCGGGGGAACCTTCATAGCCTTTAATACCGGCGAAAGCTCTACCGAGCCGGAGTGGCAGGCGGAGCCCGTGGAAGCGGCCACGCCTTCCAAGGCACTTAAAATTGTTGAACCAATCTTTCCCACAAAACTGACGTTCAGTGTGTTGGGCAGTCTCTCCGTCGGATGGCCATTCAGAACCACTCCTGTACCGAACCGGGTCTGCAGCAGCTCCCAGAAGAGATCGCGCAGTTGGCGTATCGATTCCAGCGCAAGCCAGGATTGTGCCAGTTCACAGGCCGCGCCCAGAGCAACATCGAGCAGGATGTTTTCGGTTCCGGCGCGGCGGCCTGATTCGTGACTGGCTCCGTGGATCAGCGGCTCCAGACAAACGCCTTTCCGAACATAAAGAGCGCCAATACCCTTCGGCGCATAGAGCTTGTGGCCTGCCAGCGATAACAGATCCACGCCAAGCTCATCAACGCCCACAGGGATCTTGCCGGCCGACTGCGCGGCGTCGGTGTGGCAGAGGATGCCGCGTTCACGCGCAATGCGAGCAATCTCCGAGAGGGGTAGCAATGTCCCTACCTCATTGTTTGCGTGCATCACCGAAATAAGGATGGTGCTAGGCGTCAGTGCATCCCGGACATCGTCGGGATCGACTCGGCCGAAGCGATCAACCGGGAGGTAGGTCACCGACGCTCCGAGCCGCTCAAGAAAACGGCATGGGTTTAGCACCGCCGGGTGCTCGACTTGAGTGGTGATTATGTGGCCGCCACGCCCGCCCTGGGCGAAGAAAACACCCTTCAAGGCGTGATTATTCGATTCACTTCCGCCGCTGGTGAATATGACCTCGTCCGAGTTGCAATGCAACAATGCCGCGACTTGTGTCCGTGCCTTTTCGACGGCCTGTCGCGCCGGCAGCCCTGCCCAGTGGTCGCTCGACGGATTGCCGAACGGTCCTGTCAGTACCTGATCAATCGCGGTTGCCACTTCGGACGCGATTGGAGTCGTGGCATTGAAGTCAAGATAAATGCGTTTTTCTTGCATTGCTTTTATCCAGCATAGTTCGTCGGGGGACGGATTCTAAGCCTTGTTCGCTCGTCATAGCAAGGTCTACAATGGCTCGGCTCAAATCGGGAGGTGCATCCATGGATGTGGAACGCGCAGTGCGAATGATTGCGGGAGCATTTGTGCTGCTCTCGCTTGCCCTCGGGTATTGGGTTTCTCCTTATTGGTACTTGTTCACAGCGTTCGTCGGGCTGAATCTGTTTCAGTCGGCGTTCACCAAGTGGTGCCCGATGACTCTGATTCTCCGGAAGTGTGGGATGAGGTCAGCGTAATCAGCTACCGATGTCAAAGTAGTCGCGGGTACGGATGAAGTGGGCCTTTGTTCTGTGTTGCCAAGCAGCATACAGGCGAGTGTTATGGGAGACCTGCGACTCCCCAAAAACAATACGACCCGCACTTCGGGAACGGCGCCAGATAGCCCGTGTCCATCTGCTCAATCTTGAGTCCGGCTTCGATGATAAGAGCCGGAATGTTTCGCGTCACGTGACAACCTTCAAACGCCCACTGGAACAACGGCTCAGTCCGCCTCTGCCACGATTGCACGGCAGTGTCAGGTGAGAGGCCATGTTCAAAAAAGATGAACTTGCCGCCCGGCTTCAGAACCCTGCGCAAACCTTGAATCGCCTCTACCACTCCGGGGATGGTGCACAGCGTGAAAGTGCTCACAACGGTATCGACGCTCATGTCTGCTAACGGAATGCGTTCACCAGGCAGATCGAGAAATTCAACCTCAAGATTTGTGTTTCTACGTTGTTTGTCAGCGCGACGCCACATTCCCAGATTCGGTTCCAGCGCATAGACTTTTTTTACTCGCGCTGAATCATAATGCGGGAAATTGACGCCCGGCCCTACGCCGATTTCAAGCACATCCCCTTGCGCCAACGGCACGATCCGCTTCCGAATTTCAGCGATGGGCTTCGGATTCCCAAGCGCACTCACCAGGTGAGGATAGATTCGTTCTTTGTAGAAAGACACAAGGCCTCAGCGTTCCCGGATGATTCAAAATGGTACTCCTCTACTGGCCCAGAGTGTCATAATCGTCTGTGAAGGCACTCGTGACCATGGGAGTAGCCGACGATGGATTCACGGACGCATTGGGAAAAAATCTACGGTGAGAAGGCACCGAATTCGGTCAGTTGGTATCGTCCACACCTTGAGAATTCGCTTTCGCTGATTGAGCGAGTAGCTTCCAGAGATTCCGCAATCATTGACGTGGGCGGAGGGGAATCCACATTAGTTGATGACCTGCTGTCACACGGACATGAGAATGTAACGGTTCTGGATGTTTCTCAAACCGCAATAGACGCCAATAAGACACGACTGGGGAAAGCTTCGGAACGTGTTCATTGGCTTGTTGCCGACATCACAAAGGCAGAACTCACTCAGTCTGCTTACGACTTGTGGCACGACCGTGCCGTGTTTCACTTCCTTACGGCACCCAACGACCGCGTGGCGTATGTGCGCCAGGCCGCACGCGCGAGTTTGGTGTGCATTTCCGTTTGTTGGACAGCAGTAAGGAACTGCATCAGACGCCGTTCGGAACGATCCAGCAGTTTCTCTACTGTCACTGCACGCTCGAATAGAGCACTAGCCCCTCCGGCGTCCGAACCTCACGTCCAATTTCGAGAAGCCGAATGCAAACGTATCGTTCTTGTCGATGAGCACGATGTCGATCGCATCGCCGAAGGCGTCCGAAAGGATCGTGGTCAGTTCAAGGCCTCCGAAGCCGGCACCTAGCACTACAACGCGTGTGCGCATAGTCGAGCAGAATACCAGTTTTCGGAAAGGCCGTGCTTCTATCACTGCGTGCGGCGAATCCGGATGTACGAGGAGTGGCTAACTGCATGGTGACTCTCGATTTGTCGCCTGTCAGGAAACTATCCATTTGGTTGGTCGGCTTCTCGCAGAGGTCACCTGCGCTGCCATTCACTGGCGGCTAAGTCCTGGATGACGGGCAAACCTTACCTTACCGATTAGGGAGGGTTTGCCGACAGTTCTCCCAGTGTCGATTCATCCGCATCAGCCTGCACAGTCTATAATTGCGCGCACGCATGGCTTTAACCTCTGGCACAAAGATCGATCCCGACGAGATCCAGTCTCTGCTGGGTGCTGGTGGCGCAAAATTACCCTCGCACTCGTTCGGAAGACCAGATCCACCGGGGTTCAAATCCCGCCGGGGACGCCAATTTTCAAATATTTGCGACGAAAGTCGCTAGGCTACGTTTACGGAACATAAGCAATGCATTGTGGCGGAAACCCTTACGTCGCGATGCGCCCAGAACTGATTCGGTAGCGCCCCCTCTTATTCCTCTTATCCTCTTGACTCTGGACTGCACTCCAGAGTGTATCCTAGGTCCATGGCGAGCATTCAGAACGGCGTACAAGCAACTTTTCAGATTGGCGAACTCGCAAGGCGCACTGCTCTCAGTATCGATGCCATTCGATTCTATGAGCGACGCAAGCTCCTGCCACCAGCCTCCCGCAGCGCAGGCCGCTTTCGCCTTTACACCCCCGACGCCATCGAGCGCCTACGCTTTGTGCGGCGGATGCAGGGTTTGGGTTTTTCCCTGCAAGAGATCAAGGAGTTGATGGGAGTCCGCGCGGACAGAACACACGCATGCTCAGCTGTACGCCAGTTCCTGAAAACGAAATTAGCCGATGTTACTGTGAGAATCCGAGAGTTCCAGCAACTTGAAACCGAGCTCAACGCCGATCTGCGAAAGTGCAATCGAGCATTGAAACAGCAGGGCGGGAGAACGTGCGGCTGCCCCGTGCTCGAAGGAGAGGAGCGAACCAGTAACGCATGAATATCGAGGTGCTGTATTTCGAGGGTTGTCCCAACCATTTGCCTGTGATTGAAATGGTTCGTGAAACCCTGAAGGCGTTGGGACGCCAGGACGAGATTCATCAGGTTGAAGTCCATACGCAGGCAGAAGCTGAGGCAATGGCATTTGTGGGGTCTACCAGCATCCGAATTAATGGTGCGGACATCGAGCCGTGGGCGCGTACTGCTAAAGCTTTCGGACTGAGCTGCCGAACCTATCTGGATGGTTCGCATCGCAGCGGCGCTCCCTCGCACGAGCTGCTCCGTCGCGCGATCAGTGAAGGCATGACAGATGCCCCAGCAAGCATCGCGACCGAACCGAACGCTTCAACTGCGGGAACCGACTCGAATAATCGGAGTTCGCCGATCTCCGGCAGCAAAGACTCATTGGGCACAAGTGGCTCAACGGCGTTGTTTGCCGGAGGATTAGCGGCCATATTGGCCTCGACGTGTTGCCTTGGGCCTTTGATTCTGATTTCTCTGGGGTTTAGCGGCGCATGGATTGGAAACCTGACCGTTCTTGAACCGTATCGCCCGTTTTTCATCGTCGCTGCGGTTGTGGCGTTGTTCTTCGCGGGAAGGCAGATATTCCGTCCTGCACACCCTTGCAACCTAGGAGAAGTCTGTGCCCTGCCGCGAGCGCGTCGCATTTACAAGTTTCTGTTCTGGAGTTGCGCGACTCTACACTGCCGCGAGCGCGTGGCATTTACAAGTTTCTGTTCTGGAGTTGCGCAATTCTAGTGCTCGTAGCGCTTGTTTATCCATGCGTTGCTCGATTTTTTTACTGAATTCACGAACGAAGGAGAATTTGCTATGAACAAACTGAAATCTGTTGTTGCGGTAATGTGCCTTGTCGCTCTGGCTGCGCCGGCATGGGCAGCATCGAAAACCGTGACCCTGGACGTACCCGGAATGACCTGCCCGGTGTGTCCGATCACGGTCAAGAAGGCCTTAAACAAAGTCAACGGAGTATCCAAAGTCGAGGTGTCGTATGAGAAGAAGGAAGCGCGAGTCACCTTCGATGACGGGAAGACCGACACCAAAGCCCTCGTGAAGGCCACAACTGATGCAGGCTTCCCCTCAAAGGCAGAATCAGAGCAGAAATAAGTGAGGTGAGTAATTGCGAAAGTTCGACCTCATCGTAATCGGAACAGGGGCTGCGGCATCCGCTGCTGCTTTCAAATGCCGCAAAGCCGGTTGGTCGGTCGCAATCACTGACTCACGAACGTTCGGCGGGACCTGCCAGCTGCGGGGATGCGACCCAAAGAAGGTACTCGTCGGAGTCGGCGCCCTCATCGACGCAGTGAGGCGGATGAATGGGAAAGGTCTGAAGAGTGAGGCAGCGCACATTGACTGGGCAGAGTCAATTCTTTTCAAGAGGACTTTCACCGATCCCGCACCACAGAAACAGGAACAGGCATTCCAAAAATCTGGGATTGCCACTTTCCATGGAGTAGCTCGCTTCACGAAACCAGGCAGGATCGAAGTGGGATCAGACGTGCTGGAAGCCCGGTACGTTTTGATCGCAACAGGCGCCAAACCGCAGCGGCTGGACATTCCCGGCGAAGACTACCTGAATACCAGCGACCAATTTCTGGAACTTGATTCCTTGCCGCGCCGAATATTATTCATTGGCGGCGGTTACATATCGTTTGAGTTTGCCCACCTCTCCGCTCGTGCTGGAGCCGAAGTCACGATTCTGCACCGCTCAGAGCGTCCACTGGAGAAGTTTGATCCCGATCTAGTTGATCGCCTGCTGCATAAGACACGTCAGCTTGGGATCAAGGTTGAACTTGAAAGCGCAGCGACCCGAATCGAACGCAAGGATGGAAACTTTGTGGTTTGCGCTTCGACAGCTCGGGGCCAGCGCGAGTTCGAGGCCGACTTGGTGGTGCACGGAGCTGGCCGAGTCGCAGATCTCGACGATCTTAATCTCGCCGCCGCCGGTGTCCAGGCGGACAAGCGAGGAATGAAGGTCAATGAATTTCTTCAGAGCGTTTCGAATGCTGCTGTGTATGGAGCAGGTGATGCGGCGGATACTGGACTACCAAAACTCACGCCTGTGGCAGGTTACGGTGGTGGGATAGTTGCCGCCAATCTATTGAAGGGAAATCACCGGAAGGTTGAGAACGTGCCGGTTCCAACAGTCGCATTCACTGTACCGCCTTTGGCGGCTGTAGGTATGAATGAAGACTCCGCAAAGAAGCATGGATTGCGATTTCGTGTCCACCAGGAAGACACGGCTAGTTGGTATTCATCGAGGAGAGTCGCTGAGGATTGCTCGGGATTCAAAGTGCTGATCGACGAAAATACTGATCGCATACTGGGTGCACATCTCTTGGGACCAGAAGCCGACGAGTTGATAAACGTCTTCACACTGGCAATGCGAGCGAACGTATCGGTAGAAACTCTCCGGCACATAATCTTTGCCTATCCTACGCACGCATCGGACGTGAGCTACATGTTGTAATTTGCCGGCTTTTGAATGAGGAGGTTGGACGGCTCACAATCGAGCGAAATTGCCGTCTAAACAGTGGGCTGGATCGTTTCTTGGATCGTATGTCGAAACCGCGCACAGATGGCAGAGTCGATTCAAGCTGTTCCCGAGCCAATCTCCTTCGGCTCCGCGAGGTATCAGGCCTGAGCTTGACAGAAGCGACACATCCGCCCGGCCTGCGGGTGCCGCCGCATTCGCATGAGGAAGTCCATTTTTGCCTTCTATTACAAGGACACTATGAAGAGAACTGCGGTAAACACATTATCGTTCGCAAGCCGAGCACGTTGGCGCTTATGGCCAGCGGCGAGATGCACTCCAATCGCATCCACAATACGGGCATACGGTTCTTTTGCATTGAGATGACGCGCCCTTGGCTCAAGCGAGCGAACGGGCATTTGGCATTCATCCGAGGATTGACTCAATTTGATAACGGTCCGCTACCGTGGCTTGCAATGCGGCTGTACCGCGAATTTCGGTCCGAGGATGATGTTGCGCCACTGGCAATAGAAGGTCTGGCACTGGAACTAATGGCAGGCGTGGTGCGACAAAGTTCCCATTCTGAGAATGGGAACGCCAAGTGGCTGAGCAAAGCAAGGGACTTTGTGCACGATCGATTCCAAGAGTCAATCAGTCTTGCCGAAGTGGCCGAGTTCGCCGACGTGCATCCGGTCTCCCTTGCACGTGCATTCCGGCGAACTTACCACTGCACCGTCGGGGACTATGTTCGCAGGCTTCGGATCGAATTGGCCTGTCAGAAGCTCACTGGTTCGGATGCATCTCTGGTGGAGATTGCTCTCTCTCTCGGCTTTTCCGAGCAGAGTCACTTTTCTCGAACGTTCAAACGTCTTACCGGTCTGACCCCTTCGGAGTACCGTTCCTCCCGTTAAGGCTAATTCCAGCCAAACGCTTCATTCGTGCAAGACGATGCTCTGCCCTTTTCGATAGCCTCGGTTCAATGAGGCTCTTGGAGAGTTTCTTAGTTTGAGAGGGATAACATGAGTAAGCGAAATTTGCTGAGAGGGCTACTGGTGATCGTCGTCGCTATGGGAAACGTGTTTGCCCGAGCCCAGAAATCTCCTCCACCTGCACCGGACTTGAAAGCCGCAGCCTCCTCTAGGCTCCCGTCGCAGTTGACCGAACCTGTATTGGAACGAATTAAGAATATCGAGGACAAGATGGTCACGGTCGCAGAAGATTTTCCGGACGACCTGTACACCACCTACCGCCCCAACGGGAGCGAGGACGTACGCACAGCGGCTGAGATCCTTCTGCACGTCGCAGGAGTGAACCGGAGGATGGGCTTCGATCTAAGAACGAAGGATCAAAAAGACGCATTGTTCGCCGCTGGCAAGGTGCCCACTTCCATGACCATGCCCTACGTATCCAAGCAAGACACCGTAGCCAAGGTAAAGGAGTCCTTCGCAGCAGTGCGAAAGGCAATCCAGGACAACCCTGATCTGGGGAATCTTGAGGGATGGCTTTATGTAATCGCGCACAGCAGCGAGCACTTCGGGAATTTGGTGACTTACTACCGCGACAACGGCCTAGTGCCGCCGACTTCGCGGCAATAGAAGACAAAATCATGTGCACAGACAAAACGGAAGAGGAGAACAGAAACATGCAAATTCGACGGTCGAGATGGCATTGGAGAGCAGCGCCGTTCGCAGTGGCCGCAACATTGCTTCTTGCAGGTTCAATTCCAGTTGCTTCTCAGGACAAGCGGTATCCAGAACTGGACCAGCAATTAACAGCGCTGAGGAACCAGTTCAACTCCGATACAGGCAAAGTGCGGGTGCTCTTCATTGGCGACCCTACGTGCCCTCCTTGTCGACACGGAGCCTCAGTCATTCAACAAAACGTAGTGAGCAAGTTTTCTAGCGACAAACTGGCGCTTTATGTGGTGTGGGTGCCACTCCTGAACCTGCAAGATCCGACGACGCTTCAGAGACACGCGCACCAGTATGCCAGCCTGATACCGCCGGGGCCGCGCGTCACACATTACAGCGACCCAGAAGCATATTCGGGAAAGAAGTACGGAGCGATCCTCGGTGTGCCCTATGGCAGTCCGGCTTGGGACGTTTATCTCGCCTTCGGAGCCGACGCTCGGTGGGGAGATACCGCTCCAACACCAGCCTATTGGGAGCACCAACTGGGTGGCCTTGAGTCAACCCGATACTTGGATGGCCCGCGTTTTGCCGAGGAAGTTCGCAAACTGCTTGCGAAGATCGGCCAATGATCTCGAATGCAACGAATCTAGCCGATTCAAGGGGCGCTAAATGGGCCTGACATTTACGACTGCCTTTATCGCAGGGATGCTGTCCTTCATTTCCCCGTGCATATTGCCGCTAGCGCCGGGCTATGTGGCCATGATCTCAGGCGTGAGCGTGGAAGAATTGCGCGAGCGCCAGGCTGGATTTCACTGGCGCGTCCTGCTAAATGCATTGCTGTTCGTTCTGGGCTTCTCGCTCCTCTTCGTCGCATTGGGAGCATCAGCGGGCGTGGCGGGACGCTTTCTCTCCGCGCATCGCGAGGTTCTTAATAGGATCGCCGGAGCAGTGATCGTTTTCTTTGGCGCTGTAGTGCTGGGATGGATTCGCATTCCCTCGCTTTATCGCGACCGACATTTTCGCGGCACGATTGGAAAGGGGAGGCTGCGCTCCTTTCTGCTGGGACTGGCCTTCGCATTCGGCTGGACGCCATGCGCCGGGCCAGCCTTGGTCGCCATGCTCATGCTGGCCTCCACCCAGGCGACGGTGACACGGGGCACCGCTTTGCTGAGTGTCTACTCGGCTGGACTTGCAGTGCCGTTTATCTTGGTTGCGCTTGGAACCAGCCAGTTTGTGTGCTTTACCAACGCTGGCGCAGCCACCTGGTTTGGGTCGAGCGGTTCGCGGGCGGACTTTTGATTAGTGTGGGAGTGCTGGTTTTCTTTGATCTGCTCCAGGAGCTTTCCTATCGCCTTTCGTTTTTCAACCGATTCGCCTGGTGAGCGCAAGAGAATTCGATTGATGGAGGATCAGGAGTTCACACCTGGCCATGCAGGGCAAAGTCATTATCGAGGATGTTGCAAGTTTATATTGTGGGGCTGTTCCCCACACTTAACTCGCTCGACGCGCACGATTTAGCTCGACAAAAGAATCAGGCGCAGTACCGGGACATTTTGCGGTGAACGTCACACGGAGGAGTCTGATACTGCGCCTTGCAGAAAGTGATTCGGCTCACCTCTTCTTTCGAGCTGGTCATTACTCAAGTTGCTTTGTGACGTTAGGATGGAATAGAAGGGAAACCCTCGAGAGAGGAGGACGAGTGCTTCTGGACCCTGCGGCGAAGGAGCATAACTAATCTAATAACTGTCGCTTAGGCGCTTTATTTCTGGATTTGTCCCGACAAGTCGGCTTCTCGAACCTAACTTCCGGGTTGCCCGCGACTCGTCCAGTGTCAACAGAGGAGGCAGGTGCGGATTCGGAGGTGCGGATTCGGACAAGGTGCGGATTCGGAGTTGACAATGCCTTTCGCCATTGCTATTTTGCAAATTGCGCGAAACAGGGCGCACCCCGTCCGCGGAAAGGGATTATCCCACCTGAGTTTCTGAGAATTTTCACTATCAGCCTCTCTTCTGCCCGTCACAGCGGACGCCGGGCGACAAAGGAGGAGGCGTATGCCAACCGAACTACCCCTGCACCCGAATCTCCAACATTTGAAGAAGCAAGCGAAGGCCTTGCTGCGCGATTTCCATCAGGGAAGGCCCGACGCTATCGAGAAGTTCACCGCCTTGCGGTTGAACGTACCGCCAAAGCTTTCCGACGCACAACATCTGGTTGCGCGCGACTACGGTTTCGACAGCTGGTCGAAGCTGAAGGAGCGAGTAGAGTCACTCGCGGAGAAAGCGGATGACCCGCTTGAGCTCGCAAAAAAGGCGTTTCGGGAAGATGACGCGGCCACGGTGCGGCAGCTGCTCAAGCGCTATCCCCAACTCAGGGCCATGGTCAACGAGCCCATGGCCGACTTTGACTCGCAAGCAATTACTCACGTGCGAAGCCGCGCCATGTTGGATGTTCTTCTCGAGGCGGGTGCCGACATCAATGCGAAGAGCCGGTGGTGGGCAGGAGGATTTGGTTTGCTCGATTGTGCGAGTCCCGAGTTAGCGGCTTACGCCATCAAGCGCGGCGCGGAGCTGACCGTTCACGCCGCGGCTCGACTTGGCATGCTCGAAAAACTCAAGCAGCTAGTCACGGCAAATCCAGAGCTGGTTCATGCCAAGGGCGGAGACGGACAAACTCCGCTCCACTTTGCATCCACTATTGAAATCGCGGAGTACTTGCTCGATCAGGGCGCAGATATCGACGCACGCGACGTGGATCATGAGTCTACCCCTGCGCAATACATGGTGCACTTCCGACCCGAGATCGCCCGCTATTTGATTCGACGCGGCTGCAAGACAGACATCCTGATGGCCGCTGCCCTCGGCGATGCCGACCTTGTCGGCAAACATCTCGACACCGACCTCGAATCGATCCGTATGCGAGTGAGCGATGAGTATTTCCCCATGGTTGGCGGCGAGAAAGGCGGCACGATTTATCAATGGGAGTTGGGATGGTATGTTTCAGCATGTCAGGTCGCGAAATCGTTTGGTCATTCGGGCGTGTTCCGGCTATTGATGGAGCGATGCCCTGCTGGTGAGAAGCTGCTCAACGCCTGCTGGTTGCATGACCAGAAAATGGTAGAGTCACTGCTTGCCCAAAGCCCAGCTTTGGTTGCCAGCCTACCTCCCGCTGGCCGGCGCCATTTGGCACACGCGGCTCGCAATAACGACCTGGCCGCTGTCCGCCTGATGCTCAAGGCTGGTCTTCCTGTCGATGCCGTGAGTCAGCACCACTCGACCGCGCTTCACTGGGCAGCCTGGCACGGCAACGTGGAGATGGTTCAACTCATCTTGCAACATCAACCCGAGCTTGAAAACACCGACAACGATTTCAAGGCCACACCTCTGGGATGGGCCACTCATGGTTCGGAGAGCGGCTGGCATAAGGAAAACGGAGACTTCGCTTCTACAGTGGAGGCGCTGATCAAAGCGGGCGCGAAGGCTCCCAGTACGATCGAAGGAACCGAGGCAGTAAGAAAAGTCCTCCAAAAATATAGGACAGCATAGGTCTCGAAAGCAGACCCAGGCGCGCTCTGTATTAGAGCCGGCGTCCCAGCGCGTCTTGTGCACCGAGGCAATAGCGCCAGCTACCGGAGACGCTCTCCACCGCCCTTTGCCAGCTTGGCGAAACCATGTGCCATGAAACCACCGTTCCAGATGACTTCACGCGGCAACCCCACATTTACAGAAATGACTTGCACAGCCGTTCTCCCTCAAGTAGTGCCAATAAGGTGCGGGCCGCGTTAACCCGCGGCCCTGCGTTGACTTTCGTTTGTCGAGCCTACGTCCCACCAGGTCCGGTTCGTGGCTCGTCCTCACGCAGCGCTGGCCTGTGTTAGCTTGCGATTAAGGAATTCCCGAATGGTGTCGGCAATCTCCCCATAGTGGGTTTCCAGCGCGAAGTGACCGGTGTCGTAGAACTGTACTTCGGCGTTCGGGTTGTCGCGCTTGAAGGCCTCAGCCCCGGGAGGCAGAAAGAACGGGTCGTTCTTACCCCAGACCGCAAGCAGTGGCGGCCGTTTTGTACGAAAGTACTCCTGGAACTTCGGGTAGAGCGCGACGTTGCTGGCATAGTCCAGGAATAGATCGAGCTGGATCTCATCATTGCCGGGACGGGCCAGCAGCGCGGAATCAAGCTGGTAGGCTTCCGGCGCCACCAGCGTCTCGTCTTGAACCCCAAAAAGGTACTGCGACTTCGTTGCATCCGGCGTGAGGAAGTCACGCAGCGCAGAGCGATTTTGGGGTGTTGGTTCCTTCCAATACTTCTGGATCGGGTTCCAACCCTGGCTCAGGCCCTCCTCGTAGGCATTGCCGTTCTGCGAGATGATGGCGGTTATGCGCTCCGGATGCGCTAGCGCGAGTCGGAATCCCACGGGAGCGCCGTAATCGAAAACGTATATCGCGTAGCGGTCGAGACCGATGGCTTCGGTGAACTTGACGATGATCTTGGCCAGGTTCTCGAATGTGTACCGGAAGCGTTTGCGGTCTGGGGCGTCGGTGAAGCCAAAGCCCGGCAGGTCGGGTGCGACCAGATGGTAGCGATCGGCCAGGGTGGGAATGAGGTTGCGGAACATGTACGACGAAGTCGGAAAGCCGTGCAACAAGAGAATGGTTGGGGCAGTTTTCGGGCCGGCTTCACGATAAAAGATCTTGGAGCCGTCGACGATGGCATGTTGATACCTGGTCATGGTGTGTCTCCTCGGAGAATTTGGTCTGGCAGCCTGATGCTGGTGCCGTCTCAGCAACGTTTTGCACCTTCCTACCATCAGATGTACTAACCTCTAAAAAGATACATTATCGGTGTTATACTTGA
>WNGE01006869.1_pt1 | contig 15261 bp, 15 predicted proteins | sample 5400651 | NCBI WGS metagenome assembly WNGE01 (sample SAMN13153370, study PRJNA577476) | soil metagenome | isolation source: 60 cm soil or saprolite under grassland replicate 2 | place: USA:California | collected 2016-06-15 | reverse complement strand
CCATCCACGGCATCGCAAATCGTTTGAACAGCACCGCTCGAAAGAGCGACCTTCTTCAGTTTACCCGGAGTAAAGAATCCAACGTAATTGCCATCGGGCGACCACATCGGATACGTGGCTTCCGCTGTGCCCTGAATCGGCTGCACCGTCAATGCGTCCAGTGAGCGCAAGTAGAGCTGTTGTTTGCCGCCTTCACCCACCGCAGCTATCACCAGTTTTTTCCCGTCGGGAGAAAGAGCAACCGCGGTGTTGTTGGGATCCAGACGTAGCTTGGACGGGAGCACGAGGTTCGTACGCAGCACTGGCGCTTCCGCCGGACGATGCATCAACCAGCCGGCACTCAGCATCACCAGAGCTAGTACTCCGCCGATCGCCCAACCCATCCACTCTTTGCGTTTTCTGCGCGCAGCAATTGGCTTCGCGACGCCTGCCTGCGATCCGCCCTGGCTGATCCACTTCAGCTGAAGCTTCACGTCGTGCGCAGTCTGGAACCGCTCCTCGGGATCTTTTGATAAACACGTTCGAATTACATGATCGAGCGCCGGAGGCACCAGCGGCTGAAAAGCAGAGATCGGCTCAGGATCCTTTTCCAGAATCGCCGACGCCACCGAAAGCATGCTCTTACCCTCGAAGGCGCGCTTGCCGGTGGTCATCTCGTAGAGCACCGCACCGAGCGAAAAGATATCGCTACGCGTATCCGCCTCGCGTCCCTCGATCTGCTCCGGTGACATGTACTGGAATGTGCCAACCAATGAGCCATGCTGCGTGATCGGAGTCGCAGGGCTGGTCAACGTGACTGCACCCGTCATGGCAGCGGACGCCGCGCTCAGCGGCGCAGGCGGTTTCGCCAAACCAAAATCCAGTAGCTTCGCCCCCGACTTGGTCAGCATGATGTTTCCCGGCTTCAAATCGCGGTGCACAATTCCGCCGCGGTGGGCCTTTTCGAGTCCGTCACAGATTTCGCTTCCGTAGCGAAGCACCTGGTCCGGTGGCAACGGACCGCGTGCCAGCCGATGCGACACTGTTTCGCCTTCAAGCAATTCCATCACCAGATAGTCGGTTCCGTTCTGATGGCCGACGTCGTACAAAGTGCAAATATTCGGATGTGTCAGCGCCGAAATGGCCCGGGCTTCGCGGTCGAAGCGCTGCTTGGCCTCGACATTGGCGGAAAGGTGAGTGGGAAGCACTTTGATTGCGACAGAGCGGTCAAGGCGAGTGTCGCGCGCACTATAGACTTCGCCCATGCCACCGGCGCCGATGGCGGTGAGAATCTCATAAGGACCGAGTTTGGATCCCGCGGAAAGTGGCATACAGCGTGGCCGAATTATACGCGAGTGCGGCCCAGCCTCGGCTGCCAGCTCACGTGGCCGTCGTTATGGGCCGAGGTTCAACGTCCCCCTGCTAAGATGTTCCCCATTATGTCTTCGCCTTCGCCACTCGGACAAACGATTTCCCATTACCGCATACTCCAGAAACTCGGCGGCGGCGGGATGGGCGTGGTTTACAAGGCCGAAGACACGGTGCTGGGGCGCTTCGTTGCATTGAAATTCCTCCCTGACGATGTCGCCCACAATGCGCAGGCGTTCGAACGTTTCCGGCGGGAAGCCCGGGCAGCATCGGCGCTGAATCATCCGAACATCTGCACGATCCATGAAATTGGTGAAGATCAGGGACGACCATTCATCGTCATGGAGTTTCTCGAAGGCAGGACGCTCCGGGAAGTGATCCTCGGCAGGCCGATGGAACTGGAACGACTGCTCGATTTCAGTATTGAAGTGTCTGATGCGCTCGACGCCGCGCACAGCAAAGGCATCGTTCATCGCGATATCAAGCCAGCGAATCTCTTCATTACCGATCGCGGGCACGCGAAGGTTCTCGATTTCGGCTTGGCTAAGATGAACGTTCTGGCCTCGGAGAAAGCCAGCTCCGCTGCGACAGTCACGGAGGAACATCTCACCAGCCCGGGAAGTACTCTCGGCACTGTGGCCTATATGTCTCCGGAGCAAGCGCTGGGAAAGGAACTCGATGCCCGCACGGACGTGTTTTCTTTCGGCGCTGTTCTTTACGAGATGGCTACCGGTACGCTGCCGTTCCGGGGAGACACGACGGCTGCGCTTTTCGATTCGATACTCAACAAAGCTCCCGCACCACCACTGCGACTGAATCCCGATATTCCTGTGGAGTGCGAGCGCATCATTAACACCGCGCTTGAGAAAGACCGTGACGTTCGCTACCAGAGCGCAGCCGAGTTGCGCGCTGATCTCAAACGTCTAAAGCGCGATACAACGTCGGGGAAGATGAGCGTCGCGCTTGCGACGGCGAAACGCCCGAAAATCAAATCCCATTGGCTGTGGCCGGCGGCTCTGGCAGGAATGCTTGCGGTCGCGGCGCTGGTCTGGTATCTCCTGCCCGCCAGCGTTCCCAAAGTTACTCGCATCACGCAGATCACCCACGACGGCTTCAGCATGGGCAACATGCTGACCGACGGCGCGCGCGTCTATGTCACACAGTTCCGGCCCGAAGGTGTGGTGCTGGCCCAGGTTTCGGCGAGCGGAGGCGAAACTTCGGTGATTCCGACGCCGGTCAAGAACATGATCATTTACGATATCTCGTCGGACCGCTCCCAAATCTTGGTCGGAACCGCTGAGGAATCCGGCAGCGGACAAACTCCTTTATGGACAGTGCCCGTGCCGGCCGGTTCTCCTCGGCGGCTCGGCCAGAGAGGGATCGTGGTCGCGAGACGGCCAGCAGTTGGTATTCCCTAAGGGAGCTGCTCTGTACCTTGCGAAGGCTGATGGGACTGCTCCGCATCTGCTTGTATCGCTTGCCGGTTCGCCGTTTGCTCCGCACTTTTCTCCAGATGGAGGCCGAATTCGTTTTTCTCTTCAGAACCAGGTGAACACTAGTGCGTTGTGGGAAGTCAGGACGGATGGTTCCAATCTTCATCAATTGTTGGAGGGATGGCATACTCCCCCCAACCAATGTTGCGGACGGTGGACGGAGGATGGCCGCTACTATGTCTTCCAAGATGGTTCTGACATCTTCGCTTTAGCCGAGGCGAGTAGTATTTTCCGCGGAACGGCCCACACGCCTGTCCAACTCACAACTGGGCCAGTCCAGTACGCTGCCGCCACCCCTGATGTCAGCGGCAAAAAACTGTTTGTGCAGGGGGTGCAGCCGCGAGCTGAGCTCGTCCGTTACGATTCCGCAGCCAAGCAGTTCGTCCCTTTCCTTCAGGGTATTTCGGCCGGCGACGTGGACTTCTCGCGCGATGGCAAATGGGTCACTTACGTTAGCCTTCCCGACCTGACATTGTGGCGAAGCCGTGTGGATGGCAGTGACCGGCTGCAATTGGCACCCGCGGCGGCAGCACTTCCTCGCTGGTCGCCTGACGGGACGCAGATCGCCTATCACTCCGCCGAGTTCGGAAAACCCTGGAAGATTTTCCTGGTCTCAGCGCAAGGCGGCCCGCCGGAAGAATTGTTGCCGGAAAAGGTTGCCGAATTGGACGCCACCTGGTCTGCGGATGGAAGCCAGCTGGCTTTCGGGCGTCTCTCGAACATGGACACGGAGAACGCCGAGATTTATTTGGTGGACGTCAAAACTCGCAAGGTCTCTACCGTTCCCGGTTCACGGGGCCTCTATTCCCCGCGATGGTCTCCCGACGGGCGGTACCTTTCCGCAGTTGGCGTGGAAGCTTCGAAAAAGCTCATGCTCTACGATTTCCGCAGTCAAAAATGGTCGGAGTGGTCCAGCGAAGACGATAACTTTGACTATGGGCAGTGGTCCGGGGACAGCCACTATTTCTATTGGGACAACTTTGGGACGAATCCCAAATGCCGCCGCATCAAGCTCGGAGAACACCGCCCGGAGGATCTATTCAACCTCAATGGTCTGCGCCGTTTTGCCGGAGCATTTGGATCGTGGAGCGGCCAGGCTCCTGACGACTCGCGACTCTTTGTGCGTGACGTAAGCACCCAGGACATCTATGCGCTGGATGTGGATTTCCCGTGAGCTTGTGTGGCGCGGGCGCCCTCGCCCGCGTTGGCAACATGTTCGGGTGTTTCGGTTAACATAAATAGGCGCATCGAATCTGATATGAACACGAAACCGCTTTTGTCTTTGCTAGTCGTGGTGCTAAGCTCGCTGGCCTTTTCCCAGGACCCCGCACTTCTTCGTCCACCCAAAGGCGCTACCGTAGCGATAGTCGTCTTCCAAGATCTGCAATGCCCCAAGTGTCGCACCGACGCTCCGCTTGAGGAGCAGGCTGCAAAAACCCACAAGATTCCGCTAGTCCTGCACGACTTTCCCTTGCCTATGCACAATTGGTCCTTCAATGCCGCTGTACTGGCGCGCTATTTTGATGGCCAGGGAAAAGATCTCGGCAACCAATTTCGCGACTACATCTTCCAGCACCAGCCCGAGATTACGCCCGACAATCTTCAGGGCTTCGCGCAGAAATTCGCCGCAGAGCACAAAGTGGACCTGCCGTTCGTAGTAGACCCGCAAGGCAAGCTAGCCGCCCTGGTCAACGCCGATAAAGCATTGGGCCAGAAGGTAGGAATTCAGCACACGCCTACTATCTACGTTGTCAGTAGCCGGAATCCGGCGAGGCCCTATGTCGAAGTCACTGATGACAAGCAGCTATTTCAGTTGATTGAGGCGATGCAGAACGAATAGAACGGTCTTGCAGAGTTTGCATCTCCGTTAGGATGGTCTCGAAGCCAGTCGGACAAGAGTGTCCGACCCACACTAGCGCTTATCGGAATTTGCTGAACATCACCAGGTCGGAGTCGTTCACGCGTCCGCGTGTGATTGCGATCTGCTTGCCGTCAGGCGAGAACGAGCAGGCGGCAATTCCCATCGGTTCGGTCTCGAAGTGCGTCAGTTGTGTAGGCTTGCTGCCATCGAGCGGCTGATAGAAAAGATTCGATCCGGCACCTGTGGCTTTTGCGAGAATCAGAGCATGTCCGTCCGGCGCCCAGACCGGGGAATGCGTTACACCGATCGAAGACAAAGATGTTTTGTTTCCGCCGTCCAGGTCTTGGATCACGATCATGTTCTTGTGCTCGGTGGCTTGAAAAAATGCCAGTCGCTTTTCATCTGGAGATAGAGAAGCCCCACTGGCAACACCTTGTACAACCGTTTCCGGCTGGCCTCCGATAGTCGAGATCCGCTTTAGGTCGGGGCCGAAGTAATCAATGTAATACACAGACTTTCCGTCCTTGGTGCAGACCGGCGCCTCCGCATCGCGTTCGAAAGTCAATTGCTTCAGTTCACCGGTCCCACGGTTTTGGCGAAAGAGATTGAGAGTATTATCGCGGAACATGGCAAAAATCAGAGCATCAGCGCCGCAGGAAATCGCGTAGAGACCCACGGTCTCGCGGTCTGGAACCTGTACACGAGAGCTCCCGTCGGGATTCATTCGAAAGCTGTGCAGGGCATTGTCCTGATAATAGATTTTCCCGTCACTGCTCCAGTGCACCCAACCTCCATCGGCTTGTCCCTGAGTGATCGCAGTGGGATTTGCTTTGATCTCGCCGGGCAGCTTTGCCGGCACACTTCCAACGTAAACTGCGGACGACTCCTGCTCTTGAACGGTGACTAACGCTTTGCCATCAGCGGTAACCGTAATGTTTCGGTATTCACTCAGATCATTGGTGACGTTCTGCAGCGGCCCGGAAGGATAGGGTTGAAACTTGATCTGGGGGCGCAGGTTCATTTCACCCGCTCGGGCCTGGAGAAACATTCCGCTCGAATCAGGCAGCCACGCCACACCATCTACGAGAAACGAATAAGCGAACGATTTCACCAGCGCGCCTTCAGGCGTGAATATCAGGACCGAACTAAGGCCATCTTTGGTGAGTTGATACTGCGCTGCTGCAATGAGCTTGCCGTCCGAAGACCAGGACAGAAACGAGTCGCCCACCGCGAGCGCCTCGCGCTCCGCGATCACGTGCCGGTTCGTGCCGTCGCTGTTGGCTACAACAAGTTGCGGCTTGTTACCGTGGCCCGCATCGAAGTGGCCAAAAACCAGCTGCTTGCCGTCCGGCGAAAATGCGACTGCAGTGTCCACATCATCGAGAATGCGCTGCGGCGTTCCTCCCAGGCTGGGCACTGAATAGAGGACTATTTCGCCGTCGCTGCTGGTCGGATCGCTATGTTCGTAGTAGATGTAGTTGCCATCCGGGGAGAACGTCGGGCGCCGGTTGCCGAACCATCCTGGCGCGGCCGCGGTGGCCACCACTTGCGCTTCGCTACCGGTAGCAATCTGTTTGACCCAAAGACTCTGCTGTGCGCCACGCTTGACGAAGGCGGCGTAGCGGCCGTCAGGAGAGATGGCGCCTGCAATGGCGCCACCGTTTTCCGTCAGCTTGGAAATCCGCATGTTCAGCGCGTTGATAGGCGGCTTCGAGGGATTGAGGAATTCGTAAAGTACGAAACCTCCGGTCAGAAGTGCGGAGATCACGATGCTCAAGATGATTCGGCGATGCACTCGTCGCTGCTGATGAGCTACAACTGCGCTTGGTAGGTCCGCCGAACTGCTTGGCTGCAAACGCGGGGCCTGCACACCAGATGCACTTGTAACTTTTCCTGACGAGCTGGATCCACGTTTGATTCGCTTCAAGTCCGCGCGCAGTTCAGCGGCGGACTGGCAGCGCAGGTCGCGATCCTTTTCCAGGCATTTCAGGATGACTTCTCCGAGTTGCGGCGGCAGCATCGGGTTCAGCTCCGCCGGCGGCACCGGGTTCTTTTCGAGGATCGCGTGGAAAATTACCGCTGAAGTCGGGCCATCGAAGGGCAGACGTCCGGTCGTCATCTGATAAAGCACCGCGCCGAAGCTGAACAAGTCGGAACGGGCGTCCACATCTTCGCCACGCGCCTGCTCCGGAGACATGTAGGCAACCGTGCCGACTGTTGCGCCGGGGCTCGTGAGCATTGGACTGTCGATGGTTGCCCCGATAGCGACTGCGACTTGCTCGTGCTCTTTCGCGAGCTTCGCAAGACCGAAATCAAGCACCTTGGCGCGTCCGCGGCCGGTGATAAAAATATTTGCGGGCTTAATGTCGCGATGGATGATGCCCTTGCGGTGGGCGGCGTCAAGCGCGTCGGCAACCTGAATGGCAACGTCGAGGAGTTGGTCGTTGGTAAACGGACGGGCCAGCAAACGAGCGGAGAGCGGTTCGCCTTCGAGCAGTTCCATGGCGATAAATGGCCGGCCTTCGTGTTCTCCGATTTCATAAATGGTGCAAATGTTCTCATGATTGATGGCTGAGGCGGTGCGGGCCTCCATGCGAAATCGTTCGAGCGACTGCGTGCTGGGGGCCATGTCGCGCGGCAGAAATTTCAGGGCGATGCGACGGCCTAGCGTGAGGTCTTCGGCCTCGTAGACGACGCCCATGCCACCGCTGCCCAACTCACCGACGATCTTGTAATGCGAAATAGTTGAACCGATCAAGAAGGAACCCGCAGGAAAACAATATTAAGGAGTGCAAGGAGAACAGGTCAAATCGCAAAGTTTATGCTGCTTGGCAAGAGAGCGCCTGCAGCTCTCCGCCCATTGCTCGCAGCTGGCTGATTTCGGTCGCGACCGCGATCACTTCTCCATGAAATCTACGAACGCGCCCCATTGTTTGTAGTACACGCGCAGGCTGCACTGCTTTGCGCTCATGTGTGCAAAAGCAAGTTGCAATTGTTTGGTGGGTTCGGGGATTTCGCCAATCTCCATCGGCGCGCGCGCCACATCATCAGCGGAGTTGTATTGTGCCCCGGCTGTGACATTCTTGCTGATAACTAAAGTCCAAGCTTTCTTGTCTGGAATCATGTGGACGATATAAGCGCCGAGCGGAATTTCCCTACCGCCGACTGTAAGCGGCACCTGCACGAACAGAGTGATTCCCGGCGACCAGACGCGACCGTTCCTAGGGTCCTCTTTCACGATTGCGCTATACCGCATACTGACTTCGTTGCCATCAGTGAAGTCACAATAAGCGGTTTGAGAATCCTGGGCAAAACTTGCGCCCGAAAGTAAAAGTAAAAAAAACAGGCCCGCCAGCGAAGTGAGCTTCATCCCCCTAAGTTCCTTTCCCGCAATAATGTACCATCAGCCGCAAATTCTCATACGGAGAATGTTGACCGTACGGCCGGCCTGGTGCCCGCAGCCGATCCCCTTCGTTGATATCAACACTGGCGGAGTCCGGCAGTTGTCATGCTCCTCTGAAGCCTTTGGTCCCAAGAAGATATACCTGCTTTGGTCCGAGAAATACCCGGTCTTTGAGGTTTGCTCGTCCCAGTCGGGCTTGTTCTTCGGTTACGTTCTCAAGCCGACCCGTGGTTGGTACCGTCTAGGTGGGACGAAGAGGCCCGAACATGGGGAAATTGAAGGTTTTGTACGGTGAATTGAACGAGGAAACACTGGCGGCTCAAGCCGAATCCCTGCAAAAAGCCGGCTACGAAGTGCAGCCTTCAGTCGGACGTAAGGGCGTGCAGGAAGCGCTCAAATCGGGTTCGTTTGATTTAGTCATTCTTGGGCCGACCCTCACCCGCGACGACCGGCATCACCTTCCATACATGGTGAAAAAGGCCAGCAAGCAGACGAAGGTGCTGGTAATGCACACCGACGGTTCGCGCCATCCATACGTGGACGGCAACATTGACACCGGCGAAGACATGGCCCACCTGCTGGCAAAAATCAGTGCGGTGACTGGCAAGGCTGCGGCGGCCGCGGCCGGTGCGCGGTAACTCTATTCGTGTTTGTGGGCTCTACGAATTGATGGAGCAGTAGTAGCCAAATAATGTTGGTCAAGTCCCTGCCTAACGAGTGATTTTATGACCGCTTGCCGGCTGATATTCAGTTCTTCGGCTGCTCTGTCCAACTCTTCCAGCATTCTTGCCGTGAAATCGACGTTCACTCTCTGAATCGGTCCCGCTATTTTCCCCCGGTTCGTAAAAAAACTGGATATGTCCTCTCCACGGTCGGCGAGGCGCGCAATGGATTCGGCAGATAATGGTTTACGTTCCCGATGAGTGTTCTTCATATAGGTTCTCTTCTTCCTTTGTCGCCCTCCACAAAGTCACAAGGTGGTAGTACTCGCCCGCATCATCCTGTCGCACTTCAAAGACGAGCGAAAATAACCGATGGCCCACCCAGCCGATCGCTCGATATTGTTCTGGCAGATCTATCCGCTGATCGAGATAGTACGGATGTTCAAAGATCGCTTGTGCTTCCTCGAAACCGATGCCTCGCTTGCGATTTGATCGCAAGCGCTGGCTCTTCCGCTTATCGAACTGGAAGCGCACTTATGGTATAACAGTTATATCACACCTCGGGAGGAGCTCGCCGCCACCTTTTCGAGCGAGGCGCAGAGATCGTAGAATCATTCATCCTGCGGAGACTCATCGCATTTATGACTGACAACGGAAATCGCAATCCCGAACACAGCGTTTATGTCACCCTCTCCGGACTTCCCCTACAGGTCGAATTCAAGTGGCCGTTTCACAGCTCGACCGCAGGCGCCGACTTTTGGGTATTGCATGCCGATGTGAAGCTGGGGAATTCCGATGGTCTTCATGCGCCAGTCGCTGTGAACTTGTCGGCCACGGTGCGCGAAGTTCTGCCTTCGATGGAGTCCAAAGACGTTGAAGGGCCCGTGGTCAACGCACTGCGTAAGGAAGTGGATCGCAGGCAGCTTGAGTTCGTGAAATCCGGCAAACTAGTGCCGGTGCAATTTTCCAGCCGCTACTACGACTTCAAGCGCAACAAATGGATGTTCGGCAAATCTACCGACGAGGCCCTCGCCACGTTGATCACGCGCAAAGTTTTCTGGCACTCGCGCTTGCTCGGCGGCAATGTTTGGGTGGGAGATCCAGCCGAAGCGCTTTACGTTGAGAGCACTGTCCCGCATGTACTCGAAGTCACTCGGGGCTTGGCGGAATCAGGTTTGATGACGCTGGAAGGTGAATGGGCCTCGGCCAACGCTTCACTGATGGCGCAGGCGGAAAAATTCGAAACCGACTTCAAAGCCGCCTTCGGAGAGCTCGAAAAGAAGCACGCTTTTGAAGATGGCCGAAGAAAATAGCGAGCCTCTAAATCATGCTTCGCTCGGGATGACAGAGTTTTGGGACAGCGTTCTCTGCCTTGCTGCCTCATACAAGATGATGCTGGCCGCAATCCCCGCATTCAGGGACTCCACGCGTTGCGAATGGGGAATTATGATCAGCCCGTCCATTTGCGCGAGCAACTTTTTGTCTAGCCCCGCGCCCTCGTTGCCTATGAAAATGGCCACTTTGCCAGCGAGGTCCGCAGCAGCAAGACTCTCGCCCTTGTGGGAAGAAGTTGCCAATAGACGGAAGCCCCGCGTTCGGATTTGCGCAATCGCCTCCGCCGTTTGAATCTTGACCGTCATCAATCGAAATGCCGAACCCGCTGAGGCACGCACCGTTTTGCTGTTGTACGAGCCCACGGTTCCTTCTCCGATCAGCACGCCTTGCGCACCGAACGCCTCTGCGGAGCGAAGAATCGTGCCGAGATTTCCCGGATCCTGGACGCCGGCGATTACCGCCAGCGGCCCCGCGGAGGGGGTATCCAGAATTTCTTTCAACCCAAATTTCTTTACTTGGACTAAAGCTGCAACCCCTTGAGGGGTTTCACTGGGAATGACGCTGGCAAAGAGCCGGTCCGGCAGAAGCAGCGTTTCAACATGCGACCCGATCTGCGGCAATATGCGGGCAGCCTGGCCCTGCGCCGATTCGCTGAAGAAGACGGCGCGAAATTTCAGTCCACTGCGAATTGCCTCCTCAGTAATTCGTATGCCCTCTACGGCACACTCCCCAGAGGCGGTCAGTTCGCCCCTCGCAAATGCCTGTCGTAACTCTTTCACCAGCGTGTTGTGCTTGCCTTCGATGCGCCGAAGACGTTCTGTCGAAACACGCACATCGTTTGCCAATTTCCGCTCCCTTTCAAACCAGATGATACGCGTCGCTCGGCTTCAGCGGAGCTCTCGTGTTATCTTAACTGTCGCAAACCCAATAGCCTGGAGACTCGTGTGCGCGTGGAGATGGTCAAGATCAACAGTGAGAAGCCGGAGCCTTCGCTCATCCGATACGCCGCGGACCAGATTCGTGCCGGCGAAGTCCTCGGAATGCCGACCGACACTTTCTACGGCCTGGCAGCCGATCCATTTAATCTCCGCGCCGTCGAACGCGTTTATGAGATCAAGTCGCGCTCCCGCCACAAGCCGCTATCACTCCTCATTTCGGATGTAGAACAGGCCGAGGACCTTGCAAAGCCGCTGCCGCAAGAATTTCACGCGCTGGCAAAAAAGTTTTGGCCTGGACCGCTGACCATCATCGTGAAAGCGGCGTCGCGTCTGCCCCTAAAAGTCACTGCCAATACCGGCAACGTCGCTTTGCGCGTGCCGAATGCCAGCATTCCGTTGGCGGTAGTTGAAGCTGCGCAGATTCCGATTACTGCCACCTCCGCTAACCTCAGCGGCGAAAACGAGTGCACTACTGCCGTCGCCGTGCGCGACCAGCTTGGTATGCGCATCCCGATTATCGTGGATGGCGGTGTTTCTCCGCGTGAAATCGCCTCTACTATCGTCGATCTAACCGATGAAGAGGCGCGCTGGAAAATCCTGCGCGAGGGCGCGATCTCGTCTCAGGAAATTTCAGAATTTTTCGCGAAGGGGTGATCGCGACGGCCCGCCGCAACTTGGGGTTCTGGCTATTCTGGATTGCAATCTGTGCCTTGGTGTGTCTCGTCGGCGCACTCGGTGCGATTGTTCCGTCCATCATTCACGATTCGCTCAAGCAGGAGTTGCACCCAGCCGATGCAATCATCGTATTTGGCGCCGCCCAATACGATGGCCGTCCCTCCCCTGTTTTTCGCGCGCGCCTCGACCATGCCAACGATCTTTTTCGGAAAGCCCTCGCGCCGGTCGTGATCACCACCGGCGGCGCTGCCGCCGATCCCAAATACAGCGAAGGTGGCGTCGGCCATGATTACCTCATGCGCAAGGGAGTTCCGGAATCCGCACTGATTGCCGAAACCCAGGCATCGGACACCGCGCAGTCGGCTGCGCGTGTCGCCGTTATCATGCGGGCCAATCGGATGAAAAGCTGTATTGCCGTCAGCGATGCGTATCACATGTTCCGCATCCGGAAACTGCTGGAGCACCAGAGCATAAATGTCCTGCTTGCGCCCCGGCCGGATTCGAAGCCAAAATCAGCGCTGCAGCGGGCGCTGGCGGTCATGCGAGAGAGTGCGAGTTATCTGCTGTGGCGAGTAGGTGCACGAAGCTAAGGCCGACCGTTCTGTGAAGAAACAAATATCTCGCGTACGGGAGACGAAAATGAAATCTAGGCTCATGGTGAACGCACTGTCGATTGTCCTCCTGTCGGCATTTTCGTTGATTCCTTCGTCGGCTTCCGGCGACGCTGGTGTGTTTACCGGAAACGGGCAGAATCTGCACCAGATCACGTCGGAAACGATTCAACTCGTCAGCATTGACGTCACCATTGTGTTGGGCCGCGGGCCCTCGCTATTCGACGGGACGGTGCCTGGCATGGACCGGGCAGAGTATGGATGCACGTTTGTTCTTAGAAACTTGTCGGACAAAGACGAGGAAATAAAAGTAGGCTTCCCAGTGGACTCGGAGTTCGCCAGAGGTAGTCAGCCCGACTCGCCAAATGAATCTCAGGACTGGGTTTTCGAGTATGCATTCATCGCACGAGATCAAAAAGCAACCTATCACGTCGAGTTCGTTAGGCGGAGAGCACAGGGTGGTCCAGGTGAGTTCGGATCAGTTTTTGTCTGGAATATGCACTTTTCTCCCAAAGAAACCCGGCGACTCACCGTTCAATATCGAATTCCAATGTCCATGGGCCTAGTTCCGACAGAGAAGGACGCGAATAGTGGATTCGGCTCCGGCGTTTTCGGAGAAGAATTTCTGCACATCGCCCAGCTTGAGATGGCTGGTTATATCACCTCGACTGGGGCCTCATGGGCGAAAAACGTCGAAACAGCGACATTCAAGCTGATCACGAAGCCATTCGAGAAGTACTTCGACCGCCGGGGAATAGGCGAAGAAGCAGATGAAGAGATGGATCGAGAAGGCGCTGAACGATTCAATTCATCATTCCCGGTACGTCATCCATGGTGGTTCCGGAAAATTGAGCCCCAAGGGTGGGAGCCGATCGAAGGAGGGGTGCAGTGGAAGTATGAGGATTACAAGCCGAAAGACTCGATTACAGTGCGCTACTACACGACCCCATTTCCCCAGCTACCCACCGAGGTGGACGCCCTGATGGATCGATTCCTAAAGCAGCTTGGCCAGAGTGAATCAGCCGTTGTCCAACTTGGCCGTCTCAAGCAAGTTTTGTTGGCGACCTACGGCAAGGAACCGGAGGATCAGTTGGTGAAGACGTTCGTTTCGCAGCAATTGTGGTACGAGTCACGCAGAGATTTTTCAATCGGATCTCTTACTGCTCGCCAAAAGACTGTGCTAGAGAAGTTCGATGAGAGAATTGCAGCAATTACGCAGAAATGAATTCTCGATTACCAACCCATCTTCTTCCGCAGCTCTGTCACGTGTGCCACGTGGTGCTTGCCATGCCAAGCATAAATGGCCAAATTCTTCTCCAGCGGAACTAAGCCCAACTCGGGATGGCGGAAGCTCTTCTTCCAGTCATCGGGGGTCAGCGAGCGCAGCAACCGCACCCAACGCGTGTGCAGTGACTCAAGCAGCGCCAGTGAAACGTCAATCGGAGTAGATTGCGTATCCGCGAGTCGGGCCCATCGGTCTTCGGCGTATGGCTTGATGGTTGGCTCATCTTCGGTAAGCGCCAGCTTGTAACGCATGTAGGCGTTCATATGGCTATCAGGTACATGGTGAACTACCTGCCGCACGGTCCATCCGCCTTCGCGATAAGGAGTATCGAGTTGCTGTGGAGACAAGTCCTTCACCGCTGCCCGCAGTGCAGCCGGTGCTTGCTCAATGTCATTGATCAGCGCCTTCCGCTGATATTCCGAAGGCAGTCCCTCGAAGTGAAATTTCCCAATCGGATAACGCGGATCGGTCATGTTGCCTCCCCTTTTTAGCGATCAGATGATTCGTGTTTAATGTCCGATCCACAATCTTGCTGATCTAGTAAGCCATCAAATCGAAACTTACCAGCATTATTGCAGGTTCAACGCGATGACCGCCGCCACCACGGTCGAGATGAAATTCACTCCGTTGTTTCCGAGGAGCCCTCGACGTTCGAGCGTTGCCCCCAGAAAACTATCCGCGATCATTCCCATCACTCCCGCTACAACACAAACCGGAAGAGCTCGCCATGCGAATAGGCCTGTCACAACTCCCACCAAGGCCACCGTAAGGCCGCTGGCAACACCAGCCAAAGTGCCGGCCAGAGTGATAGCGCCATTCGTCCCCGCGGCTACCTTGCCCCAGTTCGTTACCAGATGCGGATTGCCCCCGAATGCCTGACCTATTTCACTGGATACAGTGTCCGCAGCAGCCTCAGCCAGCGCCGCCGCCATAGCGAGCAACAGCCTTTGATCAGGCCAAGCGAAGGCGAATACCAGGGCATAAGTTGCAGCCGCAGCCAGGTTGGCCAAAACTTGCAAAGCGTCTCGGCCTGCTCTCGCTTCTGCAGTTCCTAATCTGATCTTATGGGCCCGGCCGAGCCTCGTGGAAATCCAAGTCAGCACAAAAACTGTGAGTAGGAGAAAGAAGCCGCCGGTTCCCGCACCCCACAGGAGGGCGAAGCAGACCGCACTTCCTGCGATCGCTCCTCCGGTTGTAACGCCTCGCACCGCCCGCCCTAAGCCCGCGAAAATGGCAGTCAAAGCCGCGAAAAACCAGAATTTCAGCGGCGAGCTCGATCCAAAAGACGTTAATAAATAAGCTAAACCTTGCATTATCAATAACAAACAGCCAGCACCGCTCCATTCGGTTGCTGACTAATGTCCGGAACCACGCCGGTAAACACCACATATAGCCCCGGCTCGAGCCGCATACTAGCTCTCCCGCTTCTCGACTGGATTACCCGCACATTTCTCATGCATCAAAATGCCGGACGTAGTCTAAACTGCTACGCGGTATACCGTTTGGAGAGACGCGGCTCTGGCGTCGCCCCGAACTCAGGAGAAACTATGGCGGCCTCCGTCTGGTCTGGATATCTTACCTTCGGCTTGATCTCAATGCCGGTGCGCCTGCATTCCGGGGCGCGCAGCTCGGGCATCTCGTTTAACCAGCT
>WNGE01005515.1_pt1 | contig 15261 bp, 14 predicted proteins | sample 5400651 | NCBI WGS metagenome assembly WNGE01 (sample SAMN13153370, study PRJNA577476) | soil metagenome | isolation source: 60 cm soil or saprolite under grassland replicate 2 | place: USA:California | collected 2016-06-15 | reverse complement strand
TCTACGCTCATAATTCTTATCTGCGTATTGTTTATTGTTCATGTGTATGAAACGGTATTTCTTGTGAGGGAAGCAGAGAGCGAAAAAATAAAAAAAGAGCAATTGGAGAGAGCAAAAGTTGAGGCTGAACTTGAAGCGCTGAAAAATCAGATTGATCCGCATTTTATTTTTAATTCTCTTAATACATTATCTCACCTGATTGAAAACAACCCTGTAAAAGCAAAGCAATTCAATGAAACACTGGCTGATGTTTACCGCTATATTTTACAAAGCAAATCAAGAGACCTTGTATTACTGCGCGAGGAAATAAATTTTTTGCGTGACTATTTTTCATTGCTGAAAATACGCTTTGAGGAGGCGGTGCAGATGAATGTATATGTTGATGAACAGTTGATGGAAGATTATTTAATACCGCCTATATCATTGCAGATACTGATTGAAAACGCCATTAAGCATAACGAGTTTTCTGATGCAACACCATTAGTTATTTCAGTAGAGTTAAGAAATGGTGAATTGATTGTGCGAAATGAAGTGAAAAGAAAAATACTGCGGAAAGCCTCTTCAAAAATTGGTTTGCAAAATTTGAGTGAGCGCTACAGACTTATCACGAATAAAGAAATTATTATTGAGCAGAATGATAAAGATTTTATGGTATGTTTACCAGTATTAAAAATTATAGTAACTTCGATTCTCGCATAAGGTGGAGGCTTTTTAAACCTGTTTATTTATGGACATTGTTATCGTAGGAGATGAAAAGCCTGCCGCAGAAAAATTGTTGAATGCATTGCAACAATGCGATACTTCTATTCGTGTAAATGCTGTATTAAATAACGTTGCTGAAGCAATTGCATGGTTTAAACAAAATACTCAACCGCATCTTGTCTTTATGGATATTGAATTAACTGACGGGCTTTCGTTTAAAATATTTGAATCATGCAATATTGAATGTCCTGTTATTTTTACAACAGCTTATGATGATTACTGGCAGGAAGCTTTTGAATACAACAGCATTGATTACTTACTGAAGCCTATTAAACAGGATAAACTCGAAGCAGCGTTGAAGAAATATGAAAAACTTAAACAACATTTTTCAGCGAATTTCAAACAACTGCTGCAATATAATCAGCAACCCGAAAACAAATACAAAAAAAGATATTTGGTAAAACGCGGCTCCGGTTTAATTGCCGTTAAAACAGAAGATATTGCCTATTGCTATGCTACGCATAAACTCGTTTGCATGGTTGACCACAATAATCAAAAATTCATTCTTGATAAATCATTATCAGATTTAGAAAAAGAATTAACGCCTGCACAATTTTTCCGCATCAACAGAAAATATCTCGCCAATATAAATGCTGTAAAGAAAATCAAGTTGTATGGCAAGGGAAAATTATTAATAGAGTTAGTACCAAATGTTGAGGAAGAGATAATCATCAGCAATGAAACAGTTGCTGCTTTTAAAGAATGGATAGGAAGTTGATATTTGCTTAATGAAAACGTTTGCAAACCACATACTCAATTTTCTTTTTCATCTTCAACTGCCTTTTCAGTTGCCTAAAAATGTACATGTAATGGATGTACATCAGGATCCAAACATACAAGCTGCCTGTATTGCATTTTATAAAAAATTTTATGATGATAATAATCCAAGACATTTAATGCTTGGCATCAATCCGGGACGTTTTGGCGGCGGAGTAACGGGCATTCCTTTTACTGACCCGATACGACTTGGAAAAGATTGCGGCATTAAAAATGATTTTGTAAAAAAGCAGGAATTATCTTCTGTTTTTATTTACGCAATGATTGAAGCTTACGGAGGAGTTGAAAAGTTTTACAGCCAATTTTATATCTCCGCAATAAGTCCTTTAGGTTTTATAAAAGATGGAAAGAACCTTAATTATTATGATGATAAAACGTTAAAACAACTTATTGAACCTTTTGTAGTTGATAGCATCAATAAGCAATTGTCATGGGGCTTATATCACGATGTTTGTTTTTGCATTGGTGAAGGAGAGAATCTAAAATACCTGCAGCAATTAAACGGTAAACATAAATGGTTTAAAGAAATAAAACCTGTATCGCATCCACGATTCATAATGCAGTATAAACTAAAGCAGAAAGAAACATACATTCAGCAATACCTCAATGCTCTTTCTTCCGTTTGCAGATAACTTCTGCCTAAAACAATACCTCAAATAAAAAATTTACCCTTCCTCTTGCATTTGCAAAATACATGCTGTATTTTATCCAAAACTTTTGCATATGAAAAAGACAACACCATTTATCAGCTTCGTGCTGTTTACAATTATCACCACCAGTTCATTTGCCCAATCACAGGAGCAAATGCAAAAATGGATGGAATATATGACCCCCGGCGCTATGCAGCAAATGCTTGCAAAAGCAGATGGCTCATGGAGTGAAGAATTAACCATGTGGGAAACTCCCGATGCACCACCGCAAAAGATGACTGCAAGCTGCGAGAATAAAATGATTCTCGGGGGCCGCTACCAGGAGTCTGTACATACTGGTAATTTTAACAATATGCCTTTTGAGGGACATGGCCTTGTTGCTTATGATAATACGAGAAAAGTCTTTCAAAGTACGTGGATCGACAATATGGGAACCGGCATAATAAATATGGAAGGAACTTATGATCCTGCAACAATGATGCTCACACTTACAGGCAAGGAAACAGACCCAACAGCCGGAAAAGAGACAGATGTAAAACAAACCTTAAAATTTATTGATGATAACAATCAGCTCCTGGAAATGTACAGAGTTCAGGATGGCAAAGAATTTAAAATGATGGAAATAAAACTTACCCGTAAAAGCTAATGCATAACATCCCTATAATAAAAAAATCCTGAAGTGCATTCTTCAGGATTTTTTTTGACTATTCAGCAACTTGAAATGTAATAGATTGTTTTGTTGCGGCCGCAATTTTTTTTCCATTTTGTTCTGCAGGAATCCATTTACCGCTATTTGCAATTACTCTTATGGCTTTTTCAGCAGCACCGTATCCCGGGTCGTTGTAATTTTTTTCGAAGTAGTTTTCCGAAGCGACCTCGCCACATTCTTTGTATATATTTCTATCACGCCATTCTTTCCTTTATCGCCGTATTTTTTAATCGCATCATCACCTTTCAAAACTCTTATCGAATAGATTTTATCTGGCTCCAAATTCAGTAATTCAGATTCTACTTCAGATGCTTTCACAATTTTTCTGTCAATAACGTATAAAACAGAGTCATTAATACCTGCTTGAAATACTGTAGCAGTTGTACTTTCAAAATTGTTGCTACCCGGCTGAACTGAATTTGTTTCATTATTGTTTTTTATAAGCACAGGATCGTCTGCTTTTTGCAATTTGAATGCAGATAATAAAACGATGCATGCGACTAGCGGCGTTGCAATTATGCGTCTCACATAACTAAAACGCGGTTCTGTTGAAGTGATTAACATAAGTAACCTCCGTTTTACAGGTGAATAAAAAAATAAATGAGCGGGTGAAAAAATTAACTTACCATATTGTGCATGCAGCAACATAGAAGCAAAAGCGCCAGCATCTTTATCTGCAACCGCTTTTTCATCTGCAATAAATTCATGAATAAGATAAAGCTCTCGTTGTATTAGCCAATAAAATGGGTTCATCCAAAAAATGCAGAGAACTATTTGCATAAACAATTTATCCCACGTATGCATTTTGTTTTATGTGTGTGATCTCATGCTGCAATATTTGCTTGCCCGTTGGTTCATCAAGAGAAATATCGTTTCTCCAGAAAATATTTTTAAGAAAAGAGAAGGGTGCTTGTTGCAAATCGGTATTGATGAAATCAAATTCTTCTGTTTTGGTCACTGGATAAATCCTTTTAAACTTATACAGCTTGATTATTTTAATTACAAGCGCCACTAGCATATATACAGTAGCAACAAACAAAACAACCATTAATACTTCCTGCCAATTGAGTAAAGAGTGCCGCTTAATTGTTTCATTTTGAATTTCTCCCACGTAAATAATTTGATAAAGACGGATGGCCGCATCATTGTTACTTTTGAAGCTGAGCAACTGCAAATTCAACAGTGGTAATACAATGCTAACAATAACTGCCAGCAAAAGATAAAAACGATTGTAATAATGAAACCGCTTATTACGCAATGCCACCCAATAATATGCAAGCAATAGTGCAGAGCAAAGCATAGGTTTGAGTATGTATATGGCAAATGTTTGAAGCATGTTATTTCTTCTTAAGTTGTTTCAATAAAAGTTCGAGATCTTCAACGCTTAACTTATTTTCCTCAACCAGAAATGAAACGGCTTTTGTAAACGACCCGCCAAAATAACCTTTCACTACGGTATTCAAGGTGCTTTTCGAATAAGCCTCTTTGCTTATCAACGGCTCGTATTGGTTCATTCTTCCAAAGGTTTGAGCGCCTACAAATTTTTTGTCAATCAAAATTTTTAAAATGGTGGCAACTGTGTTGGAGTGCGGTTTCGGATTAGGCATTGCATCTATGATATCTTTTAAAAAACCCTTTCCAATTTTCCAAAGTGCCTGCATTATCTGTTCTTCTGCTTTGGTTAATGTTTTCATTATAACTAAATTTCTAGTTGAAGTTATAACTAATATTTTAGTTAAACAACTATTTTTTTAGTCACCCTGAATTTTTATTTCATATTTAACAGGAATGGGCATCAACCTGAGAGTAAGTGAAATAAATTTTATGATGCAAGGAGAATAAAAAAAGCCTGGCATAAACCAGGCATTATCAATTATATTTTGTTGCTTGTATTTTTGTTGAAAAAAGCACGACAGATAAATGTAATCCGCCTGAGGTGGAACCGGCGATGCTATGAAATGCCGCTGCTGGTAACATATAAAACATAAATGACATTCACGAGACCAACAACACTACAAGGGATAAACCATTACGTTGCCCACGCTTTATCACCTTTTTTATAAGGTATGCAGCCTTCATATCTTCCGGGAACAGCCACATAACGCAAGGCCTTGGTAGCACCTGGCTCAGACGTAAAGTATCCCCACAGCGTTAACTGCTTCATTAAAATAAAATAATGATTGGAATCATCTTCTTTTTTATTTTTCTGGAAGTCTTTAGCTTCCTTATCAAGATCTACCAGAAGGTCATGACGCTGTTGCGGTGTGCTTTCCATAAATGATTTGCCATTTTTCTTTTTGGAAATCTCATCCAGTTTTTGCATGCCTTCAAGAAAAGTATCCTGATCTTTTTTCTCATAACAGTCATTTACGATCACTGTCATGAACTGACCCACTTTCGCATCCTTAGCGCCGGGTGTGGAAGTGCGGGGCAATATAGTTTCGGCAACTTCATCCAGATAGGCAACATCTTCGGGTGTAAACTTAAGGCTGGTGCCATACTTTGTTTCAGGTTTACAACCCTTCAGGAAAGCCTCAGCTCCAACAACCGTACCGCCTAATAAAAGCGCTACACGGGATAAGGCATCTCTTCTGTTCATAATAAACAATGGTTTATAGTTAATAAGAATTATTTGCTAAGTTAATCTCTGATCTCTGATGTTAGACGTCTGGTTTGATTTTTATTTTTAAATCAGACATCAGCGGTTTCTGCATCACACATCTAAATTTTTATGTACCCAACATTTGTTTTTTAATTTGGCTTCCGTTGCGTCGCACTCTTTTACGTTCTGTTCTCTATTCAACAATTAGAATCATCAATTGGCATTTTCGCATTTTCACATTTTCAAATTATAAATTCTGTTTCTTCATGTCCTCTATTGCATGATTTGCTGCTCTTGCTGTTAACGTCATATACAAAATAGATGGACTTTGATTACCCGTGCTCGTCATGCAAGCGCCATCAGTTACAAATACATTTTTGCAGGCATGCAACTGGTTCCATTTATTAAGCATTGATGTTTTAGCATCATTGCCCATTCTGCACCCGCCCATTTCGTGAATATCCAGTCCCGGCGCCTGTTTGGTATCAATTTGATTAATATTTGTAACACCTGCCTTTTCAAGCATCTCCGCACTTTGTGTTAAAAAATCTTTCAGCATCTTTTCATCGTTATCATCATAGCCAACCGAGGTGATCAATAAAGGAATGCCCCATTGATCTTTTTGGTCTGCGCTTAATCTTACATGATTTGTTTCTTTAGGAATGGTTTCACCCTGCATATACATGTATACATGCCAGTCACCCGGTTCAGTCATTGCGTCTTTATATGCTGCACCAACTTGCTCGGTCAAATGGTTTGCTGCACCGCGGGTACGATAAGCACCCATGAATGTAGTGAAGCCGCCGGCATAATCTGTATTCTGTTTATGCAAATTTCTGTAGTTGGCAAGTATAGGCTCTGTTGGATTGCGGCCATAATAATATTTGTCTTCAAAACCATTTATTGTCCCGTTTACAGAAGCACGATAATTATGAAAGCAAACATATTTTCCCAATACTCCGTTATCATTACTTAAGCCATCAGGAAAACGATTTGATTTTGAATTAAGCAAAACAAGATTACTGTTCAATGCTGATGCATTCACAAAAATTATTCTTGCAAAATATTCTGTTGCCTGTTTTGTATTTGCATCAATAATTCTTACACCAACTGCCTTGCCTTTTTTTTCATCATAAATTATTGAGTGCACAACAGAGAAAGGTCTTACAGTAAGATTTCCTGTTTTTTCAGCCCATGGCAATGTTGATGACACCGAGCAGAAATAACCGCCAAATGGACAACCACGCATACAAAGATTTCTCGCCTGGCACTTTCCCCTGCCCTGCTGCAAATGAATTTCTTTCGGCTGTGTTAGATGCGCCCAACGTGCATGCACCAAAAAACGATCTTTATAATTTTCGCTTATTTTTTTCTGAACATGATCTTCCACACAATTAAAATCAAACGGAGGAAGATATTCTCCGTCAGGCATCGCTTCAATGCCATCTTTATTACCACAAACCCCAATAAATTTTTCTACATGAGAATACCAGGGAGAAACATCTTCATAACGAATCGGCCAGTCAAAACCATAACCAAAACGCTGCGGCCCTGTAAACTCAAAATCGCTCCAGCGCTGGCAGGCACGACCCCATGTAAGGGACTTACCGCCTACCTGGTAACCGCGTATCCAGTCAAAAGGTTTTTCCTGCACATAAGGATGATCTTTATCTTTTATAAAAAAATGAGCAGTGCTTTCATCAAAACCCGCAGCCTTGCTTATTAAGGGATTTTCTTTTAGAAAAGCTCTTGTCATATCACCTCTGTGCGGAAATTCCCACGGAGCCAGATTAGCTGTTGGATAATCTTTATTATGTACAATATTTCTTCCTCTTTCCAACACTAATGTTTTTAAACCATGTTCGCATAATTCTTTCGCAGCCCAGCCACCACTGATGCCCGAACCAATAACAATAGCATCGAATGTATTCTTCGAAGCACCTCTTGAATTGATATTTAATGTATCACCTGGCATGTACCTTCCTAAATCCTCCCTAAAGGGAGGACTTTTGAGTTTGTTTATTTTTTAAGTTCTTCAATTTTATTTAATAACGTTTTAGTTTTAAACCCTCCCCTTCAGGGGAGGTTTGGCGGAGTCTTAAACATTCCCTTTCTTCAACTCTTCCACTGCATGATTCGCTGCTCGTGCAGTGATTGCCATAAAAGTGATTGAAGGATTTTGTGTACTTGTAGATACCATGCATGCTCCATCCGTAACAAAAACATTCGGGCAATTATGAAGCTGGTTCCATTTATTTAGTAAAGATGTTTTTGGATCTTTACCCATCCTCACACCACCCACTTCGTGAATATCTAAACCCGGTGCTTGTTTGCTATCATGCGGCTGAATGTTTTTGCATCCTGCTTTATCAAGCATTTCAGCGCCCTGCGTTAAAAAATCTTTTAGCGATTTTTCATCGTTATCGTCGTAAGCAACAGAAGTTACAAGCAACGGAATGCCCCACTCATCTTTTTGGTCTTTGCTTAAACGAACATGATTGGCCTCTTTCGGTATCGTTTCACCCTGCATCATCATAGATACATACCAGCCACCCGGTTCTGACAAAGCATCTTTATATTCTCCACCTAATTCCTGCCTATTATACTTCTTCCCTTTTCCCGCATATTGTCCAACTGATTCTTGTGCATTATAATTCCCTCTTCCTCTCGCTGCACTATAAAACACCATGTAACCGCGTAAAAAATCTGTTTCCTGTGTATGTACATTTCTAAAGTTAGGCATCATGGGCTGTGTCGGTCTGCGACCGTAATGATATTTACCTTCGGGACCATCATAAGAAGCCGATAAAGTGCCGCGATAATTATGAAAAGCAACATACTTTCCCAGTAAGCCATTATCATTTCCTAACCCGTTTGGAAAACGATTGGACGTTGAGTTTAATAAAATAAGATTTGTATTAAGACATGCTGCATTTACAAAAATTATTTTGGCAAAATAATCAGTTGATTGTTTTGTATGTGCATCAATTACTCTTACACCAACTGCCTTATTTTTTTTATCATCATAAATAATGGAGTGTACAACAGAAAAAGGTTTTAAAGTAAGATTACCAGTTTTTTCTGCCCATGGTAATGTTGTAGAATTAGAATTATAATAGCCGCCAAACGGACAACCGCGATAACACATGCTGCGTGCCTGGCATTGGCCACGTCCCTGTTTAATATGGACAGAAGTTGGCTTTGTTAAATGAGCGCAACGACCTTGTACTATATACCGGTCCTTATATGCTGCCATTATTTTTTGCTGCATATCTTTTTCAACACAGGTCATTTCCCATGCGGGAAGAAATTCGCCATCGGGTAAAGTTTCTACTCCATCTTTGTTACCGCTGATACCGGCAAACAATTCCACATAAGAATACCAGGGAGCAAGGTCTCCATAACGAATAGGCCAATCCACTGCAAAACCATCACGGGCAGGACCTTCAAAATCATACTTGCTCCAGCGTTGAGTTTGTCTCGCCCAGATAATTGATTTACCGCCAACCTGGTAACCTCTAATCCAATCGAAAGGTTTCTCCTGTATGTAAGGATGCTCTTTATCCTTTACAAAAAAATGAGCTGTTGCCTCATCAAATGCGTAACATCTGCCCACAATCGGATTTTCTTTAGTAACAGAAAGAGGCATTTGCTGGCGGTGAGGAAACTCCCATGGAGCCTTTGTTGCTGTTGGATAATCTTTTAAATGCACTACGTTGCGACCACGCTCCAACACTAATGTTTTTAAACCATGTTCACACAATTCTTTTGCAGTCCAGCCGCCACTGATGCCCGAGCCAATAACAATGGCATCGTAAGTGTTTTGCTGAAGTCCTTTGTTATTTATTTTTAAAGTATCGCCCGGCATAAGACCCTCCTAAATCCTCTCTAAAGGGAGGACTTTTAAGCTCGTTATTTTTTAATCCTTCACTTTATTTAGCATCGTTTTTAAAGCCTCCCCTTTAGGGGAGGTTGGTGGGGCTTTAAAGATTCATCTTCTTCAACTCATCCACAGCATAATTTGCTGCACGTGCTGTAAATGCCATGTAACCCAGTGAAGGATTATGACAAGCTGCAGAAGTCATGAACGCACCATCGGTTACAAACACATTCGGGGCATCCCAAATTTGATTCCATTTGTTAAGCACAGAAGTTTTTGGATCATTACCCATTCTTGCAGAACCCATTTCATGAATGCCTCTTCCTAAAGTACCATCACCATCGCCGCCACCAACATTTTTTACACCGGCAGCTTCGAGCATTTCAATTGCATCTGCCAGCATATCCTTGCGCATTTTCTTTTCATTCTCTTTATATTCCACATCAAAAGCAAGCACATTCAATCCCCATTTATCTTTCTTGTTTTTATCAAGCGTTATTTTGTTTTCATGATAGGGAAGTGTTTCACCAAATCCACCCATACCCATACTCCATTGGCCCGGTTCCGTAAGTGCATCTTTGTATGCCCCTCCAATAGAAAGTTCAGGAATGTCGTGGCTCCATCCTTCACGGCTTGCACCTCCCTGGTAACCAAATCCACGCAGGTAGTCTCTTTTATCACCAAAGAGATTTCTGTATCGCGGAATATAAATACCATTTGCGCGGCGACCGAAATAATATTTGTCTTCGTAACCTTCAACAGTACCACCAGCGCCTACACCCAAATGGTGATCCATAATATTATGACCCAGTTCGCCACCGCTGCTGCCCAAACCATCCGGCCAAACATCAGTAGCAGAATTCATTAAAATCCATGCACTGTTTAAAGCGGAGGCATTAAGAAAAATTATTTTCGCTTTGTATTGATAAGTCTTATTTGTTTCAGCATCCAGCACTTCTACACCCGTTGCTCTTTTCTTGTCTTTATCGTATAAAATTTTTGTAACGATACTCCATGGACGCAGGGTAAGATTACCAGTTTTTTGCGCAGCCGGAAGTGTGGATGATTGCGTGCTGAAATAACCGCCAAAGGGACAGCCCACCCAGCATTTATTTCTGAACTGGCATTGTTGTCTGTCGGGTATCGGCGCTGTAACATGTGCAGTACGGCCAATGATCATTGCACGCTTGCCTTTATAATGTTCTTTTATACGGGCAGCCACATCTTTCTCCACACAATTCATTTCCATGGGAGGAAGAAACTGCCCATCAGGTAATTGAGGCAAACCTTCTTTAGAACCGCTAACGCCTGCAAACCTTTCCACATAATCATACCATGGTGCAATATCTTTATAACGAACCGGCCAGTCAATGGCGATGCCCTCTTTTGCGTTGGCTTCAAAATCCAAATCGCTTAAACGATAGCTTTGGCGACCCCACATTAATGAACGTCCGCCTACATGATAACCACGAAACCAGTCGAAGCGTTTTATTTCGGTATAAGGGCTCTCTTTATCGCTTACCCACCAGTCAAGATTAGTTTCATTGAGCGGATAATCTCTTTTCAGAACAGGATAATCTTTTATCATCTGTTGCGTACGCCTGCCGTGGTGCGGAAAATCCCATGCTTCTTTATTGGCGCTGGGATAATCTTTAATATGCTCAATATTTTTGCCACGTTCGAGCATGATTGTTTTTAACCCTTTTTCGCAAAGCTCTTTTGCAGCCCAGCCTCCGCTGATGCCTGAGCCAATTACAATTGCATCATAAACATTGTCTGCCATGATCGTTATTTTATGCCCCATTCCTAAAGGGGGGCGTTTATAATTGTTTATTTTTTACAAATCTTCAAAAACACTTTTATGTACTCAGCTTATTGCTACTTAAGCTTCCGTTGTTTCACTCACTTTTACTTTCGGTTCATTAATGGTAAATGTCAATCTTAAGGGATTATGATTGCTCCGCAAGGAATAAAATGTACAAGAGTCCCGTACGTACGGGAACGAATGATGCCACTAAAAACAAAAGTCCGGCTCAAAAAAATAAATTCCTTCAAAGTACAATTCAAAATTATCAGCCTTCTTTCAAGTCTCCCTTTAGGGAGATTCAGAGGGCTACAAATTCATCTTCTTCAGTTCACTCACTGCATAATCTGCTGCACGTGCAGTAAACGCCATATAAGTAAGCGATGGATTTGGGCAGGCCGATGAGGTCATAAAAGACCCATCAGTTACAAATACATTTGGTGCATCCCAAATCTGGTTCCATTTATTGAGCACAGATGCTTTAGGATCATGACCCATGCGTGCTGAACCCATTTCATGAATGCCGCGTCCCAAAGTTCCATCGCCATTACGGGGTTTTACATCTTTTACGCCTGCAACTTCAAGCATTTCTACTGCATCCGCCACCATATCTTTACGCATTTTTATTTCATTCTCTTTATACTCTATGTCCATACCCAGAATATTTAAACCCCACTTATCTGTTTTGGTTTTATCTAAGCTCACTTTATTTTCATGATAAGGCAATGTTTCGCCAAAACCGCCAATACCCATTGTCCATTCTCCCGGTTCAGTAAGCGCATCTTTAAAATTTGCGCCAATTGCTAACTCTGGTATCTCCCGGCTCCATTCCTCCCTGCTGGCACGTCCCTGGTAACCAAAGCCACGGAGATAATCTCTTTTATCACCAAAGAAATTTCTGTAACGCGGAATATAAATGCCGTTTGCACGACGACCGAAGTAATATTTGTCCTCATAACCTTCAACGGTACCACCGGCACCCGCACCCAAATGATGATCCATTATATTATGACCCAGTTCGCCACTACTGCTGCCTAATCCATCAGGCCAAACATCAGTAGCAGAGTTCATCAATATCCACGCGCTGTTTAAAGTAGATGCATTAAGGAAAATTATTTTCGCTTTGTATTGATAAGTTTTATTGGTTTCTGCATCGAGCACTTCAACACCTGTTGCTCTCTTCTTGTCTTTGTCGTATAAAATTTTTGTAACGATACTCCAGGGACGAAGTGTAAGATTGGCGGTTTTTTGAGCAGCAGGCAGTGTAGATGATTGCGTACTAAAATAAGCACCGAAGGGGCAACCTAACCAGCACTTATTTCTAAACTGGCATGCGCTTCTTCCCTCAAGCGGTGTTGTAATATTGGCAACACGGCCAATAATCATAGTCCGTTTTCCTTTGTAATGTTCTTTAATACGGGCAGCAACATCTTTTTCCACACAGTTCATTTCCATAGGTGGCAGATATTGTCCATCGGGCAACTGAGGTAATCCTTCTTTAGAACCACTGATGCCTGCAAATCTCTCAACATAATCATACCAGGGTGCAATATCCTTATAGCGTATTGGCCAGTCAATGGCAATACTCTCTTTAGCATTGGCTTCAAAATCAAAATCACTCATACGATAACTTTGGCGGCCCCACATGAGTGAACGTCCACCAACATGGTATCCGCGAAACCAGTCAAAGCGTTTTATCTCAGTGTAAGGAGATTCTTTTTCATTTACCCAGTAGTCGAGATTGGTTTCATTCAGTGGATAATCGCGTTTTAAAACGGGGTAATCTTTTATCATTTGCTGTGTGCGCCTGCCGCGATGCGGGTAATCCCATGCTTCTTTGTTTGCGTTCACATAATCTTTTATATGCTCAATGTCTCTACCACGTTCAAGCATAATTGTTTTTAATCCTTTTTCACAAAGTTCTTTTGCGGCCCATCCGCCACTAATGCCTGAGCCGATGACAATTGCATCATAAACATTATCAGCCATGATTAATTATTTTAAAAATTATGCCCTACCCTAAAGAGGAAATTTTATGATTGTTTAATTTTTTTTACATCGATTCGTACAAGTCCAAAAAACTATTTTTTTGCACTTAGCAATATTGCTACTATTAAGCTTTAGTTGTGTTACTCACTTTTACGTTCCGATCTATAGGCAGCAGAGGAGAGTGGAATATAGGAGAGCAACTATATTTTGAAATAATTATTTTTTAAAATTATACATCACAGATCATAACCGCTTTTTTCAATGAGGCAACTTTATCTGCTGCTGCCGGAATAAATTCCTGGGCAACGTATCCTTTATAACCTGTTTCCACAATAGCTTTCATTACAGCCGGATAGTATAGTTCCTGTGTTTCATCAATTTCATGTCTGCCGGGTATACCACCTGTATGATAATGGCCAAAGTATTGAACATTTTCCCTGATAGTTCTTATTACATCTCCTTCATCAATTTGCATGTGATAAATATCATAGAGCAATTTAAAATTAGGTGAGTTGATGCGTTTGCATAATTCCACACCCCATGGAGTTTTATCACACATATAATCTTTATGATCCACTTTGCTGTTCAATAATTCCATATGTATAGTAATACCATTTTTCTCGGCAAGCGGTAATACTTTTTGCAAACCTTCCACACAGTTTTTCCATCCTGTTTCATCATCCATACCTTTACGACTGCCGCTGAAACAAATAACATCTTTATAGCCTGCCTTTACCATTAATGGAATTACTTCTGAGTAATCTTTTATTAATTGTTCATGAAAGTCCTTTGTATTCCATCCATCTGTAAGGCTTACATTGCCCCCATGATAACACATAGAACTGTATCCATTGGCAAACCGAGTGATTGATGTTACCTTTCAATTTTAATTTTTTAGTTTTTTTAAATTCAAAAGAAGATAAAACAGGTGCTGCGGCTAAAGCCATTGAACCTGCTACTAAATTTTTAATTGCTGTACGTCTGTTAGTGTTTTTCATAATTTTATTAATGAATTAATTCTTAGCAAATTAAACAGTTGCATGCTGTGCTTTTAGTTGGCGATAAGTTTTTCTTCGCGCTATGTAAATAATAATAAATATAATCATTACCGTTGCGGGCATAATAGCGACTTTCATAAATGTATCGGAACCCGCAACTGCATCTGCCTGCGCTGCACCAGATCCATTAGCTATTGCTGCTGCTTTAAAATCGTCATACCATTTACCCATAATAGGTATTATTAATGAAGTTGAAAACATACCTGCTCCACCCATTAATGACAAACCCAATGCACCTGTATCAGGAATATATTCAGATACAAAACCAAGCATAGTAGGCCAGAAGAAACAAATACCTGCTGCAAAAACAAAAGCTGCTGCAAATGCTGCGTAACCACTTACCTGACTGAGAAGCAGTAATCCTATACATGCCAGAAACGCGGATAAAATGAGCATTCCATTTGGATTTAGCCTGTGTACAAATGGTCCTGCAAAGGAACGGCCTATTGCCATTAACCCATTTATAAATACAAGCACAAGTACGCCTGATACACCTGCACCCTGCAATAAAGCTCCTAACCACTGATTGGTTCCTAATTCTGTGGCGGCGGTCAAAAACATACAAGCAATTTGTAACTCTTTCAGTTTGCGGAAACTGAAGCTTCAAAAAAAGATAGCCATAAATAGCAGCCGGAATAAATAATACAGCTATTAAGTAGCGCCAGTCCAGTTGCAATCGTTCTATCATTAAATAAGATATAAGACCGCCAATAACAATACCACCCGGAAACCAAACATGGAAGCGGTTTAACATAGTAGTTTTATTATCAGGATATAATGTTACAGTAAGCGGATTGCATGCTGCCTCCACCATGCCATTACCAATACCGATACAAAGTGTGCCAATAAACAACATGGTAGCATCTTTAGCAACAAGATAAACAACAACACCTGCAATATGCCCTATGAATGCAAGCACAAGTAACCTCTTCATACCTATAACATCACATAGCGGACCACCAAAAATCATGGCCAATGTAAATCCATAAAAAGCGGGGCTGAATATCCATCCTAATTGTTCATTTGTTAA
>WNGE01005296.1_pt1 | contig 15261 bp, 11 predicted proteins | sample 5400651 | NCBI WGS metagenome assembly WNGE01 (sample SAMN13153370, study PRJNA577476) | soil metagenome | isolation source: 60 cm soil or saprolite under grassland replicate 2 | place: USA:California | collected 2016-06-15 | reverse complement strand
GTCCGACCGCCAGACTCCGTCGAACACCTCCAGCACCCGGCGGCCCTCCCTCGCGACGCCCAGATCGGTGGACGCGGCCAGCGGAACGGCCAGCTGCCGGGGTCCGCTCTGGTCCATGCTCAGCACCCAGCCGGCGACCGCGTCCATGCCCAACCCGGCGGCGGCGGCGATCCAGAACAGCGCCGCCAGCAGATCCTCGGCGGCGGCGACCCAGAACCCCATCTCGCCGGAGTGCCGGGTCCAGTCGGTGGCGTTGGCGATCGACCGGGCGGCCCGCCGGGCCGCGGCCAGCGTGCCGGCGTCCCGCAGCGGCGACCACGACGCCGAGGGCTCCCAGGTGACGTCGACCGGGTCGAAGACCTGCACGCTGCCCAGTTGGCGGCGGCGGGCGATGGTCGCGGCCATCAGGTCGCTCTTCACGCTCAGCGCGACCACCGGTCCGGCCCATTCCAGAATCGCCGGTACGGCCAGCGCGGAGGTCTTCCCGCACTGCGACGGGCCGACCACCACCACCGACCCCCGCTGCCCCCGCCGGCCCGCCACCCGCCTGCGCAGCATCCGCGGCACCGCCGCGTCCAGCGGCTGACGGCCGTCCTCGGTGGCCACCAGCCGGCGCCCGACCCGGCCCAGCACGAGCCGCCCCGGCACCGTCGTCGCCGCGGCTGCACCCCGACCCGGCGGCGGCCGAGCCACACCACCGCCGGGACCGCGGTCACAACGACCGCCGCCGCGACGGGCAGCGTCGCCGCCCAGTAACCGACCGGCCCGGGCAGCCGGGCCGCGACCGCCGGCGGCCAGGCCGAGCGCGGATCGCCGCCGCGCGCCGGTAGCCGCCCGAGCGCGGCGAGCGCGTCGGCGAAGCCGGCGCCGGCGCTCCGGTGCGCGCCGAACACCAGCGCGGCCAACTCCGCTCCAGCCCAGACCACTCCTGCCGCGCCCGCGCCCAGCGCCAGAGCCGCGATCAGCGCTGCCTCGACGCCCGCACCGGGCTGGTCCGCGCTCACCGCAGCCCCCAGGGCCTGCCGCCTGGCGGGCACTGGCGCGGGCTTGCGTGCTGGTCGCGCAGAGGTGTAGTTGCTGCCGCGTTGCCGCTCACCGGACTCGTGCTCTCGTGACTGTCATGCCGACAGGCTCCGGCGACACCTCACCCGTGGCCTCACCGGCAACCTCAGCGCCGGACGCCTCACCGGCGCTACCTCACCGCTGACCTCACCGGCGCAGTGCTGCGAGGCATCCGCCGCGGCGTCCGGCTCGCCGCGCTCGCCGCCGTCCAACGCCCAGCAGGTCGAGGCGGCGTCGCGCCCGCTGATGGGGGCGGTACCAGGCGGCGAACGTGGCGGGCTTGCCGGTCAGCGCCGGGCCGGCTGGCGTTACCCCGGTAGGCGGTGTGGCCGCCGCGGCCGCGGGACTGTTCGACCTGGCCACCGGGCCGCAGGCGGCGGCGCGGGATCGTGGTGAGTGCTCCGCTGGTTATGCCGGAGCCGACGGCGTCCCACGGTTCATCGCGTCGGCGAGTGCTGCTGGCTGGCGCCGATGACAAGGACGGCCCGCCGCCGCCGAGGCGGGCTGGTTAGACGGATCAGGGTGCTCACGTGCTGCAGGTCGCCAGCGGCAGGCAGGGTCTCCGCCCCGGTAGGGCGACACCAGTTGGCTGCGGCCCGGCGGTTCGAGGGCGGCTGGCGGAGCTGACCGAGGGAGCCGGGCCCGAGGGCCTGCCGGTCGTCGCCGCGCGGCGCTGCCGGGGCCGGCCCGCCGAGGTGGCGGGCCGGCCCATTGCGGCTTACCGGTTGGCTGGCCCGCGGTGGGCCGGCCGGGTCGCGGCGCGTGCGGCGTCGGCGTGCGCCCACTGGGCGAGCTCGACGACGACTGGTAGCAGGGAACGGCCGCGGGCGGTAAGCGCGTAGACGGTGGTCTTGTGCCCGTCGTCGTCGACGACGCGCTTGACGACCAGCCGGTTGCGTCTCATCCGGCACAGGGTTTGGGTGAGGACCTTGTTCGACGCGCCGCCGACTGCGTTGGCCAGACCGGCCAGCCGACGGCGGCGGGTGGCGAGCGCGATGAGTACCGCGGGTGCCCACTTGCCCTCGAGTAGCTGCACGGTGGTGTGCGCGTGTGCGCCGTTCACCACCTCCGGCGTGGGTCGGAACTGCCCGACCGGCGGGCCCGACCGCATGGGAACTCCACTCCTTCCTGACGCGGGCCGCCGGGTGGCGGTCCGCTTTGGTCCTGAATGGACGTTGGATGCGCGGCCGGTCGTCTCCGGTTCCGTGCGTTCGGGTGAATGGCCGCCACCGCCGATGGAGCCGCGTCGAGAGCCGCCGTCGATCACACTGCTAATCATCACAGGTATTTGCGATATGCGCAAGCATGTGCGAGACTCGGCAGATGGCTGCTGACCTGTGCGACCACGTCGCCGCGCTGCTGCACCCTCTTCCGCGCCCCCCACGCAGGCGCGACGACGCCTACGAGGAGGCCCGGCACCAGGTCGAGCAGGAGCGGGAGGAGACCGCCGAGCAGCTCCGGACGGCCTGGGAGGAGGCCGGGGCTGACCCGGTGCTGTCCACCCTGGCCGGGCTGCGCCGGCAGCAGGTGGAGACGGAGGCGACCATCAGGGCGTTGCTGGCCTACGCCCGCGAGTACGCCCACCCCCGCCCCTACACGCTGGTCGACCTCGCCGACGCCGCCGGCATGTCGTTCTCCGGTGTCCGCACCGCCTACCACGACGACGAGGTCGCCGAGGTCGCCGCCCGCACCGGCGTGCGCCCGCCGCGCCGCCGTCGCGGGCCCGACACCGGCCGGCTGGGGTCGGGCAAGGGCCACCGCTGAGCCCGGCACCCGCCCAACAGGTGCCGGGCCGCTCAGAGCCCGAGGTCGAGCTCCGCTTGGACGGGAAGGGCGAGCTCGGGCGGTGCTGGCAGCCCTGCTCCGGTGGTGAGGCCGGCGGCTGGTGTGCGAAGGGCGTGGTGGGCGAGCCGGTCGGGGTAGCGGGCGGTGAGGGCGGCGGCCCGGTTGGGGTGGGGCTGGATGTCGTGGCCGGCGAACCGGCGCAGGGCCTCCCGGGAGGCGGTGTTGAGCAGCTGCCGGCGGTGTACGGCGTCGGGGTTGGCCGGCTGGTCCCGCCAGGTGCTGCGGTCCAGATCGGGGTCGCTGGGTCCGCCGGCGGTCAGCAGCGCGAGGGTGCTGAGGTCGCCGCGGGCGAGGGGAACGCGCTGACCCGGGCCGGTGGTGCTGGTGTGGCGTTCGATCAGTTCGCGGTGGGTCCGTTCGTCGGCGGTGCCGTGTAGCCAGCCGATGCGGTCGCAGACGGCTTTGAGGGCGGGGTCGGTGAGGTCGGCGATGGTGGTCGGCTCGGGGCATTCGGTGAGCGTGGCCTGGATCTGCCGGAGGTCGGCGCCTGCCGGTCCGTGACCGGCGAGCCGGTGTGCGGCGGCCGGGTGGGTGAGGTCGAGCAGGCCGAGGGCGAGCAGCCGGTTGCTCGGCGTGTCGGCGGCGGCGGGCAGCCAGCTCCGTCCTGTGTGGACGGCGTGGAGGACGGCGTCGAGGTGTTCGACGGCGGCCCGGATGCCGTGCCAGCCGATGAGGTCATCGTGCAGCGGCCTGAGGCGGGTGATCGGGCCGGCCGAGCGGGCCGGGTGGGTGAGCATGATGTGGGCCGGGACGCGGTGGGTGAGCCCGTTGGCCAGGATCCACAGCCGAGGTAGGTCCGGGTCGGAGCAGGCTGCGGCGCGGTCGAGGTGGGCGCGGGCGAGGTAGATCTCGGCGGCCAGTTGCAGGTTGGCGCCGGCGAGGGCGTTGAGGGTGGGTTCGCCGGGCAGGCCGCGGATGCCGCGGTGGGAGGTCTTGGCGATCATCTCGCCGACGCCGCGGGCGAGGCGGGTCAACTCGGCCGGGTCGAGCTGGTGGCGGCGGGCGGTCTCGGTGATGCCGGCGGCCTGGACGTGGGCGGGGCGGGCATAGGCGCGGCCGGCGAGGTCGGCCAGCGCGGCCGCGATCGTTGCCGGTGCGATGGCCGGCGGTGCTGGTGGGGCGGGCAGGGTGCGGAGGTCGTCCAGGATGCCGGCGAGCGGGTCCGGCCCGCCGTTGCGTGTGTCGAGGGTGAGCGCGGGGTCGGGCCACATGCTGACGTGCCGGGGTGGGATTCCGAGGGTGCGGTCGTGCCGGTCGTGGGCGGTGACCGGGTGGCTGGCCCAGGGGGTGGTGGCGGGTTCGATGTCGGCGGGTGTGGCGCCGACCCCGGTGGAGTCGGTGTACGGGGTGAAGTAGTTCCAGTCGCGGCGGCCCAGCGCCTTGGTGGCCCGGTCACGGCTGAGGTCGGGGTCTCGTCTCCACCACCAGGTCACGGCGATGATCCACGGTTGGGCCGGCCGGGTTTCACATGCCGATGGCGGCCGCCGGCGGGGCGGGTGGTGGCGGGGTCGGTTGGTGGCCGGCCAGGACTGGACCGTCCGGGCCGGCCAGGATCTGCGCCTGTCGGCCACCGGCGGTGAGCACCTCACCGGGTTGCAGCGGTACGCCGGCGGCGGCCCGGGCGGCGAGGAGGTCGTCGATGCTGGGATAGGCGGTGCCGGCGGTCGGGTGGATCTGGCCCGCCGGTACTCGCGTCGGCGTGCTGCCGGGGCGGTCGGGTTGGATGTCGTAGGTCAGCCCGTCGACGCCGGTGATGGCGCGCAGGACGTGGCCGGCTGCCGTGCTCCCGGCCGGTTGCAGGTAGCTGACCGTGGCCTGGAAGGCCAGCGGCTGGGCGGGGGTCCAGCCGGTCAGACCGGCGTCGGGCGCGGCGAGGGTGGGTCTGACCCGCCCGGCGGCGGCGATCATGGCGTTGCCGGGTTGGTCGTGCCAGGGATGGCCGGGCAGTTGCGTGTGGTCGGGTCGCCAGGCGTAGGCGATGACCTGACCGTCCGGGTCGGTGGTGTGCGAGACGACGGCGCCGGTGGCCGCGTCGGCGTCTGCCGAGGCGACCGTAATCCGCGTCCCGGTCGGGTACGGGGGGTCGGGGGCGGCGACCAGGCCGGCGAGGGCCTCGGCGTGGGCGTCGAGGAAGGCCGCCTGCGCCGGCGTCAGTCTCGCGTCGGGGTCGGCGTAGCAGAGCAGGTCGACCACCGCGCGGATGGTGTCGTCCCCGGCCGGGTTGATGCCGGCGGGGGCTTCGATGTCCTGACCGGCGAACACGACCCTGTCCTCATGCGACAGCCGGTAGGTGATGGCCAGCCGGTCGCTGTCGGTGTCGGGATGCCGGACGCGGTCGGCGGCGAGGATGTCGACTCGGTAGCCGTCCTCGGACCAGCTCCGAACCGGAGCCTCGGCTCTCATCGCCTGCCGGTAGGTCGTCTCGGCCTGTGCGGAGATCAGGACCGGGCTGCCCGGTTCCGGGCGGGTGCCCGTCGGCGGGCCGTCGGCGGGTTCGGTGTCGGGGAGGTTCCAGGCCCGGGTAGCCCAGGCGGGTCGCTCGGCGCGGTCGCGGTCCAGCACGACGCGGGCGGCGGGTGGGAGCGGGAAGCCGAGGCGTTCTTCCAGCCGTCCGATGTCGGGCATGGCAGTCGGGCTGGTCCCCAGCCAGTACCCCGGCTCCGTCGCGTCGGCCGCGTGCGTGCTCGGCCCGGTCGGGATGTCGTGATGCTGGGCGTAGAAGGTGGCCAGCCGTGGGTCCCAGCCGAGTTCCCACCGTCCGTTGGTCGTGCCGATCGTCACCCGTGGCGGCCGTGACGCGCCGGGTGGGTCAGGTGCGGAGTAGAGGATCAGGCTGCTGTCCGGTGTGGACGGACCGGTGATGGGTGTCGGCGCGGGCGGTGGTGTCCACCCGGAGCCGGTGGCTGCCGGCGCATCCGCTGCCGCAGGCCGAGCGGGCCGCGGTCCGGCTGGCCCGGCTGGCCGTGGCGGCTGCGGGTCGGCCTGCGTGGGGGTGGCGAGGTGGAGCTGGAGGGTTTCGGTGATGCTCCTGGCTGCGCTGAGGGTGCGGCGGGCGGTTGCCAGCACCAGGTCGACGTCGCCCTTGGACCAGGAGGCCAGGTAGGGAAGGGTGTAGTCGGCGGCGTCGAGGCCGAACTCGCCGACGACGAGGTAGGCCACCGACTCGGCCTCCACCTCGGCGACGGCGCGTTCCGGCGCCGGGTCGGCGCGCGTGTCCGGGTCGTGCAGAAGGGTGTGGGCGCGTTCGTGCGCCAACGTCTTGACCCGCTGAGCGGGCGGCAGGTCCGGCCGGACGGTGACCGTGCGGGCCAGGAAGTCGGTCAGTCCGTTCGCCGGGGCGATGCCTGTAGCAGCCGGCCCGTCGATGATCCGGAAGCCGGCGTGGGTGACCTGGGCGGCCAGCGCATCCCACAGCCGGTCGGGTGCCTGCCCGTCCAAGTGCCGCGGCCGTACGTCGGGCAGATCAGGCGGCGCGACCAGGGCCCGCTGGTCGAACACGATGGCCCGGCGGAACCCGACCAACCGGCGGACCTCCCGTTCCGCACCAGCCCGATCGGTCTCCCGCACGGCGCGGGTGACTGGGGCGAGGATGGCCAGGCCCTTCGCGCCGCGGCGGACCTGGCAGTGGCCGCCGTCGACCGACGCAATCGCGTGCCAGGCGTGGTAGCCCATCACCATGCCCTCGGCGCCTTGGACCGCCAGCAGCAGGCAGTTGTTCGGGCTGTAGGCCGGCAGCCGGCGGGCGACATCCAGCACGGTGCGCCAGTCGTTCGAGGTGGCCAGCTGCGCGACCGCGTCACCCAGCAGCTGATGGGTCTCGACCAGGCGGGCCTCCCGCTGCCTCGGCGGGCTCACCGCCGGCCACCACCGTGGCCGCGGGTGCCACGGCGCCGGACGCGGTGGGAAGACCAGCGCTCGCGGCGATCGGGCGTCTGCAGGCTCGGCACCGCGGATGTCGCGGGCAGCGCGCGGCGGCGGGGATTCATGCGCTGATCTCGTTCGGCTGGCCCGGCGACGGGCCGAAGGCGGCCGCGGTGTACTGCATCAACCGGTCCATCGCGGCGCGGCGGCGGAACCGGATCGCCCGCGACGTCACGCCGTCTCGGGCAGCGATCTCCTCCGGAGTCCATCCGCACACGATCAGCTCGGCCAGCAGCCGTCCATCCGCGGGCGGCAGCCCGCCGCGGACCGCCTCGGCCAGCACGCCGAGGACCTCGACTCCCGGATGCCCGGCCGTGTCGACGGGCTCGCCGGCTAGCCCGGCCCAGAGCTCGGGCAGTTCCTCCGGCGGGACCAGTACGGTCGCCCGCGCCGCCGCCGGCACGTAGCCGAACAGCCGGTACTCGGCGTCCAGCAGGATGTTTACCGCGATCTTGGTCGGCCGGCGGGCCAGCGGGTAGCCGGCGATCACCAGCCACGCCGAGGCGGCCAGGTCGTCCAGCATCGACGGGAACGGAACGCCGGACCGCCAGGTGCGACGGATCGCCACCCGGACCAGCCCCGGCATCACCCGCTCGAGCACCACCCGGCAGGCTGCCCGGTCACCGATGCGGGCCTCGCCGACCAGCAGCGCCAGCCGCGCATCGGCCTCCTCCTGCGGCACCGACCGGTCCCGACCGCAACCGGCGAGCAACTCCTCGACCGTGGCGAACCCGGCCAGCCCCGGATGCCGCAGCCGCCACCCGGCCAGCGCCGCGACCGCCGGAGGGCTCACCCGCCACCGGCTCCACTCAGCCGTCCACCTGCGCAGCGCCACCGTCCTGCTCGACCGCGCATGCGCAACTGGCCGACCGCTAGCACGGGCCGCTGTCTTCTTCGGCGTCATGCCGGCAGCGTCTGCGCCGACCTCACCAGCGACGCCACCGCCGACCCCACCCGCAACCTCACCGGCCAGAAATCTCCGCAGCACGACAGGCAGCCGGCCCTCGACGGTCCGCGGCCGGCCTCACCAAGCCCGCCCAGCTTGGCCGGCCGCGGTCCCGGCCTTCCGCGAGAGGCCGCCCCGTTGGCACAACCCAGTAGGACCACACCGCGGAGGGAGGCGGGGCCATATGGCACTCGTCGACCGCGCTGAAGTGCTCGCGCGCATCGACCTGGCCGAGCTTGCCAGCGAGATCTGCGGCCCGCCGGTCGGCCGGGGCCGCAGCGCCAGATGGCACTGCCCGAACCCCGACCACCCCGACCAGCACCCCAGCATGAGCCTCTACAACGGCAAGCACGGCGACCGCAGATGGAAATGTCACGCCTGCGGGGAGGGCGGCACCGCCGTCGACCTTCTCATGATTACGAGCAGGCTGGACGCTGGGCAAGCGCTCCGGGAGCTCGCCAGCCGAGCCGGCCTGCATACCGCCCAGGACACTCGGCCCATGCGCGCCACGACGGTCCCGGCCAGATCGGCACCCGCCGTCAGGTCGCGAGCCGTTCAGCGGCTGAGCCCGGCCATCGAGGGGTTCGTCGCGCAGACCGCCGAGTTGCTGTGGCAGCCGGCCGGCGAGGGTGCCCGCCGCCATCTCCTACGCCGCGGGCTGACCGAGCAGGTGCTGCGCGCCAACCGGGTCGGGTTCGACCCCGGCCCCCGCCACCTCCCACGACTCAAAGGCCTGCCCTACCACGGCCCGGGCATCGTCTACCCCGTCCTGGACCCCACCGGCCTGGCCATCTACTACCAGCTCCGCTACCTCGACCCCACCACCGCCGCCGCCCGCAAGTACGACCAGCCGATCGCCGAGCTGGCATCCAACCCCAAGCTCGCCCGCATCCGCAGTCACACCACGCCCCGACCCGGGCCGCTGGTCGTCTGCGAAGGAATCCCCGACGCCCTCAGCGCCGCGCACACCGGCCTGCCCGCCGTCGCCGTCCTCGGCGTCGCCCACGCCGGCGCCGACTCGGCGCCTGCCCTCGCCGCCCTGCTCACCAGCACTCACCCGGCCAGCGCCTACCTCGTCGCCTTCGACGCCGACCCACCCGGCACCAGCGCAGCCCACCGGCTCGCCGCCCACCTCGCCGTCCGCGGTGCCACCGTCGCCCGCGTCGCACCCCCGCTCGACACGCCCGACATCAACGCCTGGTGGCAGGCCGACGCGGCCGCGCTCACCCGCCAGCTCACCGCCACCGCTCAGATCCTCGCCTCCGGCCTGCCACCAGCCGGGTTGGCCGTCGCCACTCCCGCCCTCCCGGCCTAACGGCGTAGTCGGTGCGCATCCTCGGCAAGAGTGCAGTACACACGGGCCCTCCGACCGCGGCGTCGACAACGCGCGCACCGGCACCATGCGTGGCGCGAGCCAGGTGTCGCGTCACAGAGTTCGCATGCCCCGCCCGTGTCCGGTCTCCCCGGCCCTGCAGGTCAAGAGCCACGTCCCGGTCCGGTATGCCCCCGCCTGTTCGGCCCTCCCATCGGACGTCGAGGACCTCCTTGACAGCCTGCGATTCTGCGGAGCGCCCGGTGTCTATAGCGGGTAGTTCTGGCCCGGCCTGGTAGGTCGACGAGGTCTACACCAGGAGGCGCCTGCCGCGTAGGCCGAGCGCGCTACGCCGACGGACGCGGGCGTCCGATCATCGCGGTGTCGGTGTCGCAGAACGCCCATTCGGCGTCAGTGACCAGATGGTCGACGAGGGCCGTGTGGGCGCCGATTTTCCACAGCGCCTGCAGCGGCGCCATGGCCGCCAGCACATCGGCTTCGGTCGTGGTCAGGCCGAGGTCGGCCAGCAGCCGGCTGGCCTGTTCGGGGTTCTGGTGCAGGAAGACCCGCACGCTGGTGGTGTTCAGCAGCCCTTCGGCGATCTTGCCTTGGGCGGTGCCGTCGTCGGTCTGGGAGCGCAGGTCGGCCAGCGCGTGGGTGATCAGGATGTTGCCGGAGCCCCACTGCCGGCCCAGCCGCCACTGGTCCTGCAGGAACCGGACGATGGCCAGGTCCTCCAGCGCGGCCCAGCCTTCGTCGATGACGGTCAGGGTGTGCCGGTCGGGCTGGGAGTACAGGAGTCCGGTCAGCCAGCCGGCGGCGGCGGTGAGCAGCAGCCGCAGCGCTTTGCGGTTGGCCAGCAGGGCGGACAGGTCGAGGACCAGGCCGGGGGTGCGGGCCCAGTCGATCTCGACCGTTGCCGGGCCGTCGACGATGCCGCGTAGGTCGTGCTCGACGAGCATGGCGGCGGCGTCCAGCAGCGGCCGGCGCCGTTCGGACAGCTCGGCGGGCGTGGTGTCCAGCTCGGCGGCGAGGTCTGCCGGCGGGTCGGCGAGCAGCCGGCGCAGGTCGGCGAGGGTCGCCTGCCCAGGGTGGCTGCCGGAAACGCGCCGGACCGCGGCGCCGACCAGCCGCCGTTGGCTGGCGCCGAGTTCTGGCTGGCCGAGTGCGATGGCCAGCATGGTGGCGGCGGCGGCCGCGGCGTGGTCGGCGACGCCGGCCCGTGCGGCGCGGCTGCCGTGGCCGGCGGGTCCGGGGTCGAGCGGGTTGACCCGCACCCCGCCGCCGGGACGCAGCGCGAGCACGGCCCAGCCCAGCCGGGCCGCCAGCGGCACCCACTCGCCCTTCGGGTCGACCACGGCGACGAACCGGCCGCGGCCGGTAGGGCCGGTGAGGATGCTCGAGCGGTACAGGTAGGACTTGACCAGCGCCGACTTGCCGTACGCGCCGGCGCCGGAGATGACCATGTTCGGGCCCTGCACCAGCCCGGCCTGGTAGGCCTCGAACAGGTCGAAGAAGAATCCGCCGCCGGTCAGCCGGTTCTGCCCGAGGAACACCCCGCGCACGCCGAGGTCGGCCTGCACCGCGAACGGGTACGCCGCGCACAGGTGCGCTGTGGTCGCCACCTGGCGGGGAAGGGAAAGCCCCTGCCGGGCGGCCAGCCGGCCCAGCCGCGGTGGACGCGGCCGTGGCTCGGGCCGGGTCACCGCGCCGCCCCGCCGAACAGCTCCCGGTCCGGGGCCCGGCCGACCGGCAGAGTGCACGCCCACGCCGTGTCGTGCCGGCCGTGCAGCGCCCGCAGCTCGACGATGCCGCATGCGGCCGCGGTGTCGACCAGCGCCTGGCTGGCCGCCTCGAGCTCCTCCCGGCTGGCCGCGGTCACGCACACCAGCGCGAGGTAGGCGTACTCCGGGAAGCCGGCGTTCAGCTGCTCCTCCCGCTCGTCGACCTCGGCGTGCGCCTGCTGCAGCTGGACCGGGACCCGGAACGCGTGCCGCTCCCGCAGCCGCAGCTGCCCCTCGATCGACACCGACTCGGCGTTGATCCGCCGGCGGGACGCCCGCGCCGGGACCGGCTCGGCCACCAGCGCCAGCGTCCGGACCCCGGCCGGGTCCAGCAGCAGCGGCTCCCACCAGCCGGCCGTCAGCGAGGTCGCCGGCCACTGCGCCACCCAGAACACCCGGTGCCACGCCCCGTCCACGCGCACCGCGTCCCAGTACGCCTCGACCGCCAGCGGGCCGGCGTGGACCACGGCCGGGACGGCCGGCAAGCCGGTGACGCCGCCGGTCTCGGCCGGGTGCAGCGGGCTGGCCAGCCCGCACCGCTCGGCCAGCCCGCTCCGCACCCGGGCCAGCGTCGCGGCCACCGCCGGGTCGGCCTGCACCCGCATCGCCTCGGCGATCTGCACCGGCGACAGCGGCGGCGAGCAGACCATTCCGGCCGCGGTGCATCGGTCGATCAGCGCGCGCGCCGCCGCCACCGCCGCGTCCGGCAGCGCTGCGGGGTCACCACGACCGGTGCGGGGATCGACGGTCAACCACACCCGCAGCTGGTGCCCGACCACCAGCCGCGCCGCGTCGCCGAGCAGCCGCCGGTAGTCCGCCCGCGCCGGCGCATCGCCGGCGCCGCCGCGGGTCTGACGGTCCAGCCAGCCCAGATGCTCTGACAGCGGCGCCGGCGCCGACCACAGCGACCAGCCCAGCCGCGCCACCGGCGAGCGTTCCCGTGCGAACTGCGACAGCACCTGCGCCCAGCCGGCCAGCCGGCGATGCTGCTCGGCCGGCTCCAGCAGGCTGAACCCGTTGCCCCGGACCCCGACAACCACGGTCAGCGTGCCGGACCGGCGGTCGGCCACCAGCCCGACCGGGGCGATCGTCCGCCCGCCGGCGGCCCACTCCGGCCGTGGAACAGCCACCAGTTCCAGCCCGGCCAGGCACGTCGGCAGGCTGCCGGGCGCGGATCGGGCGGCCGGCCGGCGGCTGGACCCGTCGACGCGCTCCGGGGCGCCGGTCAGCAGCGGCAGCGGCGCGGTCCACCGCAGCCGGCCGGTCGCGCGCCGCACCGCGAACACGGCCAGCGTCGGCGCTGCCTGGTACGCAGGCCGGCCGCCGGCTGTCGCGAAGGCCAGCACCGCGCATCCGGCGGCGGCCAGCAACCCGGCCACCACGCCACCGGTCGACCCGGTCCCGGCGCCCAGTAGCACCGCTGCCGCGACACCGAACGCGGCCAGGATCACCTGCGGTACCGCCAGGCCCAGCAGGACGGTGCCGGTGCGGCGGCCGGTCAGCCGGTAACCGGATCCGCCGATCATCGCCGCGCCCCCGGCGCCGGACCGGCTGCCCCGCCCGGGCCACCGCGCGGCCGGCGGACCCAACCGTCGCTGGCCCGCCCGCTGGCCGAACCGCCTAACGACCCGGCGCCCGCTCCGGTCGGCCTGGTTGTCGGCCGGTCGGACGCGAAGGCGCCCCGGTCTTGACCGGCCTTGGCCGCCCCGGCCGCGGCCGCGGCCGGCGCTGCCGAGCCGGCGGCCGGTGCGCCGCCGGAGGCGCCGGTGGCCGCCGCTGGGGTGCCGCCGGAGCCCGAGGCCGGCATGCGGGCGGCCATCCCGCCGCTGCCGCCGCCAGCAGGCGGGTTCGGCAGCCGGCGGGCCGGGCCAGGTGAGGTGCCGGGAGGCGGTGCCGCGGGCCGGCCGGGGCCGGTCTGGCGGTGGCCGCCGGGCCGGGACCGCAGCATGTCGATCCAGTAGGCGGTCTGCAGCACCTGCATGCCGGCCCGGGCGGGCATCCGGGACACGCCCTGGGCGGCGAGGAACGCCTCGGCGTGAGGCAGCAGCCGCCACACGGTGTAGGGGGCGAACGCGGCCAGGCAGACCACGGCGATGCCGAGCAGCAGGCTGCCCCAGGCCGCCCCGCCCGGAACACCGGAGTCGGTGAACTCGCCGATCAGGTCCAGGCCGACCTTCAGCGCGACATAGATCGCCGGCTTGGCCAGCACCCCGGCGACGGTCAGCTCGGCGACTTTCCGCGCGGCCGGGCGGGCGGCCGGCCAGACGATCCCGGCGAACGACAGCGGGGCCAGCGCGACCAGCAGGTGCACCAGCACGTTGCGGACCAGCAGCTCGACGAACACCAGCACCGCGGCGACGAACGCGACCACCGCCAGCAGCAGCTGCGGCAGCCCGACCCCGATCCCGTCGAAGGGCGTGAACACCTGGGTGTCCAGCAGCCGGCGCAGCACCTCACCCGAGGGCAGAGCGGCCGCGCACAGCCCGTCGGCCGCCCCGATGAGCTGCTCGACCAGCCACGGGAACCCGAGGATGGCCAGCACCGCGGCGGGGGTGTCCCGGACGATCCGGAACATCGCCTGCCCGGGCTCACCGGACAGCAGTCCGGAGATGACGCCGAGGAAGATGAACCCGACCAGGAGCACCATGCCGAACGAGGCGACAACGTGGTAGGCGCCGCGGCGGCCGAGGAACGCCGCGGCGGTGAGTCTGGGCCGGGTCAGTGTGTCGACGAACGCGCCGGGCTGGCCGAGGATGTCACGTGAGGTGGCCACGACGCTGCCGGTGAACCAGGCGATGCCCGCGGCCAGCACGCTCTGCCCTGCCGCGGCCACCACCCCGCCGATCGTGTTCAGTGCCTTCTGCGCGTCCGCCAGGCCGGGGATCGCCTGCCCGAGGCCGCCGAGCACATCCGACGCGCAGATGTGCACTATCGGGGTGCACGGGTCCGGCAGCCCCGCCGCCGCAGCCGAGGCGGGACGGCCCACCACCACCGTCGTCAACACGACGGCCAGGACCATCGTCGCGGTCAGCCGCCGACCCACCGACAGGCCCCTGGTGCGTGCGATGTGGAGGATGCTCATGCCGGCCGCCAGTCGGTGAACCCGTCCAAGGCCGAATCGAAGTCGCCGACCTGCTGCGGTTGCCCGTCCAGCAGCGGCGTCGGCCCCGGTCGCTGCCCGGTGCCGTTAAGCCGCCACGCCGCCCGCTCCCAGACCAGGTCGAGGGCGAACGTGGCGAACGAGGCGAGCGGGTTCAGCCGTGCGCCTGCCGGCCCGCCGGCCTGCGCGACGGTGGCCAGCACCCACACCGAGACCCGGGCCCGCTCCGCTGTGTAGGACTCCAGCCGGGTCGCCAGCACCGACTGCCGGTACACCGTGGAGCCCGGCAGCCGGCTGGCCTGCCGCTGCAGCGGCACCAGCTGCCGGTCCACCGCGGCCACCAGCGCCGGCCGGTAGGCAGCGGACGCCGCATCCGCCGCGGCCTGCTCCGCGGCGGCCCGGCCCAGCGGAAACAGCCGCCCAAGCATCGTCGCGTACGCCACCGCGGCGGCCACCGCCCCGTCCCGGGACCGCGCCGAACGGTCCACCCCCGCCGCGACCGCCGGACCCACCACGGCCACCTCCGGCGACGGCGGCCGGTCCACGACCACGCCGGTCAGAACCCCGGCCGCCGCGGCGGCCAGCGCGGTCAGCACGACCAGCCCAGGACCCGCCCAGGACGAACCTCGCCCGTCGTCCCGGCCTCGGGACCGTCCGCGGCGGCTCACGAGACCAGCCAGCGGACCACCGAGGCGGCGGTGGCGACCACCAGCGCGCCGGCCCCGCCGCCGACCAGCAGGGCAACCCCGCGGTTGCCGGCCTGGTACGAGCCGGTTATCCGGCCGATCCCCAACGCGGCCCCACCCACCAGCAGGGACAGCACGCAGCAGGCCAGCGCCGCCTGGGCGGTCACGTTCAGGATCGTCTGCACCTTGTCCTGCCACGGCGCGTTCTCCCAGGACGGGCGCACGGTGATCGGCGCCGAGCCGCCAGTGCTCGGGCTGGGAGTCGGCTCGGCCCACGCCGGCCCGGGTCGCCAGATCGTGGCCTCGGCCAGCAGGAGCAGCACGGTGGACACGATCCGGCGCCGGCGTGACCCGGCCGTTGGCTGCGGCGTTGATCGGTGCACGGGAACCCCACCTCCACGGGCGTCACTGACCCCTCGGTGGAGATGTGTGAACGGGCCTCGGCTGCGCGGAAAGGTCGCCGCCGCGTCAGCCCGGGTCGCTACCGGGTCGGCCAGCGCCAACTGCACTACTGGACATGACAGGAACCCCGTCCGTGGACCGGGCCGTCGTCCTGTCCTGCGCCGGCCGGTGTCGCCGTGAACCGCGTGGCCTCGGCGCCGCCA
>WNGE01012982.1_pt1 | contig 15263 bp, 17 predicted proteins | sample 5400651 | NCBI WGS metagenome assembly WNGE01 (sample SAMN13153370, study PRJNA577476) | soil metagenome | isolation source: 60 cm soil or saprolite under grassland replicate 2 | place: USA:California | collected 2016-06-15 | reverse complement strand
CATTTCGCGTCCCTTGCCCTTCCACTCCCATACCACCTGTTGCCCTTCCCCCTGTCTCAAGTATTACCCCGAGCATTCGAGTACTATGGCAACTCCGTCGCGCCTCCGCCTCGCGGCTGGGAGGCGATCCCGCATTTGCGCTCATGAGACGTACGAGTACGGGTAGGTGCCTCGTTCGTTCCCTTCCACCACCTCACTGGTGGTCGCTCACCACCCAGAGCGTTCCCTCTGCTGCGATTTCACAGAGGTATGACGGTGACGTCGCGAGAGCTTTGCTGCGACGAGTATGGGCTTGCACCGCTGGAAACTGAGGTTCAACCAATCCAGGCTTCACCCTGCGTACAGGACTTGCGGAACGGCATCTACATACCTTCGATGACTCCCGCTTTATGACCATGCTCCTGTCCTCTTTGGGTTTCCCCGCTACGTCAGGCCTTGTCCTTGAGGTCCTTTACTCTCAACCTCACCCCCTTCCAGGGAGGATCTCATAAGCACCGAAGCGGCGCACATCGCAAGCCCATACCTCTGCCGCATGGTTGCGCAAGAACGTCCTCCAATTTTGCCCGCTGGGCCGTTTTGAACGACTATGCCTCATATACTTCTGGATGGTCCGTTTACTCACCTGAATATCCAGTTTGAGTAACTCGCCACGTATCCGCTCCGCTCCCCAGAGCCGGTTGTGAGCCGCCATCTCCTTGATCAAGCTGATCGTTTCAGGCGAAAGCCTCGGCTTTCTTGCATGCACCTTCGATTTGCGCTTCCAGAATATGCGGAAGAGCTCACGATGCCAGCGCAGCAGCGTCTCTAGCTGGACCAGGAAGAGCGTTTGTTTCCAAGTCCGAGCCATCCTGGCCAGGAGCACCAGCAGAAGCCGGTCTGTGTTCCGGCAGACGGGGTGTTTGACCTGTCGACGCAGAATGATCAGTTGCTGTCTTAACAGCGCGTTTTCCGCCAGCAGTTCGGCTTTGCCTCTGGTCAGATCGGCGAGTGTGCCGAGTACGAAAGAGGTCGTCACTGGCTTTATCCACCGCAAAGCACGCTCTTGGAGTAGGTGAAAGCTCAAACTGACGCATTGCTTGATCAGGGAAAACACGCAGAGCACGGTTAGGATCTCCTCTTCAGGAACATAGGTGCTTGGTCAGAGCATACGCACAGAGTGGACCTGGCTGATTATACATGCCTCTCCCATGCTTCGGCCAGGAGACCTATTCCGCCCTCTATAGCATGCTCATTTCCTGAACAGATGCTTCTTTTTTAGAATGGACATTCTATGTAGCCAGCACAGGGCTGCGAGCTCGCAGCGCGCGCAAGCCCGCCCGGATTCCCTACCTCCATTGTTCGTTGTTAGCAACCGGGCGGGCTTGCGCGGGGACCAGACTACTGGGTTTGCCCGTCCACGGCGGCGCTGCGCCCCTGCGCCGATCCCGGCATTCCAGCTAGGTGTTGCATCCCTCTCATGATAAAGCAGAGCCGCACAAGCTAGCGCGGCAAACCATGCAAGAAATCCAGCACGGCGCGGTTGAACTCCTCCGGCTTCTCCATATGAGGGTGGTGAGCCGTCCCGGCAACGACAACCTTTTGCGCACCAGCGATGCCCTGCTCCAATATGCCGGCGGCCTCAATGACCTGTGGCACATCCTCATCGCCAACCACAATCAGCGTCGGTACCCTGACCTCCGCGAGCCGGTTGATCGCCGATGGTTCGAGCGGAATCATATGCTGTTCGTGAGCCATAAAGTCGCCATGCCGCTCTATCTGTTGCATTGACATTGTGGTGATGCGTGCCCGTGCCTGCGCATCCACCTGCTCGGGTGCTCTCCTGGGGCCATCGGTCCAGAAGCGCACGGTGGCTTCGACCGCACCCGCACTATCTTTTTGCTGCAAGGCCCCATAATATCGACCAGCAAATGTCTGAATGGCATCCGTCATAGGCGGTGCATAGCCACTCGGATCCGATGAAACCAGGATCAGCGCGTCCACTTTGTCTGGATGCTCCAGCGTAAAATCGAGTGCCAACGTGCCTCCTCCCGAGAGACCGAGCAGATAGGTCTTCTCGATGTCCAGGTAGTGCAGCAGGCTCAGGAGATCCTGACGCGGCGAGAACGGCGGCTCGGCCTCTTCCTGCGCCGAATCTCCCCATCCCCGCAAATCGTAGCGCAGCACTTTATACTGCTGGGCGAACACCTCGAACTGGTCGTCCCAGGATCTGCGATCCAGCAGCAGGCCATGAATCAATGTGAAGGGATGTCCTGTCCCGGTAACTTCGTAATACAGTTCCGTGCCGTTCACATGAGCGATCCCTGTTTGATGCGTCCCTTGTGCCATGCCATATCCTCCTTTTTATGGACGATGCTTTCTTATTATAGCATGGTAAAGCGGACATGATTGATCCTGATGTAATACCAGAATTGGCAATGTTGGATCGCGAAAGGCGGCTGGATGATGAGAATTAACTTTTAAATTGACCAATGTACGAGCAGAAGGTTGGACCATTAACTAACGCGATGTGCAAGTTGGTCTTGCAAAAGAAAAGGTCCATGAGGTCTGCTATCCTCAGCCAAACAGAAACGAAACGGCTGAGGAGGGACATCATGAGCCTGGATGATTGCATGATCGCAAGATTTTGTCTGATCGATGACACCTTGCCATCGATCGTGAAGGGAAAGCTATTGAGAAGCCACAGACACAGACCTAAGCTTGCTGAGAGCGAGGTGATCACGATGGAAGTGGTCGAAGCCTACCTCTTGATCAGCCAGGATAGGGCTCTCTACGAGTACTTCCGTCGGCATTATGCTCACTTTTTCCCTGCCTTGAGCCAGCTTCATCGCAGCAGTTTCGTGCGACAAGCAGCCAATTGGTGGGCGCTCAAAGAGCGTCTGTGGTGCCTGATTCGGGACGAATGGCTGCTCTACGATCCCTGAGTAGCCATCCTGGACAGTGTGCCTGTGCCTGTCTGCCACTTTGCCCGTGCCACCTAGTGCCGTCGCTTTCGTGGCATAGCCGCCTCTGGCAAGGATCACAGCATCAGACAAACCTCTTACGGCTTTCGCCTGCATGCTCGTATCTTTTGGCCGGGAGTTATTCCTCACCTGTTTTTGGCTCCGGCGAGCGTCCAGGACTACGAAATTGCTCCCGTGTTGACTGAAAGGACCTGTGGCCTGGCTTTGGGAGATCGCCACTATTGGCTGCCTCGTATCCAGCAAGAGTCCGAGCGAAAGGCGTGGTTCTGCTGGCCCCCTTTCGCCGAGCCAGTTCGCCAAGTCCAAAGCGACCGAGAGCTCTGTCTTGGGTCGGGTGCGCTATCGCATCGACACCGTTTTTGGGCAACTGACGGATCGTTGCAACCTCAAGAGGGTGTGGGCACGCGATCTGTGGCATCTGCGCAACCGTCTGTTGCGGATGATCTTGATGCACACGTTGGGCCTCTGGTTCAATCAGCAAAACGCGGCTCCTTTGCTCCAACTGGAGTGAGTCGTGGCATAATTCAAACAACTTGCACATCGCGTTAATTAGGCAATTCTTTCCCATCACGTAAAGAGAAAAAGGCTGTCACTCGGCTTCTCCATGCCGTTGTTCCTTCTTTAGCCGTTCTATTGCTCATGCTTGACCGCTGCGATCAAGAGAAACATCGGACGGCGCGTTTCGTCCTGCCATGCGGGATGCGTGGCCAGCAGTTCTGGCGTGGGTTGCGGTTCTGAAAGCCTGGCAATGGTGAAACCGGCATCAAGCAACGTATTCACATAGGTGGCGACGGTGCGGTGATACTTGACGACCTCATGCCCTAAAAATCTGGCCTGACGCGGGCCTTCGTCCTGATAGTGATCGACAGGCCAATGTAAGCGCTTCCCCTGCGGACCGTAATACCAGTCTTGGGCAGCCAGCGCAGTGAAGACCGGGTGTTCGACCGAAAGGACGAAGGTGCCCCCCGCTACCAGGCAGTGATGCACGTTGCGACAGACGAGGTCGAAGCGCTCCACATAATGCAGGGCCAGTGAACTGAGCACCACGTCGAATGCCCCTGCGGAAAAGTCGATGCCTTCAATCGCCAGCCGGCGGTACTCGATGGCGGCATCGTTGGTGCTCGCCCTGGCGCGCGCAAGCATCTTCTCAGAGAGGTCAATTCCCACCACCCAGCGTGCCTGCTGCTCTCGCGCGTAGCGGCAGTGCCAGCCAAAGCCGCAGCCCAGATCAAGCACGGTTTTATCGCGGAGATCGGGAAGCAACGCGCGGAAGGCGGGCCATTCTCCAGCCTCATCCAGTCCGCCGATGGAACGAGCCATCTGACGGTAATTGGCGAAGAATGCCGGATCATCATATTTGTTCTGCTTCATAGCACCAAAGCCTCCTCGCTTCATCTTAGACGACGTGCGCCCTGTTTGCAAGGGGGAGCAGGAGCAAGCAGGGCCTTCGTCTTCACATACCCCATCAAGCACGTGTGGGAGAGAACCATTGCCTCAACCAGCTTAGAGTCGCTTGACATGCATGCCGACACGTGACGATTGCTCCTGACGGTAGAGATGAAGGCGAGTGCTGGCGTTAAACGGCCGGATGTTCCCTTGTCCCATTGTCAGGAGCAACAAGTATACTCTTGACAATGGCCTTTTTTCTCTGTTAAAGAAGCCTCCGTCTGAGAGCCTGTTTTGGAAAGAAGACTGGTGCGCACACCACACACCGTCCTCCTGGCACAGCGCAGCGACACACGCGATGCTGAGAGAAGGTGAGAAAATTAGGGAGCAGAGCAAGGCAGGTGAGCAAGTTGATGAGATGTTGCTATCATTGCCCTCACGCCCGGAGATGAGGCCCGCGGCTAACAGCATGGAAAACGGGGCGAGCAGACCCCTTTCAGTGCTTTCTCGTATACGTCACATCCAGGTCCTGTTCCCAATTTGAACTATCGCGCGACAACTCTCCATGACAGGTAATGGTGTTTCCATCCGAGCTTACCGTGCCAGTCACGCGTTGTGAGAAGTCCGGCGCATCTCTCCACATCTTCCAAACGCCGCCTTCTAAGCTCATCTGATAGATCCTTGCAACCCCTCGCTCATCGGAATAGAGCATGGAACATGTTTCAACCTGCTCATCATGGCCTATGACACTGAGAGCGGAAGGCGGGCCTCCGCGTTCCCAATTAAAATGCCAGACCAGCAGACCGCCCTGCATCAGCCACTCGAAAGAAGAGTGCCCATGCGCTGCGGATGGGAATTCAGGATGGGTTCCCACCATGGTCCATTCACCAACCAGGATCTCAAACTGTTTCATTGAACTGGTCGGTTGCGGTGGGAGTTTCGCATGCTCATTCATGTTCATCACCCTCATGTATTCTAGAGTGCTCAATAGTGCAAAACACGCTCTAAGACCTCATCTCCCGCAGGAGGGTCCTGCCATCCCCGCGTACGCGCGTTGAGCCAAGGCATGAACCACATCCTGCTCATTGGTCAACTCCGAGGCAACGGCCTGGATAGAGACCGCTTTCCCCGTTCTGGGAGCAGCGGTCGAGTCATACAGAGCCATCGAGTGACATCGACATACATAGGTGAACGCGGCTTATGAGGTCTTCACCACCTCATAATGCATCATCGTCGCGCCAGAATCATAGGTGACGGTTTCACGAAGCCGAAGGTTTGTGCGATGCGTAAGATCAGTAAAGAGCGGCTGACCCACGCCAAGGATAACTGGACACACGTCTAAGTGAATTTCATCAAGGAGATCCTGCTGCACCAATGTCCGGGCAAAACGGACGCCGCCATAGCATAGAATAGTACCCTCAGTTTCCCGCTTCAAACGCTCTACGTCCTCCACAAGCGCGTTGTCATCTTTAACGACGTGTACTTTGGTGTTGCGCCAGTCAACTGGCATGTCTTGGTGACTGTACACGATTTTGGGTATCTTATTTATGGCACGGCCAAGGTCTTTAATAATCGCTTCAGCCTTTTCGTCATGTTCGGCGGCCGTCCAAAAGCTAGACATAGAATACCCGCCTGCGCCCAATAGAACTGCATCGGCTTGCTCTAGTCTTGCTAAGTGGTCTTGATTGAGTGGCTCATCATTGGCGATCCAGTCTAGCTCGCCTTGAGGTCCACTAACCATACCATCGACTGAAATCATCATGTGTAAAATAATACGTCCCATGGATTGTCTCCTTCTCTTTCCCGGGGGGCTTGTACTTCAGGTGCCGGACACCGATTGGCGCGTTCCAGACGAGACTCGTCAGCAAAAGCGACGGTCATCTTTGGCCTACCTCGTCTGCGATGCTTGAGCCTTCTCCTCACGCAGCGCGAAGCGTCCAGTTCTCGTCTCTTGGAACTCGCCCCACGTGCTTGCTTTCGCCCACCCCGTCGGCAGACTGCTTTCCCCTGTTCATCTGACTGATATTCCTCTCTCAGCATCAAGGATGTGGCTCTGCTCATCTAATCCAAGAGTGCGTCGAGCTGCACCTCTTGAGAGAGCATATCATACGAATCCGAAAAAACTTCTTCTATCTTGCTCATCTTGCCACCCAGGGCTCCGCAACGCATTACAAAACACGCTCTTAGAGCCGAAAGCAAGAGCAGCGCTCCTGCGTCCTTGACTTTCATGATCTTTGCTCCTTCCTGTGCGGGCATCAACCAACCTGGTTCCTCTGTGTTTTCTTCGCTCGCCCGTTGCGTGGTCACACGCCCCCCGTTGCGCGGGCCAGGGTGCATCACGGTCGATCGTTTGCGTCTTGCGCCCTTTCCTCTCGTGCACGTTCCGTACATCTGAGCCAGGAAGACGCCCACTCTGGCACGCTTCTCCTCCACCAATCCAGCAAGCCCGGCCTTGCACTTTTCATGACATGAGAGGAACGCCGCCTGCCGCATGGGACAAAGCCAGAGCGGGTGAACCAGGCATAACGAGACGGGTAATGGCCGCTACGGGCATCGGCTCAAAGCGGCCGCAGGCATCGTAAACGACAGAGGTGTCGTAGCCTTCAGCCACGCTGGCAAGAGCGGGCAGGGCTGCACAGATGTCAAAGCCGGTGCCCGCGATGAGCATTTTCTTGCGCCTGGTAGCCGTGAGGGCTTCGTGGACTCGTGGGTCCTGCCAGGCGTTAATAATCGTGCGCTCGATGACTTGTGCTCCTGCATACAGCTTCGTCAGGTCGTCCAATTGGGGTCCAGCGACTGGGTTGGTCGTCATAATCGTTGGCACTCCCAACACTTTGGTTCCGCGGGCGAGGCCAAGCAGGTTGTGCCGGGTTTGCTCTGGCTCCAGGATTCTGCTGAACAATCCCTCTTGCTGATCGACGAGTAGCAGCACGGCGTTGTCCGGCGTGATAGGATCAAACGGGGGTTGCTTGGTTTCAGGAGACATCGATCTCTTCCTTTCTGATTTTCCTGCCATCTCTTCTTCTGTGCTCACGCGATGGACAAGGTGGTAAGGGCAAGCTCACATTGGTTCGCCTTTGCACCACTCAAGAACAAAATGAGAGCTCATTGACGCTCAGAAAAAACTTGCGCATGGCGTGAGCTAGACAGCTCTTGTGTCAATCTTGACAGGAAGCTGGTGATTTTTGGCAATTCCGCTGTTGATCAGAGCGTGCTCTTCCTTGACCAGTTCTCTAGAAGGTGACGAGAAGCGAGAGAAAGAAGGAAAAACGCTCTCGCCAGAGGAATTGGTGAAACTCCACCAGCTTCATGCCAAGATGTACACAAAGCCTTTTGCAGACCTCTATTCTATTACCGGTTGATAGGTGAGGATCACCGTGCCCGTCCTGGTCGCCTGTGTGGAGACGAGTTTCATTCGTTTGAGAGCATCCCCCTCTTTGAAAAGTCGTTTCCCGCTGCCTGCCACCACTGGGTGGACCAGGAGGATCAGCTCATCGAGCAGATCCTGTTGGAGGAGAGAGTGCACCAGGCCAGGACTCCCAGCTACGCCAATGTCCTTTCCTGGCTGCTGCTTGAGCTGAGCAAGTTCCTCGGCGAGATTTCCCTTGAGGAGGGTCGAGTTGCTCCACTCGACGCTTTTCAGTGTGGTGGAGACGACATATTTGGGGGTGGTGTTAATATAGCTGGCGAAGGGCTCATCAGGAGCGGTAGGCCAGTAGGAGGCCCATTCTTCATAGGTCACTCTTCCCAGCAGCACCGCGTCCTGAGCATTGAGCTGTGCCATCATCGCTTCCCCCATGTCCTCATCGAAGTGTTCTTGCCATGTATTAGGCGCTTCGACCACGCCATCAAGGGCCATAAACAAACCCGACACGATTTTTCTCATCTGTTCTCCCATCTGTCTAAATAAACCGGCGAAATGCTTGCGGGAAACTCTCAGGGCAACATCACTGCTGTGAGCAGGGATTCTTCACAGGATTTTCGCCGCTTTCTTGAGTGTTCTCTTGACCCCACGGGGCGACAGGCACAAGGCCATGTCGCTTCGCGGGGGAGGGCAGAGCCCTCTTTTCATCCATGACTGAGTGCTAGGCTCGCTGATAGTGCAGGACCACGACCCCTTGGGAGAGGGGCGTCGCTTCGAGCAGGTTCAGCTTCACCGGCTCCTTGAGGTCCTTGAAAAGCGGTTTGCCGCTGCCGAGGATCACCGGATGCACTCGCAACTGATATTCATCAACCAAGCCAGCTTGCGCAAGCTGCGAGACCAGTCTGCCACTGCCGAAGATCACTATGTCCTTGCCTGGCTGCTGTTTTAGGTGCGCGATGGCTCCTACCGGATCGTCTTTCACCAGCCTGGTATTGCCCCATTTTCCCCATTCCACCTGCTCCAGCGTGCGTGAAAAGATGATTTTGGGGACGGTATTCATCAGTTCAGCATTGATGTCATCCTCCGTCGAAGCAAAGGGCCAGTACGCGGCAAGCTCTTGATAGGTCACGCGCCCTAAGACAATGGCATCCACCCTCTTCAGGAGAAGAGGGAGCATCTCACGGTCAAATTCTTCACCCCCGACGGCCCAATCCAATTCTCCCTGTGGCCCCGCTATGAAGCCATCAAGAGTGAGAAACGGGGATGCAATAACTTTTCTCATCGTGTCCTCCCTAGGAGAAACCTCCTCATAAACCAGTGAAACTTACGCGGCTCATCCAGCCGACTTCCCGAACCATGTCAGGGCGAGTCGCCAGATCCTGGAAGAACCCGGTGACCGCCTCAAGCAACCGAGTTGGCCAAGCCGTTCGGCCAGGTGTGCCAGAGTGGGGTCCAGGGCACGATACGCGATGGCACCGTTGACCGGGATGACGGCTGGGTCAGACCCCACCTTGTCGAAAGCAATTTTCGTGCCGTCTTGAGACGTGACTGTTGGCATGTGATTTTCCTCTTCTTTACATGAGTTATGAAGCGCTCGTCATGCGTATGGCTGTTCCTCCATCTGACCAATCGGTGGAAGATGCCGCAGCATCGTGGCGACCAGCACAGCCACTCCCACGAGCGTGGCCGCGACTCCTACCAGCGATGATCAGCGTCTGGAGAAAGCGCTCCCCATTTGTTTTCTCGCCAGAAGCCCACTTGGAAAGGGACATCCGCTTCAGCAGTCTACCAGAAGGATGGACATGCTCAAAGAGCAAATTTTTGCTCCATTGCCCATACCATTCTCCGCTTCTTTCCTCCTCTTTTGTGTTCCCAGACGGTACATGTTGAGAATCGGTGGGCGACATACTGACAAGTAATAGGATCAGATGTACACCTTGAGAGTGTACTCTTTGGAGAAGGAGAACACATCGGCAAAGCAACGTATTGGGATTGCCTATCTCGACATGTGATATGGAACGCCTGCGAGTGAAGCATTACCTAGGCAGAGACATCTTCATAACCGGCAAACGCGACATCAGTGCAGCATTGGGTCACACGTGACCATTCGTAGGTCTATTCTGGCAAGAGTTGGGGATTCCAGGCAACTTCCCACAGATGATCGTCGGGATCTTTAAAGTGGCCAGCATAGCCACCCCAGAAGGTCTCTCTTGCAGGCGTAATGATCTGCGCGCCCGCACTGCGAGCCTGCTGCATGACCGCATCCACCTCTTCTCTGCTGCTGACATTATGTCCAATGGTGAGTTCAGTCGGGCTGTGGTCAGTTTGGGCCAGGTTGGTGTCGTGAGCGATGGAGGCTCGGGGCCACAGAGCGAGCTTCAAACCAGGCTGTAGATCAAAGAAGGCAACTGCTCCATGTTCAAACTCCTTGCCAATGATTCCCTGCGTGGGAAGGCCAAGGCCATCTCGATAGAAGGTCAGCGACTTCTCCAGATCATCTACACCGAGGGTAATGATGGTAATGCGTGGTTTCATAGAGGGTTTCCTTTCTTTTGCTTCATCGATACTGTGTATTCCTCTACAGGAAGTATATCTCAGTGGAGTGACAGCTCTATGTCAGTAGTGGGCATGGCTTTGTAGAAGTCGCGTGACCGCTTTCTCACCATCTGTCTGTCACCTGCGTGGTCGTAGGAGATCTGCAAGAAGAGTCTACCAGCTCGGCTTATTTACCAGCTGGCTGAGCCAGCTCTTTGTTTTTAAACATAGCGAAGGCGGCGGGAATGGTGCTGCTGATCCAGAGCGCGCAGATCAGATATATGAGTACTTCCTGGAAGACGAGATTATGTACGGGAAAGAGGAGCATGGTGAGCGGACTGGTCAGGGCAAAAGCCCAGGCAGCCCAGGCGGGGACGAGGCGTAGCCGACCCAGCATAAAGCCGATCAGCATAGCGCTGAGCAGGTGGCCGATGATGTAGATGAGCAGAAAGGTCGTCATGACGGCGTCGCCGTTGAAGTGCTTCCAGAGCGCGACAAGCTGCGCGGTGCTGCCGCCACTATCGATATTGTAGGCGAGGTCATCGAGGCTGATGAGCGCGGCCCAGGGAATCCATCCGAGGAGGGAGAGTGCCGCCGAGATGGTGGCAAGCCAGGGTGCGCGTCTCATGCCCAGCAGCGACATGCCCAGGTAACCCAGGGGCAAGAAGAAGGAGGCCGCGACGGCACCGATAAGGTGCAGAATGTTGCCAGTCGGGCCAGCCATCGCGCTGGCGATGAGAGGCTCGCGGCCATTTCCTTCCCAAGAGAGGAGGTAGAGCGTGATCGAGAGCGGCGCGAGGATGATGCAGGCCGCCAGGCTCAGACGCTGGAATGTGAATGCGGTGGACACCGATGTCTGCTCGCTCTGAGATGCAGGTAGTTCCATACGAGATGTACGTAGATTCATTGTGTTGTTCCTTTTTGTGTCAATGTTTGCCTAGTTTGAGGCGCGTGCTGCCTGAACATGGCGCAGATGCTCCTCAAGTCCCGAAGCTCTCATCGACTCCGGTGAGGCTTTCTCACTCGGTGAGGAGCATCCAGGCTTACTACTTAAGAGTCTAGTGCAAGAGGGGCGGCTTCCACATCGGCAAAGCAACGTATTCGTGTTGCCTATCTCAAAGCGATGGAGATGACGTGTCAACGTCTCATGTGGAGGGTTTACCCAGGCGGGGACATCTGCATGACTCCAGGTGGGGTGAAGCGCATGGACGTAGGTGAGGCGTGGGCGGAGCAGCATGCACCTAGAGGAGATGGTGTTCGAGGGCAAAGAGGGTGGCAGCATGGCGCGAGGTAATACCCAGTTTGCTATAGATGGAGCGCAGATGCGCATTGACGGTGCGTGGGCTGATGACCAGGGCGTCAGCCACCTGCGCATCGGTCAACCCTTGTGCGACCAGGCGCAGCACCTCCTGCTCCCGCTCGGTCAGGTCAAGCGTCTCGGATGGGGAAGGCAGTAGTTGATGTGCTGCTCTGGCACTCCTCGTGGTCTGCGCAGGAGAGCGACCGGTGAATGCGGTGCGTGAAAGTCGCGCCACCGCTTGCTCCGGCGTCATCGTCCGCCCCTGGGCCCAGGCGAGCGTGAACGCCTCTTCCCCCAGCGTGGCACGCGCAGCCGCGACCGAGCGGGCCATTGGGGCACGTTCGGTCGGTGGGAGAGATGCCCGAAGCTGAGCACACAAGCCTTCCGCGGCACCCCAGAGCCATGCAGCCTCCGCCATCCTCCCCTGTGCTGCGACGACCACGCCGATCTCCTGCAGACAGATGGCGATGAACCAGCTATCGTTGACTTCGCGCAGGAGCGCCAGGCCCTCCTCGAACAGCTTCCCTGCCATCTCTCCCTTGCCCTCCTCAAGCGCGAAGCACCCCTGAAAGCTGAGAGCATCGGCCATGGCAGGCCGGAGGCCCATCGCTCTTGAGAGCGCCAGGTACTCCTCGTTGAGGGCGCGTGCCCTGGCTACCTCGCCCTGGGCAAAGTGCATCCGCTTGAGGGAGAAGAGAGCGTACAGGATGCCGTAGGTGTTCCCTGCTCCCCGGTGGAGCGTGAGCCCTTCTTCCAGCAGCGTCCACGCCCGGCTGTCCTCGCCCTGATCGAACGCGACCTGTCCCAGCAGGACCAACAGAGAGGCGAGGATGGTCTGGTCGCCTCCAGCTCTGGCCACGGCCAGCCCCTCCTCGGCGTGCGCACGTGCCGCCTTGAAGTCACCGACCACCCACGCGCTCCGTCCCAGGAGAAAGAGCGCGAAGGCGAGGCTGCGGCTGGCTCCCCGCTTGCGCTGCAACGCGACCACCTCCCGGCCCAGCATCGCTCCCCGCTCATAGTCGCCCTGCTCGATCGCCAGGAGTCCGGTCGCCAGCAGCGCCTTGGCCCGCACCTCTTCGGCCACATCCTGGCTGCTCGCCAACGCACGCTCCAGGAAGGTTCTGCCTTCGCTCAGGTACCAGCGTGCCCGCCAGAAGTGAAACAGGGCAGCACTCAAGCGCAAAGCGATCTCGCTTTCGTGCTGCGAGAGCGACCAGTCCAGGGCAGCGCGCAGGTTGGCATGCTCGCGCTCCAGCCGCTCCAGCCACACTACCTGCTCTGCGCCTTCGAGGTAGACCTCGGCCTCTTCCGCCAGTCCCAGGTGGTACGCTGCATGGGCGGAGCGCGCGGCCTCCAGCCCCTGGTTGGCAACGAGCGCCTCCAGGCCGTACTCACGAATCGTCTCGTGCATCAGCAAACGTGGGGCATCGCTACCCTGCTCTGCCTTGCGGAGTAAGTGCTTGTCGAGCAGTGACGTCACTCCATCCAACACCAGTGCGCTTTTGCCGCCGAGCGCTCTGTCCATCTGCTCCACCGCCTCTAGCGTACAGCCTCCCACAAAGACCGAGACCAGGCGAAAGAGGCGCTGTTCCTCCTGTGAGAGCAGGTCGTAGCTCCATGCAATCGTATTGCGCATGGTCTGCTGGCGCTCAGGCAGATCGCGTGCTCCACCCGTTAAGACAGCCAGGCGGTGTTCCAGTCGCTCCAGCAGGGCTGGCAGGGACAGCAGCTTGAGACGGGCTGCGGCCAGTTCAATCGCCAGGGGCAAGCCATCGAGACGCCGACAGATCTCGACGACGAGCAGGGTATCCTCGAAACTCGGCTGAAACGTGGGCTGGATCTCCCGCGCTCGTTCAAAGAAGAGCGCCACCGCGCCATAACGTGTGAGCTGTTCGGGATCAGGCAGATGCTGTGGATCGGGCAAGGCCAATGGGAGGACAGCAAAGGCGTGTTCGCCGCGCACATGCAGGACCTCCCGACTGGTCACGAGCACTGTAAGCTGCGGGCAAGCAGCCAGCAGGTCCACGAGGTACGGTGCAGCTGCGACGACGTGCTCGAAGTTATCCAACACCAGCAGCACATGCTGCTCCCGCAGTGCCGCTTGCAGCAGGTCCAGTAGCGGTCGGGTGCTGCTGACTTGCAGACCGAGTGCCTGCGCGATGGTGGGCAGGACCAGATCGGCATCCTGAAGAGGGGCCAGCGAGATGAAGCAGACCCCATCGGAGTAGGTCCCCTGGACCTCGCTCGCAATGGCCAGCGCCAGGCGCGTCTTGCCCACACCGCCGGTGCCGGTCAGGGTGAGCAAACGAATCTCAGGGCGCGCGAGCAGGGTACAGGCGGCGGCGACCTCCCGCTCGCGCCCAAGGAGCGAGGTAAGCGGCACCGGGAGTGGTGAGAAAAGCCTGCTCTCCTGCTCGGTGTGTCGCGTGGGCATGGTGCGTTGATCAGAGGAAAGGAGCCTCTCTCGATGGCTGCGTGGAGCACGGCCATCCGAGCGTTCTGCTCTGGAACTCACCTCCTCCTCGTCTTGCCCGAACAGGTGTCTTGCCACGGCGTCCAGTCGCTCTAGAGTGACCTCCCCCGCCTTACCCACATAGACCCGGTGGAGCTTGCCGTCCCGTTTGCGGTAGGCACGCCAGTACCAATCACCCCGCTGATTGCCGGCCTGCTCGCGACGCATCGTAAAGGTTCCGAACGGACTGCGCACACGGAAGATCGTGGCTATCTGTAGCCAGGCAAACCAGGCGGAGGTTCCCACACACAGCTCATAGTGCTGGCCGTCTCGCTGGTAGATCAGGGTCTGACCTGCGACGATCGCAGGAGTCGGGTTCTTGCTGCTCATGCTCATCACCAAATGGTTTCCACGCACCGATTCCAGAACAGTATAGCATATGTTCGGAACCTTCCCAGTACAGTAGGATGCGGGCTAATTTTTTGCAGGGCGATCGCGCGAAGCAGGCGGGCGTCTGAGAAAAGCCTGTCGCCAGGAATAAGGTGCTGGCGGCTTGGAGGTGGCGGTGCGGCAGAGCGACGCCAGCATGTCAAGAGAATGAGCACCGCCCAACAGGCCAGCCGCCGATCGGTGCGCTGTGCTCGCCGGTACCTCCACACTGTCTGGCACTGGGTGACACAGGCCTGCCAGGTCTCCGGCCAGCGCTGGTTGCAGACGGCGTTGCACAACACGAGCACAGGATTGACGTGCCCCCGTTGCCAATGCATGCCTGCCCCTTTGAGCTGCGCTTCCACCAGTTTGTTGACGCTCTCGACCATGCCGGACCCAAGCAGCAGGCTGGTATCCTGGGAGTGCGCGACCTGCTCGCTCCCCTCCATCGAAGGTGTCTCCGTACCCTTGCTCTGCTGATCCTCACCCTGCCATGAGAAAGATGTTCAGGACATTTCAGAGAGCATGAGAGAAGGCGGGTACTGTGTTCCCGGGTGGTTGACCATCTGCCTCCCTTGCCTTTCGAGATGGTGGCGCGTATACTCTTTCCAGTGCATCTGATCCACAACCATCTGCCTCAAAATGCAAGCGACCATCTGCCGCAGATGAGCGTGGATCACAGTGAACATGTATGAACGCTCTCCCAGAGCCAATTCATGGGAAGCGGTCGGCGATCCTGTGACGATCTGCCTTCCAAGTAGTCTGTCGCGGGTTCGAGTCCCGTCTCCCGCTCCACACAATGAACCGTCTCTTTGCAAGTGCTTCTAGCGCCAGTTG
>WNGE01004934.1_pt1 | contig 15264 bp, 15 predicted proteins | sample 5400651 | NCBI WGS metagenome assembly WNGE01 (sample SAMN13153370, study PRJNA577476) | soil metagenome | isolation source: 60 cm soil or saprolite under grassland replicate 2 | place: USA:California | collected 2016-06-15 | reverse complement strand
GGCGACCGTGACGGCGACGCTCCTCGACGGAAAGGGCCAGACGGTCACCACGTTCTTCAGCGAGCTGAAGCCGGCGGGAGCGCAGACGTTCACCTTCACGGCGCAGTCGGGCCTGCCGAACGGCGCCTACGCGATCCAGCTCGTGGCCGCCGCCGCGAACGCCGGGTCCGTGAGCACCCTGATCCCGCTCACGGTCGACGACACGATCGACGCTTTCACCGTCGCGCCCACGCTCTTCTCGGCCGCAAAGGGCGGCTCGGCGGCCGTCACGTTCACGCTCATGCGCGGGCCCGTGACGGCCGCGCTGCAGGTCCTGCGCGGCAAGCAGCTCGTCGTGTCCCCGAGCACCGGCACCTACCCCGCCGGACCGCAGACGCTGCTCTGGCGTGGCACCCTCGGCAACGGCGCGCGGGCGGCGGACGGCGCGTACACGCTGGCCCTCTCGGTGACGGACGGGATCACGGTCTTCACCCGCACGGCGACCGTGACGCTCGACTCGACGCCGCCGAAGATCACGGTGCTGTCGTACCGGGCGCTGCGCTTCCGCCTCTCGGAGCCTGCGACGCTCACCCTCGAGGTCGGCGCGAAGCGCTACACGCGGACGCTGAAGAAGGCCGCGACGACCCAGTTCTGGCTCCAGCCCCCACCCGCGGCGTACCGGCTGCTCGCGTCGGACGCGGTGGGCAACACGTCCTCCGTCCGCTACTCGCGGCGGTAGGCCGCCGACCACGCGTCGTAGGCGCGCCCGAGCTCGAGGAGGATCGCCGCCAGCAGCGGCGCCCGCTTCAGCTCGCGCTCGAGCTCGAGCCGGAGCGAGGTCGGCGGCTTCGCCGCGTCATGGGGCAGCTCCGCCGCCGACTGGTTCACGTTCACGCCGATCCCGAGCGTGACGCGGCCGGGTCTCGCCTCCGCCAACACGCCGGCCAGCTTCCGGCCCGAGACGACGACGTCGTTCGGGTGCCGCAGCGAGGCTTCGATACCCGTCTCGGCGCGCAGCGCGGCCGCGACCGAGTTGCCGGCGACGAGCGTGAGCTCCGGCCAGAGCGGCATCGGGGCGGGAGGCCGCAGCAGCACCGAGCAGAGGATCGCGCGGCGCGGCGGTGCCTCCCACCTTCGGCCGAGCCGCCCGCGGCCCTGCGTCTGGTGGTCGGTGACGACCGTGGCGCCCTCCGGCTCGTCCTCGGCGAGCAGGCGCTGCGTCGACGGGCACGAGGCGACGAAGCGATACGGCTTGCCGAGCCGCCCCCGCAGCAGCGGTAGCACCGACTCCGGGCTCAGCTCCGACACGCGGCACTAGACTAGTCCCGCATTGCAAGCGCTTCGGGGTACCTCGCGTCCGATCAGTCAGCCCCTGCGGGCAGACCGCGGCCTCGTCTACGAGAAGCTGAGCGACCCGATCCTGGTGACCCGCGCGAAGGATGGCGACCGGCAGGCGCTGGAGACGCTGTGCGCGCGGCACGCGCCTCGGGTCGAGGCCCTCGCGCGCCACCTGCTGCGCGACCCCGAGGACGCCCGCGACGCCGCGCAGGAGGCCCTCGCGAAGGTGTGCACGCGTCTGAAGCAGTTCCGCGGCGAGGCGCAGTTCTCGACCTGGCTGCACCGCCTCGTCGTCAACACCTGCCGGGACGCCGCCGACAGGGGCCGGGCGCGTGTACACGAGCCGCTCGGCGACGACTTCAAGGCGGGACCCGACGACGACCCGGTGCGGGCGGCCGGCATGTCGGAGCTGCGGCGCGAGCTCTGCGAGTCGCTGGCCGGCATCTCGCCGCAGCAGGCGCAGGTCGTCGTCCTCAAGCACGCCCTCGGCTACTCGTTCGAGGAGATCGCGGAAGCCTCCGGGATGCCGGTGGGCACCGCCAAGTGTCACGCGCACCGCGGCCGCAACCGGTTGCGCGAGCGCCTCGAAGACGTCGCATGACGTCGCTGGTGGCCCCGTTCGGCCGGGACGTGATCGAGCAGCTGATCCCGCACCGGCCGCCCTTCCTGCTCGTCGACGAGATTCTCGAGCTCGAGCCTGGGCGGCGCGTGGTCGGCCGGCGCGAGGTCCGGGCCGACGACTGGTGGTTCCCCGGACATTTTCCCGAGCGGCCGGTGATGCCCGGCGTGCTCACGATCGAGGCGATCGCCCAGGCCGGAGCCGTCGCCGTCCTGGCGGACGAGGCGAACCGCGGCAAGGTGCCGTTCTTCGCCGGCATCGACGACTGCCGCTTCAAGCGCGTCGTCGAGCCCGGCGACGTCCTCACGCTCGAGTGCGAGTTCGTCCGCGTCCGCGGGCCCATGGCCAAGGGAGAAGGCAGGGCCCGCGTCGGCGACGACCTGGCGGCCGAGGTCACGCTCACGGTCTTCGTCGGCGCATGATCGGCAACGCGGTCGAGGGGCTCGACGTCTCGATCACCGGCCTCGGGTGCAAGGTGCCCGACCGTGTGGTCACGAACGAGGAGCTCTCGCAGTACGTCGACACGACGGACGAGTGGATCCTCGAGCGGACGGGGATCCGCGAGCGGCGGATCGCCGCGCCCGACGAGGCGCTCTCCGATCTGGCACTCCCGGCCTGCCGCGACGCGCTCGCCCAGGCGGGCGTCGAGGGACGCGACATCGACCTGCTGATCGTGGCGACGGTCACGCCCGACATGGCCTTCCCGTCCACCGCGGCGATCCTCGCGGACGCGCTCGGCGCGAGCGAGGCGGCCGCCTACGACCTGTCCGCGGGGTGCACCGGCTTCATGTACGCGCTCGCCCAGGGCTACGGCATGCTCGCGGGGGGACTCGCCAAGCGCGCGCTCGTCGTCGGCGGCGACGTCCTCTCGCGCATCCTCGACTGGGAGGACCGCTCGACGCTCGTCCTCTTCGGCGACGGCGCCGGCGCCGTCGTGCTGGAGGCGGTGCCGGAGCGGGGCTTCATCGGCTTCGAGCTGGGGGCGGACGGCGGCGGCGGCGCGAACCTGTGGCTCCCGGGCAGCGGCTCGCGGCTGTTCGACGATCCGGACAAATACGTCAAGATGAACGGCCGAGAAGTCTTCAGGTTCGCGACCCGGATCCTCGTCCAGTCGGCCGAGCGGCTGCTGGCGAGATGCGGCGTCTCGATCGACGAGGTGGATCTCTACGTTCCCCACCAGGCCAACACGCGGATCATCGACCACGCAACCCGCAAGCTCGGCGTTCCGTCAGAACGGGTGGTTATCAATGTCGACCGGTACGGGAATACCTCTTCGGGCTCGATCCCGCTCGCGCTCGCAGACGCGGCAGCGGACGGCCGGCTGCGGCCGGGCGAGCTCGTGTTGATGACGGGAATGGGTGCAGGACTCACCTGGGGCAGTGCGCTCATGCGCTGGAGCAAGGAGATGCCGTGACGAAGATCGCGTTCTGCTTCCCGGGTCAGGGGTCGGTCGAGGTCGGAATGGGCGGGGACATCGCCGCCGCGGTCCCCGAGGCGCGCCTGATCTTCGAGCGCGGCAGCGCCGCGTCGGGGCTCGACCTCGAGCAGCTCTGCTTCCACGGCGCCGCAGGCGACCTCGTCGACACCGCCGTCCAGCAGCCGGCCCTCGTGGCGACGTCGCTGGCGGTGCTCGCGGCGGTGCGCGCCCGCGGAATCGAGCCCGACTTCGTCGTCGGCCACTCCGTCGGCGAGTTCGCCGCACTGGCGGCCGCCGAGGCGATGTCGATCGAGGACGCGCTCACCCTCGTCCGCGAGCGGGGAATGGCGATGGCCGAAGCCGCCGCGGCGCACCCAGGCTCGATGGCGGCGATTCTCGGCCTCGACGACGAGGTGGTCGAGACGCTCTGCCGCAAGATCCTCGGCGTCTGGCCGGCGAACTACAACTGTCCGGGCCAGATCGTCGTCTCCGGCGAGCACGACGCCGTCGACGAGTGCTGCGAGCGGGCGCAGGAGGCAGGCGCCCGCCGCGCCGTGAAGCTCAAGGTCTCCGGCGCCTTCCACTCGCCGCTCGTCGCGCGGGCGGCCGACCGGCTGCGCCCGGCGATCGATCGGGTCAGGTTCCAGGAGCCGGTGGCGCCCTTCATGTCGACGGTGACCGCCCGCGTCGAGTCGGCACAGCGGCTCGCGCCCCTGCTCGTCGACCAGCTCACGGCACCCGTCCGCTTCACGCAGGCGGCCTCGGAGCTGATGAAGGAAGGCGTGCGCACGTTCGTCGAGGTCGGGCCCGGGAACGTCCTCTCCGGGCTCGTCAAGCGCATCGACCGCAGCGTCAAGGCGATCTCCGTCAACAACCTCGCCGCGCTCGACAAGCTGCCAGACGCGCTCTCCGAGGCGTGAGCTTCGCCTCGCTGGAGGGCAAGACCGCGCTCGTCACGGGCGCGTCGCGCGGGATCGGACGGGCGATCGCCTCCGAGCTGGCGCGGGCGGGCGCGAGCGTCGTGCTCGGCTTCCGCTCCGGCAGCGACGAGGCCGAGGCGCTCGCGGCCGAGCTCGGCGGCCGGGCGATCCAGGCGGACGTGGCGAGCGCCGAGGAAGCCCGGCGGCTCGTCGAGGAAGCGGGCGACCTCGACATCCTGGTCAACAACGCAGGCCTCACTCGCGACGGGGTGCTGGCGCGGATGCCGGACGACGACTGGCGCACGGTGATCGAGACGAATCTCTCGTCTGTCTTCTACACCTGCCGAGCCGTCTGCAGGCCGATGATGCGCAAGCGGGCCGGCGCGATCGTCAACGTCTCCTCGATCGTCGGCGTGCGCGGGAACTGGGGCCAGACGAACTACGCGGCCTCGAAGGCGGGCATCATCGGCTTCACGAAGTCGCTCGCGCGCGAGCTCGGCAGCCGGAACGTACGCGCGAACGTCGTCGCTCCCGGCTACGTGAGGACGCGCCTCACCGACGTCCTGCCTGAGGAGGCGACCGCGGCGATGCTCCAGAATACGCCGCTGGGCCGCCTCGGCGAGCCGGGCGACGTGGCCGGCGCTGTACGCTTCCTCTGCTCGGACGAGGCCGCGTTCATCACGGGCGACGTGCTGCTCGTCGACGGCGGGCTGGGAATGTAGGCGATGAGCTCCAATGCTTCACTCAACGGGCGGCGCAGGGTCGTCGTCACCGGGTTGGGCGCGCTGACGCCGCTCGGCAATGACGCACGGTCCAGCTGGGACGCGCTCGTCCGCGGCGAGTCCGGCGCGGGCCCCATCACCCTGTTCGACGCCGCGGAGTTCCCTGTCACCTTCGCGTGCGAGGTGAAGGACTTCGAGCCGGCCGACTTCATCGACCGCAAGCAGGCGCGACGGATGGACCGCTTCGCCCAGCTGATCGTCGCCGCCGCACGCCAAGCGGAGCAGGACTCTGGGCTCGACATCGCCGCCGAGGCCGATCGCGTCGGCGCGGCGATCGCGACCGGCATCGGCGGCCTCAAGTCGTACCAGGACTGCTACGACACGCTGAAGGATCGCGGCCCCGACCGCGTGAACCCGTTCGCGATTCCGGCGATCATCCCGAACATGGGCGCCGGCTGGGTCTCGATGGAGCTCGGCACGAAGGGGCCGCTCGCGTCGGAGTGCACCGCGTGCGCGGCGTCGAACATGGCGATCGGCGACGGCACGGACGCGATCCGGCTCGGCCGGGCCGACGTGATGCTCTGCGGCGGCACCGAGGCCGCGATCAACAAGGTCGGCATCGCCGGCTTCGGGGCGATGCGTGCGCTGTCGCGCCGCAACCACGAGCCGGCGCGCGCCTCGCGGCCGTTCGACGCCGGCCGCGACGGCTTCGTGATGGGTGAGGCCGGCGCCGTGCTCGTGCTCGAGGAGCTCGAGCACGCGAAGGCGCGCGGCGCGAAGATCTACGCGGAGATCGCCGGCTACGGGCTCTCCGCAGACGCGAGCCACATCACCGATCCTGATCCGACGGGCGTCAACCCGGCCCGCGCGCTGCGGATGGCGATGGCCGATGCCGGCGTCACGCCGGAGCAGATCGACTACGTGAATGCGCACGCGACGTCGACGCCGATCGGCGACTCGAGCGAGACCCGCGTGATCAAGCTCGCGATGGGCGAGGAGCAGGCCTACAAGATCCCGATCTCGGGCACGAAGGGCGCTACCGGGCACTGCCTCGGCGCCGCCGGCGCGGTCGAGGCGCTGTGGGTGACGCTCGCCGTCCACGAGGGCCTCCTGCCGCCGACGATCAACTACGAGGTCGAGGACCCGGAGTGCGACCTCGACTACGTGCCGAACGAGGCGCGCAAGGCGGACGTCAGGTGCGCGGTCAACAACTCGTTCGGCTTCGGCGGCCACAACGCGTGCGTCGTCTTCACGCGCTACGCACCGGAAGACGACTAGGGCCGCGACCGGCGTCGGGATCGGCCGATCTCGCACGTAGCGTTGTCCAGGTGGACGAGCTGGTCGAGGTGCGCAGGTCGGGACGCGTGCGGCGGTGGACCTTGTCCGTGCCGTGGGGGGCGCCGGCCCGGCTGACGGTGCCGGCGTGGCTCGCCGAGGACGAGATCGCGCGGATCGTCGAGTCGCACCGCGAGTGGATCGTGCGCGAGCGGGCGAAGCAGCGGCCACGGCTGCGGCTCGATCCGCACGCGGTCTCGGAGGCCGAGGCGCGGAGCGCGACGCGCGAGCTCGTGGCGATGCTCGCCGACGACGAGGCCGCGGCGCTCGGCGTCTCGGTCGAGCGGATCGAGATCCGCGACCAGCGCACGCGCTGGGGCTCCTGCTCGACGCGCGGCACGCTCTCGTTCAACTGGCGCCTCGTGCTCGCGCCGCTCGACGTGCTGGACTACGTCGTCGTGCACGAGCTCTGCCATCTCCGCGAGCCGAACCACTCGCGCCGGTTCTGGCACCTCGTCGAGTCGCGACGGCCGGGGTGGCGCAAGCAGCGCGCCTGGCTGCACGAGCACGGGCCCGAGCTGCTCGCCTTTCGCCCGGCCGCGTAGGCTAACCCCCATGGAGCGCTGGGCGACGTTCGACTGCTATGGGACTTTGATCGACTGGAACGCCGGCATCGGCCGCGAGCTCGAGCGCCTGTTCGGGGCGGCGCAGGCGGGGCGGCTCCTGCACGCCTACCACGAGCTCGAGCCGCAGGTCCAGCACGAGGAGCCGGGGCGCAGCTACCGCGACGTCCTCGCCATGACCCTGGCCCGGCTCGCCGAGCGAGAAGACCTGCCGCTCGCCGCGGACGAGCACGGTGCGCTCGCGCGTTCGCTGCCCTCGTGGGAGCCGTTCCCGGAGGTGCGCGAGTCGCTCGAGGACGCCGGCGCCCGCGGCTGGAAGCTCGCGGTCCTCTCCAACACCGATCGAGACTTCGTCGATGCGTCCCTGGCGCAGATCGGCGTGCCGTTCGAGCTCGCGATCGTCGCCTCCGAGATCGGCTCGTACAAGCCCGCGCACCGGCACTGGCAGGTCTTCTTCGAGCGAACGGACGCCGACCGTGCCGGGCACGTGCACGTCGCCGCGAGCCTCTTCCACGACGTCGCGCCCGCGTGCGAGCTCGGCCTGCGGACGATCTGGATCAACCGGCTCGGCGAGGAGGCCGAGCCCCAGCCCGACGTCGAGTTGCACACGCTCGAGGGCCTCGGCGGCACGCTCGACGGTTTGGTCACTGCGGGCTAGCCTCTCGGGGGTGCACGCTCCAGCCGGGATGACGATTCGCGCGGCCACGCGCACGGACGCGGCGGCGGTCGCCGCGCTCGTCGCCGCCGACGAGGAGTCGTTCACGGGCCATCCCTCCCGCCTGGGCGCGAACGACGTCCTCGGCTGGTGGCAGCGCACCGATCTCGAGAACGACACGTGGCTCTTCGAGGAGGAGCAGCGGCTGGTGGCCGCCGGGTCCGCCGAGCTGTACGGCACCGTCGGCGGCTTCTTCGGCGTGGTCGTCCCGGGAGCAAAGGGTCGTGGGCTGGGCTCGACCATCGTCGACCTGGCCGAGGCGCGGCTCGCCGAGAAGGGCCCTACGCGCCTGCACGCTCGAGCCCTGGCACTGGACTCCGCCGCGGCCTCCCTGTTCGAGCGTCGCGGCTACCACGAGGTCCGTCGCTTCTGGGAGATGGCGATCGAGCTCGACGGCCCGCCGCCGGAGCCGTCGTTGCCCCACGGCCTGACCTGCGAGACATTCCGGGAGGACGATGCTCGCCCGTTCCACGACGCGCTCGACGAGGCGTTCCACGACCACTGGGAGCACCATTCGATCCCGTTCGAGGAGTGGTGGGAGCAGAAGCGAGCGGCGCCCGACTACGACCCGACGATCTGGTTCCTCGTCCGTGACGGCGACGAGGTCGCAGCCGTCGTGCGGAACGACCCCGACCGCAGCGGCGGGGGCCTCGTAGGCGCGCTCGGAGTCCGCCGGCCCTGGCGCGGCAAGGGCCTCGGCCGCGCCCTCCTGCTGCGCACGTTCGGCGAGTTCCACCGCCGCGGCATCCAGCGCGTCGCCCTTGGAGTCGATGCGCAGAACCCGACGGGCGCGACCAAGCTCTACGAGAGCGTCGGCATGCAGGTCGAGCTCGAGGCGATCGTCTTCGAGAAGCGGCCCTCGTGAGCTTGCTGCGTGCCAAATGCCCGACGTGCCGTGCGTACACCGCGGTGGCGCTCGGCGCGGACTACGAGTGTCATTCCTGCGGGCGCACGTTCGCGGCGGGGCTCGTGCGCGTGCCACGCGCCTGGGGCGACGGCGGCGAGGCGATGGTCGAGGCCGCGAGCCTGCCGCTCGACTACCCCGAGACCGCGGTCGTCGCCGAGGACTCGTTGCAGGCGCAGACGCTCGCGGTCGCCTCCGACCTGCCGTTGCGGCCGCTCGTGCTCGGCGGCTGCTGCTGCTCGCACGTCGGCGCGGTCGAGGGTCTTGCCGCACGGCACGGTCGGCTCGGCGTCGTCTGGCTCGACGCGCACGGCGACCTGAACACGCCCGAGTCGTCGCCGTCGGGGAACGAGTGGGGGATGCCGCTGCGGATGCTCGTCGACGGCGGGGCCGTCGACCCGCGGGACGTGGCGCTCGTCGGCGCGCGGAACCTCGATCCGCCCGAGGCTGAGTACATCGCGGCGACGGGGATCCTCGACCGCGCCGAGGACGTGCTGGAGCGGGTCGATCACGTCTATGTCGCGCTCGACTGCGACGTCTTCGAGCCGAGCGAGCTGACGGTCTTCATGCCGGAGCCGGACGGGCCGACGATCGCCGAGGTCGAGAAGCTGCTCTGCGTGCTCCGTGACCGCGGCGCCGTCGTCGGCGCCGGCCTCACCGGGCTCGCGCCCGATCCTGCCAACGTCGAGAAGCTCGAGCGGCTCACCACTGCGATGGGCTTCTGAGCCCGCCGGGCGCGCAACCCCTCGCCGCCGCGACCGGTCTAAGCTAGCGCCGTGGCCAAGATCGACGTCTCGATCGAGACCGAGGACAAGCCGGCGCCGCCGGCGGAGCACCCGAATACCTGCCCCAGCTGCGCCTCCCACTACCGGGACGACGAGCTCGAGCGGGCGCTCTGGGTCTGCGCGCAGTGCGGCCACCACTTCCCGACCCGCGCCCGCGCGCGGATCGCCTGGCTCGCCGACGAGGGCTCGTTCGCCGAGGACGCGGTAGACCTGCATTCCGAGGATCCGCTCGGCTTCTTCGACCTCCGCCCGTACGCGGAACGGCTCGCCGAGGCGGAGATGTCGACCGGCCTCGCGGAGGCGATGCTGATCGGCCAGGCTGCGATCGAGGGGCGCAGCTGCGAGCTCGCCGTCATGGACTTCACGTTCATGGGCGGCTCGATGGGCAGCGTCGTGGGGGAGAAGCTGTCGCGGGCCTGCGACCTCGCCGCCGAGCGCGGGATGCCGCTCGTCGCGGTCACGAGCTCGGGCGGCGCCCGTATGCAGGAGGGAATCCTCTCGCTCATGCAGCTGCCGAAGACCGTCTGCGCCGTCGAGGACATGCACGACGCCGGTCAGGCGCTGATCGTCGTGATGGCGCACCCGACGACCGCCGGCGTGCTGGCGAGCTTCGCCAGCCTCGGCGACGTGCTGCTCGCCGAGCCGGGCGCGCTGATCGCGTTCACCGGCCCCAGGGTCGTCCAGCAGACGACGCGGGAGAAGCTGCCCGACGATTTCGGCCTTGCCGAACAGAACCTCCGCTTCGGCCATCTAGACGCGATCATCCCGCGGGCGGAGCACCGCGGCGTCCTCTCCCGGCTGCTGAGGCTGTTCGATGCCCCCGAGTGAGCACGAGCTCAGGCTGCGCGAGCGCTTGAGCCGGCTGCGCAACGTGCCGCTGCTCGGCGGCACGCGGCTGTCCGGCGAGCTCGAGCGGCTCCAGCGCCAGCTCGACCGGATCGGGCGGGAGGCCACCGACGAGGAGATCTGGCGCTCCGTCGAGCTCGCGCGCCATCCCGAGCGCCCCTACACGCTCGACTACGTGACCAGGCTCCTCGACGACTGGTTCGAGCTGCACGGAGACCGCGGTCGCGGCGACGACGGCGCGATGGTGACCGGGCTGGGCAAGCTCGAGGGCCGCACCGTCGCCCTCGTCGGGCAGCAGAAGGGCCGCGACATCCAAGAGCGCACCAGACGCCAGTTCGGGATGCCCTACCCCGAGGGCTACCGCAAGGCGATCCGCGTGATGGAGCTCGCCGACCGGCACGGCCTGCCGGTGATCTCCCTCGTCGACACGCCGGGTGCCTACCCCGGGGTCGCCGCCGAGCAGCACGGCCAGGGCGGCGCGATCGCCAGGTCGCAGGCCGCGATGGCGCGGCTGGGCGTGCCGACCGTCGCGTGCGTGATCGGCGAGGGCGGCTCGGGCGGCGCGGTCGCGATCGCGCTCGCGGATCGCGTGTTGATGCAGGAGCACGCGATCTACTCGGTGATCTCGCCCGAGGGGTGCGCGGCGATCCTCTGGCGCGACGCGGGCGAGGCGAAGAAGGCAGCCGCCGCCTTCAAGCCCGACGCTGCCCACTGCCTCGAGCTCGGTGTCGTCGACGCGATCGTCCCCGAGCCGCCGGGCGGTGCCCACACAGACCATGACGCGGCCGCCAGGTTGCTCGGCGAATCGCTGCGTGAGACCCTCGACGAGCTCGACGTGCCGGGCGAGGAGCTGCGCCGCAGGCGACGGGCACGCTTCCGCTCGCTGGGGGCATTTGCCTAAGATTTGTCGAGGTTTCGGCAGGACTCGCGGGGCCTTGTCCACAGCGTCCACAGGCTTATCCCCGGTGGGTGGCGGGCTTTGTAAAGAACCCTGATACGGCTCGAGGCCGGTAAAGACCGGCCTCGAGCATCGACCCCCCGCTGGGTGGAGAAGCGTTCGCAGCGCTGCTCCTGTCAAGAAGCTGTTTCACGGGAGCGCAGGATGCAAACCTCTCGATCGCAGGTAGAACTGCCTCGTGAGCGACGACCTCTCCGAATACCGGCGCAAGCGCGACGCGAAGCGCACGCCGGAGCCGTTCACGGGCCGCCGCGGGCGCGCCGGGGGCCCGATCTTCGTCGTGCAGCGCCACGACGCGCGCCGCCTGCACTACGACTTCCGGCTCGAGCGGGACGGCGCGCTGGCGTCGTGGGCCGTGCCGAAGGGCGTCCCCCTCGAGCCCGGCCAGCGCGCCCTCGCGGTGCACGTCGAGGACCATCCGCTCGACTACGCCGGCTTCGAGGGCGAGATCCCCAAGGGGAGCTACGGCGCCGGCACGGTCGAGATCTGGGACAACGGCACCTACGACCTCGTGGAGGAGAAGCGTGACGGCGGCCTGACCGTGCGACTCCACGGCAAGCGGCTCGAGGGGACGTGGACGCTCGTGCCGGCCAAGCTCGACGGCGACCCGAAGAACTGGCTGCTGCTCCGCAAGCGAGACGAGGCGGCGCACCGCAGCCGAGCCCGGAACGACTACCGGCCGATGCTGGCCACTCCCGCCGAGGGGTTGCCGCAGGGCGACGACTGGCTCTATGAGGTGAAGTGGGACGGCTACCGCGCGCTCGCGTACGTCCGCGCCGGGGAGGGCCGGCTCGTCAGCCGGAACGCCAACGACCTGACGGGGCGCTTCCCCGAGGTGGCGAAGGCCGTCGCCAGGGCGGTACGGAGCCCCGAGTGCGTGCTCGACGGCGAGGTGTGCGCGCTCGACGAGCGCGGGCGCCCCAGCTTCTCGGCCATGCAGCAGGGCAAGAAGGGGACGCCGCTCGTCTACGAGGCCTTCGACCTGCTCGAGGTCGACGGCGTGCCGATCCTCGACCTACCGCTCACCGAGAGGCGGGAGCGGTTGGAGCAGCTGCTCGACGCGCGGCAGCGGGCGGTGCAGGTCTCGGGGGCCTTCGGCGACGGCGAGGCGCTGCTCGAGGCGGCGGCCGAGCAGGGGCTCGAGGGCGTCATGGCCAAGCGCGCCTCGTCGCCGTACTGCGAGGGCAAGCGCACGCGGTACTGGCTGAAGATCAAGAGCCACAACCGCCAGGAGTTCGTGATCTGCGGCTGGACGAAGGGGCAGGGACGGCGCTCCGGCAGCTTCGGCTCGCTCGTCCTGGGCACGTACCGCGACGACGAGCTGCACTGGGTCGGCAACTGCGGCACCGGCTTCACCGAGCGCGACATCGGCGAGTTGCTGGACAGGCTCGAGCCGCTGCGGCGCGAGACGTCCCCGCTCGCGGTCGTGCCGAAGATGGCGAAGGTGCGGAAGGACGACGTCACCTGGGTCGAGCCGCGGCTCGTCTGCGAGGTGGAGTTCGCCGAGTGGACGCACGACGGGCACCTGCGCGCCCCGTCCTTCCAGGGCCTCCGCGTCGACAAGCCGGCACGCGAGGTGCGCCGGGAGCAGCCGGTCGAGGCGACGGCCGGCCGCGTGAAGCTGAGCAACCTCGACAAGGTCTTCTGGCCCGACGAGGGGATCACCAAGGGCGACCTGATCGACTACTACCGTACGGTCGCCCCCGTTCTCCTGCCCCACCTCCACGACCGGCCCTTCACGATGCGCCGCTACCCCGACGGCGCCTTCGGCAAGGCGTTCTTCCAGAAGGACGCTCCGTCGCACATGCCCGACTGGATCCCGCGCTTCCGCGCGCACGTCTCGACCCGCACCTCGCCGCCGCGGAAGAAGTGGATCGAGGCCCCGGTCGTGAACGACGAGGACGGGCTCCTCTGGATGGTGAACATGGGGTGCATCGACATGAACACGTGGTACTCGCGGGTCGACAAGCCTGACCGGCCGGACTTCGTGCTCTTCGATCTCGACCCGTCGCCAGACGTCGGCTTCCCCGAGACCGTGCAGGTCGCGCTGCTCGTCAAGGCGGCGCTCGACGCACTCGGGCTGGACTCGTTCGCCAAGACGTCGGGCGCCGACGGGATGCACGTGCTCGTGCCGGTCGAGCGCCGCTACACGTACGACGAGACGCGCGAGTTCTCGGAGATCGTGGCCGGGGCGATCGCCCGGACGCATCGCGGCCTGGCGACGACGGAGTGGTCGAAGTCACGCCGGCGCGGCGTGCTGATCGACTCGAACCAGAACGGCGAGGGGAAGACGATCGCGTCCGTCTACTCCGTGCGGCCGCGGCCGGGCGCGCCGGTCTCGACGCCACTGCGCTGGGACGAGGTGAACGAGAGCCTCGACCCCGCGGCCTACACGATGGACGTCGTGCTCGAGCGCGTGCAGGAGGCCGGCGACCTGTTCGAAGGTGTCTTGAGCACACGCCAGCGCATCGACAAAGCGCTCCGCGCGCTGCGCTGAGCTAATCCCGGCCGCCGAGTCCCTCGGGATGGCCGAGGGTGCCCAGCTCGACGACGTCGCGCCGGAACAGCAGCGAGACCGTCCAGTCGACGACGACGCGCAGCTTCCGTGACAGGAGCGGCAGCTGGTAGAGGTGGTACGAGCGCGTCACCCACCAGCCCGGGAAGCCGCGCAGGCGGAGGCCGAGCACGTCCGCGACGCCCTTGTGGCGCCCGAGCGTCGCCACCTGCCCCAGCATCCGGTACCCGTAGGGCTGCGGCCGGCCCTGAAGGTTCTTCGCGAGCCGGCGCGCCTGGCGCAGGGCGTGCTGGGACGTCGGCGGGTCGGGATGGTCGCTGCGCGTGTTCGGCACATTGGCGCAGTCGCCGAGCGCCCAGACGTGCTCGTGGCCGCGCACCCGCAGCAGCTCGTCCACCTCGACCCGTCCGCGCTCGTCGAGCGGCAGGCCGAGTGCTCGCAGGAGCGGGTTCGGGGCCACGCCCGCGGTCCAGACGAGGGTGCGCGTCGGGATCCTGGTGCCGTCGCCGAGCGAGACCTCGTCCGCGGTGACCGACTGGAGCGTCGTGCCGACGTGGATCTCGACGCCCCGCCGCTCCAGCTCGCGGGCTGCGTACTCGCCGAGGCGTGGCGGGATCTCCGGGAGGATCTTCGGCGCGGCGTCGACGAGCACCCAGCGTCGCGGCACGCCGCGCAGCTCGGGGTAGTAGCGCATCGCGTCCTCGACGAGGTCGGACAGCTCGGCGAGCGCCTCGACGCCCGCGTAGCCGGCCCCGACGAAGACGAAGGTCAGGTGCCGTGCCCGCTCGGCCGCTCCGAGCTCGGCTGCCGCCGACTCGAGCGCGCGCAGCACGTGGTTGCGGAGGTGGATCGCGTCCGCGAGCGACTTGAACGACAGCCCGTGCTCGACGAGGCCCGGAACCGGCACGAGGCGCGGCACCGCGCCCAGCGCGAGCACGAGCTCCTGCCAGCGCACGGTCTGCTCGCCGGCGTCCGTCTCGATCCGCGCCGTGCGGGCGCCGAGATCGACGGCGGTGGCGCGGCCGAGCAGCAGCTCCGTATGGGGACACATGACGCGGAGGGGCACGACGGCGTGGCGCGGTTCGAGCGTGCCCGACGCGGCCTCCGGCAGCAGCGGCGTGTAGAGCATGAAGTTCTCAGGGCTGACGATCGTGGCGCCGCGCTTGCCGACCAGCTTCGCGACGTACGCGCCCGCGAAGCCGCCGCCCAGGATCAGCACGCCCCCGCGTGCCTCGCGCTCGCTCATGTCGGACACATGACTACCATCCGCGCCGTGCCGGCCGTCCAGGTCTCGGTGATCGGCAGCGGCGTCGAGCACGAGGAGCGCGCCGAGGCGGTCGGGCGTCTGCTCGCCGAGCAGGGGGCGACCGTGGTCACGGGCGGTCTCGGCGAGGTCATGGCCGCGGCGGCGCGCGGCGCAAAGTCCGCCGGAGGGACGACGTTGGGCATCCTGCCGGGCGAGACGCGGGCAGGGGCGAACGAGTGGATCGACCACGTCGTGGTGACCGGCATCGGCCACGCCCGCAATCTCGCCGTCGTCGCGTCGGGCGACGCGGTCGTCGCGGTGGGCGGGCGGCACGGCACGCTCGCCGAGATCGGCTTCGCCCTCGTGCTCGGACGGCCGGTCATTGTGCTCGAGCCCGGCTTG
>WNGE01004931.1_pt1 | contig 15266 bp, 17 predicted proteins | sample 5400651 | NCBI WGS metagenome assembly WNGE01 (sample SAMN13153370, study PRJNA577476) | soil metagenome | isolation source: 60 cm soil or saprolite under grassland replicate 2 | place: USA:California | collected 2016-06-15 | reverse complement strand
GTCGTGGCCGAGGCGAGCACGCACGACGCCGAGGGGCTGCTCGCGGCGTTAGCGTCCCTGTCAGATCACTGAATGTTCGTCACCTTCCTCACCGACTTCGGTCTCCAGGACGACTTCGTCGGCACCTGCCACGGCGTCATCAAGCAGATCGCGCCGGAGGCGCAGATCATCGACATCACCCACGGGATCCGGCCGGGCCGCGTCCTCCAGGGCGCGCTCGTGCTCAGGAACACGCTGCCGTACATGCCGCTCGGGATTCATCTCGCCGTCGTCGATCCGGGCGTCGGCGGCGCGCGGCGCCCCCTCGCGCTCCGCGACGCCGCGGGCCGCACGTACGTCGGGCCGGACAACGGGCTCCTCCTGCTCGCCGCCGAGCGCTTCGGCGGCGTCGCCGAGGCGCACGAGCTCGCGAACCCCGCGTACGCGCTCGCGCACGTCTCGCGCACCTTCCACGGCCGCGACCTCTTCTCGCCGGCGAGCGCACACCTCGCGCTCGGCGTGCCGCTCGCGGAGCTCGGCCCGCCGGTCGACCCCGACGCGCTCGTCCGCCTCGATCTCCCGGCGCCGGAGGTGAGCCCGTCGCGGATCCGCGCGACCGTCCTCGGCGTCGACCGCTTCGGCAACGTGGCGCTCAACCTCGCCCGCGAGCACCTCGAGCAGGCCGCGATCGTGCCCGGGACGAGGGTCGAGCTCGGCTCGCGCGGGGAGCGCTACTTCGCGGTCGCCGCCCGCACCTTCGGGGACACCCGGCCGGGCGAGCTGATCCTGTACGAGGACAGCTACCGCAACCTCGCCGTGGCCGTCTCCATGGGGAGCGCCGGCGAGCTGCTCGGCGTCGAGGAGGGAAGCGACCTGCTCATCCGCGTCGACACGCCCTGAACGCGCAGCGCATCGCTCGGCTGATCACGGAGGCCGTCGTGCGGCGGCCACTGCTCTGGCGGCTGCTGCGTGGGCGTACGCGCGCGCTCTTCGACCGTCTCGCGCCGACGTGGAAGACGCGCATCGGCCCCTACCACGTCGCGGCGCTCGAGCAGGCGCTCGACACGCTCCCGCCGCCGCGGCGCGCACTCGACCTCGGGACCGGCACCGGCGTCGCGGCCGCGGCCGTGGCCCGCCGCTACCCGGACGCCGAGGTGATCGGCCTCGATCTCGCGCCGGCCATGATCGTGGAGGCTCAGCGGCAGCTGCCGCCGGCGCTCGCGGCCCGCGTTCGCTTCGAGGTCGGCGACGCCGCCAGCCTGCCGTTCGAGGACGGCGCGTTCGACCTGGTGACGCTCGCGAACATGATCCCGTTCTTCGACGAGCTCGCCCGTGTCACGGTCGCGGGAGGCGCGATCGTCTTCTCGTTCTCGCGCGGCCCGGAGACGCCGATCTACGTCCGGGCGCAACGGCTTCGGCGGGAGCTCGGACGCCGCGGTTTCGTCCAATTTGCGGACTTTGCGGCCGGTCCTGCGACTGCACTTCTGGCGCGAAAGGACTAAGCTTCCGGGCAACAGGAGTTCGCGACACGGTTGCACCGGTCCGGACCCTGAAGCCCCCGAGAACGCCCGACGCTCTCGGGGGTTCCTTTTGGTCGTACGAGCTCCTGTGCTATTGCGTCGATGCGCAGTGGCCGGATGGCTCGTGGAGCGTCGTCTTCAGGACGTGCCGCCGAAGTCGACGTCCTTGGTCTCGACCGTCCCGGCCGTCCGCCCCGGCGCCGTCTGATAGGTCCAGTACAGGTTCGTGTGCGCGATGACCTGGTCCGGCGGCGGCGCCCCCCAAGCTGTCTGGTCCTCCGTCGTGTGGGCGTCGCTGACGAGGGTCGCGTCATACCCCCTGGCGAACGCGCCGTGGAGCGTCGAGCGGATGCACGCATCGGTCTGTGCACCGACGACGACGAGTCGCCCGACTCCGAGGCCCGACAGCACGGTCTCGAGGGTGGTGTCCTCGAAGGAGTCGCCGTAGTTCTTCTCGACGAGCGGCTCGGCGTCGTCCGGAGTCAGCTCGGGGACGATCCGCCAGTCGTCGCTCCCCCTCGCAAGCCCCCCGTCGGAGTGCTGGACCCAGACAACCGGGACCCGTTCCCGCCGTGCCTTCTCGACGAGGCTGCCGACGTTCGCGACGACGGCGTCGCGCTCGGGAGCCCCTTCGACGACGCCGTTCTGCACGTCGACGACGAGGAGTGCGGTGTTCGGCCGGTTCTCGAGTGTGGTCATGTTCTCCCCTTGCTCGCACTGGGTTCCTGTGTGCACCCATGGTAGAGCGACCCAGCACCCGGCACAGGTCCGGGCGGCGCCGAACCGGGCCGCGAGAAGGACGGAGTGGCGAGGGCCGGACTCGAACCGGCGACACCCCGGTTTTCAGCCGAGTGCTCTACCAGCTGAGCTACCTCGCCCCGATGAGCAAACAGTGTGCCGGGCGCCAGTCTAGCGGCGTGTTGCGCGCGCCCCGACCAGCTCCGGCGGAGCCCGGCGTTAGCCTTGTCCCGATGCAGGCGCAACCGGTGGGCGCGGAGACCGTCCGAAAGCGGGTCGCTCTCATCGGCGCGCCGCTCGACCTCGGGGCCGGCCGGCGCGGGGTCGACATGGGGCCCTCGGCGATCCGCTACGCGGAGCTCGCCGAGCACCTCGCCGAGACGCTGGGCATCGGCACCGACGATCTCGGCAACGTCGAGGCGCCCGTGCCCGAGTCGACCGTGATGGGCGACGATCGCGCGCGCTTCCTCCCCCAGATCCTCGAGCTCTGCGACCGCGTCTCGAAGCTCGTCGCGCGGGCGAGACGCGGCGGCGAGACGCCGCTGGTGCTGGGCGGCGACCACTCGGTCGCGCTCGGCAGCCTCGTCGGGATGGCGTCGGTGCACGGCGCGGGCGGCGTGATCTGGGTCGACGCGCACGGCGACCTGAACACGCCCGAGTCGTCGCCGAGCGGCAACGTCCACGGGATGGTGCTGGCGGCCGCGCTTGGGCTCGGCGGGCCGGCGTTCTCGTACGACGACTGGACGCTGCCGGCCGTGCAGCCGGGCCGCCTCGCCCTCGTCGGAGTCCGCTCATTGGACAAGGGCGAGCGCGAGCTACTGAAGCGGCTCGACGCGCGCGTCTTCACGATGAGCGAGATCGATCGGATCGGGATCGAGCACTGCATGCGCGAGGCGCTGGGTCACGCGCGCGGGGCGGCGTTCCTCCACGTCAGCCTCGACATGGACGTCGTCGATCCCGAGCAGGCGCCCGGCGTCGGCACCCCGGTGCGCGGCGGGCTCTCGTACCGCGAGGCGCACCTGGCGATGGAGATCGTCGCCGAGTCGGGGCTGGCCGACTCCTTCGACGTCGTCGAGGTGAACCCGGTGCTCGACCGCGAGAACGCCACCGGGAAGCTGGCCGTCGAGCTCGTCGCGTCAGCCCTGGGCGCGAGAATCCTGTAGGAGGAATGCCTCGACCGCCGCTGCGGTCTCCTCGAACGCGTCCCACATGACCATGTGCATGCCGGGCACTTCGACGCGCTCGACGCGACCGGCGTACGCCGCGAGCTGCTCCTCGCGTACGAGGCCGTACGAAGGGGCGTAGAGCAGCAGCGTGGGAACCCGGAGCGTCTCGGGCGGCGGCGGCTCGGAGGCGAGCTCGCCGTAGATCGTTACGACGGCGGCCTGACAGGTCCGCCGCCGCAGCCGCCCGCCGGGGAGGGGCTCGCAGTGCTGCACGGCGTCCTCCAGCACGAGCTCGCGAGGCGGCGCGTCCTCGCGGCGGTCGGCGTAGTCCTCGGCCGAGGTGTAGAGCGGCTCTTGCCGTTCCTGCTCGGCGACGTGCAGCGCGACGTGCGGCAGGACCTGGATCGCCGGGTCGAGCAGTACGGCCCGGCGAACGCGCTCGGGGTGCCGCGCGGCGAGCTCGAGGACGAGCCGGCCGCCCCACGAGTGTCCGACCCAGTCGGCCGGACCGCTGTCGAAGGTCTCGACGAGGTCGGCGAGGTGCGTGGCGTTCGTCCATGGCGGCTCCCAGCCCGAACGGCCGTGGCCGCGCAGGTCCGGGGCGAGCACGTGGAAACGGGTCGCCCAGCGCTCCTCCGCGAGCCGCCTGAAGCGCTCGCCGTGGCCGGTGACGCCGTGCAGGCAGACGAGCGGCGGCGCAGCCGCGTCGCCCCATTCGTGCACGTGCAGCTGCATGCGGCGACGATACTCGGGTCATGGAGCTCGAGGTGCGCGAGGGCGACATCACGGCGGTCGAGGCCGACGCGATCGCCAACGCCGCGAACGACCACCTGTGGATGGGCGCGGGTGTCGCCGGAGCAATCAAGCGGGCCGGCGGCGACGAGATCGAGCGGGAGGCGATGGCGCAGGGTCCGGTCGAGCCGGGCACGGCCGTTGCCACGACCGCGGGCCGGCTGCGCGCCCGCTACGTGATCCACGGCGCCGTGATGGGACAGGACCTCCGGACGAACGCCGAGCTCGTGCGCCGGACGACGCGCGCGTGCCTCGCCCTCGCCGACGAGCTCGGTTGCGAGTCGCTCGCACTGCCCGCCTTCGGCACCGGCGTCGGCGGCTTCCCGCTCGGCGAGTGCGCGAGGCTCATGGTCGGAGAGGCGCGGGCCTTCGAAGGCGACTCGCTCCAGCGCGTGATCTTCGCGGTCTTCGGCGAGCCGGCCCGCGACGCGTTCGCGGTCGCGCTACGCGAGTAGAATCGAGCGATGCTCCCGCGCACACCCGCCCGCGCCCTTCCCATGGTGAGCCGCACTGTGGACCTCGCGCCGGCGGCCCAGGCGTGCTGCGGCCTCTGCCGCACGTGCATGACGGCGAACGCCTTCGGCGTCGTCGCCGCTGCCGGAGCCTGGCTCGCGCTCAGGCTGGGCCGCGCCGTGGGCCGGGCCTAGCCGGACTCGCCCTCGTCGCCGCTGCCGGACGGCCGGTAGTACGTCCGGCCCTTCAGCTCCTCGGGCAGGTAGCCGACCTCGAAGCCGCGCGGGTCGTCGTGCGGGTAGACGTAGCCTTTGCCGTGGCCGAGCCGCCGGCCGTAGTAGCTCGCGTCGCGCAGCGACCTCGGCGGCTGGACGTTGCCCAGCTCCCGGACGTCGTCCGTCGCCTCCCTCAGCGCGACGTAGCTCGCGTTCGACTTCGGCGCCCGCGCGAGGTAGATCGCAGCCTGGGCGAGGTTGAGGCGCGCCTCGGGCAGGCCGACGTGCTCCACCGCGTGCGCCGCCGCGACGGCGACGAGCAGGGCCTGCGGATCAGCGTTGCCGATGTCCTCGGAGGCCAGCACGATCATCCGGCGCGCGATGTAGCGGGCGTCCTCCCCACCCTCGAGCATCGCGGCCAGGTAGTAGACGGCCGCGTCCGGATCGGAGCCGCGCATCGACTTGATGAACGCCGACGTGAAGTCGTAGTGCGCGTCCGCGTTGTCGTAGACCACGGGCCGCTTGCGGGCGGCGTCCTCGACGTGCGCCTCGCTCACTGCGACGTTCTCGGCTCGCGCCGTCTCCACCGCCAGCTCGACGATGTTGAGCGCGGAACGGGCGTCGCCGCCGCTACGCCGCGCCGCGAGCTCGACCAGCTCGTCGTCCAGCGCTGCGCCGAGCTCGGCGACCCCGCGCCGCACGATCTCCTGCACCTCCTCCTGCGTCAGCGGCTCGAGCTCGTAGACCTGGCAGCGCGAGAGCAGCGCCGAGTTCACCTCGAAGTACGGGTTCTCGGTCGTCGCGCCGATCAGCGTCACGAGCCCCTCCTCGACGGCCGGCAGCAGCGCGTCCTGTTGCGCCTTGTTGAAGCGGTGGATCTCGTCGAGGAAGAGGATCGTGCGCCGGCCGGACGCGCCGAGCCGCTCGCGGGCGCGCGCCAGGATCTCGCGAACGTCCTTCACCGTCGCCGACACCGCGGACAGCTCCTCGAACACGGCGCCGGTCGTCGCCGCGACGATGCGCGCGAGCGTCGTCTTGCCCGACCCTGGCGGCCCGTAGAAGATCGACGAGCGGACGCGGTCCTCCGCGATCGCGAGTCGCAGCGCGGAGGCCTCGCCGAGCATCTGCACCTGCCCGACGAACTCGTCGAGCGTCCGCGGCCGGAGCCGCTGCGCCAGCGGCGCCACCTCGCCCGCGCGCTGTGCCGCCGCGTCCGAGAAGAGGTCGGCCATGGCCCAAGTATGAACTCGCCTCGGCATGAAGCCTTGAGCCGAAGCGTCATCCCGAGCCGAGTTCTATGCTCTCGCCCGTGGCCGTGACCAGCCTGCGCGAAGAGGTGGGCGACCTCCTCAGCCGGCTCATCCGCGTCGACACGACGAACCCGCCCGGCAACGAGACCGCCGCCGCGGAGCTGCTCCGCGACTATCTCGAGGGGAGCGGGGTCGAGTGCGAGCTCTACGCGCGCGTCCCCGAGCGCGCCAGCCTCGTCGCGCGCATTCGCGGCAGCGGGGACGGCCCGAGCCTGCTCCTGCTCTCGCACACCGACGTCGTCCTCGCCGACCCGCGCGAGTGGTCGGTTCCCCCGTTCTCGGGCGACGTGCGCGACGGCGAGATCTGGGGGCGTGGCGCCCTCGACATGAAGGGTCAGGTGGCGGCGAGCGCGGTCGCGGTCGCCTCGCTGGCCCGCGAGCGCTTCGCACCGGCGGGCGACCTGATCTTCGCGGCGACGGCCGACGAGGAGGTCGGCGACGGCTTCGGCCTCGCCTGGCTCTGCGAGGAGCATCCGGACGCGGTTCGCTCCGACTACGCCGTGAACGAGGGCGCGGGCGAGCGGCTCGAGCTCGCGGGCGGCGTCTACTACCTCTGCTCGCCGGCCGAGAAGATGAGCGCCCCGTTCCGCATCCTCGTGCACGGCCGCTCGGGGCACGCGTCGATGCCGGGGATCGCCGACAACGCGCTCGTCAAGGCGGCCCGCCTGATCGAGCGGATCGCCGCCTACCGGCCGGAGCCGCAGGTGCAGCAGGAGATCGAGGCCTTCATGCGGACGGTGCTCGGCGAGGTGCCGTCTCCGGGCTCGGTCGTCGAGCGGGCACGCGAGCTGCACCCGACCGTCGCCGAGCTCGTCGAGCCGCTGCTCGCGCCGAGGTTCGCGCCGACGATCATCTCCGCCTCGCAGAAGCGCAACGTCATCCCGGCGCTCTGCGAGGTCGTTGTCGACTGCCGCCTGCTGCCGGGCCAGCATCCTGCGGCCGTCGAGCCGATCGTCCGGGCCGTGCTCGGCGGCGATGTCGACTACGAGCTCGACTGGCTCGAAGCGCACGGCGGCACGCGCTCGCCGCTCGACACGCCGCTCTGGCAGGCGGTGGAGGAGTTCGTCGCGGCGAGCGAGCCCGGCGCGCGGGCGGTGCCGATCACCGTCGCCGGCTTCACCGACAGCCACTGGCTGCGCGAGGCCTTCGGGACGATCGCGTACGGGTTCTTCCCGGCGCGGGCGATGCCGGGCGAGGTGTCGGCGCAGCTGATCCACTCCGCCGACGAGCGTGTGCCGCTGGACGACCTCGAGCTCGGACTCGAGTGGCTGCGGCACGTCGCGCGCGCGATCTGCGGCTGATCCTCGGCCTGACCTGGGTCGGTACGCTCTGCGAGATGCGTGAGGAGAAGCTCAGGCTCGGCGGCATGGCGCTGCCGAACGGCGTGCTCGTTCACGGGCCCAGCGCGTGGGCGTGCGCCATCCGGCATCCCGACGGCAGCCTCGAGGTCGCGTCGGCGCAGAAGCGGTTTCGCGCCGCGCGGATCACGAGCCCGCTGCTGCGCGGGCCGGCCCGCATCGCCGAGGCGCTCTCGTTGCTGCCGCAGGTGAAGCGGAAGCTGCCGGCCGCCCGGCTGCCGATGGAGAGTCCGCGCGTGGCCGCGCTCATGGTCGGCGCCGCGGTCGCCGTGAAGGGCGTTCGCGACTCCGAGCGGCTGCGCCCCGCGGCACAGGAGCTGCTCTCCGGGCTGCTCTCGATCGCGCCGGCTGCGTTCGCGCTCCGCGGCTCGGAGCTCGCCGCGTACCACGGCGCCGAGCACATCTCGATCGGCACCTACGAGCACGGGCCCGGCGCCACGAAGGAGCACGAGCGCTGCGGCGGTCATCTGATCGGCCCCCTCGTGGCCACGTCGGCCGTCGGCAACGTCCTCGCCGGACTCGCGCCGCAGCGACTCCGAAACCCGGCGCGCGCGTTCGCGCAGCTCGGCGCTCTCGCCGCCTCGACCGAGATCTTCGGCTGGATGAGCCGACATCCGGGCCACCTCGTCGCCCAGGCGTTGTCGAAGCCCGGGCACGAGCTGCAGCACCGGCTCTCCACCGCGGAGCCGTCCGCGGAGCAGCTCGAGGTCGCGGAGGCCGCGCTCGCCGCCTGCGTCGAGCTCGAGCATGGCGCAGACGACTAACACGAGGACGCGCCTCCCGCCGGAGATCTTCGACTTGCCCGTCGAGAAGATGCGCGCGGGGTGGTACACGGACGCGTACTTCAACCACGCGCGCGACACGTTGCGTCTGGACGGCCGCCACCCGCGCGCCGTGATGCAGGTCTTCCAGAAGAAGCACGCGTGGCTCGGCGGCATGGACGAGGCGATCGCGGTCCTGAAGCTCTGCGCGCACGACGGCGACGGGCTCGAGATTCGCGCGCTGTACGACGGCGACCGGATCGAGCCGTACGAGACCGTGATGACGATCGAGGGCGACTACACGACCTTCGCCCACCTCGAGACCGTCTACCTCGGCACCCTCGCGCGGCGCACGCTGATCACGACCAACGTCGTGCACGTGCTCGAGGCGGCGAACGGCAAGCCGATCATCTTCATGCCGGCGCGGCACGACCACCACCGCGTCCAGACCGGTGACGGCTACGCCGCCTACGTCGCCGGGCGCGTCACGGGCGCCGAGATCGGCGTCACCACCGACGAGCAGGCGTCGTGGTGGGGCGGGCGCGGCATCGGCACGGTGCCGCACGCGTTGATCGCCGCGTACGGCGGCGACACCGTGGTCGCGGCGCGGACGTTCGCCGACTGGGCGCCGCGCGACATGAACGTCACCGTCCTCGTCGACTTCGAGAACGACTCCGTCCGGACTGCGCTCGAGGTCGCGGATGCGCTCGGCGACCGGCTCTGGGGCGTCCGGCTCGACACCTCGGAAGCGCTCGTCGACCGCTCGCTCTGGCAGGAGCTGGGCGACTTCCAGCCGACCGGCGTGAACGAACGGCTCGTCTGGAAGGTCCGCGACGCCCTCGACGCCGCCGGTCACGGCCGCGTGAAGATCGTCGTCTCCGGCGGCTTCACGGTCGAGAAGATCCGCGAGTTCGAGGAGAAGGGCGTGCCGGTGGACGCCTACGGCGTCGGCTCGTCGCTCATCCGCGGCTCGAACGACTTCACGGCGGACGTCGTCACGACGGACGGCAAGCCCGCCGGCAAGGTCGGGCGTCGCTATCGCGAGAGCCCGCGGCTGGAGCTCGTCACGTGAAGATTCTCTGGGACGTGGACACCCAGGTGGACTTCATGGAGCCCGCCGGAAAGCTGTATTTCGAGGGCGCTGAGGAGGCCGCGCCGGCGATGGCGCGGCTCGTCGAGGCGGCCCGCGCCGCGGGGATCGTCCACGTCGCCTCCGCGGACGACCACGAGCTCACCGACCCCGAGATCTCCGACGAGCCCGACTGGCGGAACACGTATCCGCCGCACTGCCTGCGCGGGACGCGGGGCGCGGAGAGGATCCCGGCGACGAAGCAGCGGGACCCGCTGCCGCTCTCGCTCGCGCCGTTTCCGCCGGGGTTGATCGCGGAAATGATCCAAGGCAGGAGCGAGATCGTCCTCCTCAAGAAGAGCGTCAACGTCTTCACGAACCCCAACACAGACCCCGTGCTCGACGCGCTCGATCCCGACGAGATCGTCGTCTTCGGCGTCGCGACCGACATCTGCGACGACATCGCAATCCGCGGTTTCCTGCAGCGCGGCCGCCGGGTCCGCTTCGTCGAGGACGCCGCGCGCGGCCTCGACCCGGAGCGCGTCGCGGCATGCACGGCGTTCTGGCGTGAGCACGGCGTCGAATTCGCGACCGCGGAGGAGGTGGTCGGCTCTATAGGCTGAGGGCCTCACCCTCTCCCGCATCGGAGCGCACGCGTTGATAGGCCACTGGTTCCAATCCGTCGCCGACTTCGCCACCACCTGGCTACCGCTGGCGTTCTTCGGGCTCCTCGTCCTGATGGCGTGGCTGCTGTGGCGGACCGTCGGGTTGATGCCGCGCACGAAGCCGGCGCAACTCGACTCGCGCGGAAAGTCGCAGACGACGTGGGACGACGTCGCCGGCGTCGACGAGGTCCGGATGGAGTTGATGGAGGTGGTCGACTTCCTGCGCGACCCGAAGCGCTTCCAGCGTCTCGGCGCGAAGGTGCCGAAAGGCCTCCTCCTCTACGGGCCGCCGGGCACGGGCAAGACGCTGCTCGCGCGGGCGGTGGCACACGCCTCGGGCGCGAACTTCTACTCAGCGAGCGCGTCGGGGTTCGTCGAGATGTTCGCCGGCCTCGGGGCGGCGCGTATCCGCAAGCTCTTCGACGAGGCGCGCAAGCACGCGCCCGCGATCGTGTTCATCGACGAGCTCGACGCCGTCGGCGCGCACCGCTCCGGGCACGGCCTCAACCGCGAGCAGGACCAGACGCTCAACCAGCTGCTCGTCGAGCTGGACGGCTTCGCCGGTGCCGAGAAGGTCGTCGTCATGGGCGCCTCGAACCGGTTGCAGGATCTCGATCCGGCGCTGCTGCGGCCGGGGCGCTTCGACCGCCAGATGCTCGTGGCGCCGCCCGACCTGGCCGGCCGCGAGGCGATCCTCGGCGTCCACACGCGCAACAAGCCCCTCGGTTCCGACGTCGATCTGCACCAGGTCGCGAGGCAGACGAGCGGCCTCACGGGTGCGGAGCTCGCCAACATCTGCAACGAGGCCGCGATCTTCGCCGGCCGCCGCGGCGATGTCGAGGTGACGCAGTCAGACTTCCACTCCTCGATCGAGCGGGTGGTCGCCGGCCTCCAGCAGAAGAAGCTGCTCACGGAGAAGGAGCGGCGCATCCTCTCCTACCACGAGGGCGGGCACGCGCTGATGGCGCACCTGATGGGTTCCGTCATGGAGCTCCAGAAGGTGACGATCGTCTCGCGCGGCGACGCGCTCGGCTACGCCTTCTACCTCCCCGAGGAGGATCGCTACCTCCACACGAAGGAGGAGCTGGTCGACCGGATGATCGTCGCGCTCGCCGGCCGCGCCGCCGAGGAGGTCGTGTTCGGACGCGTCACCACCGGCGCGGCGGACGATCTCGAGAAGGTGACGGAGATCGCGCGGGCGATGGTCTTCGAGTGGGGAATGGCCGACAGCATCACGTCGCGCACGCTGCGCGCGGACAACTATGCGCTCTCCGAGGAGACGAAGCGGCTGCGCGACGCGGAGCAGGCGAGCCTGACCGACGCCGCGTACGGCGAGGCCGTCCGCTTGTTGCAGAAACATCGTGTGTCGCTCGACCGGGTCGCGGCGGCGCTGCTCGAGAAGGAGACGCTCGTCCGCGAAGAGGTGCTGGAGCTGTTCGCGAACGTCGAGTCCGAGTCGAGCGCGTCCGAGACCGTCGGGGTTCCGCGCGTCGTCGCCTTGGACTCGGCGGCGGCCGACGCGCCGCTCCGCCGCGACCAGTCCGGCGGCTAGCATCGCCTAGTGGAGGCGCGCGGGATTCATCACGTCGGGCTCGCCGTGGCCGACCTCGACGAGGCCGTGCAGACCTACGAGCGCCTGTTTGGCGGCCGGCTCGAGCACCGTGCGCGCGTCGAGGAGCAGGGCGTCGAGGCCGCCTCGGTGCGCGTCGGCGACGGCCGCGTCGAGCTTCTCGCCGCGCTCGGCGAGGACACGCCCGTCGGGCGCTTCCTCGCGAAGCGGGGCCCCGGCATGCACCACGTCGCCTACGAGGTCGACGACGTCGGCTCGGCGCTGGCCGAGCTCGCCGGCCGCGGCGCGGAGCTGATCGACCCCGAGCCCCGGCACGGGATGTTCGGGCTCGAGGTCGCGTTCGTGCATCCGGACTCGGTCCACGGGGTGCTGTCGGAGGTGGTCTCGCGTGGCTGAAGGCGATCGTGTGCGCGTCGAGGTCGGGTTCGAGGGTGGGCAGGTGATCGGCGGCTTCGTCGACCCGTCTTCGGCCGATCAGCTCGAGCGGGCGCTGCACGAGGACGGTCCGCGCGTGATCCTGCTACCGACCGAGGACGGCACGTATCACGTCGTCGTGCCGCGCGTCGCCTACTTCCGCCGCTTCACGCGGGCCAGCCGCGTCGGCTTCGGCAGCGGCTGACGGGTTACGCCGCGAGCGGCGCGGGGGAAGCACTCGGAGTGAGCCAGGGAGCGACCGAGAAGTCCACGCGCGAGTCGACGGAACACGTCCGGCGGCTCGTCGAGCGCGCGCAGCAGGCCGACCGCGCGGCGCTCGAGGAGCTCTACCTGATCCACTTCGACCGGATCTACAGCTACCTGCACATGAGCGTCGGCAACCGCCACGACGCCGAGGACCTGACGACCCAGACCTTCCTGAAGATGCTCGAGTCGATCGGGCGCTTCCGCTGGCAGGCGGCGCCCTTCTCGGCCTGGCTGTTCCGGATCGCGCACAACCTCGCGATGGACCACTTCCGTGCGCGGCGACGCTGGCAGCCCGAGGAGGAGGTGCCCGAGCCGCCCGGCTCCGAGGAGCCGTCCGCAGAGCTCGAGGCGATGCAGTCGATCGGGCGGCAGTCGATGATGGAGCTGATCGAGCGCCTGTCGCCGGAGCAGCAGCAGGTGCTGACGCTGAAGTTCGTCTTCAACTTCCCGAACGCGGATGTGGCGACGATCCTGGGGAAGACGGAAGGCGCGATCAAGTCGCTGCAGCATCGAGCGCTCGGGTCGCTCCAGAAGCAGATCGCCGAGCGGCCGAAGTAACCCATGGCGCTGGAGGTGGGGATCGTCGGGCTGCCGAGCTCGGGCAAGTCGATGCTGTTCGAGGCTCTCACCGGCGGAGCCGCGCACGGCGAGGTCGGCATGGCGTCGATCCCGGACCCGCGGCTGCGCCCCGTGGCCGAGGTGGTGCACGCGCGGAAGGTGACGCCCGCCGCGATCCGCGTCGCCGAGGTGCGCGGCACCGGGCCGCAGCTGCTCGGCAACCTGCGCCAGGTCGACGCGCTGCTCGTGGTGCTCGACGGCTTCTCCGGCACCCGTGTCCCCGCCGACGACCTCGAGACGCTGAAGCTCGAGCTGCTCGTCGCCGACCGCGACCACGTCGAGCGCAGGCTCGAGCGCGTCGCCAAGCAGGCCAAGTCCGGCGACGCCACGCTCAAGCGCGAGGCGGAGCAACTCGAACGGCTCCTGGCCCACCTCGACGCCGGCCACGCCCTCTCCGACTGGCCGGAGGAGCGCCCGCCCGAGCTCGAGCCGCTGACGACGAAGCCGCTCATCGCGATCGAGAACGGGCCCGGTGGCATCGACCTGAAGCTGGAGGCAGAGCTCGCCGAGCTGCCGGAGGAGGAGGCGGCCGAGTTTCGCGGCGCCGGCGAGTCCGCGCTCGCCGAGGTCGTGCGCCGGCTCGCGGAGACGCTCGACCTGATCACCTTCTTCACCGCCGGCGACAAGGAGACCCGTGCCTGGACGCTCCGCCGGGGCCAGAACGCGCTCGAAGCGGCCACGACGATCCATTCCGACATCGCGCGCGGCTTCATACGCTGCGAGGTGATCCGCTGGGACGATCTCGTGGCGGCGGGTGGCCACACCGAGGCCTCGCGGGCCGGCAAGCAGCGCCTCGAAGGGAAGAACTACGTCGTCGAGGACGGCGACGTCCTGAACGTGCGCTTCAACGTCTGACAGCGTCGGCGAGCCGCCGCGGACGCGGAAGGGCGAGGTCTAGACGGACAAGGGCTTGTGCTTGCAAGGAAGCCGTGACACTCTCACGGCGGGTGTCTGACACCAGGACAGGCCCGGGGGGGCAGTCGAGACCTTGTTCGAACCGCGCGACGACCGCGGGAATATCCGGTGACCGCCGGAGTCCTTGTGCCCGACAGCAGTCGTCAATTCGAAGGAGAAAGACATGCATTGGCACAAGCGCTTCGTAGTCGCTGTGGCCGTCGGCGTCACCGCTGTAGCGGTGACGACCGCCGCCGGCTTCGCGGCCACCGGCAAGGCTGCGGACTCCAAGCGGCACGGCGTCGCAGCCGCGAAGAAGGGCAACGTCAAGGCCAGGGTTCAAGACGGCACGCTCACGGTCACCGGCAGCAAGAAGAGCGACACGGTCGCGCTGCGGTTGCGCGCGGGCGATCCTTCGACCCTGGAGGTCGTCGTCGGCGAGCCCGGCTCCGTCGACTCCGCGTTCGACCGGAGCCAGTTCGACACGATCGTCGTCGACGCGGACCGCGGCGACGACCATGTCTCGGTCGACGAGCGCAACGGAGCTTTCACCGACACGGAGACGACGACCCTCGGCGGCGGGGACGGCAACGATACGCTCCTCGGCGGATCCTTCGCCGAGACCCTGGTCGGCGGCGACGGCGAGGACACCGTCGACGGCAATCGAGGTAGCGACGCGGCCTTCCTGGGCGCGGGCGACGACACGTTCGTCTGGGATCCCGGCGACGGCAGCGACGTGGTCGAGGGCCAGTCCGGCATCGATCGGATGCGCTTCAACGGCGCGAACGTGGGCGAGCGGTTCGAGTTGTCGGCGAACGGGGCACGGCTGCGCTTCACCCGTGACATCGGCAACATCGTCATGGACACCGACGGCGTCGAGATCGTCGAGACGAACGCGCTCGGCGGGACCGACACGGTCACCGTCGGCGACCTGAGCGGCACCAGTGTCACCAGCGTCGAGACCGACCTGGCGGCGACGGGCGGCGCCGGCGACGGCGCGGCCGACGCGGTGATCGTCGACGGCACCAACGGTGACGACGCGATCGTGGTCTCCGGCAGCGCCGGCTCGGCAAGTGTCACCGGCCTCGCCGCCGACGTCACGATCCGCGGCGCCGAGCCCGCGAACGACACCCTGACCGTCAAGGCGCTCGCCGGCAAGGACAACGTGAACGCCTCGGCACTCGCCGCGGACGCGATCAAGCTCGCGCTCAACGGCGGCGACGGCGACGACGTGCTGCTCGGCGGCGCCGGGGACGATACCGTCGACGGCGATCGCGGTAGCGACGCGGCCTTCCTGGGCGCGGGCGACGACACGTTCGTCTGGGATCCCGGCGACGGCAGCGACGTGGTCGAGGGCCAGTCCGGCACCGACCGGATGCGCTTCAACGGCGCGAACGTGAGCGAGCGCTTCGAGCTGTCGGCAAACGGGGCACGGCTGCGCTTCACCCGTGACATCGGCAACATCGTCATGGACACC
>WNGE01004930.1_pt1 | contig 15267 bp, 18 predicted proteins | sample 5400651 | NCBI WGS metagenome assembly WNGE01 (sample SAMN13153370, study PRJNA577476) | soil metagenome | isolation source: 60 cm soil or saprolite under grassland replicate 2 | place: USA:California | collected 2016-06-15 | reverse complement strand
TGCCCAGCAGCGATGCCATCGGCGGCACTGGGGAGCCCGGCGTGCCGCCGATTGCGCCCGCGGTGTGCAACGCGATCTTCGCGGCGACGGGGAAGCGGATCCGCAAGCTCCCGATCGGGAAGGTCCCGACGACGTGAGGAAGTAGCAGGGGCGCAGCTCCGACAGTCCCACCCCCGCCGGGGGAGTCTCCGCGATCCCCTCTCAGTGCACCACGACCACGGTCCCGTTCATCCCACTGTGGAAGATGCAGTGATAACGGTACGTCCCGACGTTCGTGAACCTCACCGAGTCGCTCCCCGTCGACTGCTGCACTTCGACGGGCAAGGGTGGCGGCCCGCTCGTGAAGGTGATCGAGTGCGTCACGCCCCCCGGACTCCAGGTCCATTTGACCATGCTGCCCACTTGGACCGCGCCACTATCTGGGTTGAAGAAGTTGTTACCGACCGTTACCGCGCCTGATGTGTCGGGCCCCGTGGCAACCTCGGTGAAGCTGGCCGGACTCGGTAGGCCGCTCACGGTCGCGCTGACCCGCTGGATCGTGCCTGACCCCACCGAGTCGTTCGTACTCGCGATCCCAATCGCGTTCGTCGTGCTCTGCGCGGGATTCACGGCGCCCGAGCTGTCCCCGGACGTCACGGCCCACATCACCACCACGCCTGGCACCGGCCGACCGCTCAAGTCGGACACGGTTACGCTCAACGGCGTCGGCAGCGGATTGTTGAAGTACCAGTTCTGTCCCGCTCCCCCGCTCGGCACCACGTCCGCGGGCGGTCCGGGTGGCTGGGTGCCCCCGCCGTTGCAACCCGATGCCCAGAGCGTACCCACCAGCGCTCCCCACTCTGTCACACGCTGGAGCGTCATCCGGTGACCTCGCGATGGTTTACCGGAATCTAGCGACCGGGCGTGCCTAAGCGAGCGGGGAGCAATAAGGCTCCCCGCTCGCCCTGCGTCAGTGCACGACGGTCACGGTCCCGTCCATCCCGCCATGGATTGTGCAGTGGTACCCGTAGGTCCCGGGCGTTGTGAACGGGGGCGGAGAGTAAGTACCGGTGGCCATTGTCCCTGAATCCGCCGGTCTCGGTGTCGGGCCACTCGTAAACGTGACGATGTGGTCAATCCCGTCGTTCCAGGTCCAGGTGACGGTGCCCCCGGTCTGGACGACCACGCTTGAGGGGTTGAAGGCCGTGTTCTTCAGGCTCACCGCTTCCGACGTCCGCGGCGCAGACGCAGTCACAGAAAACTTGAGTGTTGGCAGGCTTGTAATGGCGGGGGCCGCCGTAACCGTATCCGACGGCGCCGACCCCACGCTGTCCGTCGCGCTCGCCACACCCGACGCATTTGTGGTACTCTGCGCCGGAGTCACCTTGCCGTCGCCCGACGCGACCGCCCAGTTGACGACGACGCCGGGGACCGCGCAGTTGCTCGCGTCCAGAGCCTTGACGCTCAACGCGGCCGGAAGCGGATTGTTGAAATACCAGGCCTGTGCGTCACCGCCGGACTTCACGAGCTGGGTTGCCGCACCGGGCGTGCAGGGTCCGGTGCCACCGCCGCTTCCGCCTCCACAGGCGAAACCAAGCAGCGCCGTGCCGATCACCAGCCAGCGACCCCGACATTCGAGCCTCATCGGTCGTTCTCCCTTTGAGGAAAGCCTGAACCGCAGATATACCCCGTGGCTTCGCTACTGCTTCACCACCTGTCCGCGAATCTCGCCCGCCGGATGGGCTCGGGTGTGCACGTTCACATACGCGTTCCCGTTCCGCATCAGCACGAGCAGCGAATCCAGCGTCATGCCGGCCGGCGCACCCGAGACGCCTGGTGTCACACCATCGAATCTACGACCTCCGCGCCAGGGTCGCGGCCCGTGCCCGGAGCGCCGCGTCGACGTCGCTCAGCGACACCGGTGCCGGGACGGTCCACCTGCCCCGCTGCATCGTCGGCACGCGGATCGCGGCCACGGCCCCGTCCGAGCCCAGGTCGACCACCGCCGTCGCGGCGTCGTCGGGACCCTGGTTCGCCTTGATGAGGAGCGTCCAAGTCCCCTCGTTAGGCCAGCTCTGCTTCAGGGCATACACTCCCTCGCGTGAGGTTTCCGTGAACTCGAGCTTCACGGAGCGGCGCTCGCCGTTCACGATTCCCTCGGCGGTACCGGTCACGAGGTACGCCATCGCCTGGCCGTGATGGAATGGGTGCACCAGCAGGAACGCGCCCCGCGCCGATTCGTCGTACGGGTTGACGGGGAGCTCGATCGAGATCCAGGGAGGGCCCTTCAAGGCGAAGGCCGGGGCCGCAAGGAGCACGCCCGCGAGCGCTGCGAGAGCGAGGCTACGAATCCGGGTCTGCATGGCAACCTCCAGTGGTCGGTTGCCGTTGAGATGCCGCCGGGCCCCGCAGGGTTTGGGTCACTTCGCTGCGAGCGAGATCGCTCCCTTGAAGCTCCGGATGGTGATCTGGGCGCCCCCTCCTTCCGCACCGGTCGAGAATCGCAGCTCGCGCCCGGCGGTGGCTGCCGGGAGCTGCGGCTGCGCCGCGCTCAGGGTGTTGGTGATGGTTCCGCCGATCGTGAGCACGTCGAAGTCGGCGACCGTGCTCGCCGGTACCCGCAGGTCGATCGCGCCGCTCTGGCTTTCGAGCTCGACCACGCCGCCGCGCCCCAGGTCACCGTCGAAGCGGACGTCGCCCGTGACGGACTCGAACCGGCCGCGCTGCACTCCGGTGCCGCCGCGCTGCCACCCGGCGGCACGGACGGTGATACGCCCGCTCAGCGTCGATGCGCCCAGATCCTGACTCGCCCCGCGCAACAGGATGTCGCCGCTCACCGTCTTCACCCGCGCGCGGCCGGTGCCGCCTACCAGCTCCACGCTCCCGGACATGGTCTCCGCCGTGACGTCCTCCGGCGTGCCGACCACGTGGATGCTTCCGCCCGCGCTGCTCAGATCGAGCGTCCCGTCCATACCTACGACGTCGATGTCCGCGGCCGTCGACTGGACCCACACCGTGGCGCCGCGCGGGACGCGCACCTCGAGCCAGGCGCGCCCCGGGTCCCGCACGTTGGCCGGAACGTCGATCCCGACTTTCCGCACGTGCGAGTCCCCGGCCGCATGAAACCGCCCCGCCCGCGCCTCGAGCCGCCCGGAAACGGCGAGGCTCTCGGCATCCCAGCCGAGCACGCGGATGCTCCCGAAGGGGCTCACGATCCGGACCGAGCCGCCGGCGTCGAGCGGCCAGCGCTGTTCGATCCGCCCTTGCGCCCCCGCCGCACCCGCGCAGAGCGCGAGTGCGGCCCAGCACACCCCGGTTCTCATCACCGTCGTGCGCACGTCAGCTCGCCGCACCGCGCGCGGCCCAGCGCAACAGCTCGACCTTCTGCCGGTACGCCGCCGCGAACAGGCGCCGCAGCTCCGGGTTCGCGGGATCGCGCTCCAGCGCGGCGCGCGCGTCCGCGAGGGCCGTGTCGACGATCGCGAGATTCCGCTCGACCAGGGCGACCGTCTCGGGCCGCAGCCGCTCGCGTTCCGCGGCGAGAATACCACTCAACTCGCGCGCCGCTGCCTCGTAATCGGCCTGGACTGCTGCCCAACCCTGCCCCGCCCGGCGGTCGGGCGGTCGGGCGGTCAGGCGGTAGAGACCGAGCGCGATCACGAATACGGCGGCCGCCGCGAGCGCGCCCGCCCAGAACGGCCGCTCACGCCACCAAGCCCATTGCCCGTTGCCCCCCGCCCGTTGCCCGAGCCGCGCTTCGATCGTCGCCCAGAGATCCCGACTTGGCTCGATCCGCTTCGGTAGTGCAGCCGAGGCCGCGACGAGCCGGCGCAGCTCTGCCACCGCGGCGCGGCAACCGGCGCAGTCCGCCAGGTGGGCGTCGACCGCCCCGCGCTCGCGGACGGGGAGGGTGCCGTCGACATACTCGTTCAGCCGCGCTTCCATCTCGGGGCACATCATCGGTTCAATGCCTCGCGCAACAGCCGCCGCGCCCGGAACAGCTGCGCCTTGGACGTTCCCACCGCGATCCCCGCGAGCTTCGCGATCTCATCGTGACGGTAGCCCTCCACGTCGTGCAGCACGAACACTTCCCGGGCTCCGGCGGGCAGCCCGGCCAGCGCACGCTCCAGGTCGAGACCCGTGCCGGGGCCCGACGACCGCTCGGGGGGACGCTCCAGCACCGCCGGATCGTCGTGCGTGACGACGCGCGCCGCGTGGCGTCGCTCGGCTCGCCGGGCGAGCAGCACTTCGTTCACGGTGAGCCGGTACAGCCACGAGCCAAACGCGCTGTCTCCCCGAAACGTAGAGAGCCGCTGCCACGCTCGCACGAACGCATCCTGGGTTCGCTCCTCGGCCTGCGCCGCGTCGGCCGTCAGGCGCAGGCACAGCGCGTACACCTTGCCCACGTGCGCGCGGTACAACGCTTCGAAGGCCGCGTGGTCGCCCTGCTGCGCGCGGCGGATCAGGTCGGTCGGGTCCGACGGCATCGCATCGCCAGGGCCGGCACACTCTTAGGATGCCGGCGGAAGCTCGCCGGTTGGAACGACGGACGGGTCGGGAGTCACGGCAGGCGGACGCCGGGCAGGCGCGTGAGCTCGCGCAGCCGCTGCTCGAGCGCGCTGCGAGCGGCGTCGAGCTGGGTCCGCTCGCCACCGAGCCGCCGACTCACATCGCCCGTGAGGGACGCCACCTGCGCTCGCGCCCCGGCGACCTGCGGGCTCACGAGACTGTCCACCTGTGCCCGCACCCGGCGCTCCGCCGCGACCGCCGCGTCGCCCGCCAGCGCCCGCAGCCGCTCGGCGAGGGCCCGGTCGAGATTCGAGCTGACGGCGAGCCGCGGATGGGTCACGCTCCCCGTGAGGCTCGCCGCAACGTCGAGCGTCGCGATCCCGGACAACACCCGCCACGCCACATCGCTGAGCGCCGACGGAGCGACGCTCGAGTCGCGCACCCAGCGCACCCGCTCGGCCTTGAGGCTCCAGTGAGCCCGGATCTCGTCGCCGTCCAGCGCGAAGCTCAGGGTCATGGCCCCCGCCCCCGGCTCGAGCCGGATCGGCAGTGACGCGAGCGACAGCGGCGGGAGGGTCAGCGCCGCGAGGCTCCCCGCAACCGTGTCACGCGGCGCGGCACGCACGTGATCGAGCAGCGCCGTCACACGCAGGTTGGGCGCGGTCGCGAGTGCCGTGGCCGGCCGCCCGTACAGCGCGGGATCGCTCGTCAGGCCGGTCACGCGCGCGGCGTAGGTACGGGGCGCCCCCGCCCCCGCCCCGGCCCCGGCCCCGTCCCCCGCGTCGAGCTGCACCGACAGGTCGGCGGCCTTGAGCAGGAAGCCTGGATACGCACCCGCGCGCGGAAACCGCACCGTGGTCCCTGGGCGGCGTACGCGCTGCGGCCCCGGCGCCGCGCGGGGAAGCAAGCCCGGCGGCATGTACCGCCGTCCCAGCTCCGTCCAATAGAGCGCGCACTCGAACCGGTCGATCGCCGCGCGCCCGAACAGCGCGGCCCCGATGTCGGACGCGTCGAGACCCGGGAGCTTGAGGAGGCCGCGCGCCAGCGTATAGTCACGCTGTTTCGCGTCGTCCAAGTCGGCCGCGCCCACCTGCAACGCGACGCTGCCCGCCGTGACGCTCTGTCCGAGGCCGGCCAACCGGTCCTGCGCCGCTTTCACCTGTGCGAGGGTGCGTCGGGCGTCGCCCAGCAGCTTCAGATCCGTGGGTGCGGCACCCTTGAGCCGGTCCGCCATCCCCTTCGCCGAGTCCACGGCGGCGCCGACGTCGAGCCCGCGCAGCGCCGCCTCCCACGCCTGCCGAGCCGAGTCGGCCCGGGCCGCGAGCGCGGCGGCGGCGCGCGGCGTGTTCAGCTGCGCGGGGTCGAGCCGGCCGACCCCGAGCGGACCCGTGGGCAGCTCGAGTGCGGGCACGTGCAGCTGCTTCCCCCACCGCTGCACCTGATCCATGACGCCGCCCGGTCGACCGCGCCGCCCGTCGCTCGCACGCGGCGTCCCGAACCGCAGTCCGGTGGCGGCCAGACGGTCGATCACCAGCTTCTTCTCGAGCAGCGGCGTCGGATCGAGATCGGCCACCAGCTCGTCGGCCTGGACCAGATTCTCGAACGCCGCGGACGGGCTGGCGACGGTGAGGCCGCGGAGCGTCACACGGGCGCGCCTGAGATCCAGATGCAGCCGCTCGATCTCGACCTGCCCCCCGACCAGCGCCGTCCCCACGGACTCGGCCGCGCGCTTCGCGAGCCGGTCGGCGAACAGCACCCAGAAGGCCACCCCCACCACTCCGAGCAGGGCGAGCGGTCCGATCGCCTTCCAGCGGAACACCGCGACGCGCACCTCAGGCCTCCGGCCGGAACAGGCGGTACACGGTGTACAGCTTGGAGGCGCGCACGGCCTGATACAGCCGGGAGCGCTGCATCCGCTCGGCCACCGTCGCCCGGTAGCGCGTCACCCCCCACCGGCACGCCGCGAACAGGGGCACCCAGAGCACCAGGGACACGACCAGGCTGCCCAGCACGACCGTGTTGGTGAAGTTCGTGAGCGGGGCCACCGGCATGTTGTAGAGCGCCGTCCAGACGGGGCGCAACGCCGGAACCCCGAGCAACAGCACGCCGCCGAGCCGGTCGAACAGCGGGTCGAGCAGGAACCCAACCGGGACGAACACGGCCCAGCCCACGAGCGCGGCGGGGAACGACACGTTGAGGATCACGATGAGGGCGAACACGACCGCGTTGTGCAGGTTCACGAGCGGCGTGAGACCGAGGATCGAGCCGAGGGCGATCCCCGCGGCGATCTGGCCGGGCGTCCCCTCCGAATGCAGCGTCCTGACGAGGGCCTGGAGCAGCTTGAGGACCAGCATCACGCCACCACCGGCCGCCGCGTGTGCCAATCGGTATGCCGCTGATACCAGCGCGCGATGCGGACCAGCTTCGCCTCGTCGAACGCTCGCGCCACCAGCGACAGCCCCGTCGGCAGCCCGGCGGGCCCGAACCCGTTCGGGAACGAGATCCCCGGCACGCCGACGACGTTGCTCGATCCGATCAGCGACGTGCCGCCGCGCACCTCGGGGTAGGCGTCCCGGAACGGCGTGTCGAGCGGGCTCGCCACGGTGGCGCGCGTGGGCGTGGCGACGGCGTCGTACGGCTTCAGGAATTCGTCGTACGCCCGGCCCATCAGGCGGCGCACGCGCAGGGCCCGCAGGTAATCGCGGGCCGAGATCGCGAGCGCGCCGTAGCCGCCGATCCGGTCCTCCGGCGCCGTCAGCTCCTTCAGCCGGTCGCCTTCGAGCAGGTCCTCGAACGCGCTCACCCCCTCGGCGCCGATGATGATGCCCGCGACGACTCCGAACGGCAGGTCCGGCACGTCGACGTTTTCCACCACCTCGGCCGCCTGCCGCAGCACGTCCAGCGCGGCCGTGAAATTCTCCGCCACCTCACCCTGCACCGCGTCGATCGCCCCTTTGGGCACCGCGATCCGGAAGCGGTGCCCCCTCCCGCGCTCGACCGGCGGCACCCGGAAGCCGCGCGCTACGGACGACGCGTCCTGGGGATCCTTCCCGGCGATGGCCGCGAGCACGACGGCGCAGTCGTCCGCGCTTCGCGCCATCGGGCCGAGCTTGTCCATGGTCCAGGACAGGGCCATCGCGCCGTGCCGGCTCACCAGGCCGTACGTGGGACGCAGGCCGGTGACGCCACAATAAGCCGAGGGAGTGAGGATCGATCCGGAGGTCTCGGAGCCGACCGCGAACGGAACGAGCCCCGCCGCCACCGCCGCGCCCGGCCCCGTGGACGAGCCGCCGCTCCAATAGTCCGGGTTCCACGGCGTCTTGCCGGGCCCCGTGAACGATGCGTTCGCCTGACTGTACCCCATGCCGCCCGCCAGCTCGACCATCGCGAGCTTGGCGACGAGCACGGCGCCCGCGGCCTCGAGCCGTGCCACCACTGTGGCGTCCTGGTCGAACGTTTGACCCCGATACGGCGTCGCACCCCACGTGGTGGGGTAGCCGCGCGCGGCGAGCAGATCCTTCACGCCATAGGGGATCCCATGCAGCGGGCCGCGCGTCCGGCCCGCGCGCAGCTCCGCGTCCGCCCGGGCCGCAGCGGCGAGCGCACGCTCGGGCGTCACCGTCACCACGCAGTTGTAGCGTGGGCCGAACCGCTCGAGCCGCTCGAGGAACAGCTCCGCCAGCTCACCAGCCGTGCACCGGCGCGCGCGCAACGCCCGGCCCAGCTCCGCCACAGACGCGAACGCCAGGTCGTCGCTCACAGCTCGGGCGCCCGGTAGGCAGCGAAGATGAAGTCGGGCTCGTCGGCGTTGGTCAGGGCCACGCGGGACAGGCGCTCGAGTCCCTGGAGCCGCCCGTCGATGGCCGTGGTGAGGGTCTTCAGATCGTCGCCCGAGAGGCGGTCGCCGTAGCGCAGCCGAATCGCTTCCGCGAGGGCTTTCGCGAGCGGTGACGGCTCGGATTGCTGGATGGGCGCGGCCGGGACGGGCGCGACGCTCTCCGCGAGGGGCAGGTCCAGCGCGATGAACGGGGCCGCGGCGGCGAGGGCCAGGCGCTCCGCGAAGTGGCGACGGCTCATGGAGTCGGACATGGGGAAGTGAGTCCTGTGCTGTAAGGTCCCGGAGTTCGGCCCATCAGGGTTATGAGGGACTGAAGTCCCGACTCGGCGGCGGGGCGCCCTTAAGGGCGCTCCAGGGCCGAGCGGGGACTTCAGTCCCTCATCAAATACACGGGTAACGCTCATCATCGGCACGGGCGTTTTCAAGGAAGACGTTCAGGCGGCACCGGGCGCATCAGCAAGCCGGTAGTGGAGACTCGCACCTGATATGTCGCCGGCCGGTTTGCGGCGATGAACGCCGCCGAGCCGTATTGGGCATCCACCAGCGGCCCGAGCAGGCCGCGGCGCGCGATCATGAACAGGTTCACGGGCGTCGGCCGGGCGAGGGCGTACACCGTGTGGGGCCGGGCTCGCTCTTCCGACACGTCGTTGTAGCGGCCGGCCACACGATCGAGCTCGTAGGCGGTATGCAGGCCGAGCAGGTTCACGAGCGGGTGCCACTTGAGGATGTGCGCGTCGACGTAGAACGCGTCGCCCGAGAGCTCGTACATCGCGATGCGCCGGTCCGGAAACACGATCGTGGCCCGGAACCGCTGGCTCCCGACGGGCTCGGTCGTCACCGTCGCCGCCGGCACCTCGAGGGTCAGCGCCCGGTAGCCCCGCAGCCCCACCGCCACCGCCCCGGTGAGCCCCGCCAGCGTGAGCAGCAGCAGCCCCGCCAACCCGCGCACGGCGCCGCCCGTCCAGCGCCGGTCGCCAGCGGCCCGGGACGCCGCGCGCAGCACGAACCCGCTCAGCACGAGCAGGCATATGCCGGCGACGAGCAGGCGGACGATCATATGGTCGTCTAAACTACGCCGCCGCGTTAGTCTTAGGTATGCCAGCGCAGGTTTGACATGGCGGCCATCGACTCGGGCGTCCGGCTGCTCGCCGCGGCCCCCAGCGGCTGTGAAGACGTGCTCGCGCCCGGCGCGCTCGACTTTCTGGCGGGACTCGCCCGCCGCTTCGAGCCGGAGCGGCAGCGGCTGCTCGAGCGCCGCCGCGCGCGCCAGGCCGAGCTCGACGCCGGGCGCCTGCCCGACTTCCTCCCGGAAACGAAGGGGCTGCGCGAGCGCGAGTGGACCGTCGCGCCGCCGCGTCCCGACTTGATGGACCGCCGCGTCGAGATCACCGGCCCGGTGGAGCGCAAGATGATGATCAACGCGCTCAACTCCGGGGCGAACGTCTTCATGGCGGACTTCGAAGACGCGAACTCCCCCACCTGGGAGAACAACGTCCGCGGCCAGCTGAACGTGCGCGATGCGGTCACCGGGACCATCGCGTACCAGAGCCCCGATGGGAAGCGCTATGCGCTCGCGCCCAAGACCGCGACGCTCGTCGTGCGGCCGCGCGGCTGGCACCTGGTCGAAAAGCACCTGCTCGTGGACGGTCGACCGATCGCCGCGTCGCTCTTCGATTTCGGGCTCGCGTTCTTCCACACCGCGGCGGCGCTGATCGAGCGGGGCACCGGGCCGTACTATTATCTCCCCAAGCTCGAAAGCCATCTCGAGGCCCGTCTCTGGAACGACGTCTTCACGTTCGCGCAGGACACGCTCGGCATTCCCCAGGGCACGGTGCGCGCCACCGTGCTGATCGAAACGATCCTCGCGGCGTTCGAGACCGACGAGATCCTGTGGGAGCTGCGCGACCATTCCGCCGGCCTCAACTGCGGGCGCTGGGACTACATCTTCAGCTACATCAAGAAGCTGCGCGGCCGCTCCGAACGCCTGCTCCCCGACCGCGCGCGCGTCACGATGGACCAGCCATTCCTCCGCGCGTATGCCGAGCTCGTGATCCGCAACTGTCACCGCCGGGGCATCCACGCCCTGGGCGGCATGGCGGCGCAGATTCCCATCAAGCGGGATCCGGCGTTGAATGCCCAGGCGCTCGAGAAGGTGCGCCAGGACAAGCTGCGGGAGGTGCGCCAGGGGCACGACGGGACCTGGGTGGCCCATCCGGGCCTCGTCCCCGTGGCGCGCGAGGTGTTCGACGAGTACATGGTCGGGCCGCACCAGATTCACAACCAGCGCGCCGACGTGCGGGTCACGGCGGCGGACTTGCTCGCCGTGCCGGCGGGGTCGATCACCGAGGCCGGTCTCCGAACCAACCTGGAAATCGCGCTGCACTACCTCGCGGCATGGCTGGGGGGAATGGGCTGCGTCCCGATCCACGATCTCATGGAAGACGCCGCGACCGCCGAGATCTCGCGTGCCCAGGTGTGGCAGTGGCTGCGCCACGGCGCCCGGCTGGAAGACGGTCGTTACGTGAATGCCCCAATGGTGCAACAGATCATCGCCGAGCTGGTGGCGGTCCTACCCGAACGGGTGGGTGCGGGGGTCTCCGGTGCCGATAAGTTCTCGCTTGCGGGACGCATTTTGACGCAGGTCACCACCGGCGCGGAGTTTGCAGAGTTCCTCACGGTGGTAGCGTACGACCATCTCGACTAAAACCCAGACGGGCGGGCGGACATGAACAAGCAGGAAATCATCGGCGCACTGGAGCGTAACTGGAGCACGAACGGCCGTTGGGACGGGATCAAGCGCCCCTACACGGCGGGCGACGTGTACCGGCTGCGCGGCACGGTCGGGATCGAGTACACGCTGGCGCAGCGGGGCGCGGCGCGGCTGTGGGAGCTGCTCCAAGGGGAGGATCCGGTCACGGCCCTGAGCGCGATCACGGGCGCCCAGGCGGTGCAGTGCGTGCAAGCCGGTCTCAAAGCCATTTACGTGAGCGGCTGGCAGGTGGCGGGGGACATGAATACGGCGCTCCACACCTATCCGGACCAGAGCCTCTATCCTGCCGACAGCGTCCCCCACCTCGTTCATCGCATCAACAACGCGCTGCTGCGCGCCGATCAGATCCATCACATGCAGGGCGACGACTCGATCGACTGGGTGGTACCGACCGTCGCCGACGCGGAGGCCGGGTTCGGCGGGCTGCTCAACGCCTACGAGCTCATGCTCAACATGATCCTGCACGGTGCGGCCGCGGTGCACTACGAAGACCAGCTCGCGTCGCTCAAGAAGTGCGGCCACCTGGGGGGCAAGGTGCTCGTGCCCACGAGCGAGTTCATCACGAAGCTCGTGGCCGCGCGGCTCGCGGCGGACGTGGCGGGCGTGGACACGGTGCTGATCGCGCGCACCGACGCGCTGGGCGCCACGATCCTGGCGAACGACATCGACCCGTACGACCACCGCTTCATCGTGGAAGGGCGCACCACGGAGGGCTTCATTCGGGTACAGCCCGGCATCGACGCCGCGATCGCGCGCGGCCTCGCCTACGCGCCGTACGCCGACCTGCTGTGGTTCGAGACGTCGAAGCCGGACCTGAAGGAAGCGAAGCAATTCGCCGAGGCGATCCGGGCCAAGTACCCGCGCAAGGCGTTCGCGTACAACTGCTCGCCGTCGTTCAACTGGAAGCAGCACCTGAACGACGCGCAGCTGGCCTCGTTCCAGCGCGAGCTCGGCGCGATGGGGTACAAGTTCCAGTTCGTCACGCTGTCCGCCTTCCACGCGCTGAACCACAGCATGTTCACGCTGGCGCGCGACTACGCGCAGCGGGGGATGGCGGCGTACGCCGACCTACAGAGCCGCGAGTTCACCTCGGAGACGGACGGGTACGAGGCCGTGCGTCACCAGGAGTTCGTGGGCGTCCCGTACTTCGACGAGATCACCCAGATCGCGACGGGTGGGACGTCGTCGGTGACGGCGATGGAGGGCTCGACCGAGCAGGAGCAGTTCCACGAGCAGCCGCCGAAGAGGGCTGCCGCGGGGCGGTGAGCTAGCTCGGAGAGAGCAACGCGGGCCGGGTGGCGGTATGCCGCCCGGCCCTCTAGCTTCGAGTTCCATGAAACGCTCCACACTCTACGGCATCGGCGCGGTGCTCGCCGTGGCCGCGCTGTTCTTCTTCATGACCACGGCACGCGCCAGGGAGGAGTGCCGCGTGTGCATGGAGTTCCGCGGCCGCACCAACTGCGCGACCGCCGTCGGCGCGACGCAGCAGGCCGCGCGCGACGGTGCACAAACCACGGCGTGCGGGCCGATCGCGAGTGGAATGGACGAGCAGATCGGGTGCAGTCGGATCGAACCGGTCTCGGTGCAGTGCAAGCAGCGCTGAAATGTCCGACTTCTCCCTGCCCCGCACGCCCCTCCCGGCCAACCTCGTCCTCACCCAGGGCGCATCGCGCCCCGGCCAGATCTTCCTGATGGAGCGCGTGCCCCATCACGACGGCCCGGAGACGGTGCTCGAGCTCTTGAACCGGCCGGAGGGGTTCTTCGCGTTCCGGCCCACCGACGGTGGGGAGATCGAGCTGGTGTCGAAGACGCAGACGGTGTCCCTGTCGGTGGATCGCCAGGCTCCCATCGCCGATCCGGCACGGCTCTCGGCCGCGCGCATGCTCGGCCTGGAGCTCGTGCTGGCCGGCGGGCCCACGCTGGGCGGCTGGGCCAGCGCGGAGCTACCGCAGGAGCACGCGCGCCTGCTGGATTATCTCAATGCGTCGCCCGACCCCTTCTTCGCCGTCTGGACCCACGCGGCGACGTATTACGTGAACCGCGCGTTCGTCCTGTACGCGCGACCGCTAAGCTAGGCGATGGCGGCGCGGATCGATCCATTCGTCGACGTCCTGCTGCGGGAAAAGGGCGATCACCTATACCTGCTGCCGGACGAGCCGGTGACCATGGTGAAGGAAGGCAAGCCGCGGAAGGTGAGCCGCCAGCCGCTCACCGACCAGCACATCTACGCCCTGCTCGTCGAAGTGGCGCCGTCCGAGTCGGCGGACAAGATCGACAAGATGGCCGAGACGGAGTTCGAGTACGTGGCGGATCGCGGCATGGTCAGGGTGCGGATCGTGCCGGACATGGGGCGGTTGACGGCGGTCGTCGCGCGCATCGAGAACGCCGCCGCGCACCCGCCGGCCGCGGGGGCCGCTGCCGCTGCGGCGGCCCACGCCCCCCAACGGGCGTCCGGACCCGCACCTGCTCGGACCACGCCGAAGCCACCGCGCTCATCGGCCATCGCCGCCGCGCCGATGGTCGAGGCGGCGCCCGTCGCGCCCGGGACCTCCGCGCCGCCGGCCGGCCTTCCCGCCGACTTCGCGGCCCCGCAGTTCCAGGCCGCCGAGCGCGCGCTGGGCGAGCTGCTCAAGGCGCTCGTGCACTCGCGGTCTTCCGACTTGCACCTCCGGGTGGGCGAGCCGCCCATCTTCCGCACCCACGGGGAGATGAAGCGGCAGAACACGCCGCCGCTCACCGCGGAGCAGCTCGAGCTGATGCTCCTGGCGGTCATGCCGGAGCGCAACCGCGCCGAGTGGAAGGAGAAGGGCGACTCGGACTTCGCCTATGAGATCTCCGGGCTCGCCCGCTTCCGCGTGAACGGGGCGCGCGACCGCAAGGGCCCCATGGCGGTGTTCCGCGTGATCCCGGCGCAGGTCGTGACCGCGGAGCAGCTGGGCATCTCCAAGGAAGTGCAGCAGCTGTGCTATCTCACCAGGGGACTCGTGCTCGTGACGGGCCCGACCGGCTCAGGGAAGTCGACGACGCTGTGCGCGCTGATCGACCTCATCAACCGCACGCGCACCGACCACATCATCACGATCGAGGACCCGATCGAGTTCGTGCACGAGAACAAGAAGTGCGTCATCACGCAGCGGCAGGTGGGGGTGCACACCGACAGCTTCAGGTCCGCCTTGCGGGCGGCGCTGCGCGAGGACCCGGATATCGTGCTCGTGGGCGAGATGCGGGACCTGGAGACGATCGCCATCGCCATCGAGACGGCCGAGACCGGTCATCTCGTGTTCGGCACGCTGCACACCACGACGGCCGCGTCGACGGTGGACCGCATCATCGATCAGTTCCCCGCCGACCGGCAGGCGCAGATCCGCGTGATGCTGTCGGAGTCCCTGAAGGGCGTGATCGCGCAGACGCTGTGCAAGAAGGCGAGCGGGGGACGGGTCGCCGCGCGCGAGATCCTGCTCACGACCGCGGCCATCGCGAACCTGATCCGCGAGGGCAAGACGTTCCAGATCCCCTCCATCATCCAGACCTCGAAACAGCTGGGCATGGTGACCCTGAACGACGCGCTGCTCGACCTGGTCGAGAGAAAAGAGATCACGCCCGACGAGGCCTACATGAAGTCGGTCGAGAAGACGGGGCTCGCGGCGTCACTCAAGGCCAAGGGACACAAATTGACGATCACAGCGTGAGAACGAATGCGGGACCACTACCGAGGAGCCGAGAATGGCGAACGCGACACGCAAGAACCAGGAGAGGATCATCGCGAACGAAAGGAGGATCCTCCGGAACCAGGGTCGGTTGTTGCGGATCCTCGATAACGAGAAGAAGATCCTCCAGAACCTCCAGGCGATACTGAAGAACCAAAAGAAGATCCTGGGCAATCAGAGCCGCATCCTCGCGAAATAGCCGGCCTCCGGCTACCGCGCGTCCATCACGAGGTCCACGGCGCCGCGGTACGAGCGCCAGCGCGCGATCTCCTCAGCGAGCGCCGCTTGCCCCGCCGCGGTGAGATCGTAGTACCGGGCGATTCGATTGTGCTCGGTGGTCCGCCAGTAGGACGTCACCCAGCCGCGCTTCTCGAATCGATGCAAGGCGGGATACAGGGACCCTTGCCCGATCTGGAACGCCTCCCGCGACATCTGCTGAATCCGGTTGGTGATCCCCCAGCCAT
>WNGE01005454.1_pt1 | contig 15269 bp, 10 predicted proteins | sample 5400651 | NCBI WGS metagenome assembly WNGE01 (sample SAMN13153370, study PRJNA577476) | soil metagenome | isolation source: 60 cm soil or saprolite under grassland replicate 2 | place: USA:California | collected 2016-06-15 | reverse complement strand
GTTTCGCCGCGCGCGTCATGGAAAGTCGCGGCCGTTGCGATTCTAGGCGGAAGGTCGCGCCCGAAAAGGGCGGTGATCATCGCCGGCACGGCGGCGCCAGAAACCCGGATCACGCCAATGCCGCCGCGTCCAGGCGGCGTCGCAATCGCGGCAATCGTGTCGGTGACCGGTGTCATGCCGCGAGATTAACGCGGGCATGAGCGCGCCGGACCGCCCCAAGCGCGAATTGGGCCCCCTCGGGGGGTGTGGGGGCCGTGCTAGCGCGCCGGGCCGCCCCAAGCGCGAATTGCTCCCTCTCGGAGGGACGGCGCGTAGCGCCAAGGGTGCCCATCAATGATCGTGTGTCGCGCAGCGCGACCAAGCTTGGATTCAGCGCCGTTTCGCGGCCGCCGCCGCGGCTTCCCTTTCCAGCAGGTAATTCATGTGCCATTGCTGGAAGATCTGGATGCAGTTGTTGATGAGCCAGTAGAGGACGAGGCCCGACGGGAAGAACACGAACATCACCGAGAACGCGATCGGCATGATCTGCATCACCTTCGCCTGCACCGGATCGGAGATCGGCGTCGGCGACAGCTTCACCTGCAAGAACGCGGTGATCGCGTAAATGACGGGCAGCACGAAATACGGATCCGGCGCGGAAAGGTCGTGGATCCAGCCGATCCACGGCGCGTGCCGCAACTCGACCGCGGACAGGAGCACCCAGTAGAGCGCGATGAACACCGGAATCTGCACCACGATCGGCAGGCACCCGCCCAGCGGGTTGATCTTCTCCTGCTTGTACATCTCCATCATCTTCATCTGGAGCTGCTGCTTGTCGTCGGCGTATTGCGCCTGCAACGCCTTCAACTTGGGCGCGATGACCTTCATCTTCGCCATCGAGCGCGCGCTCGCGTGGTTCAGCGGATAGAACGCGCTCTTGATCAGGATCGTCATCGCGATGATCGCCCAGCCCCAGTTGCCGATGAGGCCGTGCAACCACTTCAAAAGCCAGAACAGCGGCGCCGCGATCACCGTGAAGATGCCATAGTCGACGGTGAGATCGAGGCCTTTGGCGAGCTTGGCGAGCGCATCCTGGTCCTGCGGGCCGATATACAACGGCACATCAAGCGTGGCCGACGCGCCCGGGGCAATCGTCGCCATCGGCACGACGACGCCCGCCGCATAGGTGCCGTCGAGCTTGCGCGCATAGAACTCGCGGGGAATCTTCTTTTCGTCCGAGGGGAGCCAGGCGACGACGAAATAGTGCTCGACCATCCCGACCCAGCCGTTGTCGGTGTTCTTCGTGTACGGCAGCTTGCGGCTGGGGTCGGCCGCGAGCTTGTCCAGGTCGCCGAAATCGACCTTCTTGAATTTGTCGGTCTCGTTATAGATGACGGGTCCCGCATACGAGACCGGCGCCATGGAGTTGTGCGTGCCTTGCGTCTTCGTGTCGCGCGTGAGCTGAAAATACGCGTACGGCGTGATGGGTGCGCTGCCTGCATTGGTGACCTCGTAGGCCACGTCGATCACGTAGCTACCGCGATGAAACGTCAGGATCTGGAGCACCTTGTCGCCCTTCGCTGCGGTAGCCTGCAACTTGAGCACGACGCTGTCGCTGCCCGGGGTCAGCTCGCGCGGGCCGGCCAACACTTCGTAAGGCATGCGGTGATTCGGCATCCCCTCGCCCAGCAACCCCGATTGCGCAATGAACGTGCGCTCCGGCGTGTGCATCAGCGCGAGATAGGGCTTGGCCTCATCGCCCGGGTCGCGATGATTGAGAAGCGCGACGTCCTCGATCACCCCGCCGTTTGTGTCGATCTGCACCCGATACAGATCGGTGGTGATCGTGATGAGCTGTCCCGCGGGAGCGGGGGGTGCCGCCGCGGCTTGGCCCGCGTTCGCCGCAGGCGCCGGTGCGGCGCCCGGCGCAGGCGTGGCGGGAATCGGCGGCAGCTCCGTGGCGCTCGATGGTGTCCCCGGCTTTTGCGCCGCCGTCACGGGCGCCGGCGGATGCTGGTCCTTTTGCCACGCCTCCCACAGGAAGAGCACGGACATCGAGAAGATGACGAACAGGATCAGGCGTTGCGTATCCATGATCACCCAGGGCTGACGGCGACCGCCGGAATGGCGATGGTTGGAGGAAGAGGGGGGAGCTCAGGGGACCGGGTCATAACCGCCCGGATGATACGGGTGACAGCGCAGCACGCGGCGGAGCGCGAGCCACGTTCCTTTGCCGGCGCCGTGCTTCGCGATCGCCTCGCTTGCATATTCGGAGCAACTGGGCGCGAAGCGGCAGTTCGACCCCAGGAGCGGGCGCAACAGATAGCGGTAAGCGGAGACCGCCGCCAGCAGGAGTGCTTTCATCGGGCGTTGCCTTTGCCGACGAGGGATGCGATCAACGCCGCCGCGTCCGCGGCCACGCAGGCATATTCGGTTCGCGGACACCCGCGCTTCAGACGGAGGATCACGTCGTAGGCTTCGAGCGCAGGGCGTGCTTGCCGCAGCGATTCGCGCAACATGCGCCGGACCCGGTTGCGATCGACGGCGAGGGGCAGCGCCTTTTTCCCGACGACGAGGCCGACGCGTCCCGGGATTCTCGCCGCGGGGGCCGCAAGCAACTGGAGGTATTCACCTTCGCGGCGGCGTCCGCGGCGGAACAGCGCCTCGAAAGCGCCGGCGCCCGTCAGTCGGAATCGACGAAGCCCGCGGGAAGCTGGCTCGGGCGTCAGGGTGCGAGGCGCGCGCGGCCCTTGGCGCGACGCGCCGAAAGCACCTTGCGGCCACCAACGGACTTCATCCGGGCGCGAAAGCCGTGGGTGCGCTTGCGCTTGACGACGGAGGGTTGATACGTGCGTTTCATCTTGAGGGCCTTGGGTGAAAAAGCCTTACATTTAAACGCGTTATACGTGGCGTTGTCAATGTCGGCCGTCGCGTCATGCGGGCCGGCGGCGGTGTCCGTCTCTCGCCACGATCCGCATCGCTCCTGTGGATAACTTGCGCTCGACGCGTTACACTAGCCGCAGACATCCACGCTCGTAGCGGTAAGCGCAAGGCGCGACGTTCGCGCCGGCATTTTGCTCCTGCTCGCGTGACTGTCCGGACAAGAACGCCCGATCTCCTCGTCCGCGCCAGCGAAGCGCGCGAGCCCGGGCCATCCCAGGCGGGCCCTCCCCTCCTGGCAACGCCACCAGGGACGTTCCTGCGGCATGACTTCGATTCCCCTATTCTGGCAGCGTTGCCTCGACGCCTTTCGCGAGGAACTCACTCCGCAGCAGTTCAACACCTGGATTCGCCCGCTCGCGGTCGAAGGTGCCGCCGACGGCTATCGACTGCTTGCGCCCAACCGCTTTGTCCTGCAGTGGGTGAAAGAGCGCTTCGCCGATCGCATCGCCGAACTCGCCGCGGCCGCCGAGGGTCGTGCGGTCGCAATCGCGCTCGGGGTACGTGACTCCGCCACTGAACTCGTCACCGCGAGGACGGCGACGATTACGGCGCCGGTCAGCATTCCTCCATCGTCACCGGTGGAGATCGCGCCGCCGGTCGCGCCGCAAACCGCGTTGACCCGGCGTAACGAACAGACGAGCTTGAATTCCACGTTCACGTTCGCTTCGTTCGTCGCGGGCAAGGCGAATCAACTCGCGCGGGCGGCCGGAATGCAGGTCGCCGAGCATCCGACCTCCTACAACCCGCTGTTCGTCTACGGCGGTGTCGGCCTCGGCAAGACGCATCTGGTACAGGCGATCGGCAACGAGATCCTGCTCACCAATCCCGGTTCGAAGATCCGCTACATCCACGCCGAAACCTATGTCTCGGACGTCGTGCGCGCGTATCAGCACAAGGCGTTCGACGATTTCAAGCGCTACTACCGCTCGCTCGATCTGCTCTTGATCGACGACATCCAGTTCTTCGGCGGCAAGAGCCGCACGCAGGAGGAGTTCTTCTACCTGTTCAACACGCTGATCGAGGCGCACAAGCAGGTGGTCATTACCTGCGACACGTATCCGAAGGAGATCTCCGGTCTCGAGGAGCGCCTGATCTCGCGCTTCGGCTGGGGACTCACCGTCGCGCTCGAGCCGCCCGAACTCGAAATGCGCGTGGCGATCCTGCTCTCGAAGGCGGCGGCGACCGGCCTTGCGATCGACGAGCAAATCGCGTTTTTCATCGCCAAGCATATCCGCTCCAACGTGCGCGAGCTCGAAGGGGCGTTGAAGCGCATCGCCGCGTATTCGAGCTTTCACGGCCACGAGATCACGCTCGCGGTGGCAAAGGAAGCGCTGCGCGATCTCCTCGCGGTGCAGAACCGGCAGGTCTCCATCGAAAACATCCAGAAGACCGTCGCCGACTACTACAAGATCCGCATCTCGGACATGCATTCGAAAAAGCGCTCGCGGGCCGTTGCGCGACCGCGGCAGGTGGCGATGGCACTCGCCAAGGAGCTCACCCAGTTGTCGCTGCCGGAGATCGGCAGCAATTTCGGCGGCCGTGATCACACAACGGTTCTGCACGCGTGCCGGCAGATCGCCAAGTTGCGCGAGACCGCCCCGGAGCTCAACCACGACGTGAATTTCCTGCTTCAGGTGCTGCGCAACTAGCGATTTCTGGACTGGAAAAGTCCGTCTTAATGATCTATAATTTGTGGATTACGCGGCGCGGGGCTGAACTCACTAAAAAGCCCACAATCGATCCACCGTGCCGACCCGACTTGTCCACAGGGTTTAATTCGATCCAACCCGCTGATGCAGAAGGGTCTTTTTGCCCTATACCGGAACCGGCCCTCCTCCTGTTAGCTGTTGAACGGTTTAATCAATGCAACTCAAGCAAACCGACCGGGATGTACTGCTGAAACCTTTGCAGGCTGTCGCCGGCATTGTCGAACGGCGGCACACGCTGCCGATTCTCGCGAATGTCCTGCTCGAACAGAAGGACGGGCGCCTCTACGTCACGGCGACGGACCTCGAAATGCAGATCACCGCGCATTCCGACCTGCCGAGCAAGGAGACGCAGGCGGTGACCGTCGCTGCGCGCAAGCTGCAGGACCTTTTGCGCGCGCTTCCGGACGACGCAGTGCTGAATGTCGACGCCACCGGCAGCAAGATGACGGTCCGCGCCGGCCGCTCGCGCTTCAACCTGCAGACGCTTCCGGCCGCCGACTATCCGCGGATCGGCATCGGAACGGACCAGGTCCAGGCGCTGACACTTCCGCAGCGCGACCTGCGGGGCTTGTTGAAATCGGCCGAGTTCGCGATGGCGCAGCAGGACATCCGCTATTACCTGAACGGCATGCTGCTGGTCATCGATCGCGACACCCTGCAGGCGGTCGCCACCGACGGACACCGGTTGTCGTGGGCGAGCCTGAAAATCGCCGGCGACTACCAGCGCCAGGAAGTGATCCTCCCGCGCAAGACGGTGCTCGAGCTGGGAAAGCTCCTGGCCGACGTCGACGATCCCGTGACGATCGACATCCTTGCGAACCAGGTCCGCTTCGCGTTCGCCAATGTCGAATTGACGAGCAAAGTGATCGACGGCAAGTTTCCCGACTACAACCGGGTGATCCCGAGCGGCCACGCGAAAAAGATCGATCTTTCGCGCGTCGAGTTGCTCTCCGTCCTGCAGCGCGCCGCGATCCTGTCGAACGAGAAGTTCCGCGGCGTGCGTCTCGTGCTCGGCCCGGACCAGTTGAAGATCATCTGCACGAACAGCGAGCAGGAGGAAGCCGAAGAAGAGCTCGAAGTCGCCTACAAGGGCGATGCGCTCGACATCGGCTTCAACATCACCTACCTGCTCGATGTCCTGCAGAACATGGCGATGGAACGGGTGCTGCTCGCCTTCGGCGACGCCAATTCGAGCGCGCTCGTCACCGTTCCGGGTCGCGACGACTACAAGTACGTCGTGATGCCGATGCGAATCTGACGCGGTCCGCATTTCGCATCGACACCCGAAGGCATCATTCGCGCGCCGGCCGCCGATGGGGCGGCCCGCGGCGCATAGCAGCGCATAACCGAAAATCATGATGACCCCAGCAGAGCACAAGCCGAACGAAAACGGCGAAGACTACGATTCGAGCAGCATCAAGGTGTTGAAGGGACTCGACGCAGTGCGCAAGCGTCCCGGCATGTATATCGGCGACACGTCCGATGGCACCGGCCTGCACCACATGGTGTTCGAGGTCCTGGACAACGCGATCGACGAGGCGCTCGCCGGCTGGTGCGACGACATCAAGGTCGTCATTCACGCCGACAACTCGATCTCGATTGTCGACAACGGCCGCGGCATTCCGACCGACATCAAGGACGACGACGAGGAAAAGCGCTTCGCGGCCGAGATCGTTATGACCGAGCTCCACGCGGGGGGCAAGTTCGATCAGAACTCCTACAAGGTTGCCGGCGGGCTGCACGGCGTCGGCGTCTCGGTGGTCAATGCGCTTTCCGATTGGCTGAAGCTCAGGATCTGGCGCAACGGCCATGTGCATCAGATGGAATTCCGCCGCGGCGAAGCGGTAGCGCCGTTGAAAGTCACCGGCACGACCGACCGGCGTGGCACCGAAGTGCATTTCATGGCGTCCATCGAAACGTTCGGGCGGATCGAGTATCACTACGACATCCTGGCGAAGCGCATCCGCGAGCTCTCGTTCCTCAACAACGGGACGAAGATCGAGCTCATCGACCAGCGCGACGGCAAGAGCGAGAACTTCGCGTATTCGGGCGGCATCCGCGGCTTCGTCGAATACATGAACCGCAGCAAGGCGGTGCTGCATCCGAAGATCTTCCACTCGATCGGCGAGAAGGATGGCACGACGGTCGAGGTGGCGATGCAATGGAACGACTCCTATGCCGAGAACGTCCAGTGCTTCACCAACAACATTCCGCAGCGCGACGGCGGCACGCACCTGACCGGGCTGCGTCAGGCGATGACCCGCACGCTCAACAACTACATCGAAAAAGAGGAGATCGCGAAAAAGGCGAAGGTCGAGACGACCGGCGACGACATGCGCGAGGGCCTCTGCTGCGTGCTGTCGGTGAAGGTGCCGGAACCGAAGTTCAGCTCGCAGACCAAAGACAAGCTCGTGTCCTCCGAGGTGATGCCGGTCGTGCAGGAGATCGTCGGCGCAAAGCTTGCCGACTTCCTGCTCGAGAATCCGGCGGACGCCAAGATCATCTGCACCAAGATCGTCGAGGCTGCGCGCGCGCGCGAAGCGGCGCGCAAGGCGCGCGAGCTGACAAGGCGCAAGGGCGTGCTCGATTCGATGGGGCTTCCCGGCAAGCTCGCCGACTGCCAGGAGCGCGATCCCGCGCAGTGCGAGCTCTACCTGGTCGAAGGCGACTCCGCCGGGGGCTCCGCGAAGCAGGGCCGCGATCGCAAGTTCCAGGCGATCCTGCCGTTGCGGGGCAAGATCCTGAACGTCGAGCGCGCGCGCTTCGACAAGCTCGTGTCCTCGCAGGAGATCGTCACGCTGATCACCGCGCTCGGCACGGGCTTCGGCCGCTCGACGGGCGACAAGGAAGAGAAGGACGAGTACAACGCCGACAAGCTGCGCTATCACCGGATCATCATCATGACCGACGCCGACGTCGACGGCTCGCACATCCGGACCCTGCTCCTCACGTTCTTCTATCGGCAGATGCCGGAGCTGGTCGAGCGCGGCCACATCTACATCGCGCAGCCGCCGCTCTACAAGGTGAAGCAGGGCAAGGACGAGGTCTATCTCAAGGACGACCACGAGCTGAAGCAGCATCTGCTGCGCGTTGCCCTGAAGGGTGCGGAGCTCGTTTCGGGCATCGGCAAGGCGGCACTCGCCGCGGAAACGTTTGCGACGGTCGCGCGCGAATATCTGCTGGCTGAGGCGGTGATCGATCGGCTCGCGCGCATCGTCGAGCCGGCCGCATTGCACGCGCTGCTCTCCGGCGCGAAGATCGACCTCGCCACCGACGATGCGGCCGCATCGAGCGCCCGAGGATTGCAGGCCGCGATCGCCGATCCGGATGTCCGCGTCGAGTCGCGCTACGACACGACGACCGAAACCCACCGACTCGTCATCGTTCGCACCCGACACGGGACGCCGCACGCGACGGCGATCGACGGCGACCTGATCGCGAGCGGCGATTTCGCCCAGATCAACGCCGCGGCCGACGTTCTGCACGGCTTGATCCTGGCGGGCGCCACCGTTCGCCGCGGCGAAAAGCAACTCGCCGTGAAATCGTTCAAGGAAGCGCTCGACTGGCTTCTTTCCGAGGCCCGCGGCAGCGTCTCGCTGCAGCGCTACAAGGGGCTGGGCGAAATGAATCCCGGCCAGTTGTGGGAGACCACGATGGACCCCGCTGCGCGCCGGCTCCTCAAGGTGCAGATCGAGGATGCGATTTCGTCCGAGGAGATCTTCTCGACGCTGATGGGCGAGCAAGTCGAGCCGCGCCGCGCCTTCATCGAGACGAACGCGCTCGGCGTGCGCAATCTCGACGTCTAAGCCGTCTTCTTGCGGAGCGGCGGAACCGCGCTCCGGAGGGGCTGTCGTATCCCGGCGCGCGCACGAGCGCCGCTTTTGTTGGGAGTTCGGATGGTGCACTGGGTTTTGCGGCGTGTGCTTGCCGCGCTCGCCGTTTCGCTTGTCGTCGGATCGGCGCTGGCACAGGCGCCCGAGGCGATGGTATCGCGCCTCATCGTGAAGTTTCGCGACAGCGAGCCCAAGGCCGACCTCGCGATGTCCGCCCGCGTGGCGCGAATCGCGATGGATACGGGCGTCGCGCTGTCGCATCGCCGAAGCATGGCGCTTGGCGCGCACGTGCTCGCTCTCGATCATCCGCTTCCACGGGCGGAGGCCGCCGCGCTCGTCGCGCGCCTCGCGCGCCACGCCGACGTCGAATTCGTGCAAGCCGACCAGCGCCGCCATGCCCAGCTCCTCCCCAACGATACCTATGTGAGCAGCCAGACGTATCTGCAGAACTCGGCGGGCGGAATCAGCGCCATCGCCGCGTGGGACACGACGACCGGATCGCCCGCGACGGTCGTCGCCATCGTGGATACGGGCTACCGTCCGCACGTGGATTTGGCGGGACGGATCCTACCCGGCTACGATTTCATCACCGTTGCGAAGGCGGCGAACGACGGCGACGGCCGTGATCCCGACGCGAGCGACCCCGGCGACTGGATCAGCACCGCCGACACGTCCGATCCCGAATTCGCGGGGTGCGAAGTCGAGAGCAGCTCATGGCATGGGACCGCGGTCGCTGGTGTCGTCGCCGCGGATGCGAACAACAGCCAGTGGCTTGCGGGCATCGATTGGGCGGCCAAAATCCTGCCGGTGCGCGTGCTCGGCAAATGCGGGGGAGATGACTCGGACATCATCGACGGCGTCGCGTGGGCGGCGGGGCTCCCCGTTCCCGGGGTTCCCGCCAACCCCTATCCGGCACAGATCATCAACATGAGCCTGGGCGGTCCCGGCGACTGTCTTCCAGGCTACGTTAGCGTCTTCAACGCAGCGCTCGCGCACGGCGTCACCCGCGCGATTGTCGCTTCGGCGGGAAACGACCGCGGCGACGTCGCGAACAGCGCGCCGGCAAACTGCCCGCAGGCAATCGCGGTGGCCGCGACGAGCAAAGGGGGCTTGCTCGAGGGCTACAGCAATTCCGGCACCGGAATAACGTTATCGGCGCCCGGTGGGTCGAACTTCACCGCCAGCGACACGATCGTCTATCTTTCGAACACCGGCACGACAAACCCGGCCACAGATTCGTTCGCCTTTGGGGCGGGCACGAGCTTTTCCGCGCCCATGGTCTCCGGCGTTGCCTCGCTGGTGCTGGGCGTTGCGCCGAACCTGACGGCGGCGCAACTCCGTTCGGTGCTGACCTCGAGCGCCAAACCATTTCCGGCCGGATCCTGCAACACGAGCATCTGCGGCGCGGGCATCGTGGATGCAAACGCCGCCGTGCACGCTGCCATCGCGTTGACGGGTGGCGGCACGCTCAACGTGCAGGGGCTGTGGTGGGCGAGCGGCGGGGTGGAGGCGTTCTGGGGGATCAACTTCGCGCACGCGGGGAATCAGATCTTCGCGACCTGGTATACCTACGATACCTCGGGCAAGCCTTTTTGGCTGTCGATGCTCGCCGGGCCCACGGCCAGCAGCAACCAATACACCGGCGATATCAATGTCGACATCGGGCCGCCCTTCAACAACTTCGTCGGGATGGGCAAGCCCACCAAGGTCGGCGCCGGCACGCTGATCTTCAGCGATGCCAACACCGGCACGTTCCACTACGACCTCAACGCCGGGACCGGCGGCAGCCCGGTGCCCGTGTCGCAGACCAAGTCGATCGAGCGTTACAACCTCGGCACCGGACCGCAGGTGATCTGCACTTACAATCCGTCGGCCACCTTGGGGATCGCGACGAACTACCAGGACCTGTGGTGGGTCGCCAACGGCGCCGAATCAGGATGGGGAATCAACTTTGCGCACCAGGGCGACAGCGTGTTCGCCACCTGGTACACCTACGACATCGACGGGACGCCGCTGTGGCTCTCCGCGCTGACGCAACGCCAGGCCACGAGCAATGTCTACAGCGGGCCGCTGATGCGCACGACGGGACCGCGCTTCGACGCCTACAAGGCGAGCGACGTGGTAATGCCGATTCCGACGGTGGGCACCGCCACGCTCACGTTCGCGAACGGCAACAGCGCAACCTTCAACTACACAACCAACGGCAGCGGCGGCTTGCCCGCCGGCATCGACCAGAACAAGGCGATCGTTCGCTTTCCCATCACCGCGGGCGGAACGATCTGCATGTAGCGAGCAACCAAGATGCAAACCGATACGACAGCGGATCGTGCAGGGCTCTTCGGACGGCTCGGGATTGCATCCGACAACGGCGGGGCTTGTGTCGGTCCCGGCGATTGGTGCGGCGGCGGCGAAACGATCGCCTCGATCAATCCCGCGAACGGGCGCGAGCTCGCCCGCGTTCGGTCGGCCGACGCCGCGGACCTCGATGCCGTGATCGCCGCGGCGACAACGGCAGCACGCGTGTGGCGCGATGTTCCGGCCCCGAAGCGAGGTGAAATGGTCCGCCGTTTCGGCGAACTTCTGCGCGAGCACAAGGATGCGCTCGGCACGCTGATCGCGTTGGAAAACGGCAAGATCAAGGCCGAAGGCGACGGCGAAGTCCAGGAGATGATCGACATCGCCGACTTCGCAGTCGGCCAGTCGCGGATGCTCTATGGCCGGACGATCGCGTCGGAACGGCCGCAGCACCGGATGATGGAGCAGTGGCATCCGCTCGGTGTGGTCGGCGTCATCACCGCGTTCAATTTCCCCGTTGCGGTCTGGGCGTGGAACGCAATGCTCGCCGCCGTCTGCGGCAACGCCACGATCTGGAAGCCGTCGCCGAAAACGCCGCTCGCGGCGATCGCGGTCCAGCATCTCGCCAATCGAATCGTGCGCGAGCTCGCGCTGCCGCCGATCTTCCTGCTCGCCGTGTGCGACGCCGAGCGCACGCGCCTCCTTGCAGCGGATCCGCGGGTAGCGCTGGTGTCGTTCACGGGCTCTTCCGCCGTGGGACGCGAGATCGCCACGACCGTTGTGGGTCGCTTCGGCAAATGCCTGCTCGAATGCGCAGGCAACAACGCCGTCGTCGTGGCGAGTGACGCCGATCTCGATCTCGTCGTGCCGTCGGTGCTGTTCGGCGCGGTCGGCACGGCGGGGCAACGGTGCACGACGACGCGACGGTTGATCGTGCATCGCTCGCGTGTCGCCGAAGTCACCGCCCGCCTGAAGGAAGCCTACGCCCAGGTGCGGATCGGCGACCCGCTCGATGCGGCGACGCTGATGGGTCCGCTGATCGACGCGACGGCGGTCGAGAACTTCCGCCGCGCGATCGCGGAGGCCATTGCGGCGGGCGGACGCATCGTCTGCGGCGGGAACGTGCTGCCGGGCCCCGGCTTCTGGGTCGAGCCGACGATCATCAGCGAGGCGCGTAACGACTGGCCGCTCGTGCAGCGCGAAACCTTCGCGCCGATCCTCTATGTCATGGCGTTCGACACGCTGGACGAAGCGATCGCCGCCAACAACGGCGTGCGCCAGGGACTGTCGTCGGCGATCTTCACGCAGGACTTGCGCGCGGGCGAAGCCTTCGTGGCCGCAACGGGGAGCGACTGCGGCATCGCCAACGTCAACCTCGGAACCTCGGGCGCCGAAATCGGCGGCGCATTCGGCGGCGAGAAGGAAACCGGTGGCGGACGCGAATCCGGCTCGGATGCGTGGAAAGCGTACATGCGCCGGCAGACGAACACGATCAACGCGAGCCGCGAGCTTCCGCTCGCTCAGGGCATCCGCTTCGGCGTCGGCGGTAGCAATCCACCCGCAACATGAGGGTCGAGCAGCGGCCGCGCTATTTGCGTTTGGACGAAGTGCGCGCGGCCGGCTTCGCTTTCGCCCGCGAGGCGGTCTTCGCCACCGGTTGCGATCTTGCTTGGCGTCGGGTCTTGGCCTTCGGTGTGGTTGCCGGCTTGACGGCAGCGAGTTTCGAGCGCCCAGTCTTGACTACCGGCACGTAACCGCGCGCGGGCTCGGCGACTTTTGCCGTTGGCGTGCGTTTGCGCGTAGGCGCGGGCCGCGCGCGCGATTTCGTTGGCGGCGCCGTGCCGGTGCGAGCCGCCTTGGCGTCCAGCAATGTCAAGGCTTCGTCGAGCGTCAATGTGTCGAGGTGGTCGCGATCGGGCAGCGTTGCATTCACCGCGCCGTGCTTCACGTACGGGCCGTAACGCCCGGCATGCAGCTCAACCGGCCTTCCGTCTTTCGGATGCGCACCCAGGACCTTGAGTGCCGCCGTGCCGCGTGGCCCACGCGCGCCCTTGGCCTTGCTCGCGTCGCGCGGCTCGAATTCGAAGCCGATCTTGCCGTCTGCCTGCCGGGCGAGGAACGCCGAAAACGGCCGCCGCGTGCGCGCCGACACGAACTGCAGGAGGTCGGTCTTTCCCGTCGCAAGGAGCTTCGCCATTTGCGCGCGCTCGACCGGCCGCTGCAGGATCACCCGACCCGAACGGAACTCGCACGTCTTGCCGGGTCCGACAGCCTTCTCGCACACGTAGGCCTGCGGCAGCTCGAAAACGCGCGCACCGCATTTCGGACAGGCGCCGAGCGCCTCCTGACCGGAAAAATCCGGCGCTTCGCCCTCGTCGCCGCCGTCGCCGTCGCCGAAATCGAAGGTCACTTCGTACGCATCGGTGAGCTTAAGCGCGGCGGCAAACGGCCGCCCGAGCTTGCTGCGGAATCCTTCGAGCGGGCCCACGCGGCGGTCGCGCAGCAGCGCATCGGCTTCCGCCAACCCGAGCTGGCGTCCGGCCATGATCTTCCAGAAGCCGAAATCGCACTGCTGGCACTGGAATTTCTTGTACCGCTCGTGCACTTCTCCGCCGCACTTCGGGCACCGCGTGGCAAGCACGCCAAAGTCGACGTCGATCGTGTCGCTCTCGTGTCCCTTCGCCTGCGCGACGATGTGCTGCGTCATGGCGACGATCTCGCGCATGAACCTTTCACGCGGGAGCTTGCCATGCTCCATCTGCGCCAGCTTGAATTCCCAGTCGGCGGTGAGCTCGGGCGAAAAGAGCTCGGGCACCCCGAGCCCGTGCAGCAGCGTGATCAACTGAAAGGCCTTCGCCGTCGGAATGAGTTCCTTGCCTTCGCGGTGAATGTATTTTTCGGCGATCAGGCCCTCGATGATCTGCGCCCGCGTGGCTGGCGTTCCCAGCCCCTTCTCGCGCATCGCCTCGCGCAGGTCCTCGTCGTCGATCAGCTTGCCCGCGCCCTCCATCGCCGAGAGCAGTGTCGCTTCGTTGAGGCGCGGGGGAGGGCGCGTCGTGTTGGCGACGACCTCGATTTTTTCGCTGGCGACGGTTTCGCCCGGCTTGACGGCGGCGAGGGTTCCCTTCTCGCCCGATTTCGCGGAGGCATCTGTCTCTTGCGAGGCTTCCTTGCCGTAGACCGCGAGCCAGCCAGGCGTCACGAGCACCTTGCCTTCGGACTTGAACGGCTCGCCCGCAACGCGCGTGATCCGCGTGGTCAGCGTGAACTCCGCCGGCGGATAGAACGCGGCTACGAAGCGGCGGACGATGAAGTCGTAGAGCTTCCCCTCGATCTCGTTTAGGTGCTTCGGCGTGACGAGCGTCGGGATGCATACGCGGCGGTCTCCTTGAGAACGCCCATCGTCGCGTTGACGGTGCCGAGGTAGTCCTCGGGGAGCGCGCGCGAGTCCGTGCGAGGGTAGGTGATCGCCTTGTGCTTTTCGTAGAGCGCCTGCGCGAGCGAGAGCGTTGTTCGTGCGGAAAAACCGAAGCGGCCGTTGGCCTCGCGCTGCAAGCTCGTCAGGTCGTAGAGGAGCGGCGCGCCCTGAGTCGAAGGCTTCGATTCCTCGGTGACGACGCCGGGCTTGCCCTCGCACTTTGCGGCGATCGCGCGCGCACCCGCTTCTTCCCAGAGCCGCTCCGCACGGGCGTGCTCGTCGTTGTCCTTCCTGAAGTCTTCGTCGAACCAGCGGCCGCCGTATTCGCCGCCGCTCGCGGAAAACGTTCCCTGGACCTCCCAGTAATCGCGCGGCACGAAGGCGCGGATCCTCTCCTCGCGCTCGGTGAGGATCGCGAGCGTCGGTGTCTGCACGCGACCGACGGTCGTGAGCTGGAAGCCTCCCGATTTCGAGTTGAACGCCGTCATTGCCCGCGTGCCGTTGATGCCGACGAGCCAGTCGGACTCGGACCGGCAGACCGCGGCATCGGCGAGCGGGCGCATTTCCCGCTCGCCGCGAAGCTTGCCGAACGCATCGCGAATCGCCGCCGGCGTCATCGACTGCAGCCACAGACGGTGTATCGGTTTTGCGGTCTTCGCGTACTGGACGATGTAACGGAAGATGAGCTCGCCCTCGCGACCCGCGTCGCAGGCGTTGATGAGCTCGGTGACGTCCTTGTTCTTGATGAGCTTGAGCAGCGTTTTGAGCCGGTTTTCGTTCTTCTCGATCGGCTTCAACGCGAACTTCGACGGAATGGCGGGCAGGTGCGCAAACGTCCACTTGCCGCGCTTGACCTCCTCGTCCTCGGGCATTCCGATCTCGAGCAGATGGCCCACCGCGGACGACAGCAGGTAGCGATCGCTCTCGTAATAGTCGTCGCGGCGAGCGAAACCGCCGAGCGCGCGGGCGATATCGCCGGCGACGGACGGTTTTTCGGCGATGATGAGGGTCCTGGTCATCGATGACAGAGCGCGAAGAGCGGCAGATAGTACCGAAGTCGCGGCGACAGCGGCAAGCAATCGTTGAATCGAA
>WNGE01004929.1_pt1 | contig 15269 bp, 10 predicted proteins | sample 5400651 | NCBI WGS metagenome assembly WNGE01 (sample SAMN13153370, study PRJNA577476) | soil metagenome | isolation source: 60 cm soil or saprolite under grassland replicate 2 | place: USA:California | collected 2016-06-15 | reverse complement strand
CACACCGACGCATCCCCAAGGGGGCGCGCCAAGGCGCACCTGTAATCAGCGATCCGCCTGCACCTCTCAAGAGAACCGCATGACGCTCCGTGACCGCGGCTGACGTTGGTGCAGCGCACATTGCCGCCGATCTGCGTGCTAGACCCGGTGAGCAGGCTGGCCGTCCGCGCGGCGCGCCCGAATGGTCGTTATCTGGCGGGGCCGAACGGCTGGGTGCTCGCCGGTCCGGGCATCTGGGCCTGGAGGCGCGGCGCGCCGAGGGCGTGGAGGTCCGCGTCACTACCCGCGAGTCTTCTTGGTTGCCGGGGCTGGTGCCGGTGGCCGACGATATGTGTGTGCGCGGAGGAGCCGCGCCGCCGGGGGGCGTGAGTGTGGTGGTTGAGTTCCGCATTCTTGGGCCGGTGCAGGCGGTCAGGGCCGGCCCGGGAGCTTGGGCTGGGCGGGCCGAGGCGGCGGGCGGTACTGGCGTTGCTGCTGGCTGGCGGGCTGTGGGGGGATTCCCCGCCGCCGGGGGCGGCGGGGACCCTGCGGTCGTATGTGTCGCGGCTGCGCACCCAGCTGGCACCGGATGCCGAGCTGATCGCGCGGGGCGCCGGCTACGCCCTTGCGCTGGAACCTGATCTGCTGGACTCGAGCCGGTTTGAGCGGCTGGCGGCGGCAGGCCGGGACGCGCTGGAGCGGGGGGAGGCGGCGGTGGCCGCGAACCGGTTGCGGGAGGCGCTGGGGTTGTGGCGCGGCCGCGCGCTCGCGGACGTGACCGAGGTGGAGCCGCTCGCGCGGGAGGGCGCCCGGCTGGAGGAGCTTCGGCTGGTGGCGGTGGAGGGCCGGATCGAGGCCGACATCGAGCTGGGGCTGGCCGCGGAAGTCACCGGGAGCTGGAGGGCCTGGTCGCCGGGCATCCGCTGCGCGAGCGGTTGTGGCGGCTGTTGGTGCTGGCGTTGTATCGCAGCGGGCGGAAGGCCGATGCGCTGGCCGCCTACCGCCGCGCCCGCGCGATGCTGGCCGAGAAGCTGGGCATCGAGCCGGGTGAGGAGCTGCGCGAGCTGGAGCAGGCGGTGCTGCGGCAGGAAGTCCCCGCCCCGCCGCGGCGGGAGCGGCACAACCTGCGGGCGCGGCTGACCAGTTTCCTCGGCCGGGAGCGCGAGCTAGCCACGCTCGACGCGCTGCTCGGCGAGGCGCGGCTGGTCACGCTGACCGGGGCCGGCGGTGCCGGGAAGACCCGGCTGGCGGTGGAGTTCGCCGCCGGCGTGGTGGAGCGGTTCGGCGACGGGGCCTGGCTGGCCGACCTGGCCGGGATCGCCGACCCGGACCTGGTGCCGCCACAGGTGATGGAGGCGCTGAAGGTGCGGCAGACCAGCGAGGTGCCGGTGATCGAGGCGCTACGGTACCGGCTGCGCTCGGCGGAACTGCTGCTGGTGCTGGACAACTGCGAGCATCTGCTCGGCGCCTGCGCCGCGCTGGCGACGGCGCTGCTGGGCAGCGCACCGCGCCTGCGGGTGCTGGCGACCAGCCGCGAGCCGGTGGGTGTTGCGGGTGAGGCCGTCTACCCGGTGCCGCCGCTGCCCGTGCCGCCCGAGACCGCCGATCCGCAGGCGCTGGCACGCGCGCCCGCGGTGCGGCTGTTTGTGGCGCGCGGCGCGGCCGCCCGGGCCGGCGCCGGGGTGGAGGCGGCGCCGGTGACGGTGGTCGCCCGGATCTGCCGCGAGCTGGACGGGCTGCCGCTGGCGATCGAGCTGGCCGCCGCCCGCGCCAGCGTGCTGTCGGTGCAGGAGATCGCGGCGCACCTGGGGGACAAGTTCCGGTTCCTGGCCTACCGGCGGCCGATCGCCGGCCCACGGCACCAAGCCCTCAAGACGGCGATCGGCTGGAGTTACGAACTGCTGTCTGAGCAGGAGCGCCGCGTGTTCCGTGAGCTGTCGGTGTTCGCCGGGGGTTTTGACCTTCAGGCGGTGGCGGCGGTGTGCTGCGGCGGGGACGAGGCGACCGCGCTGGACCTGGTGGACCAGCTGGCCAGCAAGTCATTGGTCGTCGCCGAGCGCGCCGTCGGCGGGACCCGCTACCGGCTGCTGGAAACGATCCGCCAATATGCCGCCGATCGCCTGGCCGAGACGGGTGAGGCCGAGCAGGCCCGGGCGGCGGCACGCCGAGGCGTTCCTCCGGCTCGCCGAACGCGAACGCCAGCTGCCGGTGCTGCTGCGGAGCAAGACAACTTCCGCGCCGCCCTCGACGCACGCTCACCCGCGGCGACCAGATCGGACCGCGACTGGCCCGTGCGCTGGACGCGGCCGTCCACGCCTTGGCGCAGTCTACGCCGGCGGATCTTGAGCATCGTGCGGCGGGCCGGCATCGCGGCGCGACTCCGCGATCTGGCTGTCCGCTGGGGCCAGCACGCGGGCCGGCCGGCGTTTTGCTGCTCGCGTTGCTGGCCGTGGGCTAAGCGCGTGTCTGATGCGAGTCACAGCGTGCGAGCAAGATCTGCAGCGACGTCTTGGAGCCAGCGCAACTGTTCGCGCTGGTCCGGCCTGCACCGCTGCAGCCCCGGCAGGATCACCTTCCGGTCGGCTTGCCGTAGGCGTCCATGAACGTGCGCAGCCGGGCCGACAGGTCAGGGAGCGAGTCGAATCCCGCCTCAGAGAGCTGGCGGGGCGGTGCCAGCGGCACGAAAGTCCAGGCGGCCGCGGCGAGGTCGGCCAGCGGGTCAACAGGCCCGGCGCTGTCCCAGTCGATGAAGGCGACCGGTATCCCGTCGCGGTAGACGGTGTTCCACGGGCCGAGGTCGCCGTGGGAGATGACCTCCCCGGGCTGCGGCGGGCGCGGGTCGAAACGGTAGCGGGTGATGACCGGTGCGAAGCCAGCGGCCGCAGAGCGCAGCTTGCGGATCAGTTTCGCCGCGCCGCGCAGGGCGGCATCGGTCCTGGCATACGGCGGGAGCCGGTGCCCATGGCCGGGCTGCCAGTGGGGGTCCACGGCGACGTCGCCCTCGATGAAGGTCAGCACTTCCCGGTTGCTCTCGGTCCCCAGCACCCGGGGCGAGCCCACGAACCCGGCCGCCTCCAGATGGCGCAGATACTCGTGCACGGCCGGCGACCACGGCCCCAGCGGCCGCAGCAGCCGATCACCGCGCTGAACGATCCCGCTAGTCATGCGCCCACCCGCGATCGGCACCTCGCCTGCTGGGGGATGCTGGAGACAGGTCATCAGGCCAGTATCACCAGGAACGCCGGACCACCTGAGGGATTGCCTGCCATGCTGGGGCCGCAAGCCCGCTGCGCGAGACGATCGCACGTGCCGTAGGAGATACATGGGGGGGAGCACCGAGCGTCCGCCTGTGGGTTCGCCTACCTACCGCTACGTGGACCCCACCCTTCGGCCGCCCTGGCCGGACATCGTGGAGCCATGCGAAGCGGAGCGCCGCATAACCATCGCGCAGCGCTGGTTGCAGAGCGTGATCAATTGCCGTGGGCAATCCGCGCACATTGCCGCCGATCGGTGCGGATGCTCGCCGGGATCCCATCAAAACGCTGGCCGTCCAGATATGGGCCTTCTGCGCCGCATACATGCACACATACCGTGTACCTGGTTTCTTCCTCCGGTGCCCCCGGCAATCCCCTCGTTCGTCAGCCTGCACTATTTCAACTTCCGGGTCTCCTGCCCCCCGAGTGCCGCGGCCAGGCACCCGGGACCGCAGCCCTTCGTTTCTGCAACCGCGGGTGGTTTCCCGGCGTCATAGGTGCAGGAGGCTGGCTATCCCGGGGTGGCTTGCACCCGGCCGGCTCAGGGTGCCGCCCGATGAACAGGACATGCATGACGCGGATGGGCGTCACACGATCGCGTCTCCCTTGCGCCGGAACGTGGCAGCGGTCCTTCAGGAGGAGCAGTGTGGCCTGCGCCGTCGTGACCTCGGCTGTCCTTATGGCAGCGATCGCGGGGTGCGGTACGCAGCCGCCGCCGGGCGCTGGGGGCGCACATCAGGGGCCTGCCCGTACCGTGGTCACGGCGACCTTCCGGCTTCCGGGGATTCTCGGTCTGGCCACCGGGGGCGGCGCGGCGTGGGTGACGTCCGGCAACGCGGTGCTGCGTATTGACCCGCGCACCGACCGGGCCAGCCAGGTCCTGGCCGGCCCCGGCGCGTCTCTGACCGGCCTTGCCTACGGGGCCGGCAGCTTGTGGGTGGAAAATGCCGCTGGCCTCCTGCGGGTGGATCCGGTCACCGGCAAGATCATGGCCAGGATCGGGGTCCATGCCGCTGTGCTGTCCTTCGGCGAGGGGGCGCTGTGGGCACTGACATACATCGGGGGTGGGTCGCTGGTCCGGATCGACCCGGCGACGAACGCCGTGCGGGCGTTTCCCCTCCCGGCAGGCAAGACCTGGGACCTGGTGGCAGGCGCGGGCGCGGTATGGATCTCCGTGGCGATGCCGCCCTCGGTCGGCCTGCTGCGAGTCGACCCAGCCACCGGGCGGGTAATCGCACGCATCTCGGGTGATCACCTGTTCGGGCAGGTCGCGGTGGGCGATGGGGCCGTCTGGGCGTCCGACGGAGCAGCGGTAGCCCGGATCAGCCCACGGACGGACCGGGTGACGGCCACGGCCCCGCTGCTGTCACCGCTTCCCGCTTCCAGCCCCTCGCCGATCTTGAACGGGTCGGGACTGCTGGCGGCCGCGGCGGGAGTGGTCTGGGTGACGCGGGCGGGGAACGCCCACCATGCGAGCGTGCTGCGCATTGACCCGCGCACCGGCCATTTCACCGGGGCAGGTCTGCGGGCTGGCCGCGAGCCGCAGGCGGTTGCCGCGTCTGGCACCACGCTGTGGGTGGTGACCGCCCAGGGGCTGGCCCGGGTCGACCTGGTCACCTGCGCTCACGGCCAGTGCGCACGGCCGGCCCCCCGGGCTTCGCTGCCCGCAGCGCCGGCTCCGGTCTGGCTGGATTCGCTGCAGATGGTCTCGGCCCACGACGGCTGGGCGCTGGCCTGGACAAAGAACCCTGCGGATCCCGTTCCTTCGGCACTGATGCCCGTCCGCACTGCCGATGGCGGGCACACCTGGACCGCCGTGACACCCGCCCAGGCGATGCCCCTGCTGTCCCCGGCCGGCAGTTACGTGGTCCTGCTGGCCGTATCCGCGAGCCGGGCATGGCTCGCGGTGACGCTCACTCACTCCGAGGCGAGCTATGGCACCCGGCCAGCCCTGACTGAGGTGTTCGGCACCGCTGACGGAGGACGTTCCTGGACCGGGTCGGCACCGATCCACGCCCCCGGCGACGCGCGCTGGCTCGACTTCACCGATGCCGCACATGGCTGGCTGCTGCAAGACCTCGGCGCCGCGATGGGAAACAACCCGGTGCAGTTGTACCGCACCAGCGACGGCGGGCGGCACTGGTTGCTCATCGCCGCAAGCCCGCGGTGGAACCAGGCGGGGCCGAGCCCAAGCGGGCTGCCGGCTGCCTGTGACAAGACCGGGATCGGGTTCGCAACCCCCGCCGACGGCTGGCTGACCAGCGCCTGCTTCCCTCTGGCTGACGCGGTGCTCGTCACTCATGACGGCGGTGCGGACTGGTCGCCGCAGGCACTTCCCCTGGCCGCGAACGCCTGCATGCCCGGCAGTTGCTTCATCTCCCCGCCGCAGTTCTTCGGGCGCACCGGATGGCTCACCACCGACCACGGCGGGAAGGCTCCCTACCTGCTGGTCACCCAGGACAACGGCACCACCTGGCACGCGGTAGCAGTGCCGCCAGCCGCCGGCCCGTCCGGCTCGGCTGACTTCTTCAGCGCGCGGCAAGGGCTGCTCATCCCGGCAGCGTCCCAGGACACCCCGGCCCGAATGTTCTACCTGACCTCCGACGGCGGCCGCACCTGGACACCGGTCCGGCAGGGAATCCGCTTCCAGCCCGGCATGACCGTGGACTTCGCCAGCCCGGACGCCGGCTTCGCCTGGAACCCCAACACCTCCGGCGCACCGCCCATCTACGCCACCACCAACGGCGGCCGGACCTGGACCAGCTACCTCCCCCAGCTTGCCCGACCCCAGCGCTAGAGCCGCTGTCGCCCGCCAGCCGGATCGGCCGCCGCCAGCCATCAAGCCGGGACCGTGGCCATCACGAAAGATAAGGTGAAGCTTCGCAGGCGGCAGCGTCCTGTGGCCGGCTTGCTCATTGATCACCGCCGATATCTAACACTGGCGAGCCTGATTTCCAATGCCCGGTACCGCCCGCCCGCGGTCCGCAGGCAATGCCGGCGGTGCCTGGCCGCGAACGGCCGTCACCTGCCGTTGGCGGAGAAGTGCTGGTAGTCCTTCGGGGACGCCCAGTCACCGCCCCATTGCCAGCCGACCGAGATGAAGGCCCGCCAAACCCGGTCGCCGTACCTGATCATCGCCGGGCTGTGCCGCGACCGGTCGGCCCACGCGGTCGCGGCGGGCGGGTCGACGGCGCCGCCCAGGACCTCCGGGTCCTCGAACGGGTTGATGTCGACGGCCAGGCCATACGCGGCTCCGACCAGGCCGTTGTTCCCCGGACACGGCGGCAGTTGAACGCTGAGGTGTTGTCGGCAAGCATGGACCGCTCGTCGCTGCCGCCGAACACGTCGACCGGCCGCATCTGCCGGATCGGGTACCTGGCCGCGAACAGCAGGGCGAAGGCGCGGGTCAGCGCCCTGGCCGCGGACTCGTTCACGATTAGCTGCCCCCTGTGCACCGCGTGATCGAACCCCCAGTAGCTCAGCGTCAGCAACCAGAGCCTGCCCAGCCCGACCGGGCAGCCCGGGTGCCAGGACACCCCGATCATCCGCCGCCGCATCCAAGCCGGGATGGCCGACCTCTTGGCCCGGTACACCGCCAACCGGGCCGCGGCCGGGGCGGGAGCGCGCGGCGCCCGGACCGGAGCGCGTGACACCGCGGCGGCAGGGCCCGCCGCATCGGGCCGCGGGCCCGGCGCCGCTCCGGGCTGTCCACCGCAGGCAGCGACCAGGACGCTGACGACCACGACCGCCGCACCGCCCGCCAATTCACGCTCATGCCCTCGGCTCCCGCAAATATGCCCCTTGCTGGCGCGGGCCGCGGCAGGGCCTGATGCAGGCGCACCAGGCGTTACAGCGGCGCGCAAATGCTCATAGTGGCCCTCCCCAGTATTCGGCGCCAGCTGCGCAGCCGGCAATGGCACGTACCCCCGGGCCCTGGCACTGGCACTCTGAGACGCAGCAGGCTGGCGCATCTTGCCACCCCACAGGCGACCGAGGCGCCATCACGCTCCGCGACGAGCAGTCGATCCTCCTGAAGTTCTGGAACCGCCGATCTGCACGTCGGCACCGCCCGCGCCATCGTCTTGAGCCGTCAGCGCGCGCCGCCGCCGTTACGGGCGGCGGGCGGGTGGGCCTGCGGCCTCTGGCAGCGGGGTTGGGTGCGGTCCCTCAAACAGGAAAGGCTTGCTGGAGCCGCACCGCGATCAGCTTCTCGACCGGTGGCACCGGTGGGGGCTGGCCGGTACTGAAGCGCAGGCCCCTGACGAGGTTGAGTAACCCTTGGGCCCCGGTTGCCAGGCGGCCCCTCACACCCGGCAGCGGGCACGCAGCCACGTCCCACCGGCGGGGCTTGACAGCCGACGGGTGCCCGGCGCCCCATGTGTATCCGTGGCCACTGTACGGCACCTCTATCTCCATGTAGACGCCAAACACCAGAGCGGTGATCGCGCGCGCCGCGCCCGCCGGCCGGGCCCGGAAGCGGGCACGCTCCCCCCGCCTCCGGCTCACAGCCGGCCCCGCATGGGGACGCCTCCCCTTGTGTCCCAGCGCGGCCGCGCGCAATCCTCGTCTAAACGCGGCGGCCACCGCACATCTCGGGGGAACACAATGATCACGTCAGCCTCTCATCACACCGCCTCCGGCTTCCAACGGCGCATCTTCAACCGCCGATCCCGGACGCTATGCACAAGGCAGAGCCGCCGGCACCGGATGAGTCTGTATAGACCAAACCCGACTTCACGTTGGAGGCCTGGTCCGGCCAGACGGTGGGTAAGCGCCTGGCCGGCGTGCAGGTCTACGGCCCCGTCCGGGCCTGGCCGTCGGCGTTGGCGGTCGCGGGACGCACGCTACTGCGGGTGGTGGACTTCGTGCCGGTGATGTGCCTGGCCGGCTTCATCACCATGCTTACCACCGGCGGCCAGCAGCGGATCGGCGACCTGGCTGCCCGCACCGCCGCAGCACGGGCAGCCGCGGCGCGCTACCGAGCCATGGCGGCCGTGCCGCTGGCCGCCGTTGTGCTGGCTGCCGTCGGCTTGTCCGCCTACCGGGCCACCTCGCCGGAGACCACCCTGACCTACCGGGCGCATGGCGTCTGGCTCGGCTACCCGGCAGGCTGGCAGGAACAGACCGGCCATACGGCGGGGAGGCGGGGCAAAGCTATGGAGTACTGCGGTTGGCCCCGGCACGCCGGCTACCAGCGCCCTGACCGTAAGCGCCATGAGCACGGCGACCCCTTTGGCCCGCACACCCCCGGTGAGCAGCCCGGCCAGCGGGAGGCCCGGTAACGGCGGGCCCGGCGCAAAAGTCGTTCCGGCCCCAGCCGGGTTCGCGCTGTCGCACAGCGCCGATGTACACAACGGGCCGATGAGCGCCGCCGATTTCAACCAGTACCTGGGAGCGGGGAAACTAGCCGCCAGCCTCCACTTCGTCCGCGGCTACGACGTCACCTACGACAGCACCACCAACAGTGACAGCATCGAGGTGACCCTGTTCCAGTTCGCCACCCCAGCCGACGCGGCCAACTTCAAGGCGGGCTTTATCCCTGGCGGGCCGATCAGCTCCAGGGCCGATCAGGTCATCCCCGGAGCCCTGCGAGTGCAAGGCGATCGAGACGAAGTAAGGCGGCGACTTCTTTCCCTCTTGCAAGCACAAGGGTGGGTTGAACGTAGGAAAGCCGTGGAGCTTCTGGGTCTGATGGGGGACACAGCAGCCGTGCCAGAGATCGCCGCGATGCTTGATGACCCCAACGAGGAGGTGAGATGGCAAGCTGCGTCGATGCTACGCGGTTATAAGACTCAGTATTCTATCGCACGCCTCCGCGCCGCCCTGACCGACTCTGCATGGGCCGTTCGCGCCCGGGCTGCAGAGGCCCTCGGACGTCTCGGAGCCATTGAGGCCGCCGTCGACTTTGCCCCGCTTCTTCAGTCGGATATGCCGCGGGAACGCTGCGACGCAGTCTACTCACTATATCTCATGAATATTGAGCGCGGGGCCCCTGAAGTTCACACCTTGATGTACGCAAGGGGGAGGGTCAGCGACTCTATCATCTTCGTTCTCGAGGTTCTTGAAGGTCGAGAACCTGCAGACTATATCGTTGCACAACTGAACAGCGCGGACAGTAATCGTCGCGAGAAGGCGGCCTACTTTGTTAGCCGACGCGAAATAGCGGAGGCTCTCGAGAATCTCGCATACTTGCTTGACGATCCAGTTGATGATGTGCTCATCATCGCCATGCAGTCCATTGCAGAGCTTAACGGGATCGAGTATCTGGATCGCATTCAGAGCCGAACGACTCACCCAACCCCCTTCGTGCGCGTCATCGCGGCTTTGTGTTGCCAACTGCTTGGAGCTAAGTCCGCCATACCCAGCCTTCGCCCCTTACTTGAGGACCTAGACTCTGAGGTTCGCTACGCCACTGTGAGGAGTCTAGGAGCGCTCGGTGCGAGCGCAGAGGCGGATCGAATGGCTAACTTGCTATTCGATCCGGTTGAGAAGGTTCGTTGGCAGGCTGCGTTTGCGCTCGGTCGCGTGGGCGATGAGTCTGTCCTCGAATTGCTGGAACGGGCAGGCAGTGATCCGAGCACAGACGTGGCCCTAGCCGCGGCGGCGGCAGCAATGGATATCAGAAGACGTCTGAGCCTTTGAGCAGCGCTTGCGCCCTCAGATGTGCGGTCGTCTCCACGCCAGCATGCGGGGGAGAACAACCGCCAGACCGACCTGATCTGCACCCCTCAGTTGAGTAGCGCCAAGGGTCCGAGAGCCAAGCAGAACGGCGGCTCGGTGAGCGTCTCTGCCGGCTCTCCTTGTCACTTATCAGGGCCGGTGCGAATGCTTGCGGACCAATCGCATGGTGGGAAGTGTTCCAGGCTTTCGTCCGACCACGGGCGGCTCGCCACGGAACCTGCCTTGCCACAGCAGCGGCAGCGCACTCACCGGCGGGCCTGGACTGCCGCCTGCTTCGTCGAGCCTGTCCAGGCCGTTTGGCCCTTCCAGTGCTAGCCGCCGCTCATGTCATCGCCGTTTTCCCTGCGGCGCGGATAATCTTGAAGGCCGGACTCAGATCTACCGAGCTTTCATGCACAGGTATTTCGGTCAGCGTTTAATGGATAGGAACGATTGCATCGCCTTAGTGCGGCGCTCCTGATCGAAATCAGCCAACAAGCGTGTGAACAGCACGCCGACCTGATGAGCAGGGACGATGATGGAGAGCGTATCCGTTAGCACGGAGACTGTGTGCGCGAGAAGGTCACCGGCCGGCGCGGCCGCCGCCATTGCATCCTCGCCCGCGTCCAGGACCTTCGGGAAGATCTCCGCGTCGCCAGCGTTGAGAACGATCCAGGCTACGATGCCAGCCAAGGCACGCGGGCGGGCGGCTGGCGGGATCGCCCACGCGAGTCCGGTCATGGCCGCAGCTGCCCAGCCGACGACTGTCTCAGGTGTCGTTTCGGTGCGCGGCAACGCGTGTACTAGTTGCGTGAACCGGGCGAAGCCGTCCGCGGGCTGACTCCAGAATCGCGGACGCGCGAGGAGCAGGGCAGCGTAGCCTTCCGGTTTCCAGCCGTCGGCGGCGGCAGGGGCAAGTAGCCGCTGGTCGAGGGGGAGGTCGACGACGTAGGCACCACGGAATGCCTCCACGACCTCATCCAGCATTGTCTGCGGGAGCTGGCCAGCATCGACAAGGTCAGCTAGGAGATCGAGCGTGCCGAACGCAGGGACGTCCAGTGAGCGGGCAGCCTGCCGAAGCGCGAGATCATCCGCCCACAGCGCTACTCCCTCGCGGCTCGCAAGCAGCAACGCGTCGTCCCACGACCAGCCCTGCTTGCTGTCAGGGACAACCTCGACCGAGGCTAGGCGCTGCGCGAGATGGGCCCCGGCCCGGGCCCAGTTCTCAACAACTTCCTGAGGAATCTCTGTCAGCTGTGGTCGCTGTTGCTGGTCGTTCCAGCTCAGTGTTGAACTGCTCCGTAGTGCGAGGCTGTTTCGCGCCTCCAGAATGTCGTCACGGTAGCTCGCCGGAAGCAAGATGCGGGCGAATTGCGCCATGAGACCTGCTGCGCGCCTGCTGATGTGATCTAGCAGGATCAGCGTGCTGGTGTCGATGACCACGGAACCTGACTCGCGGGCGTCACGAGACGCCGCCCGTTCGATGCCTGCCAAGGCTGGGTCGTCGGCAGAGGCGACAAGGCAGCCAGCTACCCGCTTGACAAGGACCTCTGCATATGAGCGGCGGGTGACATCGGCGAGCAGTCCCTGTGGGTAAAGCCCGAGCCAGACCTTCCGGGCGAGGTCGATGAGTTGTTCGGCTCCAGGGGCGAAGGTTGCTCGCAGGTGCTCGGCAAGGTTGCTTAGGTCGTCGCCGAGCGTTATCTGGCGCAGGTGGGTGCTGTCAGGGAAGCGGTTGAAGAACTCCTCTTGCAGACCGCGCGCCTGCGCGAGCAGCGCGTCAGGCAGCGGCTCAGGACCGGAGCACGTCAGAACGATTTTCAGTGCGCTGGCCAGGACACTTTCATCATCCGGAAAGGCAGTGGCTGTGGCGAGAACGCGTTCCAGCATCTCCGGTGCGAGGGTGAAGGCGCCTGGCATGCCGTCTTGGCCCGGTGAGGTGGCCATAACCCGCAGGACAGTTAGCAACAGCGAGGCTTCAAGTGGATTGCGGGGCTCGAGCATCTCTGGCTCGCCTAGTACCCTCCATGCCCGCTCCGGACGCCGCAGATTGAACTCAGCCCCGGCCACAGCCCATCTGTAATCGATGACGTGCTGGTCGCGTCGCACGTCACTTAGATCAAGCGTGTCGTCAGCCAGCAGGCGACGGCCGAGCTGGGCGACCTCCTCCCACCGGGCTGCGCGCCCGGCGAGCGTGAGCTGCGTCTCAAGGGCGTGCCTGCGCGTCTCGGCGTCAGGGCTAAGCACCAGCTGCACCGCAACTTGCTGCGCTTCCTCGTCTAGACCCGAGTCGGCCGCCAGGAACATCGCCTGGGTGCGCAGTGTCTCGTCTCCCCGCGTGTGTCCAGCACGGTCAAGAATCCGGAACGCGCCCTTTCTGTCCCCAGCCTTGGCTGCTGCCTGAGCGACGATCTCCACTGCGGCAGTTGAGGCCGGATACTGCCGGGCGAGAACAAGGGCCTGCTGCAACTGACCGGAGCGCAGCGCCGCCGACGCCTCCACTAGGTCGGCTGCCTCGGCATCGCCCCCGCGCAGCCGGGCGAGTTCTGGGGCAACTGTGCCAGGCAGATCAGGCGAGATCGGCGCGCCCAACTGGACGAGTCCGAGAAGAGCCCGAACGAGCTGGTCCGGCCGTCCCGCGGGCGCCGCTTGCAGGGCATGCCGTAGCGCCTGCTCGGCCTCGTCACCCACGTTTGGCATTTCGGCCAGGGCAGCGGCACGGACCAGATCGCGCTCGACCGGATCAGAGATGCCGGGAGCAAGTTCGATCGCAAGCAGATGCTCCCTAGCGTGAAGGGCCGCGACCGCTCCGGCCTCGCGCACCTGCGGATCCTGGGCCTCCACACCGGTAGCCACGCCACGCGGGGCTGGAAGCGCAAGTCTCAGGGCGCCCCGCGGATCGCTGACCGACCGGGCTCGAACAGCGATCGCGACGGCCTCACCGCTGTCCGCGTTCCATGCCCGCCGCCGGTCGCGTGCCAGAAGGGCCAGTTCCTCGGCCTCACGGAGTTCGGAAGATACTTCGATGTCGCTATCGGCCAGGCGGCCCGGACCGCCTGCCCGGTGCAGCCGGGCACGGGCCATCCAGAGCAATGGCGCACCGGCGGCTGGGATAAGCACCCGGGCCTCGCGAAAGGCCGCCAGTGCAGCGTCCAGATCGGATCGGGCCAGATGGGCAAAGCCGATCCTCAGCGCCAGATCCCCCTGAAGCTGATCGACTATATCTGGATCGGTCTCAGCCAACTCCGCGAATGCCGCCGCCGCCTCAGTGCCGTCATCGGCCAGGCTCGGGTTTGTGCTCAGCTGTCCGAGTCCCATGAACCGCTCGGGCGAGATCCCCAAGGCGTGCATAACAGCAGGCGCCGCGGCGAGCATCCCCTCGACGTCGTCTCTAATCACGCTCCTGAGCATGGCCGTGAGCGGCCCGAAGCCAAGGAGAGACGGCTCCGACAGTCGGCGCAAGGCCTCAGCTCGGCCCGCACTGTCACCATTGCCTTCCCCGGAGCCTTTCAGCTCACCTTCCGATCCGACGGCATGACGTGCAGCTACTAGGGCGGCCTGAAGGCGGTGCAGGCTGGCGATCGTGTCCTCGCCGACTCGGTCTGCCCGCCGGGCAGCCTCGTCGTAGAGCCATGTCGCCTGCACCGAGTCGTGGCTTTCGGCGAACCAAGCTACGAGCGCCCAGGCATCACCATGGTCATCGTCGCGCAGCCACGCCGGAGGCCGATACCGGAGGCGACCAAGCCAGCCGACCGGAGAAGCGGACCGTTCTGCCAGTTCCGCAATTACAGCATCCGCGACGGATCCCCGGCGGGCTCGCAGCCGGCGCCACCAGGGTCGGAGAGACGGAGCGAGGCGTGCCAGCGACTCATCGGGAGAGGCGGCGCCACGAGTCCCGTGCGGACCAGCAGGATGGCTCGGGCTCCCCCCGCGGCCACGACCGCCCGGCGGATAACCAGGAGGGAAATCCTCCTCGTCGCCCTGATTGAGCAAAGCGATCGCGAAAGCGGCGGCATTGGCAGCCGCACGCGGCTGCACCTCACGGTCCGCAACAGGGTCCTTGTCGCCGATGAGATCGGACAGGCCCCTCACAGCCAGCACAGGAAGTCCGTGACGGTCAGCAGTCTCGTAGACGCCGAACGATTCCATGTCGATCGCCACAGCATCGTTGAAGTGCTGGGCAATGTGCTTACGCAAATCACTACCGGGGTCAGCGAGCACGACATCACCCGCGACGATCGGCCGCACATGCACGGCGGGCTGGACAGGCGAAGGTCCCTCCACGTGGCCACCGTGGAGTGGGTCGGCCACCCACGTCGTACGGCGGATCGCCTTCACCAGCTGTGTCAGGCGGTGGGACGCCGGGACCCCCAGCGGGCGGGACTGGATGTCAGTTCCGCCATGGGAGCGAGGGGCGAGCTTCGCGCTGTGAACGTTGTAGACCATCGAAGCCACGACCACATCACCGTGGGATTGGTCATCGGGCTTTAGTCCCCCCGCCACGCCCACGAAGAGGATCAGCTGAGGGGAAAAGGACTCGATCGCCCCGGCAGCCTCTGCGGCGCCACTAGCGTTCCCCATGCCGACTTCTGCGAGGTAGACCTCCCAATCGAGGTACTCGCCGCGAACATAGCCAACCTCGTAGCGGGTGCCGCTGCGGGTGCGGCGTTTCGTGACCTCAACAAGGTAGGAACGCACCGCAGCGTACTCGAGCGCCAGCGCGGTAAGCACGACCACCTTGAGGGTCGGCTTTGCGCTCGAGGGGGGCTGCGGCCAGGCCAGGCTGTCGGCGGGAACTGGAGCGGGGCCGCTGATCGATCGCTTGCTCGATTCAAGATCACGGCGGAGAGCGCGGACGCTAGCGTTAGCGTCGTTGGCGGACCAGAGAACGGCAACCCCTGCTGGTTCCGCGTTCACCAGACCCCGATCGAGTAGAGCCTTCAGCCTCTTACCGGCCGTAGTCGGTGAGATGCTCAGCACCTCGGCAACGCGCCGACCGCTCACAGGAGCGCTGGACTCCAGCAGAATCCCGAGAAGCTCCTGCTCGCGGACGTCGATCCCAGACAAGTGCTCAACCACGTAAGCATCTTCGCACCCGCACTAGCGTTTGTCCACTTTCTGGACAAGCATCATCCGTGGCCATTCCTGGGAGTGAGCTCCTCCGGAGTTTCCGGAGGGTATGGTTCCAGTTCCGTCGCAGCACGGACGTGCGCAAGAGAGCACACGGCTCGGCGGCCCTAGCCCCGCTTGGCCGTGATGAAGTTTCCGGTCAGATCAAGTTTCAGCTTTATGCGGGGGCCAGCCCCTGGTCGATGAATTGGTCGAGTTGCTTGGTGAGGTCCTTCCACGCGAGTGCGACGGGGCTGCGTTTGGCGA
>WNGE01004926.1_pt1 | contig 15271 bp, 16 predicted proteins | sample 5400651 | NCBI WGS metagenome assembly WNGE01 (sample SAMN13153370, study PRJNA577476) | soil metagenome | isolation source: 60 cm soil or saprolite under grassland replicate 2 | place: USA:California | collected 2016-06-15 | reverse complement strand
GCCGATGGCGGTGATGACGAGCGACACCGCGAAGGCGTCGGCGGTGGCCTCGAGGTGCCGCCAGAACACCGGCGAGTTGAGCAGTGCGCCGGCATTCCTCACGGTGGCGAGCGGCGACGTGAGCGCGACCTCGCCGACGGCCGCGTACAGCGCCTGCCATGCGGCAATCAGCACTAGCAGCAGCAAGATCACATCGCCGTAGCGGCGCGTCGATTCGCGGGCCGGCGCGCGCGCCCCGGAATGACCAGCCTCATTCGTCATCATGTGCGCCTCCGCCGCGCGATCAGGCGCTGCTCCCAGACGTGGAGCGCGGAATTGAGCGCGACCGCGAGGATGACGACGAACAGCATCAGCGCGTACATGGTCTGATTGTCGAAGCTGTCGTACGCATAGGCGATGGCGTGGCCGAGCCCGCTGCCCGACAGGATGAATTCCCCGGCGATCACGCCGATGAACGAATAGGCGAGCGCGAGCTTGAGCCCCGCGAGGAGATGCGGCGCCGCCGCCGGCAGGATGACAAGGAACATCTCCTCGGCACGGCCGAGACGATGCACGCGCGCGACCTTGCGCAGCACGCGTGGGATGCGGTCGAGCCCATTGAGCATGGCGATCACCATCGCGGCCACCGCAAAGGCAAAGCCGATGGCGATCAGCGGCCAGCGATTGAGCCCGAGCATGGCGATCAGCAGCGGATAGAACACGAAGAACGGCACCGCGTAATATGAGGCCAGCAGCGGATCGGCAAGGCGGCGCAGCCGCGGCAGCCGGTGGATCGCGACCCCGGCGAGACATCCGACCGATACCGCCAGCGCGAAAGCGATCGCCACATTGGCGAAGGTCTGCGTCATCGGCGCGTTGAGCTCGCCGGCCACGAGCATGGTCCACAGATGCGCCGCCATCTCGCTCGGCGGGATCATGGTCAGCCTGCCGATCACGCCGGCCCTGGTGAGCAGCTCGAGCAAAGCCACGCCGCCGAGAATGACGGCAAGCTGCGCGCGCGCGACCCTGCTCATGGCGAGGCTCCGGAGGGTCCGCCCTCGGTGCGTCCGAGCGCGCGCAGCGATTCGCCGCGCAGCTTCGACCACACATGGGCGGTGAGCTTGCCGAACGTCTCCTCGGCGACGATTGAGGACGAGCGCGAGGCCGGCCAGGCGGTCTCGATCAGCTCGATGAAGCGCCCCGGCCGCGCAGACATGACGCCGACGCGGTCCGCCAGCATCACGGCTTCGTCGATGGCGTGGGTGATCAGCAGCACGGTCGCGTGCGTCTCCCGCCACAGCCGCAGCAGCTCGTCGCCCATCAGCAACCGGGTCTGCTGATCGAGCGCGCCGAACGGCTCGTCGAGCAGAATGAGCCGCGGCTGCAGCACGAGCGTGCGCGCGATGCACACGCGCTGGCGCATTCCGCCGGAGAGCTGCGCCGGATAGGCGCGCGCAAACGCCTGAAGCCCCATGAAGGCGACGGCGTAAGCGACGCGCGCGCGAATCTCATCGGTCGCGATGCCCGCGCGGCGCAGGCCGAAGGCGATGTTGTCCCATACGTTGAGCCACGGAAAGCTCGCATCCTCCTGGAATACGACGCCGATCCCGGCCGGGACCCGATCGCCCACGACGTTGCCCTCGAATGTGACGGTGCCGGCGCTCGGGACGGTCAGGCCGGCGAGCGTCTCGAGCAGCGTGGTCTTGCCGCACCCGGACGGCCCCACGATGGTGACGAACTCGCCGGCGGCGAGATCGAGGTCGAGCGGCCCGAGCGCATGGACCGGACCCTCACGCGTATCGAAGACCTTGCTGACGCCGCTCAGCCGCGCGCGCTCGTCCGGCATGCCGGCCGCCCGGCCTTCACTGGGTCCTGGCCTGCAGATCCTGCGGCAGGAAGCTCACGTCGCTGACCTTCTGCCAATCGATCGGCTCCTTGAGCTTGCCGACGATCTTCAGGCCTTCGGCCATGCGGTCCATCGCGGCGTATTTCAGCGCGCCCTCGCTCCAGTATTTGATCTCGAGAAAATGCCTGAACACCTCGCGGGTGAGCGCCAGGTCGATGTTGTAGGTCTTGGCGACGATATCGGCCGCCTCGTCGGGATGCGCCTCGATGTATTTCACGCCTTCGCGGCGCCCCTCGAGGATCGCCCGGATCTTGTCGGGCCCGGCCTTGGCAAGCTCCTCGGTGACGATGCCGACCGTCTGCGTCATGTCGGCCGGCAGCACGTCCTTGGTCCAGAACACCGGCTTGACCTTGGATTTCTCCTGCGACCAGACCGGCTCGCCGGTCATTCCGGCGTCGATCGCGCCGCTCAGGACCGCGGTGAGATTGGCGCCGATGCCGCCGGCGGGCACCAGCGTCACCGTGCCGGGGTCGATGCCCTGCGCCTTCATGGCCATCAGGATCAGCATGTTGGTGACCGAGCCCGGCGAGGTGTAGCCGATCTTCTTGCCGACGATGTCCTTGATGGAGTTCAGCGGCGAATCCGGCCTGGCGATCCACAGGATATCGGCCACGCTCTCGGCGCCCGCGCACACGATTTTCAGCGGCTGGCCCGCCCGGATCGCCTCGATGGCCGCCGGGAGCGCGACCTCGCCATAGGGCAGGTCGCCGGCGAGCGTGTTGCGCACCGAGGTTCCGCCGCCGGTCGAGGTCAAGACCCCGGTGATGTCGACGCCGCGCTGCTTGAAGAAGCCTTTGCTCATCGCGACCGCGTAGGGCGCGCCGTAGAAGGCGGCGCCCCAATGGGTCACCGTGATGGTCTCGGCGTTTGCGCCGCGTGCAAGTCCCAATGCGAGGAGCGCGGCCGCAGCCGCCCGCCAGCCGATCGACATCGGTTTCATGTCTGTTCCTCCCGGACGCGACGACAGATCCCGGACCGTCGCCATTCTGGCCGGGAGCTTACCACGCGTTCGGCCCACGGGAAGACAGGCCGGGCGCCGGCGTCCGCGTGAGGCAGCCGGATCGTCCGCCGAACTATTGCTTGGGCGGTTCCGCCGCGGGCGGAGCGGCCGGAGCGGCCGGTGCCTGCGGAGCTTGCGTCATCTGTTCGTACTCCTCGGGCTTCATTTTCGGCAGCTTCTGCACGAAGGCGACGAGCTTCCAGATCTCGTCGTCCTTGTGGGTCGGCCCGAAGGCAGGCATCCCGGTCATCTTGATGCCGTTCTTGATGATCCAGAACACTTCGGCCGCGTTCCAGCGCGCGATCGTGTCGGGAAGGAACGGCGGCTCCGGATTGAGGCCCTTGCCGATGTCGACCGGATCCTTGCCGGGTGCGCCGTGGCAATAGACGCAGGTCTCGTTATAGACGCGTGCGCCCTCGCGCGCCTGCGCGTCGGTGAGCTGGGCCGGCGCGTTGGTGCCCTGCGCATGCTTGGCTACCGAGCGCTCCATGGTGGTGGCCAGCATCCATTCCACGAATTTGGGATCCGGCACCGAGGCGGCGACGTTGTAGCCGCCGCTGTACATGTAGATGAGCCCGGCCAGAGCAAGGATGATCAGGGCCGCAATGAATCCCGCGATGAATCGCATCTGTCTCTCCCGGCGTGCAAGCGAGATCGCCTCGCAACAGAGTGCTCAGGCATGAAGAATTCGCGCCCTGTGCGTTCGTTCCCTCGCACAGGGCCCCGCCATCCTTCAGTTGATCCGGCGTAGAGCTGCGGCTCTCAGCGATAGACACACTGGCCGGCGCGGCAATAGCGACGATGCGGGTAGAGCCAGCGCGGGCCGGCGCAGAACCGGTACCAGTGATAGCCGGTCTCGCCCAACCGATAGCAGCCGGCGCTTTGGATCGGATCGATCGCGTCCGCAGCTCGGCCCAATCCCTGCCCCAACGTACCGGCCTCCGCCGGCATCAGCGATGCGCCGATTGATAGCCCGGATAGGATCGCAATCGTTACGACGAGCTTGCGCATGGTTTCCTCCCCAGCTTGCTCCAGCACCAACCAACAATATGCCTGATCGGCCTTTCAGGCAAAGGCCGGCGACGGCTCATTTCGCCGGCGGCGTTGCTCTGAATCCCGCATAGGCGAGATAGAGTCCGAGCAGGAGCGTCACTCCGGCATAGAAATAGAGCAGCTGCTCGAAACGAAAGAACTCGAGCATGCCGGCGACCGCTTCCGGCGAAAGGAACAGCATGACCGCGCCGCGGATCAGCAAAATCCATCCGAACAGCGTGATGACGACAGGCAGCGCGCCGCCGGACCAGACGTTATGCGCGAGCACCATGGCAAGTCCCGCGAGCAGGCCCATCATGGCGATCATGAGCAGCAGCGGCCGGTCGCGCACCAGCGCGGCCGCGGTCTCGACCGTCTGCTGCTTGTGCACGAGCTCCGACAAGGAGAGCAGGATGGCGAACGGCCCGATCAACCGGGCGAGGAACACGGTGCGCGGCGACATGGGAGACTCCAGGCTCGATGCGAGATTCGGGGGATTCTACACCTCGGTCGCGCCAGCGCGGCCAATTTTCACATCCGGCCCATGTCCGGCTATCGTGCTATTTGATCGGTCGGCCGCGGCATCGGCGGGCGCGAATGGACAAAAAGGAGCAAGGGGATGGCTGGCGTGCTCGATGGCATACGGGTGCTCGACTTCGGCCGCTATATCGCCGGGCCCTATTGCGCGGCGCTCATGGCCGAGCACGGCGCCGAGGTGATCCGCATCGAGAAGCGCGAGGGCAGCGAGGATCGGTTCCAGGCGCCGGTCGCCGCGACCGGCGAAGGCGCCTTGTTCCTGCAGATGAACCGCAACAAGCGCGGCATGACGCTCGACCCGATGCGGCCCGAGGGACAGGAGATCGTGAGAAAGCTGGTGAAGACCGCGGATGTCGTGGTGGCGAACCTGCCGCCGCAGACGCTCGCCGCGATGCGGCTCGACTACGAGACGCTCCGATCCATCAAGCCCGATATCATCCTGACCACGGCGACGGCGTACGGCCGCGGCGGCCCCTATTCCGATCGCGTCGGATTCGACGGCGTCGGCCAGGTCATGTCCGGCGCGGTCTATATGACCGGGGAAGCGCATCAGCCCTATCGCGCGCAAGTGCCCTGGGTCGATTTCTCGACCGCGCTGCATTGCGCCTTCGGCACCATGGTGGCGCTGATGGCGCGCCAGGCGACCGGAAAGGGCCAAATCGTCGAGGGCGCGCTGCTCGCGACCGCGGTGACGCTGAGCAATGCGCTCCTGATCGAGCAGGCGGTGATCAAGCCGGACCGGGTGCCGACCGGCAATCGCGGCCAGACCGCCGGTCCGGTCGATCTCTTCCGCACCCGCGACGGCTGGGTGCTGTGCCAGGTGATCGGCAAGCCGCTCTACCGGCGCTGGGCCGATCTGATGGGCGAGCCCGAATGGCTCACCGATCCGCGCTTCAAGGACGACATCTCGCGCGGCAACAACGGCGCAATCATCAGCGAGCGCATGGGCCGCTGGTGCGCCGAGCGCACGACCGCGGAGGTGCTGGAGATTCTCGGCAAGGCCAAGATCCCGGCGGGCCCGGTGCTCAAGCCGCAGCAGACGCTCGACGACCCGCAGGTGAATGCGATGGGATTCTTTCAGCCCACCGAATTCCCCGGCATGCAAAAACCCGCGCCGATCGCGAAGGCACCGGTGTTTCTCTCGGACACGCCGGGCTCGATCCGCCATCGCGCGCCGACGCTGGGCGAGCACACTGACGAGATTTTGGCCGAGCTCGGCTACGGCAAGGATGAAATCGCGGCGCTGCGCGAGAAGCGCGTGATCTAGCGCAGGCGAAGCCAAAGGCTTGCCCGCCGGCCGATTATCTGACTAAAGTCAGAAGAATGGATGCAGCCCAAGTGCGCCAAGTGCGCAGCTTCAATCGCACGGTCAGTCAGCGGATCGGCGCGCTCAAGGACCATTTTCTCGACCGCGACCGTCCCCTTGGCGAAGCGCGGCTGTTGTATGAAATCGGTCGCGACGGCGCGGAGGTACGGAATTTACGCGGGAGATTGGAGCTCGATTCCGGTTATGTCAGTCGCCTGTTGCGCTCCCTCGAGCGTCAGGGGCTGGTGCAAGCACGACCTACGGCGAGCGACGGCCGGGTTCGTCGGGTGACGTTGACCCGCAAAGGGCGGCGCGAACTAACAGAACTTGATCGTCGTTCCGACGCGTTCGCAAAATCCGTTTTGGCTCCGCTCAGCGCGGCGCAGCGGGATCGCTTGATCGCGGCGATGGCGGAGATCGAGCGACTGATGCGCGCGTCTGCCGTTCAAATAAAGGCAGAAGCGCCGGACAGCCTCGATGCGCGTTGGTGTCTCGAAGAATATTTTCGCGAGCTCGCCGGCCGCTTCAAAACCGGATTCGACCCGGCAAAGAGCATCTCCGCGAATCCCGATGAACTGACACCTCCGTCTGGCGTCTTCGTCATCTCCCGCCTCGGCGGTCAGCCGATCGGTTGCGGCGCGCTCAAAGTGAAAGATCGAAATATCGGCGAAATAAAGCGCATGTGGGTCTGTGCCGATGCGCGTGGACTCGGCGTCGGTCGGCGCATGCTCGAAACCTTGGAAATTGTTGCACGGGAATTTGGCCTGAGCACCCTGAGGCTCGAGACCAATCGGACCCTCACAGAAGCGCAGGCGTTGTATCGCAAGCGCGGATATGTCGAAGTCGAGCCGTTCAACGACGAGCCATATGCGCATCACTGGTTCGAAAAAGCCCAAATATGACGATCTGGATGCGTGAATGATTGGGCTCGCGGCGCAAACACAGTGCCGGCACATTCGGCTGCAACGCCCCGGCCGAATTTGCGCCGCCGCTCCTAGCCGCGGCGCTTGAAGAATTGCACCGCGCGCTCGTGCTTCTTGGCGGCCTGCCGGCTCGCAAACGTGCCGAGATTGCGGCGCTTGCCGGTGCGCGGATCCTTTTTGCGCGAATACAGCCGGTACTGGCCGGACTTGAGCTTGCGGATCATGGTCGTTCGGGGTGCTCGCAGCCCGCATGGAGCGAAGCACAATGCGGAAGCGCAAGTCCCGGATGACGCTTCGCTCCATCCGGGCTACGGTCGTTCAATCAACGATCGGTCGTCAGGATGGGTTCCTCCGCCCTACCGATCACCCGCCTTCGAGCGCGCGCTTGATCGCCAGAAAGTCCCGCCAGACGAGCCGCTTCTGCAGCGGCTGGCGCAGCAGATAGGCGGGATGCAGCGTGGCGATGGCGCGGATCTCGCGGCTGCCGGTCTGATACGGGAGGAAGCGTCCGCGCGTTCGCAAGATGCCTTCCTTGACGCCGAGCAAGGCCTGGGCGGCGGGCCCGCCGAGACAGACGAGGACCTCGGGATCGGCGAGCTCGATCTGCCGCAGGATGAAGGGCAGGCAGATCGCGGATTCCTGCGGGGTGGGCGTGCGGTTTCCCGGCGGTCGCCACGGGATGATGTTGGCGATATAGGCTGAGCCGCGGTCGAGCCCGATCGCCGCCATCATCAAGTCGAGCAACTTGCCGGAGCGGCCGACGAAGGGCAGGCCCTCGAGGTCCTCCTCGCGCCCCGGCGCCTCGCCGACGAACATGACCCGGCCCTGCGGGTTGCCGTCGGCGAAGACGAGCTGCTTGGCGGTCATTTTGAGCGCGCAACCCTCGAAGCCCTGCAGGATCGCGCGGAGCGCCTCGAGGCTCGTTGCGCTCCTGGCCGCGTCGCGCGCCGCCATCACCGCGACCTCGGGCGGGGCTGGCGGGGGGGCCAGGCGATCCGCCGTGCCGGCCGCCCCCTTCGACGGCAGGCGCCGGGGAGGGCGATCGCTCTCGATTCCGAACGCCGATCCAGCATCGGCCGTGCCGCGCCCGATGCGCTCGCCGACAGTCGGCGGCGCGCTTGCATCCGGCGCGCCATCGGCGAACCGATCGACCGGGACCTCGCCGAGCGCGGCGTCGGCGCCGGATTCGACGTAGAAGGCGAGCAGCTCGTCGGCGGCGCTCGGAATCGGCGATTTCATGCCATCACGCTTAGCATCCATCGGCGCTCGCCTGGAATGCCCGCCATTGCCGCCTGTGCGCAAACGTGGAAAAACCGCATTGCTGTCGGCGCCATCATGTTGCCAGGGAGGAAATCATGGCGGCGAACGAGTTGCCCGCCCGCGAGGCGATGGAATTCGACGTGGTGATCGTCGGCGCGGGCCCCGCGGGTCTCGCCGCCGCCATCCGTCTCAAGCAGCTCAATCAGGATCTCGCCGTCGTCGTCGTCGAGAAGGGTTCGGAGGTCGGCGCCCACATTCTCTCCGGGGCGGTGATCGACCCGATCGGGCTCGACCGTCTGCTGCCGGGCTGGCGCGAGGAGGACAGTCCGGTCAAGCAGGAGGTCACCGAGGATCGGTTCTATTGGCTCGGCCCCGCCGGCGCCGTGCGGCTGCCGGCGTTCCCACTGCCCCCGCTGATGTCGAACCACGGCAATTTCGTGGTCTCGCTCGGCAACGTGTGCCGGTGGCTCGCCGGCAAGGCGGAAGCGGCCGGGGTCGAGATCTACCCGGGCTTCGCAGCCGCCGAGGTGTTGTTTGGCGCCAACGGCGAGGTCGCAGGCGTCGCGACCGGCGACATGGGGGCCGGCAAGGACGGCAAGCCGAAGGACGGCTTCAGCCGGGGCATGGAGCTGCGCGGCAAGTACACGCTGTTCGCCGAGGGCGCGCGCGGCAATCTCTCGAAACTCCTGATCGCGCGGTTCGGCCTCGAGCGCGATCGCAATCCGCCAAAATTCGGACTGGGCCTCAAGGAGCTGTGGGAGGTCGCGCCCGACAAGCACAAGCCCGGTCTCGTCCAGCACACCTTCGGCTGGCCGCTCGACAACCGCACCGGCGGCGGCTCCTTCCTCTATCATTTCGACAAGAACCTGGTCTCGGTCGGCTTCGTCGTGCATCTCAATTATGCCAATCCGTGGCTCGCGCCGTTCGAGGAGTTCCAGCGGTTCAAGACGCATCCGCTGGTGCGCGACACCTTCGAGCGCGGCAAGCGGCTCGCCTATGGGGCGCGAGCGCTCACGGAGGGCGGCTGGCAATCGGTTCCCAAGCTCATCTTTCCGGGCGGGGCGCTGATCGGTTGCGCGGCCGGATTCATGAACGTGCCCCGCATCAAAGGCAGCCACAACGCCATGCTGTCCGGGATGCTCGCGGCCGAGCATATTGCCCAGGCGATCGGCGCCGGTCGCTCCCACGACGAACTCTCCGGCTACGAGGCGGCCTGGCGCTCCTCCGACATCGGGCGGGATTTGTGGCCGGTGCGCAATGTCAAGCCGCTATGGTCGAAGCTCGGCACGGCGATGGGCGTCGCGCTCGGCGGGCTCGACATGTGGACCAATACCCTGGGATTCTCGCTGTTCGGCACGCTCTCGCACGGCAAGCCGGACGACGCGACGCTCAAGCCCGCCGCGCAATGCAGGCCGATCGCCTATCCCAAGCCCGACGGCAAGATCACGTTCGACCGGCTCTCCTCGGTGTTCCTCTCGAACACCAACCACGAGGAGAATCAGCCGGTGCACCTCATCGTCGGCGACATGGCCCTGCAAAAGGCCTCCGAGCACGACGTCTACGGCGGCCTTTCAGCACGCTATTGCCCGGCCGGCGTCTACGAATGGGTGGGCGAGGGCTCCGACGTGCGCTTCGTGATCAATGCCCAGAACTGCGTCCACTGCAAAACCTGCGACATCAAGGATCCGAACCGCAATATCACCTGGGTGACGCCGGAAGGCGGCGGTGGACCGAATTATCCCAACATGTGACGGTGCGCCGCAGTTTTGCCGCGCTCGAATTCTAAAGGCTTGACCGGCTGCCGTGCCGGGTCGCTTCTTGCGGGCGGCGCACAAAAAGTTCATTCTGCGCCCGGACAGAGGGGCGGCGCTTCTGCGGACCGCCCGTCCCATGGAGAACGTCAACCCGTGACTCTTTCGAAGCTGGTTCGACGCGCGGCTTGCGTGACGCTTGCCGCCGCCGCCACGGCATTGCCGATCACGATCAGCGCCCAGGTGCCGACGCCCTCGGAGCTGTCGCGCATTTCGCCGGCGGGCAATTATCTCGCCGCGCGCGAGGCGGGGGCGGAACGGGATTCCGCGGCCGCCGCCGCTTATTATCGCGCCGCGCTGAAATACGATCCGAAGAATCCGGAATTGCTGGAGCGCGCCTTTCTGTCGCTGCTCTCCGACGGCGAGATGGACGAGGCAGTGAAGCTCGCGGATCGCATCGTGCAGGTCGACCACGGCCATCGCATCGCGCGGCTGGTGCTCGGAGTGCGCGCCATCAAGCAGAAGCAGTATCCCGTCGCGCGCCAGCATCTCGCGCAATCGGTGCGCGGGCCGATCGCGGATTTGACGGCGACCCTGCTTTCGGCCTGGACTTTCTACGGCTCCAACGAGGTCAAGCCTGCGATCGAGAGCATCGATCGCCTCGCCGGGCCCGACTGGTACGCCATCTTCAAGGATCTGCACGCCGGCATGATCCTGGACCTCGCCGCCAACAACAGGAAGGAAGCGGGCAAGCGCCTGGAGCGCGCCTACAAGCTCGACAGCAATGCGTTGCGCGCGGTGCAGGCCTACGGCAATTGGGCCTCGCGCGGTGCTTCCCGGGACGAGGCGCTGAAGATATTCCAGGATTTCGACAAGGTTTTGCCGCGCCATCCGCTGGTGGTGGACGCGGTCCGCGACATCAACAAGGGGAACAAGCTGCCGCCGCTGGTGCAGAGCCCGCAGGCCGGCGCCGCCGAAGTGCTCTATGGGCTCGGCGCTTCGCTCGGCCGCCAGGGCGGCGAGGATCTGGCGCTGGTGTATCTGCAGCTGGCGATCTATCTCGCGCCCGAGCAGCCGCTCGCGCTGCTCTCGCTCGCCGATCTCTACGAGAACCTCAAGAAGCCGCAGCTCGCCATCAAGGCCTACCAGCGTGTCCCGGAGGATTCCTCCCTGCGGCGCAACGCCGAGATTCAGCTCGCGGTCGATCTCGACGCACTCGACCGCACCGAGGAAGCCAAGAGCCATCTCGACAAGCTCGTTGCCGCTCGGCCCCACGATCTCGAAGCCACCATGGCGCTCGGCAACCTGCTGCGCGGGCGCAAGCAGTTCAAGGCCTGTGCGGACGTCTACAGCAAGGGAATCGATCTGCTCTCCAAGCCGGACAAGCAGAACTGGCTGGTCTTCTATTTCCGCGGCATCTGCTACGAGCGTTCCAAGCAGTGGGACCGGGCCGAGGCGGATCTCAAGAAGGCGCTCGAGCTCTACCCGGATCAGCCGCACGTGCTCAACTATCTGGGCTATTCGTGGATCGACCAGGGCATCCATCTCGACGAGGGCATGCACATGATCAAGCGTGCGGTCGAGCAGCGGCCGGATGACGGCTACATCGTCGATTCGCTGGGCTGGGCGTTTTACCGGATCTCCAAGCACGACGAGGCGGTGAAGAATCTCGAGCGTGCCGTCGAGCTCAAGCCGGAAGATCCCACCATCAACGATCATCTCGGCGACGCCTATTGGAAGGTCGGCCGCACGCTCGAGGCGCAGTTCCAGTGGTCGCATGCCCGCGATCTCAAACCCGAGCCCGAGGACCTCAAGAAGATCGAGGAGAAGCTCAAGGCCGGTCTCCTGGATGAAACCTCCTCGGCCGCGGAGGCCGCCAAGAGGAAGGCGGGCAACGGCGGCTGACCGCCACGCCGTGGCCCTGCGGTCGGCTGCTGGCGCGGCGCTCGTCGAGTCCGCGCCGGCGAAAATCAATCTCACGCTGGAGATTCGCGGCAGGCGCGGCGACGGCTATCACGAGCTCGAAAGCCTCGTTGCATTCGCCCGCATCGGGGATCGGCTTCGCCTGGGTCCCGGCAAGATGCTCGGGCTCGAGGTGCGCGGGCCGTTTGCGGCGGCGCTCGACGCGCCTTCCGACAATCTGGTGCTCACCGCCGCGCGCGCGCTCGATCATCGCATCGAGGGGCTCGCGCTCGGCCGATTCGAGCTATCGAAGCGGTTGCCGGTGTCGGCCGGCCTGGGCGGCGGCTCGAGCGATGCCGCCGCGGCGCTGCGGCTGATCGCCCGTGCCAATGCGCTCGCCTCCGACGAGGAGCGGCTGATGGATGCAGCCTGCGCCACCGGAGCCGACGTGCCGGTCTGCCTCAAGAGCCGCGCGCGGCTCGTCCGCGGCATCGGCGAGCAACTATCCGATCCGCTCGATCTGCCGAAGCTTGCAGCCGTGCTGGTCAACCCCGCGGTCGCGCTCGCGACCAAGGATGTGTTCGGCGCGTTCCGCTCGCGGGCAAAAGAGCGGACGCGGGACGATATGCGGGCTCGGCCGGCATTGGATCCGGCCGCGATCCCGCGCGACCGCGACGAGCTCGTTGCGCTGCTGCGGCTGCGCGACAACGATCTGGAGCAAGCCGCGATATCGCTTGCCCCGGTCGTCGCCGCGGTGCTGGCCGAATTGCGAGCACTGCCCGAATGCGATCTCGCGCGGATGTCGGGCTCCGGCGCGACGTGCTTTGCGGTCTTTCCCAGCCCGGACGCTGCGCGCGGCGCCGCACGGCGCTTGCGCGCGTCGCATCCGCGCTGGTGGATCTGCGCGACGATGCTGAGCTGATCCGGCAAAGCATCGGCTCGCCAACACTGGGAATCCGACATTTAGTCTAGCTTCGAATTGGCAAGCGTCTTCGCCGCACGCGTTCTCGGTCCACGACCAGTATGCTTTGTTTGATATCCGTTTCGTTCAAAGCTTCGAGCAAGTCGCGCATCGGCGCGATCACGTCGATGTCACTCCAGTTGCCGCCGCGGAAAAGGATCAAGCTCGGCTCCGTGACGCGCGCCAGGGCGGCAAAGGCACGGATGTGACATTGTCCCCGGCGATGGATCGAAGCGAATGTCACTGGGTTCGCCGGATGCAGAACTCCACGGTCTCGCTGAGCGCGGCCTTCATCGGCGAATCCGGGAACAGCGCCAGCGCATCCTTGGCGATGGCGCCGTAATGCTGCGCGCGCTTGATGGTGTCCTCGAGCGCCCGGTGCTTGACCATCAGTCCGAGCGCGGTCTCGAGGTCCCGGTCCTCGAACTCGCCCTGTTCGAGCGTGCGCCGCCAGAACCCGCGCTCGTGCTCGGAGCCGCGGCGGAACGACAGCACGACCGGCAGCGTGATCTTGCCCTCGCGGAAATCGTCGCCGACGTTCTTGCCGAGCTTGGCGGATTTGCCGCCGTAGTCGAGCGCGTCGTCGACAAGCTGGAAGGCGACGCCGAGGTTCATGCCGAACGAGCGACAGGCCGCCTGCTCGGGCCGCGGCCGGGAGTCGAGCACGGGACCGACCTCGCAGGCCGCACCGAACAGTTCCGCGGTCTTGGCGCGGATCACGGCGAGATATTCGTCCTCGGTGGTGGCGGTGTTCTTGGCGGCCGCGAGCTGCATCACCTCGCCCTCGGCGATCACTGCGGCCGCGCACGAGAGGATCTCGAGCGCGCGCAGCGAGCCGACCTCGACCATCATCTTGAAGGCCTGCCCGAGCAGGAAGTCGCCGACCAGCACGCTTGCTTCGTTGCCCCACAGCATTCGCGCCGCGAGCCTCCCCCGCCGCATCTCGCTCTCGTCGACGACGTCGTCGTGGAGCAGGGTCGCGGTATGCATGAACTCGACCGACGCCGCGAGCTTGACGTGGCCGTCGCCGCGATAGCCGACCAGCTGCGCCATCGCCACCGTGAGCATCGGCCGCAAGCGTTTGCCGCCGGAGCCGATCAGGTGATTGGCGATTTCCGGAATCATCGTCACCTCGGATCCGGTGCGTGACAGGATCGTGGCGTTGACCCGATCCATATCGGCGTTCACCAGATCGGTCAGCGGGTCGATCGAGGCCGGCTGGCTTTCGAACGGGATGACGACGGCCAAAGGATTCTCCGGGTGGCTGTGCGATCGGTTCATCGAGAACGCCAGAAAAGCCGGGCTCCGCCTTCCCGGCATGTTTGGACAAGCGGCCGGCGGGAGAATAGAAACGCCGTGCCCAAGCCGCAAGGGCGGGGTCGGCCGGCGCTGAATCCAGGGCGGCTCGGCGGCGCGACTGCTTTGGGCCCAACCGCCGGGAGGCGAGCGTGCGCGAGCTGGTTCGCACCAATGACGCAGTACTGGTTTCGGCCATCGGCGCCCTGCTGCAGAGCGCCGGAATTCCCCATCATGTGTTCGACCAGAACATGAGCGTGCTCGAAGGCTCGCTCGGCGTCCTGCCGCGCCGCATCGTGGTCGCCGAGGAGCATGCCCGCGCCGCGCGCAGCCTGCTGGAGCGGGCGGGCTTCGGCCATGAGCTGCGTCCCGATGCACGATGAACGCCTCGCCAAGACCACGCAGGACGCCGTGCTCGGCGGCCGGCTCGTGCTGCGGCAGCCGCGCCACGGGCATCGCGTCGGCCACGATGCGATCCTGCTTGCCGCCGCCACCCAGGCGAGATCCGGCGAGCGCGCGGTGGATCTGTTCGCGGGCGTCGGTGCCGCGGGTCTGGCGCTGGCATTGCGCGTACCCGGCCTCGACGTGACGCTCGTCGAGATCGACCCGGCGCTCGTGACCTTGGCGCGCGAGAATATCGCGCGCAACGATCTCTCCGATCGCGCCCGAGCCGTCGTGCTCGACGTCGACGCTCCGGGCCGCGAGTTCGCTGCCGCCGGGATTTCGGCCGCCTGCGCCGACCGCGTGTTGATGAATCCGCCGTTCAACGATGTGCTGCGGCAAAGCGCTTCGCCGCAAGCCGGACGCCGTCTCGCCCACGCCGCTTCGCAGGAGCAATGGTCCGGCTGGGTGGGCGTTGCCTCGCGCCTGCTCAAGCCGAACGGGGTGCTCACGCTGATCTGGCGGGCGGACGGCCTGGCCGATGCGCTCGACGCGCTCGCCCGCCGCTTCGGGGCGATCGCGGTGTTGCCCGTCCATCCCCGTCCCGAGGCGGCCGCGATCCGCGTGCTGCTGCGCGCCGTGAGCTCGAGCCGGGCGCCGCTGCGGCTGCTGCCCGGCCTCGCGCTCGCCGACGGGACGGGCCGGCCTACGGCAGAAGCCGAAGCAGTGCTGCGCGAGAACGCGGTGCTGCGGCTCGCTGAGCCGTGAGTCGCGTTTTCACGCCAACGATTTCGTTCGGGCCGTTTCGACTTAACGAAAATCTGCAACCTCCGCTGCTCGCAGGGTCAAAGGTCTGGCTGCTGCTTGAATTCACCAGTTTGGATGAATTCCAAACAGACGACCCTGCAAGTATTGAATTAGAACAATCCTAATATCCGTTGGCTGGAAACATTCCAATATTTGTTTGTTTGCTTGACACTGAAGTGTCACGTCGCTCTTATCGCGTGCGCCGGCGATGCGTCGGCTGCCTTTGATTG